>Ga0079224_100014437_pt1 | contig 11032 bp, 13 predicted proteins | sample Stecom2015_FD_80414 | JGI IMG/M metagenome (GOLD analysis project Ga0079224, IMG submission 80414) | Agricultural soil microbial communities from Utah to study Nitrogen management - Steer compost 2015 | ecosystem: Environmental > Terrestrial > Soil > Agricultural land | place: USA: Utah...
AGAGATGCTTTCCACCTCCACCGTTTGCTCCAAGCTCAAACGATAATATTCCTTTACCTTCTGAAACTTCCCCCATTACAGCTGCCCCGGCTCCATCACCAAATAAGACACATGTGTTCCGGTCAGTCCAATCTGTTATTTTCGAAAGTTTCTCAGCACCTACAACTAAAACATGTTTATAAACTTTTGTTTCAATAAATTGTTTTGCGGTAATCATTCCGTACATAAATCCAGCGCAAGCAGCACTCACATCCATTGCAGCTGCATTCCATGCCCCTAGTTTCTCTTGTAACATACAAGATATGGATGGGAATGGTGTGTCCGGAGTAACCGTAGCGACAAGAATTAAATCTAAATCCTCTGGTTTTACACCTGCGTCTTCCATGGCACTTAATGAAGCATGATATGCCATATCAGAAGTATTCATATCATCTTCTGCTATTCTTCGTTCCTCAATACCAGTACGAGTACGAATCCACTCGTCATTCGTATCAACAACTTTTTCTAAATCACTATTCGTAACTATATTAGTGGGTACATAATGACCTACTCCTAAAACGCCAACACCCATATATACATCCCCTTAGCTTTTTGTTTATTATCAAATATTATGACTTGGTACTAATTTTAATCTAAAAAAGAATGACTTGCAAGAACTAAGTTTCAGAGGGAGGTAATAATACCTTTACTTCTCTTAGTACTGATTAGGAAGCAAGCCAGTTTCTTTATATTTTTCTATTGAATCATTTAATTTCTTTTGAAAATATATTGGAACTTCTGAACTATACTTACCTAAGGTAATATAGTCATCCTTAAAATCAAATGATAGTATTTCACCATTTAACTTGCCTTCATTAAATTTCTTTGCTGCAAGCAAATATAGTCGGTCAACGTGTTGAACTGTACTAGTTAGTACTGTTTCCGGTTCAATGTTTAATTGATCTGACACAAATCCAATTGCATATAAACCATCTTTACCAGCATTTCTTATAACACCTTCACTGAAAGCATCCCCAGCTGGATATATGACATCTATACCTTTTTGTTTCATTCTCTCATAGGCTTCGATTGCCACTTCACTCTTTGTCCAATCATAGATAAATTCCATATTTACATTAGTCTCTGGATTTTGATACTTAACACCTTCATAAAACCCTTCTATCTCTGGTTGCCATTGATAAGCAGCAATAATTCCGACTTGTTTTGTATCAGACATCTCGCTTGCAATCATGCCAGCAAAAAAACCCATTGCATGTGAATTAAACGTCAAACTTGTCAGGTTTTCACTGTAATAATTCCCATTAAAATATACAAAGTGAACATCTGAATATGTTTTTGCAAGATGGTAAAACCTTTCTCCATAAATACTACTATGACCAAAGATCAGATTAACTCCCTCATTGACGAGTTCACTAACTGCTTTTGAGATTTGCACATCAGTAGAAACATTTTCTCTTACCTCAATATCGACGCCTAATTCCTCTTCAATTTCTAATAAACCTTCATACCCTTTTTCATTCCAGGGTTTTTCGTTTACCACACCTTCGAGGATCATGCCAACTTTAATTACATTTCCTTGCTGTTGTTGTGTACACCCGCTAGCAAATAATATTCCTATAAATATCACTAAGATAAATCCGTATCTTCTCCTCAAGTCCGTGCACTCCATTCAAATACAATGCGTTAATAGAAATTCTTATAGCGGCGATAATGAGCTAATACACTTCTCATTTTTTCTTCTATAGGTATATTGTCACGAATATAGATAGAATTTTCAAGTTTGACAGACTCATTAAGGAAAATTTTCTTTGAAAACACAGTTATAGTTGTAGAATTAGGGGGTGCTTTCAACACCTGGTAGGTTGCTTTAACAAAATCTCCAATGTAAACAGATTCGGCTTGGAATTCTTCAGAATCGAATCGTGTCAGTTTCTTTCCTGTCATGAGCCCCTCTTCTGTCATTTCCATCCATTCACCAAATAAAAGTGGTGCCTTGATAATAATGGCATCATCTAACTTTTTTTTCAATCCATTTACATCAATTTGAATTATTTTATCTGCCTTAATACTAGTTGTAGAATCACAACTACCAATAATAATAGCAGTATCAACCTTATGTTCTTTCGGAGAATCGATTAATGAGAACGAGCTATTTCGCCCAATGGACATGTAAAGATTATCTTTCTTCTCAGAGTCGATTTTGTCTACACCTTTTACCACTATACCCTTTTCGAGTAAAAAATTTACATAATGATAACCAATCCAATGAAAACAATTTTGTACAAGAATTGTCACTTAATATTCCTCCTTTCTATGTAAACTATGAAGAAATACTTTTCATTTATGTGTTGATTTGGTAAACTTAATAAAGGAAATTATGATAGTTTTTTTGAAAAAGAATAGGAGTGTTACATACAATGCGTTATCTTGCTACAATTTTTTGGGCAGTTTTAGTAACGTTCGTACTTTCTTACGTATTATCTAGTATGGCAGGTGCAACATTAGACCTAGTAGCTACTTTAGTAATGTCAGCGATTTTCTCTATTTTTATTTTTATTCTTGGAGATGGCATACTACGCGAGAAAAAAGAACAATAACTTGGGCAGCGCCTGAAGCAATAGCATCTAATAACTTAGAAACCCTTGCCTAGTTTTTTGGGCAAGGGTTTACTTATGTTTAGAAAACCTAACTACTCTTTTCTCAATTATTAGTTAGGTCTTCTAATCCAATTAAAAGCACAGCTTAATACCATGGTAATACACTTAATGCAGCAAGTGCAGCTAAAGGTAAAACAAGTCTTCTAAATCGACGGCGTGGACCAAAATATCCATAGCCCGGATAACCAAATCCAGGATAACCATAGCCATACCAACCAAATTGACGTTGTTCGTTCATATTAGGCATCATCTGTGAATTGACCTCATTTTCAATTGGCACAGCAAAATAAACATATTCTTCATCTAATCCCGTAATTATGCCATCAAAATTAGTCCCATCCTCAAGCTCTGCTAACACATAAGAGTGCATATGAGTTTTACATAAATCGTACATATGTTTATGTTTCATGTTGTTCGACCTCCTCACAAAATAGACTATTCAAATGCCTATAGTGAGGTGACTAATTTTACCAAAATGACTATTAATATAGATTTGCAATAAAGAAATAATAAAACCGACTGTTTTTTAACAGTCGGTTTACATATCAATCTGGAATTCCTAATGCTATTTTTGCATAGCAGGACATTTTATCTTTGCCCCAAGGTGGATCCCATACAATATTGGTTCTTGTTTCTTTTACTTCTGGAATATCAGATAATGCACGCTGGATATCTGCTTCAATATGTGCTGATAATGGGCAACCCATTGCTGTTAGTGTCATTGTTACAACACAAACGCCCTCGTCATCTAGATCAACATCGTATATTAATCCTAGGTTAACAATATCAATACCTAGCTCGGGGTCGATTACATTCTCAAGAGCACCCATGAGATTTTCTTTTAACGCTTCATCCATGGTATTACCTCCTTCTTTCATCATATCTTCATTTAAACATATTTCTAAGTATTTTTAAATGATTTAAATCACAGATGTTGGACAAACCATTTTACCGTTTCTAAGATTGCATATCTACTCACTTTATGCCCTCTATCTTTTTCCCTAATAAACCTTAAATGGTTCGGATTCAAGTATATTTTTTTGGCATATTCATAAAAGCTATGGGAATGATCAAATGGTACAACAGGATCACTATCTCCGTGCCAAAATAATAACGGTCTATCCGATAATCTTTCAGCTTGTAAGGATAAATCATATAAAGTTAATGTGTCATATAATTGATTTATTTCATCACTCGTTAATGGCAGTTTTCCTGTTCTTGCGTAAACATCTACAAGTTCTCTTGCAAAAGTAGTCAATTTTGGAGAACCCATTAAGATGGCAGCGGTTTTTATCCATGGGTATTGTGAAAGTGCAGAAGCAGTTGTTATTCCCCCCATGCTTGTTCCCGCAACCCCTACTCTCCCTTCTAGGATAAGACCACGATTTTCAAGGTCCTCTTTCATGTCTTTCAATTCCATTACATTTTGTAAGACAATTTGAAACAAGTAATAGGTTACTTCTTTAATATCAGCAACTTCTCTTTCTCCATGATACATGCTATCCGGTAGCACAACCCGAAATCCCTTTTCTGCTAGTAAGAATCCTTGTGTTAGATTATGTTCTTTCGCACTTGTAATCCCATGAAAATAAAACACAGTTGGAAGAGGCTTGTTTTCGTGCGCCTCATCGACAACAATAAGACTTGGAACCCCGGCTATTTTCTCTTTATAAATTCCGATCATTCTGTATATTCCTCTCATCTGTAAAATATATATATTAATTATATGATAATCTTTTTAAATAAATAGTTAAACTAATTTAACTATTTTTTTACACTATAATCCTTTACATAATAGTCAAACACTAATAAACTAAGTCATACGAGGTGAAATAAATATGCCAAAACAACATTTAATCGCATTAGATTTAGATGGTACATTACTATCTGATGCGAAAGAAATTAGTACGAAGAATAAAGAGATTCTGCAAAGAGCAATGGATGAGGGTCATATTGTCGTAATTGCAACAGGCCGACCACATCGTGCGAGTATTCAGTATTATCAAGAACTTGGTTTAAAAACGCCGATGGTTAACTTTAATGGTGCCCTAATCCATCATCCAGTGGATAAAAAATGGGATGTGCTTCATAATCCTATGTCAAAGCGTACAGCATTAAGTATCGTTCAAGCTTGTTATGATTTAGATGTTCATAATGTATTAGCAGAAGTCAAAGACAATGTTTATCTTGATAAATATAGTCAAGAAATTATAGATATCTTTTATCAAACAACAGACGACACACCATTTGTAATTGGTAGTTTGAAAAGTAAATTAAATGAAGATCCAACATCCTTATTAATTCATCCGAAAGAAGAACATATCCACACTCTCCGTGACCACTTAGACGAATTCCATGCTGAAGTAATAGAACATCGCAAGTGGGGTGCACCATGGAATATTATTGAAATTGTCAAAAAAGGCATAAACAAAGCAGTTGGTCTACAAAAGATTGCACACTACTACCAAATTCCAGAAGACCGGATTATCGCTTTTGGTGATGAGGATAACGACCTAGAAATGATCGAATATGCTGGTGTTGGTGTAGCAATGGGGAATGCAATTGACCCACTTAAAAACATTGCGAATCATGTAACGGTTACAAATGAGGAACATGGTATTGGAACCTTTTTAGAGGAATACCTTAAACTCAATGCAAAAGTTAGGTAATATGTAATTAAAGCTAGGGCGATTATGTCTTAGCTTTTTTTGTGCAGTATTTTCATTTCTACCATCCATTCCGTATTTTACCTTCAATAAATTTAGAAGAACTTTTCCATACTACAAGTGAACGGATTAAAAAACGTTCACTTTTTTCTTAGCAGATTGGAAAGAAAACGTTCTTTCCTACCTGCATAAAGGAGGAATTGTCTTGGCCAAAGGGAGTAAATCGAGGAGATTTAGCCAACAGAGCGCAGACGCTGTAAAGAAACATGCTGAAAAATTCCCTTATCGTTCTACCTTCACAGAGGCAGAACGAAAACAGGAAGAAGCAGATAATCATACAGTAGGAGGATTCTAAATGCAGAACAATTTATTTCAACAAGCAAAAGATGCTGTAGCCCAATTTACAAATAATCTTGCCGGTGGAGCAAATGAGCAAGATAAACAAGCTGCTCAAAATGCTATCCAGGCTGCAATGCATGATGCTACTGGTGAAGAAAAGCAACAGTTGCAGCAGTTACAGCAACAGCTTGAACAAAACAAACTTAGCTAACACCCTCCAAATTCCTCAAAGTTAATGAATCAGTCTTGTTATGGTAATAGCCAGTGCATTCTTCGGATGGAACGGTATTACTGATGAAACAAGCCAAATAAAGGTGCTCCGTTTGGAGCACCTTTATACATAAGTGGTATAAAATCCGTAGCGATAATACGAATAAAACCCCAATCAGCAGATTTCATTCTTGCCATTCATACAGCCTATACGTATATTCCTTTTTAATCCAGAGCTTTTCTGCTAATATAGTAAGTAAAAGAAGAAGTATTGTGGGAGGTAGAAAAATGGCAGTTAGAGCAGAAGGCACTCCAAATCCAAATGCTATAAAATTCACAACAGACAAGCTAATTTTCCAAGGCACAAACAGTATTTCAGTAATGCCTGGAGACACGAGTGAGCATGAAATAATGAATGACTTGATGAAACTAGAAGGCGTCGACAATGTCTTTGGTTATCAAAACTTTATTACAGTAAATAAAAGCTTCGACGCTGAATGGGATACGGTCACTCCTAAAGTGAAAGAAGTCTTCGAAAAACACGGATACTAAAGAATGAGGATGAGGGTTGTAGCCCCATCCTCTTTTTATTGATACTCTATTTCAAGGTCAAGCGGAACATAATTAGGATTTACCATTCTACCTTCATCATCTTTGTTATACATTTTTACGATCACAACGTCTTCTGATTCTTTCATTTCCTGTGTAATCCGAACAATTATTTCGAAGCTACTCCAATCACTGTCAACTTCGACTATATCTTCTCGCATCAATATTTTTTCGCCTTGTTCAACTTGATAATAGAATTGATTACCTGAAGCGTTAGCGTCACCAGCAATACGAGCTTGATTTTGTTCTGTTTGTATATCGATATTTTGAAATTTAGCATATGCATCTGGACTTGTTTGGGACACAGATGTCTCCTTCTGTGGCTCTTCATCACCACATGCAGTTAGCAAAATCAAAAACCCAATAACTACGATAATTTTCTTCATAATTACAGTCCCCTATTCTTTTCTAAAGAAACCAAAAATCCCGGTAGTTTGAACTATATTCGTAAATGCTTCTGGATCTACTTCCTTAATAATTCTTTCTAAATCGTATAATTCATATCGTGTAATAACCAAATAAAGCATATTTTTATTCTCATTTGTATAAGCACCGACAGCTGGTAAAATAGTAATTCCACGGACCATCGTACTATGTATTGCCTGTTGTAATTCTTTTGCTTTACGTGTCACGATCATCGCAGTTAATTTATTAAATCTAGTGTGAATAGCATCGATAACTCGAGTAGTAACATATAACGCTACCATCGTGTATAATGCGTTTTCGGGTTCATATAATATACCCGCAAATGCAATAATTACAGCGTTCAATGAAATAAAATAAACACCAAGTGGCTTATCTTTTAGGCGGGACAAGTACATGGCCACGATATCCATTCCACCTGTTGAAGCACCAACCTTTAGTGTCATACCTACACCTACTCCAGCAACAAGCCCACCGAATACTGCATTCAGGATAATATCTTCTGATAACTGGATTATGGGTAGAAATTGTAGGAATAAGGATGAAAATATTACGGAAATAATACTATATATAGTAAATCCCTTCCCTACCTTAAACCAACCAAGTATAAATACTGGAATATTTAGTAGGAAGAGTAGAATCCCTGTCGATACACTTATCCCCACAAAATCAGTAAAGACACTTGAAATTAATTGTGCCGTTCCAGTAAAGCCACTGGCATAAACATTAGCACTTTCTAAGAATAAATTTAACGATAATGCATTTAGTAGCGAACCAAGAATAACAACTATAATTCGCTTTGCCTCTATTAAAAACATAACAGTCTCCTTTTTTATCACAATTGTTTTGACTATAACCCATTATAGCTATAAACTAAACATAATATAATTATTTCAGAGGATTGAGGGTGAATCGAGATGAGTATTAAAATTATGGCTGATTCAGCAAGCGACCTGACAAAGGATTATTTTTCTAAATACGACATGGAAATGGTCTCACTTACAGTTCATTTAGACGAAAAAGATTATGAAGATGGCATCAATATTACACCAAAGAACGTTTTCGATGCAATGAGAAAAGGTAAATCTCCTAAAACATCGCAAGTTTCTCCACATACGTTTAAAGATATTTTTACCGAGTATGCAAAGTCTAAACAAACTTTAATTTACTTAGCATTTTCATCTGAATTATCAGGTACATATCAAACTGCGAAAATGATGGAAGCAGAAGTAAAAGAAGAATATCCAGATGCAGATATTCATGTTATCGATACAAAATGTGCTTCAATTGGTTACGGCTTAGTTGTTCTAAATGCAGCTAAAATGGCACTGGAAGGAAAAAGTAAAAATAAAATTATTGAAGATGCAAAAGATCGCGCTTTACACATGGAACATATCTTTACAGTAGATGACTTAGAATACCTCAAACGAGGTGGACGAGTTAGTAAAACAGCAGCTTTTGTTGGTACATTACTTAACATTAAACCGATCCTCCATGTGGAACAAGGGAAATTGATTCCCCTTGAAAAAATGCGAGGCTCGAAAAAAGTGTTAAGTCGTATGCTAGAGATTATGGAAGAACGCGGTGGCAACTTCGAGAATCAAGTCATCGGTATTAGCCACGGTGATGACCTTGAACGCGCTGAAAAATTAGCTGAAATGATAAAAGAAAAATTCGGAGCAAAGGAATTTGTCATCGAATACGTCGGCTCAGCAATAGGAGCCCACGCCGGTCCAGGAACACTATCACTATTTTTCTTAAATAAATCATTCAAATAAACTCGGGGATTCCCCCGAGTTTTTTTGTTTGAGGGTGCCTGTCACTTCCCGCTTTTTGTCTTTTATTGTCGAATGAATTAACTTTGACCTTACACCATTTTTGAAACATATTTAATTATCAGTCCGTCTTATCGATAAAGGACAAAATTTCCTTTATTAAAATGGGGTGAACAAATTGTATAAAAAGATTGGGTTAATTAGTATTCTCTGCATTCTTGGGGTTTGGGCAATAGTATTCTTTAGTTTTTCCAATAAGATTATGGGTGAAATCCCTTCTCAAACAAGTTTTGTTCTTGCCAATAAGGACTGGACCGTTCATTTTTCCGAACCAATGGATCCAGACACCTTTACTCAAGATAATGTAATGGTGAAAACTAAAGATGGTGTGCTAATCTCTACAGAAATGGAGTGGAATGATGCTTTTACCGTTCTAACTTTACGAGCACCAGATGAAGGATATAACATCGATGAGGAATATGAAATCATCATTACAAAAGAAGTTCTAACCGCCAGTGGAGAAAAACTTCCTAAAACATTTAAACACCAATTTACTGCCATGGCTAACTTACCAACAATCAAAGATCAAAAGCAACTTGTTACACTATTAAAAGAACGAATGAAAGAGGAAAATAGAGGTATTAACTTATTTAACAGTGATGCACAAGAAGATTCTGCTATGGAAACAGCCGAGTCATCGAATGATAGTTCTGCTGGAGGAGACGGTACTTCCTCTACCAATGTTCAAGTTCAGGGTATTGATGAAGCAGACATTATTAAGACAGATGGTAAATCTATTTTCTTTGTACGTGACGGAGATATTGTGATTACCTCAACAGAAAAAGAAAATAGTTCTATACTGAGTAAAATAAAGGTTGATAATTTTTACCCACAAGAAATTTATGTGCAAGATGATTTATTAATTACAATTGGTCAAACGTCTGAACCACTAAGAGAAGTTAAGGAGTCAGAGTCGAAAGACGAAATCGGAATTCCAGAACCAATTTATTATAATCAAACTACAATCTTATTTTATGATATAAAGAATCCAAGTGAACCAAAGCAAATTCGGGAAGTCAGTCAAGAAGGAAGTTACCATACATCTAGAATCCTGGATGGCTATCTGTATTTAATCGCAAACGAATATCCACCCTTCCATATATTACGTTCCGATGAGGATGTTGAAGTAAGACCATTTATAAAAGACACGGTTGTTAGTGACGAAAGTATGCCAGTTGACTTTGATGATATGTATTTCTTCCCAGAAAGTAAGGAAGAACAATTTCTTATATTAACTTCGATTGATCTAAGCAATATGGAAAAAGAAGCAAATATGGAAACATATCTTGGGGCTTCCAACCAAATATATATGTCACATGACAATCTTTATGTAGCGGTCAACAAATATAAGGAACTGGAAGAATCAGATACAGAATCTAAAGAAGCAGAAACAAGTGAACTAGTAATGGACATCGCTATCTGGCGCCCACAAGATGTGGATACGGAAATCAGCCAGTTCAGAGTAGAGAATGGTTCCCTGACATATAATGCCTCTACATTGGTCAATGGTACTTTGATTAATCAGTTTGCGATGGACGAGAGAAATGATACGTTCCGTGTGGCAACTACTAAAGGTGGTACTTGGGATGAAGAAAATCTATCCACGAACAATTTATATACCTTTGATATCAACTTAAAACCACTTGGATCTGTCGAGGGACTTGCTGAAGGGGAACGAATTTATAGTGTCCGTTTTATGGATAACGTGGCATATATGGTAACATTTAAAGAAGTCGATCCATTATTTGTAATTGATTTAGAGAACCCAGAAAAACCTACTGTCCTAGGTGAGTTAAAAATCCCAGGCTTTAGTAACTATCTCCATCCACTCGATGAGAATCATGTCATCGGTTTTGGGCAAAACACCAAACTTATTGAAGAAAAAGGAAATAGTGAACCTAGGGTACAAACCGATGGTATCAAAATATCTATCTTTGATGTTAGTGACCCAACCAATCCGAAAGAAAAGTATTCAGAAGTTATTGGTCAAGGTTGGTCCTACTCGGAATTACTGTATAATCACAAAGTGTTATTTAAGCATCCAACTGAGAATCTGTTTGGGTTCCCAGCTGTACTAACCGAAACCAAAACAGTACGGAAAGATGATATCACTTATGAAGAAGATAGAGTTATTTTTGAAGGGGCACTTCTATATGAAATTACACCTGAGGGAATTAAATTATTGGATACTATTACACACCAGGGTGATTTTGAGGAACATCCAGAATGGCACTCCGAAATACGAAGAATGGATTCTGTAGATGATACAATCTACACATTCTCATTGGATAAC
>Ga0079224_100014438_pt1 | contig 11032 bp, 7 predicted proteins | sample Stecom2015_FD_80414 | JGI IMG/M metagenome (GOLD analysis project Ga0079224, IMG submission 80414) | Agricultural soil microbial communities from Utah to study Nitrogen management - Steer compost 2015 | ecosystem: Environmental > Terrestrial > Soil > Agricultural land | place: USA: Utah...
GGCTCAGAAATTAGCGATTTGGTTCCCCGGAAGAATGGTGCTAGATTTGCAATAAACAAAGTGTCTGAATTTCGCCCCGCGGGGCGGGAATTCAGACACTGACACAGTTTGTTTTACACTCCCGTCATCGGCTCACTATTGGTTCTTACTGGCTCATATCGGCTCATTTTGTAATCTTCCCTTAGCTAGCTACACCCAAAACTAAAGAATTCCAATCGGTGACCCCTCCCCATATTTAGGAGTCTTCTAAAATAGAAAAATCGGCTGTTTGACCCCTCCCCATATTTAACCGTTCCTTACATACCGGGGATACGGCCTTCATTACGGTTCTCGGCCGGGAAAGGCCCTTGTAAGCTGGGATACTTCCGTGCCGGTCCGTTGAGATTACCAATCGCGGTGCCGCCACGCCTCCGTCAGAGCCGCACTACTCTTCTACACCGCCGTTAGCGCCATGATCGAATCCTTGTACCGCTGGTACTCCGCCTCCTGCTCCTGGATAAACGGATTATCGTCTAGGGCGCCCACCACTTCCTCCATCTCATCCCGGTTAGCATACACGAGCATGCGGTACGGGTTTTCGTAATCCTTGTTGCGCGTACGACGGATTTCGCGGCAGATCCATTCCTTCGTTTCCACGCTTTCGAGGAGCAATTCGCGTATTTCGGCCCACGTCAGCCGCTCCATATGCCATTGGCGTATTTCCAACAGCGACGCCAAGGCGTGTTCGAACTTATCGGCGGGATAAGCGGCGCTGAGCTGGTGATAGCGTTGATGGATGGCCTGCCACGTGTCGAGTCGGCCCATGCGCACGTCGTCGAGCAGGCGGTCCAAGTCGGTTTGGCGGATGAGTTGCCCACCCACGTTTTCAAACGTCGCGCGCCCGACCGGCTTGCCCCTGCGAATGTACGTCTCCTCAAACTCCGCGTAGCTGTGTGTTTCGAAATAGGCTCCCAATTGGGTAGCGGCATAGTAGGCCACCATCTTGCGGTATACCCGGTACGCCTCGCGCGCCTTCCTAACGATCACTTTGCGCCGGGAGTTTTCGACATCTGTCAGCACGATTTCCACCTGGGATAGGTCAAACGCGGGATCCATCAGGATGGCCCGGCCTCGCCGAACGCGGGCATCCTCCTCGCTCAGGCTGGCGTCGCACGCGGCACCCACGGCGAGTTCCAGCTCGCGCAACGCCGTGAATATCTCGTTGATGGTGTCGGGTGCCAATACGTCGTACTCAAAATACTGGTTTTTGAGCGTGCGGCGGTCCCGAGTGATGAATTTGGAGTTGTTGCGCATTAGCGCGTACATGTTGTAGAGAAACCAATAAGCCGGCAGGATCACAAGCTCGTCCTTCGCCGTGTCGTTGCCCACCATGGTAAATGGCATGCGTATGTGTAATTCGTGGAGAAAATCGCCCTTGACAATAAGCGTGTAAGAAGCAAAGCGCGAGTTGTGCTTCAGACTGACGCACAGCCCAGGCCAAAACCCCCTTCCCGCCATGATTTCACCATCGCCCGCGCGTGAGTTGTGGTTGGAGCCCACGGTAGCGCCTGCTGCCATGTTGCTCTGTCCCATCACCAGTGACGCGCAGAGAAACGAGTTGTTGTGGTGCTGTTCGTGCGCCGGGAAAAGTAGGGAATTCAGCACCTCGCAACAGGAAATGGTACTGTTATCGCCCAAAAAGGAGTTGATCAGCCGGGCGCCGTACTTGAGTTGGGAAAACGAAGACAGGATGAACCGCACGGCCTTCACACCGTAGAAGATGCGGCAGCCATGGCCAATAATGCCGTTGACCAGCTCGCACCCTTCGCCAATCTGCGTGTACGCCCCGCGCAGCGAGTTCACCGTAACGTTCTTAAGTTTATTCACGCCCTTGATATACGCATCCGTCCCGATCTTGACGTCCTTGATCGTGTGCGAATTCTTGATAACGGTGCGGTCGCCTACGATGCTGTAATAGCCTCTCGCCGTGTCGAAAGCGGCAAACGTAATGTCCTTAAACCGTGCCTGCAACTCTCGGTCGTGCCTATTTCGGGTCCAAAGGTATACGTCCGAGGCCTGCATGCCATCAAAGGGCAGCACCGCCCGCCCACCGTTTTCGTTACAAAGCTCGAGCTCGATCAGCGCACTGCCCGCATCGCCCTCCTTGAGTATGCCGTTGCCAAACTTGGCGTTACTGCTGGTCTCCATCTCGTTGATGTTGAACAGCATAACCTCTTCACCCAAAATAAAATGGGCGATATAACGGACGTTATGGATCGCGTTATAGGGTCCGATATCGCAACTGACGACCGTGCTTCGGTAGATTCCCGTCGGCAGTCTTAGATCGCGATAGTCCAGGAAGCTGGCTTCCATATCGCCGATGCGTACCCGACCGTAAAATTTAGAATCTTCGATTTGCTGCGGCAGGAAGCGGTCAGTCACCCACACGTCGCTCCAGTCGGGCGAATAGTTGCCATTACGCTCCAGTACGACGATTTCGGCCTCCGTCAAGGCACGATAGGATGCATTAGAAAGTTGCTGCTGGTGACGGAGATAGTATTCGTCCTCGCCCGCGGGCAGGTACGCTTGGGGGATGAATCCATATCCCAACGTTTTCAAGGGTTTTCGTGTAATTTTACTCGACATGAATGATTATTCTACGGTAACGCATTTAGTTAAGTTGCGTGGGCTCACGGACACAGGGTCCGCGTGCCCCGCCAATATCGTAGGCCAGCGATTGCAGGCGAATGACCGCCAGCAAGGGCACAATGCGGCTTGCCGTGGACGGCCCAGCGCGTATACTCGACGTGCACGGTAGCCTCCGTAGGCATCCCCGCGCTGCCGTATCCGCGATACTCGAATTCGTTAAGCCCATCGATTAGAACCTGATAAGCTTGTGCATGGCCACTATAGCCTACGATTCCAAACATGAATTCGTATCTTTAAAATTTAAAGTGGGTAAAAATAGCGTTTTTTAAGACTAATCAATCGATTGCGTAAAATTTTGTAGAAGATCGCCCCCTGGCGTGCCCAAACTGGTTTTCCGTTTGTAACGTGCCGGCGTGGCTGACGCGGCCTGTGGCCACCACCCCGTCGAATTACCTGCTCTTAATAATCAAGTGTGGACGGCGACCGAAAATTCGGCGCTTGGATAGGGGTAAATCGGCCGAGCGCTGTCTCATGAATAAACGCGATAACAAAAACCACCATCATGACAGGTGAACCCAATGAACAACCCCATCCGATTGTGGGGGAAGCACATTTCGAACAGCTTTATCGACAACACTTCACGTCCTTGTACCGATACGCGTACAGCGTGGTGCGGGACGAAGCGCAAGCGGAAGGAATCGTGCAAAACGTGTTTTTAAAACTTTGGGACAAGCGCGACACCCTACGGATACACACCTCCTGGCAGGCATACCTTTTTCGGGCTACTTATCACGAGGCGCTCAACGCTGCCAAACGAAAACAGGTTCGCACGCGATTTACCCAGCAAGGCCCCACCGCCGACACGGTAGCCATGCCGGAGAGCGACCGGGAATTGGCGACGCACCTCGAGAGGGCCTTGCGGCAGCTGCCGGAAAAATGCCGGACCGTCTTTCAGCTGAGTCGGTTTGAGGACCTCAAGTACCAGGACATCGCCCAACGGCTGGGCATATCCATCAAAACCGTCGAAGCCCACATGGGCAAGGCCCTAAAGGTACTCCGCGTGCAGCTCGCGGACTTTTTGAGCCTGCTAATCTCACTCACATGCAGCCAATACCTATAAACAATGGACGAACAGATCATAATCAATTACCTGCTAGGGGAATGCACAATGGATGAGCGGAAGGACATGGAAGCGTGGCTAGCGGCCGACAAGCGCCATCAAGCGGAATACCAAAAGACGATGCGCGCGTGGGAATGGAGCCGGCGCCTAGCCGACGGGCCCACGCCGGACTTGGACGCAGCTTGGTCGCGGTTCGTCACCTTGCGCGATGGCCAGAGCAAAAGCACCCGCACCGGGGCCCTGCGATACCTGCTGCGCGTGGCGGCGAGCGTTTTGCTGGTCGCGTGCGTCGCCGTCGTCTATTTTGGCCTTACTACTCCGGCCGAAACATGGAGGGGCAAGACATTGGCTTCGGCCCAAAGCGTCCTGAAAGACACGTTAGCCGATGGCACCGTCCTCACGCTGAACAGCAACAGTGCGCTACGCGTGCACCCGACCCTCTTTGCCAGCCGACGGCGCGTGACCCTGGAGCAAGGGGAGGCTTTCTTCGAGGTGGCGCGTAACGAGCGTAAACCGTTCGAAGTACATGTTGGCTCCACGCGCGTCATGGTGCTCGGCACGTCGTTCAATATACGCAAAGACGGTCCCGAAGTGGAGGTAGTGGTGGCCAGCGGGAAGGTATCGGTGAGCAACGGCGAGCAGACGGCTACCTTGGGCGCCATGCAACGCGTCACGGTCAACGGGCCGGACGGTTCGTTCGTGGCCGATGACGTCAACGCCCTGCTGGACCAACATTATGCCCATGATCGCTTTGTCCTTCGAGACACGCCCTTGAAAGACGTCGTGAAATTTCTAGCCGACGAATATCAGGCCCACATCCTAATTGCGGAGCCGGCACTGGAGAACCTGCGGCTCACCGCCACCCTGGGCAAGGACTCCTTGGAGAAGCTCTTGCACGTTATCGCCGAAACGCTCGAAATCGAAGTTTCCCATAACAACAATACGTATATCCTGCACCGATGAACCGATCGCCTTTCGGGCTGCGCCGAGCGGCTCGCATCTTCTTCACGCTGGCCATCGTGGCGGCCGGCCTGTTGGCTGCCCATGCACAGCAGCACCTCCATCGCACCATCAGCACGGGGCCGATTTTCCGGCAGCCGCTCGTGTCGGTACTGGAATCGATCAGCAGGGAAGGCAATTTCCACTTCTCGTTCAACAGCGGCCGCGTGCCTACGGATAGCTTAGTGAGCGTGGCGCCGTTTGAAGGGACCTTGGCAACCTTCCTCGAGCAGGTGCTGGGCGACCAATATGGCTTGAAGGAAGTGGATGACTATGTGATTATCCGGCATGTGCCGCAACGATTCGAGCCAAAAGTCGAAATCGAAAGCAGCTATCGCGGTGCGCTGGTGGTGCGCGGGCAGATCTTGGACGCCGAAACCCGACAGGGCGTGTCCCACGTGAGCGTCCACGACAGGCACTCGTTCGCCAGCGCCCTGTCGGACGAGCGCGGCAACTTCGAGCTGACCATCCGGCGGCCTGACGAGTCGCTCTGGATGGAAGTGAGCAAGGAAAATTACCGCGATACCATGAGCGTGATGCTGATGCCCGTGGAGATTGCGCAAGGGGGCAGGAAAATACGTTTCCGCTATTTTCCCGGGAGGGAGTTCGATTCGTTGGGAGAGACATGGCTGGGCCGGGCGTTTACCAACTCCAAGGAGCGCATCGCCCACCTGAATATCGGCAACCTGTTCGCGGAACGCTTCTATCAATTTTCCGTACTGCCCGGCGTGGGCATACAGGGTAGCAGCCATGGCCGGACGGTCAACAATGTATCCATGAGCCTACTAGGCGGCCACGGGGCCGGTGTCAACGGCGTCGAAATATCCGGGCTTTTCGGCATTAACAAGCATGACGTCGGCCCCCTGCAAGTAGCCGGTATCTTCAACCTGACCGGAGGCAGCCAGCGCGGTCTACAAGTGGCCGGTATCGCCAATCAGGTGATGGGAACCGTGAAAGGCCTTCAGGTCGCCGGTGTCTACAACCAAGCCCGGAGGGTGCACGGCGTCCAGCTCGCCGGCTTGGTCAACGTAGCGGATTCCAGCGATTACCCTGTCGGTTTGTTTAACTTCATTGGCAATGGCAAACGAAGCGTTGCCTTGGAAGCTGACGAGAACCTGCGACTGAGCGCCAGCCTACGCACCGGAGGACGGATATTATACGGCATGGTGGGGTTGGGGTACGCGCTCGACCCAAAAGCCACGCTGCACTACGGTATCCGCGCGGGCGTGGGTGCGCATATCGTCCGCGGCAACCGTTTTTCGTTGGATGCCGAATTCGGCAACACCTTGTACACGGATTTCTCGCGCGTGCAGTCGCAGTATACGATCGCCGTGTCACCACAGGTCAAGATCAGCGACAGGCTGAGCATCACGGCGGCGCCGGGCTTACACATCACCGACGGGCATGAACGCGGCATAGCCGACCAGCCCCGATGGAATATCAACGCATTGGGCAGTGGGAATCATACAGTGCTGCACGGCGGCGTATCTGTTGGCCTACGGTATCATTTTGGGCAATGACCTGACATAGTTTACGGCTTCACGCTCAGTCGTGAAGCCAGATAGGAAATCAGGCTTGATACTGCAATCATGGTGACGAACACCAATAGCACGTCGGCAGAACGGATATCAACGGGATATACTTCGGGCATCAAGCCATCGTCAGGTCCTAAGCGAAGCCATCCGTATCGGATCTGGCTAACGCAGAACAACAGCCCCGCCACCATGCCCGCCACGCAACCCATCAACGCTATCATGACACCCTGGTAGAAGAATATCCGCCGAATCAAGCTGTCGCCAGCGCCCATGCTACGCAATACGCCGATGTCGTGCTTTTTGTCGATCACCAGCATGGTAAGCGATCCAATGATGTTGAAGATCGCAATGACGCCGGTGAGGGTGAGGATGAAAAAGACCACCCACTTTTCCGATCGGATGGTTTTATACAGCGCTGGATTCTGTTCCTCGCGGTTCTTGACCACGTAGTCGTCCCCCAGCTGGCGGGCGAGTTGTTGCTTGAACGTGGATACGCTCGTGCCTTTTGCTAAATCAAGCTCGATAGCCGACACCTCATCAAACTCACCCAGCAACTCACGGGCAAAATCGACTGGCACAAAGAGCACGTCGTCAAACTCCTGTTGGTAAAACATGACGCCGACGGGCCGAATTTGGCGTAGGTTGAACTCGTCGGCCGGATTGATGGCATTGACGACCCCGCGCCGCGGCGTGAACACTTCCAACATCGCCGACTCATCGTAAAGCGAAATCCCCAAGGCATGCTGGATATACGCCCCCAGCACCGCGTAGTCGTCCCCATCGTGTGCGAGGGTGAATCCCCCGTCGTACATCATGGTGTCAATGGACTTGGCGGCTGCGTAATGGGGCGAAACGCCCTTCATGGTAGCGATAACCTGCTGGTCGCGGTGGCGAAGCAGTACTTTCTCCTGCAATACCTCACTATAGGAAGCCACGCGCGCGTCGGTTGTCAGGGCTTGGAAGAGCTCCGACGAGGCATCGAACGTTTTTCCCACGGCTGGCTCGATCCGCAGGTCTGACGTAAACGAGCTGTACATCGCCCGGATTACCGCCTCCATCCCATTAAAAAACGAGAGAATCGTAATGAGCGCAGCCGTGCTAAAGAAGACACCCACCACGCTGATACCCGATATGATGTTAATGGCGTTGACGGACTTCTTTGAAAACAAGTATCGCCGGGCAAAATGGAACGCTAAGTTCATATCGAGGGTTTCCTGGTTCGGCCGCTAACACGCCTATGCGCGCACAAAGGGGTTGGTTCGTTTCTCGTGTCCCACGGTCGTCTCCGGTCCGTGACCGGGGTAGACTACAGTTTCGTCCGGCAGCGTGTACACGCGTTGGCTAATACTCATCAGCAACTGCTCGTGATTGCCTCCCGGCAAATCCGTACGACCGATACTGTTGCGAAATAGTACGTCGCCCCCTATGAGAAAACCTTGCTGGGCAGCATAAAAGCACAGGTGGGCGGGCGAATGGCCCGGAACGAGAATCAGCTCCAGCTCGTTCTCCCCAAACTTAATAGTTTGCCCATCTTCGAGAAAGCTCTCGGGTATGGGCGAGGGCTCGTACCGTAGACCCATCTGGGGAGCGTAGTTTTGTACTTCAATCAGCAAGGGCAACTCCCCCTCGTGCATCTGTGGCACCAACCCAAACTGCTCATACACAAAGCGATTAGCCAGTACGTGATCGATATGGCAATGGGTATTCAGCAAAATCTCAGGGCGCAATCCCTTGTCGCGGACGAACGCCACAAGCCGCTCCTCTTCTGCCGCACCGTACATTCCCGGGTCAATGATCGCACAAGCGCCCGACTCGTCGTACAACACGTAGGTGTTTTCCTGATAAGGGTTAAAGACAAAGGACTTGACAGTAATCATACGCACAAACTTAGGCAAAATCAAGATATCGCAAAGATTACGCCACGCGAGATGGCGGCCGGCATCATCAGGTCGCGCCGGCTAGCGGAGCAAGGTAGCCGGATCGACACGGCGATTGATCGTGATGAAGCCGGGATAATCGATTGCGGTATTGCCCAGCGCCACAGTGGGCTTTATCTTGATGGCCACATCGACTGGGTCGGCCGGCGCTCCGGACTGCAACGTCTGCATATAACCGATTACGCGCTGCAAAATCTCTTGGTTTGACAACAATGCATACACGTTGCCTTGCAACTTGACGGGCACGACCACCGTTTCCCCAGCAGGCACGCGCACTGGCAGGTCGGAAGCGCCGTCAACGATGGGGTGGCCTTCCACCTCGATGATGTACGAAAACTGCCCGATACCTGCCAAGTTGCCCGTCGGATTGGTGACTTGGACATTCAGGACGGCCGACAGCGGAACGTTGCCACTCAGAAAACCCAATGCGACGCCAGGCAAGCGGTTCACGTCCACGCGCCGGCTCTCGATCAATTGCCCCACATCCGTACCCGCGAGAAACACGCTATCCGCCGACACGAGTTCGTACGTGCACTTTTCCAAGGCCCTCAGTTCCTTTGCCTGCCTATTCAAACCGCAGCCGGCCATAAAAATGAGGATAAGGAGAGCCATTGGGCCCAAATATCGATTTTGCATGAGGAGCGTCGTTGTCATAGTGCAAATGTACGTATTCGACGACGGTTTTATCCTAAGGCACTGAACTTTCTGCTCGCACCGGGGCGGTACCAGCCCGACATTTTTGCTATCTTTGCGCCGAATTAAAAGAGACAGTGAGCGCTAAAAACATCATAGACCGTTTTCGACAAAGTGACTCCGTAGGCCAGCTTGCGTCCGCGCTGCAGTCCCCCGCCCCGCGCGTGCATGCCAAGGGGCTGGTCGGATCGGGCGATGCCATGGTGGCCGTGGCCCTTAGCCACGAGGTCGAACGTCCCATGCTGTTCGTCCTGCCAAACCATGAGGACGCCGTTTTTTTCCTGAGCGACCTCGAAGGGCTGCTCGATCGGCAGGTTCTTTTTTTCCCATCATCGTTCCGCAAGCCTTTTGATTTCACCCAGACCGACAGCGCGCACGTCTTGCAACGGGCAGAAACGCTGAGCGCCCTCGCACAGGAACAATCCACACACCGCATGGTGGTGACCTATCCCGAAGCCCTCGCCGAGAAGGTCATCAACCGGGAAGACCTACGTGACAACACGCTGTCCATCACCGAACACTCCAAGTTGGACATTGATTTTATCAACGAGTTTTTGCAGGAATACGCCTTTGAACGCGTAGACTTTGTTTATGAGCCCGGCCAATACGCCATCCGAGGAGGTATCGTCGATATTTTCTCCTTTTCCAACGACCTGCCATACCGCATTGAGTTTTTTGGGTCGGAAATCGAAAGCATACGGACATTTGACACCGAAAGCCAATTGTCCGTCAACAAGATACACACGGTCACCATCGTACCGAACGTGCAAGCCAAATTCCTGACGGAATCCAATATTTCGCTCTTGGAATACATCGCTTCGGACTCCATCCTATGGATCAAGGACGTCCAATTTACGATGGACATCGTGAACAATGGCTCCCAGAAAGCCTCGGAACTATGGACTGCGCTTTCCGAACAGGATAAGCGCCAAAATCCCGAGTGGATCGATCCCCGGTTCAACTTCTCCCGCCCGAGCCAGCTATCCGAGCTGTTGCAGCGATTCCCCGTCGTCGAGTTTGGCAAGCAATTTCTTTACAAGCCCGATGCGACCGTCGTCTTCGGTATGAAACCCCAGCCCTCATTCAACAAGGATTTCGGACTGCTCATCCACAACATCAAGGAAAACGAAACGGACGGCATTGAAAACCTGATCTTCAGCGACCTGACCAAACAGATCGAACGGCTGTACGCTATTTTCGCCGACCTGGACAGTACGGTCACCTTTACGCCGGTGCACGTGTCCCTCCGCGAAGGGTTTATCGACACCGACATCAGGCTGGCGTGCTACACCGATCACCAGATATTCGACCGTTATTATAAATACCGCCGTAAGAAAGGGTACGAACGTTCCCAAGCCATCACGCTCAAGGAGCTGCGGGAGCTTAAACCCGGCGACTACATTACGCATATCGACCACGGCATCGGGAAATATGCCGGCCTGGAAAAGGTCGAGGTCAACGGCCGCGAGCAGGAGATGATCCGACTAGTGTATGCCGACAACGACCTGCTCTACGTCAACATCAACTCGCTCAACCGCATCTCCAAGTATTCGGGCAAGGAGGGCATGGTGCCCAAAATGAACAAGCTGGGCACGGACACGTGGGACAAACTTAAGAAAACCACAAAAAAAAAGGTCAAGGATATCGCCCGTGACCTCATCAAGCTATACGCCAAGCGCAAAGCCCAAACTGGCAACGCGTTTAGCCCCGACACCTATTTGCAGACGGAATTAGAGGCTTCCTTCATCTACGAAGACACGCCCGACCAGGAAAAGGCTACCGCCGATGTAAAGCGCGACATGGAGTCGCCCCACCCCATGGACCGGCTGGTCTGCGGCGATGTGGGTTTTGGAAAGACTGAGGTAGCCATCCGCGCGGCATTCAAGGCCGTCGCCGACAGCAAGCAAGTGGCCGTGCTGGTGCCCACCACGATTTTGGCCATGCAGCACTACCGGACATTCTCCGAACGCCTGAAAGGGTTTCCGTGCAACGTCGATTATATCAATCGCTTCAAGTCGTCGAAGGAGATCAAGGAAACCTTGGCCAAGCTGGCGGATGGCAGCCTGGATATCATCATCGGCACCCACCGGCTGGTCAGCAAGGATGTAAAATTTAAGGAC
>Ga0079224_100014440_pt1 | contig 11030 bp, 9 predicted proteins | sample Stecom2015_FD_80414 | JGI IMG/M metagenome (GOLD analysis project Ga0079224, IMG submission 80414) | Agricultural soil microbial communities from Utah to study Nitrogen management - Steer compost 2015 | ecosystem: Environmental > Terrestrial > Soil > Agricultural land | place: USA: Utah...
CCTGGAACGAGCCCAACGCCGAGCAGACCTTCGGCCTGGACAGCTCGATCGCCGAGCTGCGCGGGCACACGATGGCGTCCGGCACCTCCGATGTGCGCGACGAGCCCGCGATCGTGACCCTGAAGTGCCAGGGCTGCGGCGCGGAGGTCGTCCTCAACGCCCAGCAGGAGACCCAGGCGCGCTGCCACTGGTGCCGCCAGACCCTCTCGATCAACTCGCAGGTCGCGGGCGGCTCGGTGCCCGATGCGGTGCTGCCCTTCCAGCTCACGCGCGAGGAGGCGATCGCGCGGATCGAGCAGTTCGTCGCCAAGCGGCGCACCTTCGCCGACAGCCGCTTCAAGGCCGAGTTCGTGCCGGACAACGTCATGGGCGTGTACATCCCGTATCTCGTCGTGGACGGCAACCTGCACGCCGAGCTGCACGGCCGCGGCGAGGTCACCACGCGCAAGTACACGGTGCGCGAGGGCAGCGGCGACAACGCCCGCAACGTCACCTACTACGACGCGGACGTCCACGCCGTGAAGCGCGCCTTCGACCTGCTCGTGGACGACCTCACGGTCGAGTCCGCCCAGCGCTTCGACGCGACGCAGAACGAGACCGCGACGAACAACATCCTCGATGCCGTCCAGCCGTACGACACCGAGAACGCTGTCATCTACAACCCGAACTACCTCAAGAACTTCACCGCCGAGCGCCGCGACCTGAACATCCGCGACGTCGACGATGAGGTCGAGGACCGCTTCCTCGCGATCGCCCGTGCGAAGGCGACGCCCACCGTCGCCGGTTATGACCGCGGCGTGCGCTGGGAGCAGGAGGGCGTGGTCGTGCGCGGCACCCGCTGGGTGTCCGTGTACGTGCCGGTGTGGCTGTACAGCTACGCCCAGTCCGCCAAGGACGAGGGCAGCATGCAGCACTACATCGCCGTCAACGCCCGCACGGGCGCGACGATGGGCTCCGTGCCGGTCTCCCATCCGAAGATCTTCGCGGTCGCGTGCGCGACCAGCGGCGTCGCGACGGTGCTCTCCGGTATCGTCGCCTTCTTCGGGCTGTTCATGTGAGGCGGCCGCTCATGACCGTCCCGTCGTCCCCTGTCCCCGGAGGTGCCTGTGCTCCCGCTGCTCGCTGAGGTGATGGCCTCGCCGACCACCCCGATGCTGCTCGCCGACGGCGACAGCGGCGGCGGCCTCATCGCGCTGCCCTTCGTGGTGGGCCCTGCAGTGTTCGCCGCGGTCTACGGCGTCATCTACCGCTACTACCGCAACACCGACAAGCGCCACCGTTACGAGCGGGAGACGCAGGTCGCCGTCGGGAACCTGCGCCAGGGAGACCAGAAGGTGGGCCGCCGCACCCGCCTGCGGAACCGCAGCATGTCCGGGCGCAACGAGACCGACCCGCTCGAGCGCGTCCAGCGGATCCGGGTGCGCTGACATGGCGGGGCGAGGCGGCGAGCACGACGTGATCGTGGTGGGCGCGGGCCTCGCCGGCCTCGTCGCCGCCACTACGCTCGCCGACGCCGGCCGGCGCGTCCTGCTGCTCGAACGCGAAGGGGAGCAGGACCTCGGCGGCCAGGCCTGGTGGAGCTTCGGCGGGCTGTTCCTCGTGGACACCCCCGAGCAGCGCCGCCTCGGCGTCCGCGACAGCGTCGCGCTCGCCCGCCAGGACTGGTTCGGCTCCGCGGGGTTTGAGGGGGCCGACGACACCTGGCCGCGCCGCTGGGCGGAGGCGTATCTCCAGTTCGCGGCGGGGGAGAAGCGGGAGTGGCTGCGCTCGATCGGTGTGAAGCTCTTCCCCGTGGTCGGCTGGGCCGAGCGGGGTGACGGCCGCGCCGAGGGGCATGGCAACTCCGTGCCCCGCTTCCACATCACCTGGGGCACCGGCCCCGGGATCGTCGAACCGTTCCTGCGCTCTCTGAGCGGTCACCGCGAGAGCGGCCGGATCACGTTGCGCACCCGCCACGCGGTCGAGGAGCTGCTGGTCGAGGAGGGCCGCGTCGTCGGCGCGCGGGGGAGCGTCCTTGCGGCCGACGGGACGGCGCGGGGTGAGGAGTCGACTCGCGAGGTCACCGGCGACTTCGAGGAACGGGCCGCCGCGGTGCTCGTCGCGACCGGTGGCATCGGCGGGAACGCGGAGCTGGTGCGTTCCCTGTGGCCCGTCGAGCTCGGCACCATGCCCGAGGATTTCGTGCACGGAGTGCCCGCGAGCGTGGACGGCACGGGCATGCTCGCCGCCGAGCGCGCGGGCGGCCGCTGGATCCACAAGGACCGCATGTGGCACTACACCGAGGGGATCCGCAACTGGGATCCGGTGTGGCGCGGGCACGGGATCCGGATCCTGCCCGGCCCCTCCTCGCTGTGGGTCGACGCGCGCGGTCAGCGCCTGCCCGCCCCCGCCTTCCCCGGCTTCGACACCACCGCGACGCTGCGCCACCTGCGCACCACCGGGCACGACCACTCCTGGTTCGTGCTCACCCGGAAGATCATCGAGAAGGAGTTCGCGCTCTCCGGCAGCGAGCAGAACCCGGACCTCACCGGCAAGGACGTCAGGCAGGTGCTCGGTCGCGTCAGGCCTGGGGCGCCCGGCCCGGTGCAGGCCTTCCTCGACCACGGCGAGGACTTCCTCCAGGCGCAGACCGTCGAGGACCTCGTGGCCCAGATGAACGCGCTGACCGGTGAGGAGCTGATCGACGCCCGTGCGCTCGAGCGCGTGATCCGGGCCCGGGACGCGGAGGTGGCGAACCGCTTCTCGAAGGACGCGCAGATCACCGCGCTGCGCGGCGCCCGCTCGTATCTCGGTGACCGCCTGATCCGCACCGCGAGGCCGCACCGCCTGCTCGACCCTGCCGCGGGCCCGCTCATCGCCGTGCGCCTGCACGTGCTGCTGCGCAAGACCCTCGGCGGGCTCGAGACCGACCTCGGCGGCCGGGTCCAGGGGACGACGGGGCTCTACGCCGCTGGTGAGGCGAGCGGCTTCGGCGGCGGCGGAGTGCACGGGCACAACGCGCTCGAGGGCACCTTCCTCGGCGGCTGCCTCTTCTCCGGCCGACGGGCCGCCGCCGGCATCCTCGAGGACCTGCGGTGAGCTGGCGCCGTCACCCGTCCGTCGGCTGAGCGCCCTCCAGCAGGATCGTGGAGAAGTCGTCATCGCCGTGACCGGCGGCGATCTCCGCGTCGAGGGAGGCGAGCGCGCCGCGCAGGGCTGGCAGGTCCGAGCCGGGGCGAGCGGGGCCGTCGGCCGCGGCGACCGTGTCGAGCATGAGCCGGGCGTCCTTCGCGATCGCGTCGGCGGTGAAGTCGCCGCCCTCGGTGGTGCGCTCCCCGCGCACGAACGGCCCCTTCATCCCTGCGAGGAAGGCGAGTCCGGTCCCGCCGAGCATGTCCAGCACCGCCTCCGGCGAGGTGCCGGTCGCCGCGCCCAGCGCGAGCGCCTCCCGCAGCCCCTGCGCGGAGACCGCGAGGGCGAGGTTCGCGAGGAGCTTGCCCACCGCCGCCTCCCGGCCCGAGCCCACCCCGCGCAGCCGCTCCGGGTCCGCCCACGGGGCGACCAGCTCGAGCACCTGCGCGCGCAGCGCGTCGTCGGGCGTGCCGACATACACCCCGAGCGCGCCCTCACGGGCCGGGCCCAGCGAGCCGACCACCGGCACCCCCACATAGGTGGGCACCGCGGCGGCGAACTCCTCCGCATCGGCGGGGGAGACGGTGGTGGTGTCCACCCACGGCACCCCCGCAGGGATCAGCGAGGGGGCGAGGACCGTCTCCCGCACCGCGTCCGGACCGAACAGCGAAGTGACCACGAGCTCCGCCCCGGCCACCGCCTCCGCCGCGCTCTCCGCGACCGCAGCGCCCGCCTCCGCCAGACGCGCAGTGCGCTCCGGAGTGCGGTTCCAGACGGTCAGATCATGGTCCTTCAGCAGGTGAAGGGCCAGCTCAGTGCCCATACGGCCGGTGCCCAGAAATGTGATCCTCATGGCACCAGTCTGGCATCGACAAGGCTGGCGCGGAGGGGACCGGCTGTCCCCGATGATGGGATGGCGTGCACAATGGAGGCATGACTGCACGCCTCACCCGTCGTCGAGCCCTCGTCGCGGCAGCTGCCGCAGGACTGGGCCTGCCCGCTGCGGCGCAGGCCGCGGAGCCCGCCGGACGGCGCGGAGGCGTGTTCCAGCACCTGCGGGTCGCGACCTTCAACACCTCCCTGAACCGGCCCGAGGACGGCCAGCTCGTCGAGGATCTCGCCACCGGCGAGGACGCGCAGGCGCGCAAGATCGCGGAGATCGTGCAGATCAACAACCCCGACGTGCTGCTGCTGAACGAGGTCGACCACGATGACGCCGGCCGCGCCGTGGACCTCCTGCGCGAGAAGTACCTCGAGGTCCCGCAGAACGGGAAGAGCCCCGTCTTCTACCCCTACGCCTTCACCGCACCGGTGAACACGGGTGTGCCCAGCGGCCAGGACCTGGACCGCGACGGCACCATGGGCGGTTCTGGCGATGCCTACGGCTTCGGCGAGTTCCCCGGCCAGTACGGCATGGTCGTCCTCTCCCGCTACCCGATCCTCACCGAGCAGGTGCGCACCTTCCAGAAGCTGCGCTGGCAGGACATGCCCAGCAACCTCCTGCCCACCGAGTTCTACGGCGAGGAGGCCGCGGCCGTGCTGCGCCTGTCCTCGAAGTCCCACTGGGACGTGCCCGTGCGCGTGGGCCAGGCGACCCTCCACGTCCTCGCCTCCCACCCCACGCCGCCCAGCTTCGACGGCCCCGAGAAGCGCAATCAGCGCCGCAACAACGACGAGATCCGGCTGTGGGCGGACTACCTCAGCCCCGGCCGACGCTCCGCCTGGATCACGGACGATGACGGCACTGCCGGCGGTCTGCGCGCCGACGCCCAGTTCGTGGTGCTCGGCGACATGAACTCCGACCCCGTCGACGGCGACTCCTGGCCCGGCGCGATCGACCAGCTGCTCACCCACCCGCGGATCCAGGACACCTCCCCGCGCAGCGAGGGCGGTCCCACCGCGGCGGAGGAGCAGGGCGGCGCGAACGCCTCCCATGAGGGCGATCCCCGACTTGACACCGCCGACTTCGGTGACGACCCCGCTCCCGGGAACCTGCGCGTGGACTACGTGCTGCCCTCCCGCTCCCTCCAGGTGGTCTCCTCCGCCGTGTACTGGCCCGCGCCCGGCAAGCCCGGCGCGGAGCTCGTGGACGCCTCCGACCACCGCCTGGTGCGCGTGGACCTGCAGCTGAAGGGCTGAGACCGTGACCGAGAGTGTGCGCGACGCCCTGCCGCCGCTGCTGTCCGTCGAGGGCCTGCACGCCTTGCTGGAGGACGACGCCTCGCTGCACCTGCTGGATGTGCGCTGGGCGCTGGATGGTTCCAAGGGGCACCACACCTATCTCACCGGCCACCTGCCGGGCGCGGTCTACGTGGGCCTCGACACCTCTCTCGCCGCACCGGCCCGTCCCGAGGCGGGCCGGCACCCCCTGCCCGAGCCGGCGGACTTCGCCGCCTCGCTGCGCCGCGCCGGCGTGACGGAGGGCTCGCGTGTGGTCGCCTACGACGACGGCGACGGCGCCCCCGCGGGCCGGCTCGTGTGGATGCTGCGTGCGCTCGGGGCACGACGCCGCCCTGCTCGACGGTGGCCTCCGTGCCTGGGACGGCGAGCTCGCGACCGATGACGTCAGCCCCGCTGAGGGCGACGTGCCCGTGCGGGAGTGGCCCGCCGCGCGGCTCGCAACGGCCGACGAGGTCGCTGCGTCCGCGGCCGACGGCAGTGCGCTCGTGATCGACGCGCGCGCCGCGGCGCGCTATCGCGGCGAGGTCGAGCCCGTCGATCCGCGCGCCGGGCACGTGCCGGGGGCCGTGAACCTCCCCTACAGCGGGAACCTCGGCGCCGACGGCCGCTTCCTGCCGGCGGAAGCGCTGCGGGAGCGCTTCACCGCAGCGGGTGCCCGCGAGGACCGGCCGACGATCGTGTACTGCGGCTCCGGGGTCACCGCGACCCACGACCTGCTCGCCCTCGAGGCGGCCGGCTTCACCGACGTGCGGCTGTTCCCCGGCTCCTGGTCGCAGTGGAGCGCGGACCCGTCCCGGCCCGTGGCCGTCGGCCCCACTCCCTGACCCCGTTCACCCCTGCGGGTGGTAGGTCCGGATCGCGGCGATGATCTCCGCGTGCCGGCGACGTTGCGCGGGCAGCTGCTCCTCGGGCACGTCCTGGCCCAGCACCGCCGCCCAGATCGGCACCATCTCCTCGCGATAGGCGTGCCCGTGCCCGCCGCGGACCGTGATCGACAGCGGCATGTCCGCCGCGATCTGCCAGAAGGTGATCCACGGGAACCAGCGCATCGCCGGGGTCACGTCATGCCCCACCCGCTCCCGCAGCCACGCCGGCTCCCGCCACAGCAGCGGCAGATCGAACCACACCACCGGATCCGAGGGGTGCTGGGCATAGACCACGCGCGGCTCCTGCCACGGCTCGTACAGCCCGCCCCAGTAGTCCCGGTGCAGGTCCCGCGGCCGGGTCACGACACGGACGTTCCGCCCACCGTCGATGATCGGCGCGATCGCGGGGGATCCGGGACGGGCGCGGGCGCAGAGCTGCTGCCACAGCGGCGTGAAGCTCGGCGTCCCCGTCCACACCGCCCCGTCCACGCTGCGCAGCATCTCCGGGACATCACGGAAGGCGGACTGCCCGCCGAAGGAGCCCAGCGACTCCCCGGCCACGAACAGGCGCGGCCGGCGCTCGGGCGGGAGCTCCGCTAGCCGGCGCCGCACGGCGCCGAGCAGGAGCCGGCCCGCGCGCTGCGGGGAGCGCCGGTCCACGAGATAGGTGAGGGGGCTGGGGTAGAAGCTGTACTGGATCGAGGCGGTCGCGCAGTTCCCGCCGGTGAGGAACTCGATCGCGGAGAGCGACCACTCCTGCAGCCAGCCCGTGCCCGTCCCCGTGAACAGCACCAGCACCTTCCGGTCCCAGGCGTCCGTGCGGTCCAGCTCCGCGAGCACCGCCGCGACCGTCTCCTCGAGCGTGCGGGAGGAGGACTTCGCGGCATAGACGCGGATCGGCTCTCGCGCGCTCTCGCCGAGGGTGCGGGAGAGCAGCTCGACGTCCGGGCCGCCGGAGACGATCTTCCGCCCCGGCGCGCCGAGCGAGGCCCAGCTCTCCAGCGACGCCGGTGAGCCGGAGCGCAGCGGCGAGGCGGGACGGGGCACATCCGGGGCGATGAGCCGGTTCGCGGCCTCGGCCCGCTCGATCATCGCCTCCAGCACCCGGCCCCGGATCAGCCGGTCCACGAGCACCGCGACCGTCGCCGCGGTGAGCACGAGGGAGAGGATCTTCACCGCGCGGGGCGGGAGATGAGGCCGCAGCAGCGCCCGGTAGAGCGCCGCCGTCTCGCTCGTGGCCCGCGCGACGGCGAGAGCGGCGAAGGAGGCGCCGAGCCCCGCCGCAGTGCCCACCACATGGGTGGCGAGGTTCTTCGGCTCCTCCTGCACGAGATGGCTGATCTCCCGCTGACGCAGCACGCCGCGCACCCACGAGTAGGCGGTGATCCCCACGAGCGCGGAGGCGCCGACGAAGCGGGCGCGGCGACGGTGATCCGGCGCGATCGCCACATGCAGGCCGAGCGCGGGCGCGGCCCGTCGGACCACCTGACGGATCATCGCCCCGCTCGCATAGCCGTACACCTCGGACAGGCCGATGTTCGCTGCCCACATCCACCAGGTGCGCGGCAGCATGCTCGGGGAGGTCGACACCCACGCGGTCACCGAGGCACCGAGGAAACCGCCCGTGTCCAGCGGAGCCATGATGGCGGTGCGCCGCGCGCGCCGTCCCGTGCCGCGGGTGACCGTGCCGACCGCATGCGCCAGGTCCCTCCCCGCCCGGCGCAGCAGGGACAAGGGAGCGAAGCGGCGAGAACGCATGCGGAAAGGCTATCGGACCGGTCAGGGCCCTCCCGAACTACTGTGGGGGCATGAAGATCCTCCTCCCTGACACCATGCCGCTTTCCCCGACCCTGCCCGAGGGGTGGGAGGCCGCGGTCGTCGACGCCCGCGCCGAGATCCCTGCCGAGCACTACGACGCCGCGGTGCTCGTGGTCTGGGGAGCCTCCCGCCGCCACCTCGCCTCCGCCGCGGAGCACCTCACCGAGCTGCGGCTCGTGCAGTCGCTCTCCGCCGGAGTGGACGGCATCCTCGCCGCCGGCTTCCGCGAGGACGTGCCGATCGCGGCCGGGGCGGGACTGCACTCCGCGACCGTCACCGAGCACGCGCTCGCCCTGCTGCTCACCCTGGTGCGTCGCCTTCCCGAGTGCCGTGAGGCGCAGGCCCGTCACGAATGGTCCAGCGAGCTCGGCGGCCTGCAGCCGCTGCACCCCGAGGGCAGGATCACGACGCTGCTGGGTGCCCGGGTGCTCATCTGGGGCTTCGGTCAGATCGGGCAGACCCTCGCCCCGCTGCTGCGCGCCCTCGGCGCCGAGGTGCGCGGTGCGGCCCGCAGCGCGGGGGAGCGCGCCGGTTTCGAGGTGATCGCCGACGGCGACGTCCTCGCGGCCCTGCCGGAGACGGACGTGCTGATCAACATCCTGCCCGCCACCGAGGCGACCGCCGGGATCGTCGGCGAGGAGGTGCTCGCGGCCCTGCCCGACCACGCGCTGCTGGTGAACGTGGGGCGCGGTGCGACCGTGGACCAGGAGGCGCTGCGGGCAGCGCTCGAGGCGGGCACGCTGGGCGGCGCCGCGCTCGATGTCACCGAGCCGGAGCCGCTGCCGGCGGAGGATCCGCTGTGGGACGCTCCGCGGTTGCTCATCACCCCGCACGCGGCCGGTGGCCGCCCCGTGGGGGCCGATGAGCGGATCGCCCGCAATCTGCGGGCACTCGTCGACGGTGACGAGCTGGCCCACGTGGCGGCGCGCTGAGCGCACCGCCACGCGGGACCGGGGTCACTCCTCCGGGGAGTCCTTCCTCCGGCGCCGGCCGAGGCCGAAGCCGCGGCCCTGGCCCTCACGGGCCGGGGAGCCGGGCGGAGCCTGGATCGGGATCTCGGAGGTGAACGTCGCGAGGTGCTCGGCCACCTGCCCGGGGACCGCCTCCTCGATGCGCTGATCGACGCGCTCGTCGATCCGCTCCGAGATCTCGCCGGAGTAGCGCTCGATGAACTCGCGCTGACGCAGTCGCAGCTCGAGCCGCTCGATGACCTTCACCTCGCGGGACAGGGAGCGCCACAGCGAGACGCACATGCCGATCATCACCACGGAGAACGGCAGGGCGGACAGCAGCGCGAGCGACTGCAGCGCCGTCATGCCCGAGGCGCCCTCGTCACCGGACAGCGAGCTGACCCAGATCAGCGAGGCGGCGATGATGCCCGAGGACGAGGCCCAGAAGATACGGGTGATCCGCGGCGGGTTCGGGTCGCCCTTGTGCGCGATCATGTCCATCACGAACGCACCGGAGTCGGCACTGGTGATGAAGAAGATCGAGACGAGCACGACGGCGATGCCGGAGAGCAGAGCGCCGGCGGGCAGGTGCGTGAAGGTGTCGAACAGGGCGGTGTTGGGGTCGATGTCCCCGGTGCCGCCGGTGAAGTCGACGCCCTCGATCACGGACTTGTACAGCGCGGTGCCGCCCATGACCGTGAACCACAGGAAGGTCAGCGCCGTCGGCACCAGCAGCACGCCGGCGATGAACTGACGCACCGTGCGGCCCCTGGAGATGCGGGCGATGAACACGCCCACGAAGGGCGACCAGGAGATCCACCAGCCCCAGTAGGAGGTGGTCCAGCCGGTGATCCAGGTGGCGCCCTCCTCACCGCGGAAGGGCAGGGTCTGGAAGGCCAGCTGCAGGAAGTTCTGCAGGTAGAAGCCGATGTTCGAGACCACGTCGCGCAGCAGGAAGAGCGTCGGGCCCAGGATCAGCACGGTGATCAGCAGCAGCGCCGCCAGGCCCATGTTGAGGTTCGAGAGCAGCTTGATGCCCTTGTCCACGCCGGACGCCGCGGAGAGGGTGGCCAGCGCCGTCACGACGATGACGATGATGACCTGCACGGTGGTGGAGTTCGGCAGCACGCCGAGGTGGTCGAGGCCCGCGGCGATCTGGTTCACGCCGAAGCCGAGCGAGGTCGCGATACCGAACAGGGTGCCCACCAGCGCGATGATGTCGATGACGTCACCGATCCAGGTGTCGGTGCGCTTGCCGAGGATCGGCTCGAGCGCCCAGCGGATCGAGACGGGGCGGCCCTTGCGATGCACGGCGTAGGCGACGGCGAGGCCCACGACCACGTAGATGCCCCAGGCGTGCAGGCCCCAGTGCAGGAAGGTCTGTCCCAGCGCGCGCTCGGCACGCGCCGGTGCTTCGAGGCCCGCCGCGTTCGGCGGGGCGCCGTTCTCGGAGAAGAAGGTCAGCGGCTCGGCAGCGCCCCAGAAGACGAGGCCGATGCCCATGCCGGCGGCGAAGAGCATCGCGAACCAGGAGAAGAGGGAGTACTCGGGCTCGTCATCGTCCTTGCCGAGCTTGATGTCGCCCATGCGGCTGACGGCGACGACGATGCCGAAGCCCACGAAGGCCGTGACCGCCAGGACGTAGTACCAGCCGATCGAGCTGACCACGGTCGCGTTCAAGGTGGAGATCGCCGAGTTGAACACGTCCGGGAGGATCAGCGCGAACAGGACCGCGAGCAGGATGATGCCGCCGGCGATGAAGAAGACCGGCTTGGACAGGCCGTACTGGGGCTCTGCCGGGCGGTCGTCGGGAGGGGAGGAGGGGGATCGGGGAGCCGTCGAAGCGGACACTTTTCCTCGTTCCAGGGGTCGGGGACAGGGATAACCTCCCTGCACCGTAGCCCTCTGCACCGCTCCCGTCAGGTCCTGGCACGCATCTCGTGCCTGCTCGCAGGTCCTGCGGGGGCAGCTGCCGGTCAGCCGGCGAGGTCCTCCGCGAGCGCCTGGACGGCGCGGGCGGAGGTCTCCGCGACGATCTCCAGCTCGAGATGGAACTGCTGGTCAGCAGCGGGTCCGCAGAGATCGGAGACGGCGCGCAGCGCGA
>Ga0079224_100014441_pt1 | contig 11030 bp, 7 predicted proteins | sample Stecom2015_FD_80414 | JGI IMG/M metagenome (GOLD analysis project Ga0079224, IMG submission 80414) | Agricultural soil microbial communities from Utah to study Nitrogen management - Steer compost 2015 | ecosystem: Environmental > Terrestrial > Soil > Agricultural land | place: USA: Utah...
GTCGTACGCTCGCGTGCCGGGCGACCGGCGGCGGATGCGATCGCGCGCAGCTGCTCCACGGTTCGAGCCGAGCCGTGCTCCGAGCCGGCCATCCGCGAGATCGTCTCCTCCATCAACGTGCCGCCCAGGTCATTGCACCCGCCCCGCAGCATCGCGACCGTGCCTGCGTCGCCGAGCTTGACCCACGAGCATTGGATGTTCGGGATGCGTCCGTGCAGCAGCACCCGTGCCATGGCGTGCACCGCGCGGTTCTCCCGCCACGTCGGCCCGGGCCGGGCGATGCCGGCGAGATAGATCGGCGCGTTGTGGTGGACGAACGGCAGCGCCACGAACTCGGTAAACCCGCCGGTCTCGTCCTGAATGTGGGCCAGCACACGGAAATGGCCAAGCCAATGCCGCGGATGGTCGACGTGTCCGTACATCATCGTCGAGCTGGACCGCAGCCCGATCGAGTGCGCCGTCGTGACCACCTCGATCCACGTGGACGCCGGCAGCTTGCCCTTCGTCAGCACCCACCGGACCTCGTCGTCGAGAATCTCTGCGGCCGTGCCCGGGATCGTGTCGAGGCCGGCGTCGCGCAGCTCGGTGAGGAACTCCCGGATCGACACGCCCGCCTTGGCCGCTCCGGTCGCGACCTCCATCGGGGAGAAGGCGTGCACGTGGATGCCCGGCACGCGCTTCTTGACCGCGCGCACGAGGTCCGCGTACGCGGTAACCGGCAGAGCGGGATCGATGCCACCCTGCATGCACACCTCAGTTGCGCCGGCGTGCCAGGCCTCCTCGGCGCGCTCCGCTACTTGCTCCAGCGATAGCCGGTAGGCGTCCGCGTCCCGTTCTCGCTGCGCGAAGGCGCAGAACCGGCAGCCGACGTAGCAGACGTTGGTGAAGTTGATGTTGCGATTGACGACGTACGTCACATCGTCGCCGACCGCGTCCCGACGCAGGTCGTCGGCGAGCCGGCAGAGCGCCTCAAGCCCGGCGCCGTCGGACTCGAAGAGCGCCAAGGCGAGCGCCTCGTGTGCCGGCTCGAGCAGCGCCGCCGGCCGGTCCGCGGCGAGCTTCAGGGCCTCCGTGACCTCCCGGTCGATCGTGTGCCGTGCCGGGCCGGCGGCCCGGCGGGCCCGGCCCGCCACCTCCGCCCAGTCCCCGTACACCGAGTCGAAGTCGCCGCGCCGGTCCGCGGTCCGGCCAGAGACGTCGATGGTGCGGTGCAGATCCACCCGACCGGCCGTGCTGAGGCCGTCATCCGGCTCCTGCCACGGCAGTCCCGCCGGCACGGCCTCGGCCGCCGCCAGGCCGGTCTCGGGGTCGGCGAGGGCCCGAACGTGTGCGGCGACCCGCGGATCGACCCATGGCGCGCCGTCCAGCCACGCCAGCACGTACTCGGGATAGATGGTGAGCCGCTCGCGCAGCTGGAAACCCGCGGCGGCGCTGAGCGAGGCCAGCGCATCGATCTGCGGCCACGGCCGCTCGGGGTTTACGTGATCCGGCGTGACCGGCGACACCCCGCCCCAATCGTCGATGCCCGCCCGCAGCAGGAGCGCGACCTCGTCCGGGCCCGGGTCACCGTCGGCACGCAGCAGGTTCGGTGGCGCCTGGATGCGAGCCTTCGGGCCGAGGATAAGCCGCGCCACGGCGACAGTGGCGGCGAGGTCGTACAGGTCGGCGTCCGGTACCGAACGCATCGCGGTGTCCGGCTTGGCCCGGAAGTTTTGGATGATGACCTCTTGCAGGTGCCCGTGCTCCCGGCCGATGCGACGCAGCTCAGTGAGCGCCTCGGCCCGCTCGGTGAGCGTCTCGCCGATGCCGATGAGAATGCCAGTGGTGAACGGGATGCCGATTCGGCCCGCGTCCTCTAGCACCCGCAACCGAACCGCGGGCTCTTTGTCCGGCGAGCCGTAATGCGGTGCTCCCGGCGTCGACCAGAGCCGCTCGGCGGTGGTCTCCAGCATCATCCCCATGCTGGGCGCCACCGGGCGCAGGCGCTGCAGCTCGGACCAGGAGAGCACGCCGGGGTTGAGGTGCGGCAGCAGCCCGGTCTCCTCGAGCACCGCGATGGCACACGCCCGCAGATAATCCACAGTAGACGAATAGCCGCGGTCTTCCAGCCACTCGCGCGCCACCGACCACCGCTCCTCCGGCCGGTCGCCGAGCGTGAACAGCGCCTCCTTGCATCCCTGTGCCGCGCCGGCCCGGGCGATGGCCACGACCTCGTCGCGGTCGAGGAACGGTGCTGGCAGACGGTGCGGGACGGTGGCGAACGTGCAGTAATGGCACCGGTCCCGGCACAGCCGCGTCAGGGGGATGAACACCTTGCGCGAGTACGTCACCACACCGGGGCGGCGAGCGGAGACGAGGCCCGCGTCGCGTACGGCGGCCGCCGCGTCGAGAAGCTGGTTCAGCGCCTCGCCTCGAGCGGTGAGGAGAACGGATGCCTCGGTGACGTCCAGGCTCCGACCCTCCGCGGCGCGCCGCAGCGCGCGGCGAAGCGCTGGCGAAGGATCATTGCGCACGACGGCAGCTTACGCGCCTCCCAGTTGGCGAAACCCGCGCCCATCTTCAAGTGGCGAGAACCCGCCTGTCTCCGATCGGCGAGACCCCGACCTTTATCGCTCAAACCGGCGCGTGGGCGGCTCGATCGGATCGTCCGCGATGGGAGGCGCCACTTCGGAGCTGCCCGGCGCGACGGTGTCCGCCGGTCGGTGCGGCGCAGCCGGTTGCTGCCCGCCGGCCGGCTCCTGGGGGGCCGATTGCTGGGAAGCCGATAAGTAGGAGCCCAGCTGCTGGGAGGCCGGCTGGTGGGAGGTCGGCTGCTGGTGCGGCGTCGCTGGCTGATGCGCCGTCGCTGGCTGATGCACCGTCGGCAGCACGGGCCAACCCGTTTCAATCGTTGGCTCCTCGATGGCCTCGGTCGTACCGGCCGTCCCTGGCCAGGCCGGACCGGCCCGACCGCCGAAGCCGGGGCCGCCAGGCATGAGGCCGAGATACAGCCGCGCCAGCACCAGCACTCCGACAGCGAGCAGGCCGAGCCACACGCCGCGCCACAGCAGACCCTCCAACGTCGCTCGGATCGCCGGCAGGTCCTCCGCGACCGCACCGAGGAAGGTCGCGAACCCGAAGACGGCGCTGAGGGCGTACTCAGCGCAGGCGATCACGAGGATCAGGCGGTGACGCCGGAGCATCGGTGTGACGTGGGTCGCCAAGAGGACCGCGATGATCGGCAGGCTGAGGCTTACCGGACCGACGAAGACTGGGAACGCCGCAGCGCTGCGGGCGCCGAACCCGCTCGCCCAGCCATCGAGGACAAACAGCAGTCTGGTGAACCCGAGCAGGAGGAACACGGCGTTTGCGCCGAGCAGCGCCAGGGCCGCGAGCTCCCGGACCGGCTCGGTGTACGTCCGCCCTGTCGACACATATGTGGTGCCACGCCCGCCCGCTGCCTGGGAGGTCTCTGTCTGCTGGGGAAAGCCCATCTGCTGGAAGCTCCCTACCTGCTGCGCGGTCCCTGTCTGCGGCGAGGTCCCCCGGTCCTCGGAAGTCACAGGGTGAGCCTAATGGGAACCCCGCCGAAGCGCCGGTTGGCGAGCGGGCGAGGATGGCTGACATGCGAATCGTCGTGCTGGCCGGTGGCATCGGCGGCGCTCGCTTCCTCCTCGGGGTACGGGCGTGGGCGCAGCGCCGCGGCGCCACCGTGACCGCCGTGGTGAACGTGGGCGATGACGTCACGCTGCACGGGTTGCGCATCTGCCCCGACCTGGACAGCGTGATGTACACGCTGGGCGGTGGCGCGGACCCGGAACGCGGTTGGGGACGGGCCGATGAGACGTGGACCGTACGCGCCGAACTGGCGGCGTACGAGGCCGAGCCGAGTTGGTTTTCGCTCGGCGACAAGGACATCGCGACGCATCTGGTGCGCACCCGCATGCTGGACGCGGGCTACCCACTCTCCGCCGTGACGGAAGCCCTCTGCGCGCGGTGGCAGCCGGGTGTACGCATCATTCCCGCCAGCGACGACCGGATCGAGACCCATGTCGTCGTCCCTGCCGACGACGGCGCTGGGCAGGGCTCCGAACGTGCCCTCCACTTCCAGGAGTGGTGGGTACGTCACCGCGGCGCCCTGCCTGCGCGGCGGTTCGTCTTCGTCGGTGCGGAGTCCGCGAAGCCAGCCCCGGGCGTGCTCGACGCGCTCGCTGCGGCCGACGTCATCCTGCTCGCGCCGAGCAACCCGGTGGTGAGCATCGCGCCCATCCTCGCCGTACCCGGCCTACGCGATGCGGTCGCGGGCGGCGCGGCACCGGTGGTCGGCGTCTCGCCAATCATCAACAATGCCCCGGTGCGGGGCATGGCTGACCGCTGCCTGTCCGCCCTCGATGTGCCGGTCACCGCTGAGGGCGTGGGGCGCATGTACGGGCCTCGCGGCGATGGCGGAATTCTGGACGGCTGGCTGGTCGACGAGGTGGACGCGGAGTCCAGAGTGCCGGGCGTACGGGTGAAGGCCGTACCGCTGTGGATGTCCGATCCGGAGGCGACCAGCCGCATGGTGGCGGCGGCGATCGAACTCGTGGGCGCGGGCCATGGGTGATCGCCTGGAGATCCTTCCGGTGCGCGGCATCGGTGAGGTCACGCCCGGAACAGACCTCGCCGAAAGCATTGCCACCGCTGCTCCCTGGCTGCGCGACGGCGACGTCTTGGTCGTGACGAGCAAGATCGTGTCGAAGGCAGAGGGTCGACTGGTGAACGTGCCCACCGGCGGGCCGGAGCGGGACGCGGCTCGCGAGGCCGTGCTCACCGCGGAGACCGCCCGGCCCGTCGCCCGGCGCGGAGAGATCCGCATCGTCGCCACGCATCACGGCTTCGTCATGGCCTCGGCCGGCATCGATGCCTCTAATGTGGACCCATCGGCATTGGTTCTGCTGCCGAAGGATCCGGATGCCTCGGCGCGCAGCCTACGGCAGGCGCTGCGGGACCGGCACGGGCTGCGGGTCGCTGTGATCATCTCCGACACCATGGGCCGCCCATGGCGCAACGGGCTCACCGACGTGGCGATCGGCGTCGCGGGCCTGGAACCGATCGATGACTACCGGGGGCGGGTCGACGCGTACGGCAACGAGTTGCGGGTCACGCAGGTGGCGGTCGCCGACGAGCTGTGCGCCGCAGCTGAGCTCGTCAAGGGCAAGACCGATGGCGTGCCGGTGGCGGTGGTGCGGGGATTCCCCACGGACCCGCAGGCCGGCGACGGGCCGGGGGCCGCCGCCTTGGTACGGGAAGCGAGCCAGGACCTGTTCTCGCTCGGGACCGCGGAGGCGCGCGCGTACGGGCTGCGCGACGCCGCCGCCCTAGGCGACGCCGCGGCGTTCCGAGACACCACTGTGGACGACCGCATCGTGGCGGCGGCGATCGCGTCGGTCACGGCGGCGAACGCCAGGTTCACCCTCGAGGTGACCCGAGACGGGCCGGGGGTTCCGGCCCACACCACGCACCTGGTGCGGTGCTCCGCCACCTCATCACCGGTTGGCTTCGGGGCCGACGTGCACCGACTCCGCTGCGCGCTGGCGGCCGAAGGGTTGGCGACGGTATGGCTGCCCGATCCAGACTCCGCCGGTGGCCTGCTCGCCGTCGGGGCCCCCGTGGAGGGCTAGAAGAACCCCCCAAAGTCGCCGCCGAAGTCCCCACCTGCGAAGTCGCCAACGGCGAACTCACCGCCCCCGAAGTCGCCGGCAGCGGCGTCACCGGCATCGCCCGCCTGCGCCTCGCCACCCGGGTTCCAGCCGTGTTGGTCGGCGTTGCTCAGCCCGTCCTGGAACCCCTCGTGGTAGCCGGCGCTGGCGAAGCCACTCGCGAGTGCGTCGAAGAGCAGCAGCCCACCGAAGACACCCGCCCCAGCGACGAGAGCGGAACGCCACCACGGTTCCGAGTACCACCCTGCCGGCACCGGCCGGCCCTGTACCCGCCCACCGTGGTAGTAGTACGGCGTGTCGTCCGCCGGCTGCGGCGAGGCCTTGTAGCGATGTCCCTGGACCTCGAGCTCGCGCTCCCGCGTGATCGAGCCCACTCCCCGCGCGGCCGCGAGCGGTGGCAGCTCAGGTCCCGGGTCGAGCCCCATGGCGATGCGGGCAGCGCGGATATACGCCAAGCCCTCGAGTGCGGTCTCCCGCGCGAGCTCATACTGGCGCGGGGTTTCGGCGGTGTTCAGCTGCGCTCCGGCCGCGTTGTAGCGCTCCCCTGCGTCCACCATGGCCTGTTTGACGGCCGGCGCGTCGCCGGCAGGGAGATTCGCGATCTGGCCACCCAGTCGGTCGTACCAGCGCATCGCCTCCGCCCGCGCATCGGCCAGCTCACGCTGCCTTCGCCGTCGCCACCACATGACGAAACCCTCCCACCGTCCGGGCCGTTGCTTCGAAGGTACACAGCCCAGTCACGCGGGCAGCTGCCATGGACTCGGTGGTGGCCGTCCCCGCCGTAGTTCCTTGCCGTGGCCGCCTTCTCAGGCCGCCCTAGCCGTGGTCGGCGTTCTTGGCACGCCCGTCGACGTTGCCGTGGTTGGGGTTCTTACCGCGCCCGTGGCCCTTACCGCGGTGGTCGTCGCGGTTGCCGTGGAATCGCTTCGTCCAGCCATGTCCGTGGCCAGTTCCGTGGCCGTGGCGCGCCCGAGCGTGCTTGCTCTTGCCGTGTCCGTCGCCGTGACCGGGCCGGCTGTCGCCGCGCACTGGTTCCCTTGGTGACGGCTCGCTCTTCCTTGGTGGCGGCTCGCTCGTTGGCCGGTCGGACGGTGTGTGACCGGCGTTCTGAGTCTGGTCCGCGGTGGACGCTGACGGCGTCGCCGAGCCCAGGCTCTCGCAGCGAGTCTCGTTGATGAAGAACTCGGTCGGCGCCGGCTCGTATGATCCAGCCACCTCCGGTAGGACGACCGTCGCCTTCGAGCCGGCGATCCATTCGTCCACCGTGGCGCTCACCTCGCGCCCGAACTGCTCAACGCGCCGCCCGGCGTCGCTATCCGCGGCCTCGATGTCTTGGTCGCCCGGGAACGTGAACCGCAGGACCGGGCGGTCGGGCAATTCGCCGCTGGCGTTCACCCTGACCTCAGCATCGAAACGCTCCGCTTGAGCCTCGCTCACCACGTACCGCACACCGCACGTGAACGGTGTCCCGGCACCCACCGGGGCGACCCGGGCGGGCGGTGTCCTTCCGTCCCACAGCGCCGCGACCCCACCAACGGCGATGGCGACGCCGAGGCCGGTGGTGGCCGCCGCAAGCCTGACCCAGCGCCGCGAGGCGACCGGGAGGCGCAGGCGCGCGGGAACAATCGCCGTCAGGATCGCGGGAAGTCCCGAGGGCACGGTCGCCGATTCCGCCGCGGCGAGGCTCGGGATCGGCGCCGGCCGCCACCATGCCGAGAAACCGGTCGAGGTTTGGGATCCGACCCAGGTTTGCGATCCGGCCCGGGCTGGGGATTCGCTGGCGGTCGCCGCCGTGACCGCCTCGCTCGGCGGCGGCAGCGGTACGGCGATCCCGGCGACGGCCGCGAGTGTCGTTGCCACCTCGGCGGACGTCGGTCGGGCGCTCGGTTCCTTCGCCAGGCAGGCATGGCAGATCTCGAGGATCTCGTCGGGCACACCCATGGGAGCCGGCAAGGGTTCCGGCTCCAGCGCGACATGGGCGGAGAGGATGTCGGTGACCGTCGAGGCGTCCCACGGCAGGTGACCCGCCAGGGTCCGATACAGCAGCACCCCGAGCCCGTACACGTCCGCCGGCGGTCCCACCGGGGTCCTGGCGAGCCGTTCCGGCGCGATGTATGCGGGCGTGCCTAACAGATCGACCTCTGCCTCGGCCGTGCCCACGGTGGTGGCGATGCCGAAGTCCACGAGCTTGGCTCCTGCCGGCGTGAGCAACACGTTCGCCGGCTTGACGTCCCGGTGCACCACACCGCTGGCGTGCACCCCGGCGAGGGCGGCGGCAACCTGCGCGCAGATGGTCGCGGCCTCCCGCCACGGCAATGCTCCTCGGTCGCTGAGCCGCTGCGCCAACGTCTCGCCGCTCACCAGCTCCATGACGACGTAGGGGTACGGGTCACGCCGGCCCGTCTCGCCGTAGTCGTACACGCGGGCAACATGCGGGTGTGCCAGCCGGGCAGCCGCCCGGGCTTCCTGGCGGATCCGCTCGCGCATCGACCCGTCGGCGGGGACCGCGGGAACTTTGATGGCGACTGGGCGTTGCAGGAGCTCGTCGTATGCGGACCAGATGACCGACATCCCACCAGAGGCCAACCGGCTCATAAGCCGGTACCGACCGCCCAGCCGTTCCCCCATGCCCTAAGGCGTACCCCGGTTCTGGGTCGGGCATTCCCGCGTTGGACGCGTTGTACCCCAAACGGGCCTAGCGGCGCGATCGGTTGCTACTGCGTGCTCTCCACCAGCCGCCGAGCCGACTCGGCCCGGGCCTGGGCACGCGCCCGCATGTCCCGCTTGAGTGCCTGCGGCAACGAGAAGGTCAGTTTCTCCTCCGCGGTCGTCACCTCGGCCACCTGGTCGAACCCGCGCTCGGCCAGATGATCGAGCACCTGCATGACGAGCTCGTCGGGGACGCTGGCACCGGAGGTGAGGCCGACCGTCTGCGCCCCGGTGAGCCACTCGTCGTCGATCTCGTGGGCGTAGTCCACGAGATAGGCGGCACCGGCTCCATTAGCGCGGGCCACTTCCGCCAACCGGACCGAGTTGGAGGAGTTGCGCGACCCCACGACGATGACGACGTCGCACTGCGGAGCGATCTCTTTGACCACGTGCTGCCGGTTCGAGGTGGCATAGCAGATGTCGTCGCTGGGTGGCGATTGCAGCAGCGGTAGCCGCTGCTTGAGCTGCCCCACTGTCTGCATGGTCTCGTCCACGGAGAGCGTGGTCTGGGAGAGCCACACCACCTTGCTGGGGTCACGGACCTTGACCTTGTCGATGGCGTCCGGCCCGTCGACGAGCTGCACATGCTCGGGCGCCTCGCCGGCCGTGCCGATGACCTCTTCGTGCCCTTCGTGACCGATCAACAGGATGTCGTAGTCCTCCGCGGCGTACCGCCTTGCCTCTTGGTGCACCTTGGTGACGAGCGGGCAGGTCGCGTCGATCGTCTTCAGGTTTCGGGCGCGGGCCTGCTCATGCACCGCCGGCGCGACCCCGTGGGCCGAGAACACGACGATGGCGCCCTCTGGGACCTCGTCGGTCTCCTCGACGAAGATCGCACCCTGGGCCTCCAGGGTGCTCACCACATGCTTGTTGTGGACGATCTGCTTGCGCACGTAGATCGGGGCGCCGTAGAGCTTGAGGGCCTCCTCGACGGTCTGCACCGCGCGGTCGACGCCGGCGCAGTAGCCACGCGGTTTGGCGAGCAGCACCCGCTTGCCCGTGGCGCGCGAATCGGTCGAGGAAGTGGTTAGGCCCGTCACGGCTCCCATGGTACGTGGCTGCCTCTTGCCGCCCATGCGCTCGCATGGCCGCCTGTACGCTCGCATGGCCGCCCGTACGCTCACGTCGCCGCCCGTACGCTGAGGCAGTGACGATGGACGCTAACGCGGGGCGAAGTACGGCCGAGGAGCCGTGGCCGGTCCGTGTCGTCAGCCAGCGCATCGGCTCATGGATCTCCCGGCTCGGCTTTGTCTGGGTGGACGGCCAGGTGGCTCAGATCAGCCGCCGCCCCGGCACGACCGTGGTGTTCCTCACCCTGCGTGACCCGGCGGCCGACATCAGCCTCACCGTCACGGCGCATCGTGACGTCCTAGACACCGGGGCACCCAATCTCGCCGAGGGCGCCCGCATCGTGGTGCATGCTCGACCAGAGTTCTACCCCGCCCGCGGCACGCTGAGCCTGCGCGCCGATGAAATCCGCCAAGTGGGGCTGGGCGAGCTGCTCGCCCGGCTGGAACGGCTGAAGCGTGCCCTCGCCGCCGAAGGCCTCTTCGATCCAGCGCGCAAGCGGCGACCCCCGTTCCTTCCGCGCAAGATCGGACTGATCACTGGGCGCGCGAGCGCCGCCGAGCGCGATGTGCTGAGCAACGCCCGCCGTCGATGGCCTGCGGTCGAGTTCCGAGTCCTCAATTCGGCTGTTCAGGGTCCGAGCGCGGTCCCGCAGATCATCGACGCCCTCACCGCGCTGGACCGGGATCCCGATGTCGACGTAATCATCATCGCCCGCGGGGGAGGCAGCGTCGAGGACCTCCTCCCGTTCTCAGACGAGGCGCTGTGCCGGGCGGTGTTCGCCTGCCGTACGCCGGTCATCTCGGCCATCGGCCACGAGACCGACACCCCGTTGGTCGACTTCGTCGCGGACGTGCGTGCCTCGACGCCCACCGACGCTGCGAAACGGGCCGTGCCGGACTTCGGCGAGGAGGTGCGCGGTCTCACCCTGGCTCGGCAACGGCTCCGCCGGGCGGTCGAGCTGCGCGTTGAGCGAGAACAACAGGGCCTAGAAGCCCTACGGAGCCGGCCGGTACTTGCGCAGCCGCACACCATGTTGACCGCACGTGCCGAGCAGGTTGCGGCGCTGCGCGAGCGCGCTACCCGGTCGCTTTGGCATCGCCTGGAACGAGCAGCCAGCGACCTACACCACACCGTGGCACGGCTCCGCTCGATCTCGCCCGCGGCGACGCTCGCCCGCGGCTATGCCATTGTCCAGCGTTTGCCTGAGGAGACGGTGCTCCGCGACGCCGCCGACGTACGGGTGGGAACGGACCTGCGGGTGCGGCTGGCCCGCGGAGAGATCACCGCTAAGGTCACCTCATGACCGACGCGTCACGCCGCGCTGCCGGACGGCCGGATCCTGATCCGGACGCTGAGGGCGCCGCTCGCGTCGGCGAGGACGTTGACTCCTCGCTCAGCTACGAGGAGGCCCGGGCCGAGCTCGCCAAGGTGGTCGAACGGCTGGAATCCGGTGGCGGCACGCTGGAGGAGTCCCTCGCGCTGTGGGAGCGGGGCGAGTATCTCGCCGGCGTGTGCCAACGATGGCTCGACGGTGCGCGGGCGAGGCTTGACGCCGCGCGAGGAGAAGCCGGA
>Ga0079224_100014442_pt1 | contig 11029 bp, 10 predicted proteins | sample Stecom2015_FD_80414 | JGI IMG/M metagenome (GOLD analysis project Ga0079224, IMG submission 80414) | Agricultural soil microbial communities from Utah to study Nitrogen management - Steer compost 2015 | ecosystem: Environmental > Terrestrial > Soil > Agricultural land | place: USA: Utah...
ATGCGCGACGCAGGGGTAGCCGACCGGGCGCTGGTAGGCAGAGCCCCGGGATCGGCCCGTCCGCCTTCAGCAACCCTTCCGTCCTCGATGGGGCGCCGCCGCCGTGCGCGGACGCGGGTCCGTCTCCTCCCTCCGAAGGCGAAGGAGACACCCGGGGCGCCTGCTTGCCCGAGCTCGTCGATGCCGTGGCGACCTGCGGTATCGGGTTCATCGGCGCAGTGTCGGCGACCAGTGGCGTCGGGCTCGTCCTCGCGACGCTCAATGGGACCCGCTGCGGCCTCGCCATCGTGCGCGTCGACGAGTGCCTCGTCGGCGAGAAATAGCCGCGGGCCTGGGCTTCCTCGATCGACGACAGCCCTCGGCTGTTCCCCGCCGCGCTGGGAACCCGGCGAGCTCGAACGGCACCTGCTAAATTTGGCGCGAACGCCGTCAGTTCACGATGGCGTAGAAGTCGAACGTCTTGAGCCCGACGCCGCCGCTCCAGATCTCGAATCCGGCGAACACGTTCGTCAGATACCAATTCGCCTGGATGGTATTGGCGCGATTGGCGACCGCGTCTTCGATGAACAGGTTGAGATCGAACGTCAGCGACGGGATCGTCTGCTTGCTCACGTAGGAAATGCAGGGGCGATTGCCGTTGGGGCCAACCCAGACGTCCCAGGTGCCGCTCACCCCGGGAATGGTGACGCCGGAAGCCATCACGCTGCCGATGGGCTGAGCATTCGGGGGATCGTACAGCCACACCATCAGGTAACCACCCGACGGCGACTGGGCGTCGCCCGACGCGCTGGTGCTGAACCACACGTCGTACGCCGCGTTGTAGGTTCCCGTCACCGATCCGCCGTTGTGCGACCAGCTCGTGTCGATGCTGGTGATCGAGCTGACCTGCTTCGGCAGATTGCTGTTCGGCGTCATGCGGTCGTAGTTGGAGCCGATGAAGACCGACGGATACGAAACGGGCGCTCCGTTCGTCGGGTTGTTCCCGGTCTGTCGAGTCACCTCGAAGGCGGTGCCCGCGAACGTGAGCGTCTGCTCCGCGCCGGCCCCCCACACGTTGTTCTGCACGATGTACTGCCGCCCTTCGCGCGTCACGAGCATGCTGTCGTACTGCCCCGTGATCGTCCCTGCCCCTTGAATCATGGGTGCCCCGCTGCTTCCGCCGGAAGCCGTTGCCGCGCCACCCAGCGATGGTGCGCCGCCCGTCCCCGGCTGACCCGTCGCGCCGCCAGTTCCGTCGAGTTCCGAGGTTTCCCCTGCGTCGCAAGCGAACGTGGAGAGAACAAGAGAAGAGAGTAGAACGATCCTCGAGCCAGTCGCCATCATCGGGGTGAGACAGTAGCACGCCGCGTAATGCACGCCGCCCCGCTGAGAAATCGCGGAAAAGAACCGCGCTTTGCGCGTTTTGCTCTTCGAGTGCGCTCGACGTTTCGGCCATTGTGCTATACGGCCGCGCGCTGCTCATCGCAGCATCGATTCGCGTCCACACGACCAATGTACGACAGTCTACGACTGGGGCGACGCGCGAAAACGGGCGTTTGCTTCGAGCCTGAAGCGAGCGCGCGGGGCGCCAGATGACTCTCGAGAGCGAACCACGAACGCTGCGACAGTCGATACGAAGGCTCGCGCCGTTCTTCGGGGAACGGCGCGGACACGCCGTCGGCGTCGTGCTGCTCACGACGGCGTCGGCGTCTCTCCAGGCGTTCGAGCCGCTCGTATTGAAGGCGCTCTTCGACAGCTTCATCGCTTCGAGCACGCTCGAGCGGGTCGCTGCGCCGTTCCTCGCGCTCGTGGTGTTGCTCGCCGTTCGCGAGGGAATCGCCCTCACTCAGGATCGCTCGTTCTGGCGGCTGCGCATCGCGCTCAACTTCTCGCTGCTGAAAGCCGCCGTCGATCGTCTGCACTCGCTGCCTCTCTCGTACCATCGAGACGCGAGCGTCGGCGCGACCATGACCAAGATCGAGCGCGGCATCTCGGGCGCGATGACCGCCTTCACGGACGTGATCCTCCAGTTCGTCCCCGCGCTCGTCTACCTGGTCGTGTCGATCGCGGTCATGCTCCAGATCGACACGCGGCTCTCGATCGCGGTGCTCGTCTTCGCTCCCCTGCCCGCGATCGTCGGTGCGATCGCCTCCAAGGAGCAGATGGAGCGCGAGCAAAACCTCCTGGATCGCTGGACGCGCATCTTCGCGCGCTTCAACGAAGTGCTCACGGGCATCGTGGTCGTGAAGAGCTTCGTGATGGAGGAGCAGGAGAAGCGGCGCTTCATCGACGGTGTGGCCGACGCCAATGGTGTCGTGCTCCGCGGAGTCGCGACGGACTCCCGGTACCACGCCGTGCGCAACGCGATCATGCTCGTCGCGCGTCTCGTCGCCCTGGGCCTTGGCGGTGTCCTCGTGATGAATCAGGAGATCACGCTCGGCACCCTGATCGCCTTCGTGTCGTATCTCGGCGGCCTGTTTCAGCCCGTACAGAGCCTGACCGGGATGTACCAATCACTGCGGCGAGGCGCCGTTTCTCTGGGCTCGGTGTTCTCGATTCTCGACGCTCAGGACTCGCTCGGCGACGCGCCAGGCGCCCGCGACGTGAAGCGGGTCCGGGGAGAGGTCGAGTTTCGCGACGTGAGCTTCGCCTATGAGCCCGGCTCGCCGGTCCTCGAGAACATCAACCTCCACGCCAAACCCGGCGAAGTGGTCGCCTTGGTCGGACCGAGCGGCGCCGGAAAGACCACGCTCATGGCGCTGCTGCAGCGCCTCTACGACCCGAGCTCGGGCAGCATCCTGGTGGACGGCCAGGACGTCCGAGAGCTCCGGCAGCGTTCGTTGCGACGTCACGTCGGCGTGGTGCTGCAAGAGGGGACGCTGTTCAGCGACACGGTGCGCGACAACATCGCCTTCGGCCGCCCCAGCGCAACGGACGCGGACGTCATCGCCGCCGCGCGGGCGGCGAATGCTCACGAGTTCATCACGGCGCTGCCCAATGGCTACGACACGCCGATCGGCGAACGCGGCTCCAAGCTCTCCGGAGGAGAGCGGCAGCGTGTCGCCATAGCGCGCGCCCTGCTCAAGAACGCCCCGATCCTGATCTTGGACGAGGCGACGTCGGCGCTCGACGCGGAGAACGAGGAAAAGATCCAGGAAGCGCTCGCACGGCTCACGCGCGGACGCACGACCTTCGTGATCGCGCACCGACTGTCGACGGTCATCGCGGCCGATCGCATCGTCGTGCTCAAACACGGGCGCATCGTGGAGACGGGGACCCACGCGGAGTTGATGCGCGCCCGCGGGTACTACGCATCCCTGGTCATGCGGCAGACGCGCGGGCTCATCGCCGACGCGGCCTAGGCCGACTCGGTGCTCGACGGCCCCGCGTCGTGCCTCCGTCGTGCCGGAAGACAGGGCTCTCCCCGGGGCTCGAGCCCCCCATCGGGCCCTGCCCGGTGCGCACCGCTCGCTCATCCTTTGAGGACGCCGATCGGCTCGAGCCGGGCGACCTTGCGCGCGATCCCCGCACGCTCGACGACGTCCACGACGTGCTCCACGTCCTTGTAGGCGAGCGGTGCTTCCTCGGCGAGCTCGGCGTTCGACGGGCAGCGCACCACGATGCCCCGACTCTCGAGCTGTCTCCGGAGCTCGGCGCCCTTCACGGCGCGCTTTGCCGCGCCGCGGCTGAGCGCGCGACCCGCGCCGTGACACGTGCTCGAGAGCGAGATCCGCTCGGAGGCCTCCGTGCCGACCAGCACGAACGAGCACGTTCCCATGCTGCCCGGAATGAAAATTGGCTGCCCGATCCCGCGATAGCGCTCGGGGAGCTCCGGGTGTCCGGGCCAGAACGCGCGCGTCGCTCCCTTTCTGTGCACGAGCAGCTCCTTGCCGAGGATGCGCTCGAGCTTCGCGATGTTGTGCGCGACGTCGTAGACCAGCCGAAGCTCGGCGTTCCGCGGAAACAGCCGTGCGAACACGGCGCGCACCTGCTCGGTGAGCGCCTGCCGATTGCACCAGGCGAAGTTCGCCGCCGCACACATCGCGGCGAAGTAGTCGCGGCCCGCGGGCGATTCGAACGGCGCGCACGAGAGCTGTCGGTCCGGGAGCTCGATACCGAAGCGCCCGAGCTCTTCGTCCATGCGGCGAACGAAGTCCGTGCAGACTTGATGCCCGAGCCCTCGAGATCCGGAGTGGATCAACACCGTGACTTGGCCGGGGAAGAGGCCCAGCGCGCGCGCGGCGGCTTCGTCGAACAACTCCTCCACCACGTCGACTTCCAGGAAGTGGTTGCCGCCCCCCAAGGTGCCGAGCTGCTCGCGCCCTCGGTGCTTGGCGCGCTCGGAGACCTTCGACGGATCGGCGGCCCTCAGGCTGCCTCCTGATTCGATGGTCTCGAGATCCTCGGCGCGCCCCATCCCCTTCTCGGTGACGAGATAGGAACACCCCTCGCGCAGCACCGCATCGAGCTCACCCGACGACAGCTCGATCCGCCCGGTCCGCCCGTACCCGCTCGGAATGCTCCGCGAGAGCTCGTGAACGAGCGGCAGCGGCTCGATGGAGCTCCGGCGCAAATCCGAGGCGAGGAGCCGTACCCCGCAGTTGATGTCGAACCCGATCCCCCCCGGAGAAATTACGCCGTTCGGCGGCCGGGTCGCGGCGACGCCGCCGACCGGGAAACCGTAGCCCTCGTGCATGTCGGGCATGCCCACGACGAAATGGGCAACCCCTGGGAGCGTGCTCACGTTCCGGAGCTGCTCGAGGCTCCGGTCCTTCTGCACCTGCCCGAGGAGCTCCTCGTCGGCGATGAGCCGCACGGGAACGTCCGGGCGAGCCCCGGAGGTTTCGTAGATCGCGTCGGCGACCCGTGTCATCGACTCCATGATTCCTCCCTGGTCACGACCTCACGGAATGTAAAACTCAGACATCCAAGACGACCGAGGCGCTCAGGCCAGCCGCGCTCTGCTCGATCGTGAGCCCGTGCAGCGTCGCCGCCTTCACCGCCGTTCGCGGCCTCCGAATGGGGACCCCGCGCACTCGGAAGCGCAAGATCCCTGGTGAAAGCTCGTCGATCTGGACGTCCGTGAGCACGCGGTGGCGGGTCTCCGTGAGGTAAATGAGCTCGTTCAGAAAATCGACGAGGAGGAGCTCCCGATCCCGAGCGCGAAGAACGCGGGTTTCGTACTCGTCCGAGGAGACCTCACGCCGGTCGTCCTCCGAAATCAGCTCGGCGAGGCCTTCGGCTGCGGCGAGGAACAGCTCGGGGAGCGTGGGCGCGGAGAGGACCAGACGCACCTCACCCGTGTGGTCCTCGAACCGATGGCGCCGCTCCTCGCTCACTCCGCGAATCTGCCATGCGGGGAGGCCCCCGGCCGTCGCTTTCGTCGGTTTCCCGCCCGAGCGGGCCCGCCGCGGACGCCGCGGAAGCTCACCGCGCCCGCTGACACGCTCGCGGATCAGCGGTGGCGCACGTCCAAGGCGATGCGCGGCGGAGCGTCGAGCTCGAGGACCCGGTAACGATTCGGCGCAGCGGTGCCGAGCACGACCGTGACCTTCGCCTCGAAATCGCACGTCAGCTCGAGCTCGCGCACGAGGGGCAGCTCGAGCTGCCGTTCACGCGGCGCAACGGTGGGGGCGCCTGCTTCCGTGTGAGCAGCCGCCGGCTCGAACGTCACACTGAGCCAACCGTCGCCCGCGATTTCAGTGGGCTCCCCGGAGCCGCACCTCCTCACCGGTCGGTCCACGTACTCGAAATGAGCACTCGGCCGGCCCTCTCCGGAGAACTCGAACACCACGCGATCGAACCCGTCGTGGCGCGCCGCCCGGAGCTCGGTGAGCACGGAGACGCCGCGCTCCGCTCCCGCGAGCTTCACGATCCCGGCCGTCCACGCGTTCGCCTCGCGGTCGGCCGGCTCCGCGTTCGCCAGCGCACCCCCGGCTGCTAGCGCGCTCCCCGGTGCAGCGGCCGCCACGAGCGCGTGTCCCTGCGGCACCGCGCTCTCTGTCGCCTGATCGGCGAGCTCGCGCGCTTCGATGGGCGGCGCCTCCGAGCTCCCCTTCGACCTGCAGGCGCCGAGGAGCAGCAGAGCCGCCGACAGCGCGACGAAACGCCTCAATTGATCTTCACCATCCCACCGGTGATCTCCGTCATGGCCGTGCCCGCGACCGCGGCTTTCTGTCCGCTCATCGTCGCCCCCGCCTGGCCGAGCTCCAGGATGCTCGAGCTCACCGCCGCCGACACCTTGTTCGTGCCGCTGATGCTCACGGTTCCGTCCTTCTTCAAGGCAATGCTGGCTGCGCCGCAGGTGAGCGTCAGCTCGTCAGCAGCCGTGATGGAGAGCTTTCCCGAGTCGAGGCTGACCTCGCAGCTCCCGTTCTTGACGGTGACCTTGCTGTCCTTGAGCAGGATCTCGTTCGATTTGTGGGTGACCTTGTACTCGGTCTGGGCAGTAATCCCGTATTTTCCGTTGACCGTCGTCGTCTTGTCGGCGCCATTGACCGTCGTCTTGTCGTACTTCTGGACGATGACCTCGCGCCCCCCCTCGTACTTGCCGAGGTGCGTGTTCTTGAGCGTCAACGTGTCGGCCAAGGTCACCGTCACGTCCCGGGTATTCTGGAAGGTCTCGCTGTCCTTCTTCGTCACGCTGATCGAGCGCTCTCCCTGGACGGAGATGCTCTGATTGCCCCCCACCGAGACGCTCTGATTGGCCTTGACGTTCGTGGTCTGGTTTCGCTCGGCCTGAATGAACAGCTCCTCTTCGCCCTTCTTGTCCTCGAAGCGGATCTCGTTGAAGTTCTCGGGAGTTCCGCCCTTGCTGCTCCGACTCTTGATCCCGCTCTGCGTCTGGTTCTCGGGGAGCGTGTAGGGCGGCATGTTGTCCGCGTTGTAGACGCGACCCGTGATGATCGGACGGTCGGGATCCCCTTCGAGGAAATCGACGATCACCTCCTGGCCGATCCGCGGCAGGTGGATGCCTCCGAACCCGCTGCCCGCCCAGATCTGGGCCACACGCACCCAGCAGGAGCTGTTCTCGTCGTAGTTGCCATAGCGGTCCCAGTGAAACTGGACCTTCACCCGGCCGTACTGGTCCGTCCAAATCTCCTGATCCGACTGGCCCACGACGACGGCGGTCTGCGGCCCTTCCACCACGGGTTTCTTGGTGACGCGCGGCGCTCGGTACGGCTTCTTCGCGTCGATCGCCTGAAAGCGGAGGCGATAGTCGGCTTCGACGTCGCGCACCATGCCGGACTCGTACTCGCTCGCCTGCACCTCGTAGAGGGCGTCGACGACGAGGTACTCCTTGTTCTGATCGTCCCTCGGGAAATCGATCAACGAAAACAAACTTCCCGCCATCAAGCTCCGGGCCGTGGCGGTGCCCTGGATGATCTCGTGGTCGGCCTTCTGCTCTTCGAGCCGAAGCCGAACCTGCACGTCCGCCTCCTCCAGATCCTGGAACTCGCCGGGGTAGTCGAACACCTCGTAGTCCCCGCGCGGGTGCTCGTTCGGCTGCGCGAGCTGACTGAGTAGTCGCGCCGCCGGCCGCTCGAAGTTGAAGTCCGCCGACGCGTAGGCCCCGGGACGGATTTGGCGCGTGACGAGCCAGCCATTCACGTGCTCCTCGTCTCGCCGCTCCCGCTCGAGCGGTGGGTAGTAGCGCAGCACCTCGTTGCCCGGGCTCGCCTCGTGCGCGCTGTAGGAGTCGGCGAGCACGAGCGTGTGTTTCCCGTCACCGTGTTTGAAGTAGTAGTAGATCCCCTCCTGCTCCATGAGGCGGCTCACGAAGTTGAAGTCGGACTCGCGGTACTGAACCAGGTATTCCCAGGTCCGGTATTCCGAGGAGAGCCGCTCCTCGAAGTCGGTGAAGCCGTGCTCACGAAAGAGCTCCTTCAGAACTTCGGGGACCGTCTTCTTCTGAAAAATCCGCGAGTTCGTCGTGTAGCTCATGAGCCACAACCACGGGCGCAGGCGGGCTCGGTACCGCACGTAGGTCGCGTGCTCTCCAGCGAGCGAGAAGTGCGTCACGATCCCGTTGAACTCGCGCCACGAGAAGTCGTTGCGCTCGAGCAGCACGGACGCCGGCTGCCCCAGGAGGCCCGAGAGGTCGAGCTTCTCGTCATTGCTCAAGAGCTCGAGCTCGTAGGTGAAAGGCCTGCCGAGCGTCTCGCGCGCGGTCATCGAGTAGAAGAGCAGCGACGTGTCGACCGCGCTCTGGAAAACGACGTTGCGAATGCCCAAAAAGCTCATGCTGCCCTCTTGTGTCGCGGACGCGCCCCGGCGGCAACGACCGACCGCGCCGGGCGTCCTCGGATGCTGGCCCAGGCACGGGCCGCCCAAACACCACCACCGAAACGAAACACCACCGAGCAACGAGTATCACGGGGGACGCCCTCACGACTACTGCGTCCCGGGGGGCGTGGGCCCGCGCGGCACTCCGGCCGGGATCACGCCTTCGCGAGGCGTCGGCCCCGTGGCACGACCGTTGCTTCGCGGCCACAGCATGTTGTCGGAGAACGAGCTAGTGGGGCGGCTCAGAGAGCTCGCCCCCTTCCGAAACGAGGAAGAGGCGCGGGGCGCCCTTCGGGCCACCCTGGCCGTCCTCGGCGAGCAACTCCACGAAGACGAGCGGCGGCTCATCGCGGAGGAGCTGCCGCGCGAGCTCGGAGGCCTGGTCGTTCGGCAACACCGTAAGCCCGCGCCGAGCGTCGAGGCCTTTGCTCGACGCGTGGCGGAGCGTGAGGACATTGCGCCTGGGCGCGCCATCGAGCACGCAGAAATTGCGTGCAGCGTGCTCGGCGACGTGCTGGCGCGTCCTACCCGAGAGCGACTGCTCGAGGAAATCCCGAACCTGAGGACCCTGTTCGAGCCTCGCGAGGAGCCGGAGCGGGTCCCGCCGCCAGCCTCCTCGAACCTCGAAGCCCCGTCCGACCTCGCCGAGGGTCGACCCGGCGCGGAACGATCCCTCGCGGCGACGGACAGTCCGCCAGCGCACCGGCACTCCGTCGCGCGATCCAGCGATCCTCACGCGCGCACGCGGCTCTCCAGCGCCCCCGGCCTGCGCCAAGAGCAGAAGGGCGAGACGCTGGCGAGCGGCCGCCCAGGCTCCCGGCGCCCGATCTCCGACAAGCACTGAACGGTGCGCTCGTTCGACGGGAAGTCCGCCTCGGTATCGCTTTCCCCTCCCGAACCCGTCCGAAACTCGGACAGAGCCGGATCGGGCAGCGTCAGCCGCCGAGCTCTTCGCGCAAGCCTTCCGCCTCGCAACCGGGCTCGAGACGCGCCCGGAGCGCGTCCGACTGCGTTCGTTCCCACAGGGGCGTGCGCGAATCGACATAGGCCCCGCGCACGAGGAGGTGCGACGCGACGGATGCCGTCACGAGCACGAACACGACCAGCACGAGAAAGCGGCCGAGCAGGGCGGGATGCTCCAGCACGAGCGCAGTCCCGACGAGGACCAGACCGCTCGCGAAGGCGGCGACCTTCGCCGACGCCTGGAGCCTCGTGAACGCATCCGGAAAGCGAAGCAGGCCGATGCTCGCGAGCAGGCAAATGAACGCGCCGAGGACCAGCATCCCCGCGCCGATCACTTCCATGTCCGTTGCTCCCCGTTGGGCCTCCGCGCGATGAACAGGCCGATGGCCGCGGTTCCTATCGCGGCGAGCGCCGCCAAGGGGATGGTCGCGTCCGCGAGCACCTCGTCCCCGCGTCGGGCCGCGTAGCACGCAATCCACGAGATCCCGATCCCCGACAAGAGATCGAGAGCGACCGCTCTGTCGAAGACGGTGGGGCCGAGCGCGACGCGCACCACCGAGAGCGCGGCGGACAGGGAGAGCAGGACCAGCGTGAGATCGATCAGGAGGATCATGGCAAGGCTCCGTGAACGGCGTCCTCGATTCGAGCAAGCGAGCGGCGCACGTCATCCAGGTTTCTCGCGTCGAGCACGTGCACGTACATCCGCGTCCTGTCGCGCGCGATCCCGAGCACGAGCGTGCCGGGAATCACGGCCACCATTCCGGCGAACAGCGCGATGGCCGAGTCCCGGCGAACGCGGAGCGGCACCTCGATGACCGCCGGGCGGAAGCGCATTCCGGGGGAGACGACGAGGCGGCCCACCTGATAGGTGCCAACCACGGTCTCGGAGACGAACACCCAGCCAACCTCGAGGAACGCCCCCACGCGAAGCGGGCCCTTCGCTCGCCAAGCCCAATCGCCCGAGACGGCGAGCGACGATACGGCAACGACGACCGCCAAGACGACCTCGCGCATCCCGAGCCGACCTTCGAGGACGATCCACGAGGCCGCGAGCACCGCGATCGCTCGTCCGTTCACCGGCCCCCCCGCAGGACCGCATCGACGTATCCGGTGCGCTCGATCATTTGTACGGCTGCGAGCTCCGCGACGCGGAGGAGCCCACGCGGATAGATGCCGACGGCCAGGATCCCGAGCGCCAGGAGGGCCGCGGGCAAGTACGCGGGGCGAACGCTCTGCACCGACTCCCGCATTCCCGCCTCCGGCGAGGCCCCCCAAAAGACGAACTGCCAGATCTTCGTCATGGAATAGAGCGTGAGCACCCCCACGCCGAGGGCCAGAGCGGAGAGCCAATACACCTCCACCTGAATCCCGGCGTAGACGACGAAGAGCTTCGCCCAGAACCCGGAGAGCGGCGGAATCCCCGCAATCGCTGCAGCGGACAGCGCGAACAAGAGCGCAGCGCCGGGCGCATTCCGCACGAGGCCCCCCATGCGCGACAGCTCGCTCGTCCCGAGGAGTCTGTACGCGAGTCCGCCCACCAGGAACAAGTTCGTCTTCACCACGATGACGTGCACCATGTAGAAGACGCCGCCGGCGACGCCGGATGGGGTCAACAATGCGAGCCCCATGACGAGATATCCGACCTGACTGATGACGTGGAACGCGAGGATGCGCCGGACCTCGTCTTGGGCTGCCGCCCCGAGCACCCCGGTGACCATCGTGAGGGCGGCGATCGAGAAAAAGACGACGCGGAGCTCGTTGAGCTGCGCCGGGAAAACGGTCAAGGAGACGCGACACAGCG
>Ga0079224_100014445_pt1 | contig 11029 bp, 7 predicted proteins | sample Stecom2015_FD_80414 | JGI IMG/M metagenome (GOLD analysis project Ga0079224, IMG submission 80414) | Agricultural soil microbial communities from Utah to study Nitrogen management - Steer compost 2015 | ecosystem: Environmental > Terrestrial > Soil > Agricultural land | place: USA: Utah...
GTGACTATATATGTGACATAACACAATGTCAAATAAATATACACTATAGAACAAAACATAAGCCATTCGAATTATCAATAGAATATCATTAATTTACAAATATGAAGAAAGAAAATAAGTTTTTAGACCTATGGATTATAACAATGCCGTAAGATGGAGTACCTACCTCTCCTCCTACTTTGGATTTGACAATTTTGAATTTTCTTCTACAACCTATATACAACCGAGTTTGGCTGATTTTAAAGACCATCGCGTTTCAGGAGATTATTCATTAATGGTAAAAATCACAGAACCTTTTAGTGTAAAATTGAACTTTTCGCACTTCTACGATTCAAAACCACCTGAGACAGTCAATAAAAACACCTTTTCTCTCAGTGCTGGCTTTGTTTATAAATTAGATAAATTTGGTTTACACCAACTACAAAGAAAACCAAAGAAACCGAGAGAGAAAGAAGTATTTGAGTAAATTTGAATCGACTTCCCTCCTATTATTATATTTAAAGGTACTTAAATGGTAAAAAAAATTCTACTGATTACATTTTATTGGCCTCCAGCAGGTGGTCCTGGTGTACATCGATGGTTGCGATTTTCTAAATATTTTAAAGAAAACAATTGCGAACTTACGGTCTACTGCCCAGAAAATGCTGCTTGGCCTGTAATCGATGAAAGTCTCAATAGTGAAGTTAGCGAAGACTTAACTGTCATCAGAAGAAAAGTTTTCGAACCTCACAAATACCTACAAAAGAAAGCTGGTTTTGAAGGAGGTGCGGGAATTGGAACAAAAACAAACAAATTAGGATTCATCAAAAAAATGATGATTTGGACAAGGGGCAATCTTTTCATTCCGGATGCTCGTCGTTTTTGGATTAATCCAAGTTATCGTTTTTTAAAGAACTACCTTAAAGAAAATCCAGATATTACGCATATTATTTCTACAGGACCTCCCCACAGCATGCATGTCATTGCTTTGAAACTAAAAAAACAGTTTCCAAAATTACATTGGACGGCAGATTTCAGAGACCCTTGGACTGAAATTGATTACTATCAAGAATTGTTACCTGGTAAGTTTGCCGACAAGATGCAAAAGAAGTTGGAATTATCTGTACTCCAAAATGCGGATTTGGTTTTATCAATTGGAGAAGATTGTGCAAAAGGATTGCAACGTATCGGAGGTCGAAAGGTTGAAATAATAACCAACGGGTTCATTTTTCCAGAATTTGATCCAAAGCAAATTGTACTCGATTCAAAATTTTCAATAGCGCATTTTGGCTCTATGGCAGCCTCTAGAAATCCCGTTTCATTATGGAAAGCACTGCGTTTAGCATTACAAGAAAATAGCAAATTGAAAGAATATCTCAATATCAATCTATACGGTTCTGTTGATTTTTCAATTACAGAAGATATCGCCAAATATGAACTTACCGATTTTTATACTGGACCAAAACAAGTTTCGCACAAAGAAAGTATTACTTTACAACAAAGAACACAGTTATTACTTCTCGTTGCCAATAAAGCGATTAATTCTAAAGGTATTTTAACCGGAAAGTTCTTCGAATACTTAGGAGCCAAACGTCCCATGTTGGTGATTGGTGAATCGGATAGCGACCTAGAGAAAATCGTATTAGAAACAAACAGCGGTAAGTTTTTCGAATACGAGGAAGTTGAATCGTTGAAACACTATATTCTAACATCATTCGAGCAATTCTTAAATCAAAATCTCTACTCAAATCCAATCAATATTGAGCAGTTTCATTCAAAGACATTGACGAGAAAGATCATCGAACTAATTAAGTAAAAATGAAAAAAAACTTTGTACTTATTTTATTCTTACTAAATATCTGTTTTGGATGCTTCACTCAAAAACTAACTGAATACATCACATTTTCCAAACATGTTGATATCGAAAAATATTTGTCATACAATAGCAGAAATTTTGATCCGCAAGGTATTATCCTTGAAAAGGGGAAATATCATCCCCTTACAATATCATTCTATGGTATAATGGCATGTGAAAATTATGCCAAACATAAAGACTCAATCAGTTATACTAGATTAAAAAATCAGTTTAACTTTTTTATTGATACAACGAAAATTCATCTTAAAAATCAGAATACCGAAATGGGGTTACCCTATAACTTCAATTTTAGCGACCTAAAAGCTCCTTGGTATTCAGGTATGACGCAGGGCGCAGGAATTTCGTTTATGCTTCGGTATTACGAAATAACCAAAGATGAAAGAGCAAAAACGATTGCAAAACAACTTTGTTCTTTTATGCTAAAAGAAGCTAGCAAAGGAGGAGCGCTTGGAAAAACTCCTGAAAATGATTGGACAATTGAGGAATACCCGAATTCAAAAAATAATTCACATGTATTCAATGGTTTTATTATCGGGTTAATTGGTTTGTACGAATACACGCTTTATTTCCCTGAAGACACTTTTGCCGTAAGAATACACAACGAGTGTTATGAAGGACTATTTAATACTTTGGAAAGATTAGACACCCCCACTTGGACCAAATACAACAGAAATAACCGAGATATTTCAAACTTCTACATACGATTTCAATTGAACGAATTTGAACATCTTTATCGCATGTATAACGACAAACGTTTTCTACATCAAATGATGATTTGGGGAATGATGGCTTACAATAAATTTGACACACAAGTTAAATTTCATACTTATCCTAACTTTCAATATAGTGTAAATATGGTAGAAAATGAAAGTGCAATCAAAACACCAAATTGGAAAAAGGATGATGAAATTGTCGTTAGAAATGATTTCAAAAATAGTTTTCTAATCCATAAATCAAACAATTTAACCATCACGTCCAATGATTATTTCAATCAATTAGAATTGACAACCAACGAAAAACTGAACATCAATAAGCTAAAAATCCTGAACTTACATCCTGATGATTATCAAGTACATTACTCAGACAGTACCATAATTCTAAAATTCGAGAATCATCTAACAAAAAATATTACTTTACTATACAATAGGAAGATTAAAAAAGGAAGCAATATTAATCAAGTAAAAACAGGATTTAAACCCGAATACCATAAACCTTTTTTCGCTTTTGATTTTTCACAAAAACAAAAAGTTGAAAAAGGGAAAAAATATACGATAAGAGTTATTGGAGAAAATTTGGATGATTTGACAATCTTCTATCGATTTGCCAATAATAAAGAACAAATTGAAAACAAAAAATGGGTTCACTATAATATAATTGAAAACGATCTATTTGATTGCCCTGAAGATGGAACTTTACAACTAATGATCAACTATCGACTTAATGACAAACCTTCATTTATAAAAGAAATAAAGTTCGAATAATTATAAATCGAATAATCCAAGTTTCTCTTCTGGACAAAAAAGAAAATTTGCTTCGCCTTTGAACTTCACTTGATCTAAGATTGAATCCATCGGGAATAATTGATTTTGGTTAATCTGAAACAAGCAATAGTTATTCATTTGTTTGAAAATCGGTTCGATCTCATGCTTGATTTCATCATAAATCTCACTTACAATAATCGGCCTGTCAGCATTGATAATATCCAAAGAACTCTTAAAGATCAAATGTTCGGTACATTCTGTATCTAATTTGATAAAATCAATTTTATTTAACTGATACTCCTCTTTAAACTTACTTAATGAAATAACTTCAACAGGATAAGCTTGCTCTTTTTGTTTTCCAAAATTGTTTTGCAAACTGTGAGATCCATTCAAATTGTGTACCACCCAAGGATATTTCTTACTCACAACGCTGTGAAAAGTCAATATACCATCGATATCAGAAACAGCCTTACCAATAACATTTACTTGCTTTTGCAAATGATTTAATTCAATATTTTGTTTCAAATAATACAATGGGCCAATAGATGGTTCAAACGCATAAACTTTTAAATCTTTATTCAATTTGGCTCCTAAAACCGAAAAATAACCGATGTTCGCTCCGATATCTAGAAAATTGTCCACTTTCTGAATCAATGGAATAAACAGTTTTGTAAATTCATAATTTTCCGCACCATTATAAAAAAGTTCTTGTGTTGCTGAACATGTTTGATTCGTCTTCAGTTTAAAATGAGCATTTTTGACTTTCAAACAAATTTGACCTGAAACGGAGATTAATCGTTTATTCAAAACCTTGGAAATTGGTTTCAACGTATTTCTCAGCAAACAATTTACTGCTGGACTATAAGCTATTTTATAAATCGTGTTTTTCATGAACTTTATTCATTTGTACCAATATATTTTAGTATAATTTCTTGGTATACTTTCATTTTTTCGTCGTCATTAAAATGCGTGACGACTCTATTTCTAGCTTTATCTGAATCTTCTGGGGTATATCCTTGGTCAATAACCTGATCAATCAACTTATTCAATTCTTCAACCGCATGCTTTTTTAATACATACCCTGTATCTCCAATGATATAAGGTATTCCTGAGACATTTGATCCAATCGGAATACATCCACACAACATCGCTTCAGCTAAAGCATTCGGAAATCCTTCCATCAACGACAATTGAAAATAGTATTGATGTCTGTTTAACAGTTTCACAATCTCAGCTTGCGGCATAAATGGCAACAACGTCACATTATCTGGAAAATCAAATTTCGTTTTTCCATCCCATCCAATCAATGTAAAATTCAACTCTGGACGCAATTTTGCTAATTCAATAATCAGATCAAATCCTTTACGAACAAACGTTGTTTTAACTGACAAATTACCAATCGTAATGAAACTTAACTTTTCGCGTTCAATAGTTCTATCAAAATCGAACAAATTACTATCATAAGAATAGTACAACGGTGAAAATGGGATCGTTTTTGAGCCTGGCACAAAGTATTGAAACCCTTGAATTGGAGCTCCCGATTGATGATAATCGTACGGTTGAAAAGCCAAGGATTCATGAACTGGCAAAATGTGATTCGCTAACAAAATAGATTTTGATGCAAACCACTCCATGGTTTTATTGCGCCTAAAAATTCCATAATTAATTTCAGGAAAAGAAGCCGCATCCATACCTGCGATTATTAGCAACCGAGGCTTTCGAAACAATTTACCTACAACAAAAGGAATCAAAGAAGCGTAACTAGCAAATTGACAAATCACGACATCAGACTTTGGAACATGAAACAAACATTGCCACAATTGCTTCAACAACTGAAAAGGTAACTTGAGTTTATTCCCTTGGTTTAAGCAAAAAAACTTGACATCGTATTTCGTTCTAAGCAGTTGAACATCCTTTTGAATAAAAGTAGAATCAATTGGAACAAAATATAGAATCTTTATCCTTTTATTTTGCTGCACCTTTTTTCCATTTTAAAAACAATCCCACCAATAACAAACCAAATAAGATCACCGATCCTACCATTGCAATTGTATTCAATGTTCTGAATTTTGGAATATCAAACACCATTTCTAATTGATGCTTTCCTCCTTTGATTTCAGCACCACGTAATAAATAATTCACCTTGCGAATTGGAACTTCTTGCCCATCGACAAACAATTTCCATCCGTCTTTGTAATAAACCTCAGAGAATACAACCAATTGGTCTCCTTTCAAATCTGCTTCATATTTCATTCTATTTGGTTCGTAAGCAGTCATTTTCACTGTACCTTCTCCTGAATAGTTCTTTTTCAATCCCTTTGCTTCAGATTCCAACATCACAACTTCGTCTTTTAAGTCGAATGTTTGATCTACCTTAATGGAAGCCAATTTTAAGAATGATTTTCTCCCTTCTTCTGTTTCAAAAACAGTTGGCATAACCAAATCCGTCTTACCGTTGACATCCATTACAAAAGCAACTTCCATCCCCTCTTTCATTCCGTTGCTCAATGGAACCTTTAAGCTATCAGTGGAACCTTTAACGAGATATTGGATTTTTTCAGCACCATAAACTGTTGCCTCTTTAACTGCTTGTCCATTAACAAACAACTGTCCCGCACCATCATTTTTAATGATGAAAGAAGTACCCAAAGCTCGAATTTCATCATTTGGTGTTTGGAATGTTCTAACATTTTTCGCCAACCATGCATTCCCCATCGCATTTGGATTCACACGAGCTACAAATCCAGTTTCACCTTGTTGAATAATATACTTCGTATTCAACATATCTAATACTGCGTTATTTCCATAAGCCAAATGGAAATCGACCACATTTTGGAAGTTTCTCAACTTAGCTCCGTGGTAACCTCCGATGCTTTTGTGGAAATATGATGCCCTACTGCTTGAAAATCCACCTGCTTGGTCGTACACACGGTAACTTGTATTTTTGTTCAATGCACTGAATTGAGCAGCATCAATCACATTTGTTCTTGCTTGACCTGTATATCCCAATTCATCAGCCTTTGTAGCACCTTGTTGTGCCGCTTTTTCAATAATACCTCCCAATTTTGGATTCGCAGCAACTTCCATCGCTAAAATTTCGCGATCTGCTTCATTTGTTGAAATCGGATAATTAATCAATCCAGCTTCTACCCAATATTTGTACTCACCACGGTCGTCTTGTTGACTTCCTAAATAATCATAAGCAACAGGAATAACATCGAATGCTGTAATTACAAATAAAGCTCCTAAAAACAATACAGGAGATAAAGAAACACTCACAAATAAAACCAGTACAAGAGCTGTCATAAATGTAAAGACTGCTGTTCGTGTCCACGAAGCTTTATAAATTTCGTGACGAACAGTTTTCAAATCTTCAATTTTGCTCTTCACCTGATCGATTTGCGCATTTACAAATTGATCGACTTGTTGTTTATTTGTAACATCCAATCCATAATTCGCTTTCAGTACTTCTGGATCCATCGAGTAGATTTGTTGATAATATCCACTGCTCATATTTGCCAACTGCTCCTTCTCTGCTTGACCTTGGAAGTCATCAATTGTAATCGAACGCATCACAAGTGTAAACACGAAAATTGCACCCAAAACAATGAATAATTTATTCTTTTGTGCAATTAATTCATCTCTATTTTTTAATGCATAGTCAATAAAGTACATTGCAAGCGCAACAGCACACAATTCAACAATGATTAGAATAATTGTCACCGTTCTAAACATGCTATACCCAGGAACGTAATCAATAAAGAAATTCGTTAGCCCCATGAAATTTTTACCCCACGACAAGGCAATCGCAAGTAACGAAACGGCTAAGAAAACCCATTTCATTGGTGACTTCCAGAAAACCAATGCTAACAAAGCCAAAACGCAGATTATTGCCCCCAAGTACACCGGTCCACTGGTAAATGGCTGATCGCCCCAATACGCTCCGTAATTTCCTACTTCACGTTGACTTTCCATTGACAAATCACTGTTTTCCAAGATTGGTTGAAACTGACTATTTGCAATAGGAAACGAACCTCCACCTTTGATATTTGGTGAAATCAACGTAAACGTTTCACCAATTCCATACGACCAATGAGTAATATAATCACGATCCAAACCAGAAGAATTCTTTGTTGCAACCGTTCCATCAGGGTTGATTGTCACATCATTACCTCCACGAATCGTGTGTTTTGCATAATCTTTTGTCATGATTAAGTTACCTGAATTCATCAATCCAGCTAAAGCAAACACACCAATTAGCGAAGCTGTTTTAATAGTAAAATCCTTGATTTCTTTCATTTTAATTGCTCTCACCAAGAAGTAAATTCCCAATCCGAGCAACAAAAATGCCATGTAATAGGTTACCTGAACGTGGTTACACGCAATCTCAAAAGCCATAAAAATTCCAGCTAAGGCAATCAAAGAGAGCGAAATTTTGCGCTGGTAAGTTGCTATAAATGTTGCTAATAAAGGAGCCAAAAAGGCAGTTGCCATTGCTTTTGCATTATGTCCTGCTTGTATGACTATTATCTCATAACTCGCAAATGCCATCGCGACGGCACCTATCATACCTACTAAAGGTCGCATTCCCAACACAATTGCAAAGATGTAAAAACCAAGCATGTGCAAGAAAATGATATCCACTGGTCGACCAATCAACGTTGTATAATAATGACTGATTGTGCTTGCAACATTTCCGGCATAAATCATCGAAATTTGCATCATTGGCATTCCAGCAAACATCGAGTTTGTCCACAACGCCTCCTCACCTTTTTCAGTTCTATACTCAACACCTTCGTGAGCCATTCCGTGCCATTGCTGAATATCATGTTGTTTCAACCCATATCCTTCAGTCACTGGTTTACAATACAACAATGATATGATATACATAGCAGCCACAGCTGCGAAATGAATCCAATTCTTTTGAAAAAAAGCTTTCATAAATACAACTTAGTTAATTTAGGATTTTACTGATTTAGGGTTTGCAAAAACGTGAACATCTTCACCTGTAATTGTATCCCCACATAAAATCACAAGACGTTCAATAATATTTCTCAATTCGCGGATATTTCCTGTCCAATTGGTATTTTTCAATGCTTCCAACGCATCTTTAGAAAATTGCTTTCTTGCAATACCGTGTTCTGTGCAAACCATTGTCAGAAAATGTTCAGCCAACAAAGGAATGTCATTTGCACGTTCGTTCAACGAAGGAACATGAATCAAAATAACCGCCAAACGGTGATATAAATCTTCTCTGAATCGACCCTCTTCAATTTCTTTTCTCAAATCTTTGTTCGTTGCAGCAACAACGCGTGTATTGATTTTAATATCCTTTTCTCCTCCAACACGTTGAATCACATTCTCTTGCAAAGCACGAAGCACTTTCGCTTGAGCCGAAGCCGACATATCTCCAATTTCGTCCAAAAACAACGTTCCACCTTCAGCCAATTCAAATTTTCCTTTTTTCTGTTTGATAGCCGAAGTAAAAGCACCTTTCTCGTGTCCAAAAAGTTCACTTTCAATTAATTCAGCTGGAATTGCAGCACAGTTTACTTCTATAAACGCTTGATCTTTTCTGTTTGATAAATCGTGTAGAGATCTTGCTACGAGTTCCTTTCCTGTACCATTTTCTCCAGTAATTAAAACACGTGCATCAGATGGAGCAACCTTTTCAATCATCTCCTTGATATGCATGATTTCAGGTGTTTCTCCTATTATTGCGTGTCCTTTTATACGTTGAACAGCTTTTTTCAACACTTTTCGTTCTTCCACCAAAGCAGATTTATCCGAAGCATTGCGCACTGTCACTAATATTCTATTTAGATCTAATGGTTTTTCAATGAAATCAAATGCTCCTTTTTTGATTGCTTGAACAGCTGTATCGATATTTCCGTGACCGCTAATCATAATCACAGGTGTTTCAACCTCTGATTCACGCAACGCATTTAAGACTTCCATGCCGTCCATATTAGGCATTTTGATATCACAAAATATAATGTCAAAAGCTTCAGTTGTGGCCTTTTCTACACCAACTTTTCCATCCTCAGCTTCCTCTACTTCATAATTCTCAAATTCAAGTATTTCTCTCAGTGCTCTTCGAATTGCACGTTCATCATCGATGATTAGAATCTTGCTCATTTTTTGTTTGTTTGGGGTAAAGATAATTAATGAAGCTATAAAATCAACCTATTTTCAATAGTAAGTTTTGGCTGTTTGTCATAAAATCTAGTTTCAAACTGATTTCATAAGTAAAACATGCAGTTAAAAGTTATCAAAAACAGGATTGTTAAAAAAAACATAACGCAAAATTGGTTTTCAATTTGATAACACTTAAATTTGTCAATTAAATTAATTTGATGTCATACGAAGCTGGACCATATTTAAAGCAAATCGATGTTCCCAAGGATTTGAGAGAAAAATTTACGATTGAAGATTTGCCTCAAGTATCAGACGAATTACGACAATATATTATTGACGTCATTTCGGAAATTGGGAATAGCCATTTTGGAGCTAGTTTGGGTGTAGTAGAACTTACTGTTGCACTACACTATGTATTCAATACTCCAAGCGACCAATTAGTTTGGGATGTTGGACACCAAGCGTATGGACATAAAATTTTAACTGGTCGTAGAGAGCAATTTCACACAAACAGAATTAAAGGAGGAATTTCGGGATTCCCAAAACGTTCTGAAAGTGAATACGACGCATTTGGCGTTGGTCACTCATCAACTTCTATCTCTGGAGCATTAGGAATGGCGGTAGCCAATCGTTACAAGGGAGAAACTTCAAAACAACACATTGCTGTTATCGGAGATGGAGCCATGACCGCTGGTTTGGCTTTTGAAGGGCTCAATCATGCCGGTTTTGAGAAAGATGCAAATTTATTGGTGATTTTGAACGACAACTGCATGTCGATTGATCCAAATGTTGGTGCATTAAAAGAATATTTGACGGATATCACGACATCTCACACCTACAATAAAGTGAAAGATGAAGTGTGGAAATTACTTGGTAAAGTATCCAAGTTTGGCCCAGATGCACAAACAATTGCTTCAAAAATTTCGACAGCTTTAAAATCTTCTATTTTAAAACAAAGCAATTTATTTGAATCATTAAACTTCAGATATTTTGGTCCTGTTGACGGTCATGATGTCATCAACTTAGCTAAAACACTTGAAGATTTAAAAGATATTCCTGGACCGAAAATTTTACATTGCATCACGAAAAAAGGTGGTGGTTATAAATTTTCGGAAGAAGGAAACCCTACAGTATGGCATTCACCTGGAATTTTCAATAAAGATACTGGTGAAATTGTAAAAGTAATCCCTAAATCTCCTCAACCTCCAAAATACCAAGATGTTTTCGGACATACGATTGTAGAATTAGCTGAGAAGAATGATAAAATCATGGGTATTACACCTGCAATGCCTTCTGGATGTTCATTAAACATCATGATGAAAGCAATGCCAGATCGCGCATTTGACGTGGGTATCGCTGAACAACATGCGGTGACATTCTCTGCAGGTTTAGCAACTCAAGGAATGATTCCTTTTTGTAATATCTATTCCTCTTTCATGCAACGCGCATACGACCAAGTTTTACACGATGTTGCTATTCAAAATTTGAACGTTGTTTTCTGTCTTGATCGCGGAGGATTGGTTGGAGCAGATGGTGCTACACATCATGGAGCTTA
>Ga0079224_100014446_pt1 | contig 11029 bp, 11 predicted proteins | sample Stecom2015_FD_80414 | JGI IMG/M metagenome (GOLD analysis project Ga0079224, IMG submission 80414) | Agricultural soil microbial communities from Utah to study Nitrogen management - Steer compost 2015 | ecosystem: Environmental > Terrestrial > Soil > Agricultural land | place: USA: Utah...
CGCGGTTTCCGCGTCGGCTTCAACAGTGCCTTAGGCCCCTACAAAGGCGGTCTGCGTTTCCACCCTTCCGTATATCTGGGCACAGTCAAATTCCTCGGTTTTGAACAAACCTTTAAAAACGCTTTATCCGGTATGCCAATTGGTGGCGGTAAAGGTGGGGCGGACTTTGATCCAAAAGGCAAATCTGACGCTGAGGTGATGCGTTTCTGTCAAAGCTTTATGACTGAGCTGTATCGTCATATCGGCGAAATGACTGACGTTCCTGCCGGTGATATTGGCGTAGGTGCGCGCGAAATTGGTTACCTGTTTGGTCAATACAAGCGCATTACCAACCGCTATGAATCCGGGGTATTGACCGGTAAGAGTCCAAAGTGGGGCGGTGCACTGGTGCGTCGCGAAGCCACCGGCTACGGGGCTGTCTTTTTTGCTGAAGAAATGCTCAGAGTGCGCAACGAAAGCCTGGAAGGGAAAACCTGTGTGGTTTCCGGTTCAGGTAACGTGGCAATTTACGCCATTGAAAAACTGCAATCACTCGGTGCGAAAGTAGTGGCTTGTTCTGATTCGAATGGCGTCATTTATGACAAAGACGGGCTCAAGCTGGACACTATCAAGCGACTGAAAGAAGTAGAGCGCAAGCGCATCAGCAAATACCTTGATGATCATGGCGATGCGCAATATCTGGATGGTGGCAACATCTGGGATATTCCTTGTCAGCTGGCGTTCCCCTGTGCAACCCAGAACGAGATGGATGAAAAATCCGCCCGTACACTGCTCAGTAACGGCTGTATTCTGGTGTCGGAAGGTGCCAACATGCCGGTTCAGCCTGAGGGTGTAAGACTCTTCCTCGAAGCGGGTATTTCCTATGGCCCTGGTAAAGCAGCTAACGCTGGCGGGGTTGCAACGTCAGCATTGGAAATGCAGCAAAATGCCAGCCGTGATACCTGGTCGTTCCAGCACACCGAAGAACGTTTACGGGAAATTATGCGGAATATTCATAACGACTGTTATGAGACATCGAAAGAGTATGGTATGCCTAACAATTATGTGGCGGGCGCCAATATTGTTGGATTCCGTAAAGTGGCGGAAGCAATGATTGCTTTTGGTGTGATCTAACCTGCAGTAATTTATGCGGGAGGGAATCTCTCCCGCATTTACCTCTTATCTATCCCTCATCGTCTGTTTACTCAGACTTTCGTGTTACCTTTACCACTTGCAATCTACGTACTTTACCGCCTGGCAGTGGCCAGTCGATAGTGCCACCGGCACGCAAACCGATCAGCGCGCTACCTACAGGCGACAACACAGAAATTCTCATCTCGTCTACCTTGGCTTCTTTGGGATAAACCAAGGTCACGGTGGTTTCTTCACCGGAATCCAGATCCGTAAACATTACCGTGGAACCCATTGCTACCGCATCGTCCGGGAACTGTGAATCCTTGACGACTTCCGCGCGACTTAACTCTGCATCCAGAGCGTCAGCAGCAGCGGTGTCATTAGCATCTATCAACGCTTGCAGATGCTTGTAGTCCGATTCGCAGACAATAATATTGTTTTGTTGTTTTGGTGCTTGCATGGTCTTACCTCGAGTTCTCAAAGTTCTTAAATAGTGAAACCCATAGATACAACCCGACATTCGGGGTATCTTTTTATTAATCAAATGCAGGGTGTAGAGCGGCGATTAAGAAATAAAACTACTTAATCGCCAAACGCGAGAAAGGCGTGGAGACGGCCTTGTCCACGGCTGGAAGTCGGAAGTGAATAAAGGGATAGTGGCTTCATGTGCTTACCATACCAATGGTAGAAATCCTAATCAACTACCCAATCAATTACCTTTGCATCGGCTAATCCGTACCGGTTTTTCATCCTCCCGTAACCCTGGGGAAAAAGGCGACTTCGTCGTTAGGGGAAACCTTGGTTTCCCAGGTGGCCATTGCTTGATTGACCGCGCTCAACACTTTTTGTTGCGCAAAAATATCGCGCCACTCAGGACGGTTGCACTGGAGATGCTGCAAAAGGTCCGCAACATTGGTGCCCACGAAGTCGGTCACCAGTAATTGTTCACAGCCAAGCTGTTCGCGCACACTGGCAAAAAATAAGACCTTAATCATCTTGACTGGCTCGCGTCGCGCAGCCCGGTTTCGCCAATAGATGACCGACAAAGTTACAGGGCTTTTGACGGGCATCAAGTTGCGGGGCAAGAATATTTTCCCATCCAGTGCGGCAAGCACCGGTAGAGCCGGGGAGACAGCTGATCAAGGTAAAATTGGCAAGCCCGGCAAAGGCGCGGGACTGAATGGTGGAGGTACCTATGTCCTCAAGAGAGAGGTGTCGAAACAGCTCTCCGAAGCCATCTATGCGTTTATCCAGTAGCGGAATAATTGCTTCAGGAGTGGAGTCCCGACCGGAAAATCCTGTGCCGCCGGTCACAATGATGGCGTTAATCTGCCCATCTGCAATCCATTGAGATACTTGCGCGCGAATTTGATAGATGTCGTCTTTGACCAGCGCCCGAGCGGCCAAGTGGTGACCATAGGCGATCAGCGCATCGACAAGGTATTGCCCTGAGGTATCGCGCGCTAAATCGCGCGTATCAGAGACAGTGAGTACCGCAATGGCCAAAGGTATAAAGTTATCGTTGGAGAGACTCATCATTTGCTTCCAGTAACGCGAAGGTCAGCCACCGATCATTGCTAGATGACGGGTGGCACCGGGTTTATGATCATGAAGAGAGTGACTCGCCGCTTTACCAGCGACAGCCTTGGACAAGTAATCCATCAGCTTCTGTTGATCCGCTGGGCGTTGCAAAAGGTCACGTAGATGTTGGTGCTCATCGGCAAACAGACACAAAAAAAACTGGCCAGTGCTGGAAACCCGCAGGCGATTGCAGCTGCCACAAAAGTCTTTACTGTACGGCATGATTAAGCCGATTCGACCGCGATAATCCGCGTGGTAAAACTCGCGCGCTGGCCCAGCGTGCAATTCTCGCGGTAATTCTTGCCAGCCCTGTGCGAGTAAACGCTCGATAAGGTGCTGACCACTGAGGTGATGACGCTGAAAAAATTCCAGATTGTCATTGGTCTGCATGAGTTCGATAAAACGTAACGTCAGCGCATGGCTGCGGACAAATTGCATGAAATCCTCAAGCGCTTCATCGTTAAATCCGCGCATCAATACCGCGTTAATTTTAATTTGCTGAATGCCTAACTGTGACGCCAGTGTTAATCCCTCAAGAATTTTGTGTAGCTTGGCGTGGCCGGTAATCATTTCAAAGCGTGCGGCATCCAGACTATCGATACTGACATTAAGGGTATCCAGGCCAGCGGCTTTCCACGCCGGTAAATCCTGCTGTAAACGATAACCATTAGTGGTCAAAGCGACGGTTTCGATATCGGGAATTGATTTGCACAGAGCAATAATTTCGGTGAGGTCGTGGCGCAAAGACGGTTCGCCGCCGGTGATGCGAATCTTGCGCGTGCCCAAGCGTGCAAAAGCACGGACCAGATTCTCTATTTCAGGCAAGGTCAATTCCTGCGCTCGTTTGCTGGTACTGCAGTCAGTACCCTGAGGCAGACAATAATTACAACGAAAATTACAGGCTTCCGTCACCGACAGGCGCAGATAGGTAAAGCGACGGGAAAAATTGTCGACTAACATGAATACACCTTTCCAAATGGGGAGGCTTACCCGTTTCCCGGCAAACCCTGGTGGCCGCACTCCGCTGTAGAGCTTGTACCACGGCCCAGTTATCCTGCCTCGTGCAGAAGGAGCGGGAGGGGTAGATAAAAGGGCTCGGCGTTGTGTCGATTCTACCTGATTTAAAAACCAGTGTTACCAACGAGGAAAACTTCTTCGCCAAAAGACAGCTAAGTTGCCTTAAGGAGTATTCTGCAGGCGTCGGTTTTCTAGAAAAATAAGACGCGGTTTGAGTGTGCTGTCAATACCGTCTGGCAGCCCATTATTGGCCGCTGTCTTTTCGCCTTGGTTTTGGTTTGAGGGTTGTCCGGCTTGCTCTTGCTCTTTCTCTTGAGCGAGCACTTTATCAAATAGATCCATCCGGAAAGATCCGGCGACTATGTCCGGCCGACCATCACCGGTTACGTCCTCCAGCGCAATTGTGACGATGCCGGCGGGCGCATCGGCAATCGGATGCGGCGTAAATTCCTGTCTGCCGTTGTTCTCGTACCAGACCATGCTATGACGTTTTGGGTCATCCCAGTAGTTAACCCAGCTGCCTACAACCAGGTCGAGATCGCCATCCAGATCCAGATCGCCCACGGCGACGGAAGCCGCGCCGTAAAAACGCCCGATATTGTGAAACTGGAATTTGAGGTTACCCAGATTCTCTAACCATTGCACGCCGTGGTAGGGTTTTGGATCGACCTGGGTATCGAAGGCGTCGCCATTGGTAAAGACGATATCCAGGTCTTGATCGCCATCTAAATCAATCAACACCATGGCGGTCGAGCCAAACATTGGGTGCGGCGCGCGCGCGAGAATTTCCCGTTTAAAGTTGCCGTTACCTTGATTAATAAACCCCATAATCATTTCATGTTCCTGGGCGATCAGGCTGACGAGGTCAACCTTGCCGTCGCCATTAATATCCCCCGCGGAAACATTCAGTGCCCCACTGAGTTCAAACAGTAAATGCTTACGGTGTTTCCCGCTGCCCAGGTTTTCCATCCAGAAAATTTCGCCCGTTGCTCCGCCAAACACGGCCACGGCAATATCCTTGTCGCCGTCCTGGTCCAGATCAAGCACGCGTACATCGGAGGTCCGGCCCAAACCATCGAATAAAATTTCACGGGCAAATTTTCCCGAAGCCTGTTGACGTAAGAGGATGATCTTACCTGCCAGCTCAGTCGTCAGCGGATACACGCCAAGATCGGCGACCACAATATCCAATAAGCCATCACCATCGTAATCAACAACCTGAGTGCTCGCCGGAATAGTAATCTCGGCCAATGGTGTTTCAGACCAGTCTTGGGCAGAACGTCTCAGCAAATTCAGTTGGCTACTGCCGCCATCACTGACTAAAAATTCATTACCCTTGCCTCGGCCAAAGTCGACCGCGTTAACGTTTAAAATCAACGGCAACCGGGCTTTATCTTCTAACGCCGTGAGCGCGAATTCCAACGGCGGATTACCGACCTCCAGATAGGGCAGGACAGGTAACTCTTCTGGGCTGCTTCCGTAATAAAAGGCCGTGATATCACGCACGTGCTCTGCGGAAATAAATTCTCGCCCAAAGCGTGTGTAAGCCAGGTCAGCCATCAGTGAAACGACTCTTGGCCAGCTGTCTTTGGGCAATACATTGGGGGAGGGCACTTTATGGCAAGCGCTGCAATATTGGTTGACAAGTACAAGGACTTCCTCAACCGTTTTAGGCGCGGCCGATACGCTTGAGGTTTGTGCATTGGTTTGCGCATAGATCTGGCTGGACAGCACAGGCAATAGCAGAACAATAAATACCAGCAGACTGAAAATACGGTAGGTCATGAATACGCCGACTAACTAAGTGATCTTGTTTATTATCGCAAAGAGCAATGATAAACCATCGCGAGCGCCAAACCTTATACCTTATAAAAGGCTTACTCAAATCAGCGATTGATCAGTCAGCTGATAAACCGATCAAAGGGAAGAACCGTAACCGATTCGCCAGCTTCGACCATGCCTCGCTCACGCTCCAGGACGATATAACAATTAGCACCGGTAAATGAGGTAAGGATCCCTGAGCCTTGGGCACCACTAGTGACCACCCGATTGCCATCAGCCGAGCTGGTCAGATGTCCGCGCTGGAAATCCATACGGCCGGGCTGTTTTTTTAAGTTTATTGCTGCAGGAACTTGTAATGCCAAAAGAGGTACATGCTGTTCACCGGCCAGTTTGCGTAATGCCGGTAACGCTACCTGATGTAAGGTAACCAACGCAGATACCGGATTGCCGGGGAGACCAAAAAAAATGCTTTGTTCAAGCTTGCCGAATGCAAAGGGCTTTCCGGGTTTGATGGCCAATTTCCACAAGCTGATCTCGCCTTGCTCGCCCAGAATATCCTTTACCAGGTCCGCATCCCCTACGGAAACGCCGCCACTGGAAATAATGGCATCAGCCGCTTCGCTCGCCTGCTGAAAAGCAAGCCGCAGGGCCTCGGGCTGATCCGGAATCAAGCCCAGATCGATTACCTCAACTGCCAGACGCTGGAGCAAAGCGATCAGCGCGTAGCGATTACTGTCGTAGATGTGACCCAAGGGCAAAGCATTACCAGGTGGAGTCAGTTCATCGCCCGTCGAAAATACCGCAACTTTTAAACGGCGAAAGACGTCTACTTGAGCCATTCCTAGAGAGGCAAGCAAGCCAATTTCCACTGGCCCCAGGCGCTGCCCACGAGGCAGGACAATTGTGCCCTGTGCAATGTCTTCGCCCTGATTTCGAATATTTTCATGCAGCTGCGGTAATTTTCGAATGAAAATTTTATCGCCATCACGGTGCGTATTTTCTTTCATCACCACGCAATCAGCTCCCGCTGGTATCGGCGCCCCAGTGGTGATAGCAATACAAGTTCCCGGCTGAAGCGCTTCAGTAAAAGGATGGCCAGCCAGAGCCGTCCCAATCACCTGCAAAGGGACTTCCAGGCTTGCATCCTGCTTGCGCAAGGCATAGCCATCCATCGCGGAGTTGTCATAACCCGGAACATTTAGCGGGGCGACTAGCGGTTGCGCAAGAATACGGTCTAACGCGCAATGTAAGGTAACAGGTTCGGTTTCGCTCACCGGATTAACAGCTTGCAGCATCCGCCGTATTCCCTCTTCATAGGTAAGCATTTCGGATGCGTTGCAATGGTTGAGCGTCACTTCGATTACTCCTGTTTACGGTAGGAATGATTTAGCAGTTAGTATGCGGGTGTATTATTTTTATCATGAGTTGGCGTCAGGGAAGTTGGCCCAGCGGCGCTCGGCGACCTGATCCTGCTCTTTTGCCTCGACCCAATAGTCTCCTGCAGACGTGTGTTCTTTCTTCCAGAAAGGCGCGTTGTTTTTTAAATGATCGATAATGAATTGAGCAGAAGCAAATGCAGCGGCGCGGTGCGCACTGGCTACGCCAACAAAAACGATTTGATCATTAAGCTGTAGCTTGCCAATGCGATGAATGATAGTGATAGCACCAGGTTGCCAGCGATGGTAGGCAGCTTCGGCAATTTTCTGCAACGCCGACTCGGTCATGCCTGGGTAATGCTCAAGCGTCATACTGCTTAATGTATATTCTTGTAATTCACGAACCAGGCCCGTAAAGGTTACGACCGCACCATAGGTTGGGTTAAGTCGCAGCGCATGATATTCAGCACCGAGATTAAAATCTTCTGCCTGTACCCGCACTACAATGTTCATCGAAACCCGCAGCCTCTACGTTGAACGTGAGGCGCTAGCTTAGCAGCTGATTATTATTATTTGAATGATCTGCGGACATCGACTCTTGCGGGTTTTCTCTTTCACCGGAATTGCACCAGATGAGGGCGCTGCTATTGCGCAGAGGAGCTTATCGATGCAAAGGAGGCCGTTTGAACCCGGTTGTGATTCATAAAATAATTCGTGGATAGCGCAGGTTTAGTGTGCTTGAATTCCAGCCCAAGTTCTTTGCTATAACGTTCAAAACATAATTGTCCGCACCGCAATCGCATCAGCGCTCCCTCTGCTAAGCAGGATGCAGATGCAGGATTTTCGGTCACTAGGGGTCGGATAACTTCTCGGATCCACGCCTGTGAATGGGCAACATCCAATACCGCATGCAAATCAAAGTAGGCGCGGGCACTGTGGGGATAATTTAAACGCTTCATGCCCGCAGCCACTTTTTCAGCTCGCAGCGGCGCGGTTAACTCAATCACACCCAATGCACCCAGAGAGTGATAGGTGTATCGCCGTGAAGTAGCCAGGCCTTGCATGGTATTACTCAATGCCAGAGACTCCCACACGGTGGTTTCGATGGATGGTTGCAGATTTAATACCTTAACCATATTTTCAAGCAGCGGGCCATGCATAGCCCGAGGTTTTCCGCGACCCATTTCATCCCAATAGTTGCGTGCGCATTCCAGCTTCGGCTGCACAGGCAGCTTTACTTGCGTATAAGCAACCAAATCGTCAAACCCGGCTTCGCCAGCTGCTTCCTGAGTCAAAAACCATTTAAGTTGGTCGCTGGAAGCCTCTTCTGCCAACCAGTCAAACAAAGGGTGATGCTGCCCTGGTCCCCAATCGGCTAAAGATTCAAACCAGGCCACAAACTGATCAGGATCAGTTACGACATCAGCGGTCATGGGAGCCACAGATAAACGCAGTTCTTCAAGAAAGCGGCCCTCAAGTAAGCGATACTGTAACTCACTGTGTAAATCGTCTTCCCAATGAGCTGAAGGCGTACCGACTGCAATGCGCTTAACGTTAAATTCAGCGAGCGCTGCGTGAAATGTGTAGGGGTCAGTGTGGGTATGAGATTGAGTATTAAAAACAAACATCGTAAATCCTTCTACAGTTTCCGCACAGACAGCGATAGATGAATAAGATAGGGTGCACATTGCGCCAGTGTAAGAAAGAGGTCAGTTCGCTCTGGCACATTTAGCTGAAGCACATTTGAACAGAGAAATAAAATCGCAGGGCTTTTATCCAGCTCACACCTATAGGTTTTTTAATAAAATGCTTTTCGTCGCGTCAACGCTTTATTGTTAATCGCACGACAGACATAAGGGGTACGAAAGAATAAGACGACACCGCCAGAAACGAAAACGTAAAATAAATCAAAGGCAAGATTAGTTAAGAGAGAAGATAATATGGAAGAAGATAAGAAAGGAGTGCGGGTGTGAGGACGAAGAATTATGCCCGAGGACCAACATGAATTTCACATTACAACTCGGTCCGATGGTTCTGGCGGGGGAGGTGCTTACTCAAATAGTGGCTGTCACTATCGGCATGATACTGGCCACCTATCTGGGATCAAAAATTACCCCACAGCTTGAAAAATTGATATGGAAAACGGTAATCATAGGATTTATCAGTTCTCGCTTGATGTTTGTTGCGCGTTATAACGCCGCTTATCTTGCCGATCCCTTAGAGATTTTTGATATCCGTGACGGTGGTTGGAATGCGCCTTTTGGTTATTTTGCAGCTTGGGTTTACGGCGTCTGGAAAATAAAAACCGAGCCGAAAATGCGGCGTGCTGTTATGAGTGGCCTGACCGCAGCAACGTTCATCTGGATACTGAGCCTAGTGCTTACATCGCTGGGGGATTCCGAGGCAGTACGCTTAAAATCAGGGCCGCTCTATAGCCTCGATGGAGATAAAACGGCTCTGGAAGCTTTTCAAGGTAAGCCAACCGTAGTCAATTTATGGGCAACCTGGTGTCCACCTTGCAGACGAGAAATGCCCGCATTCGAGCAAGCACAAAAGAATTTTCCGCAGATAAATTTTGTGTTTCTAAATCAAGGCGAATCGGCAGAGCAAGTGCAAACCTATCTGCAGGATCATCAGCTTGAATTGCACAATGTATTACTCGATAGCAAAGGGGAGGCCGGTAGCCAGTTTAGCCGAAGCATGTTGCCAACCACGATATTTTTCGATGCCAAAGGCCGCTTGGTAGATATACGTCTGGGTGAGCTTTCGTATCCGAGCTTGTTGCAACGCTTGGAAAGGCTAGAGCTAGAGGAGTTTTTTTGAGGTAGAGGTCCGGCCGGTAAAAGTGTTGGAATTAGCCACTTCGAGTATAACTAACTGAATAATAAAGATTTAATCAACCAGCAACTCAAATGACATTGGTTTAACCTGCTTGGTCAAATCCAGCTCAAAGCCTCCCAATCTGCCCAAGTGCTCGGTATGGTACGGCGAGAATGCAGCCATGAGGTCTCGGGTGATATTGTGTCCTTCCGACTTCAACTGATTGAACACTTCGGTCATCGCGTTCACGTTGTAGAGGATTGTGAAGTTGGCCAGCAAATGATTGTATTTGAATCGCTCCGGCACAAAACCTGCTAATTCCTCCGCTCAGTAAAACATTTTCTTTCTGTAACCAACAAGAGGAATTACGTATGTCTCATGAACAATATTCTGCGTGTATTGATGCCTGCTACGATTGCGCCGCCGCCTGTGATCATTGCTCAACCGCGTGTTTACGAGAGCCTGATCCTGCAATGATGGCGGATTGTATTCGCGCTGATCTGGATTGTGCTGCGGCCTGCCGCTTTGCCGCCGCTGCGATGGCTCGTGGTAGCGATTTTGCCGCACAAATCTGTCGCGTTTGCGCCGACATTTGTGATGCCTGTGGCGAGATCTGTGCGAAGCATGAACCTGATCATTGCCAACAGTGTGCTGAAGCTTGCCGGGCGTGCGCAGAAGAATGCCGTAAAATGGCAGCATAAGCATAGGTAGTATACGAGAGCTCAGCCCCGGTGTGCGGGGCGACTCTTTTGAACAATCGTCAGAGGGGACTTATAAGTTACCTGGACAACGATTTGTAAATTGAACTATTCTCGGCAGTAAATTTCTAACTGCCGATCCCTACGAAAACGAAGATTCCTGATGCCGTCACTCCGCAAACCGTGGTTTATCGCCTTGTTACTTGTGGCTCTTCTCAGCCAATCGGTAGCCGCGTTGACTATGAAATGCGAATTGCAGCAGCAACACGATGTTTCTCACGCGATGATGGGGATGGATCATGCAATGTCAGATATGCCTCACGAGATGGACCTTATGTCGGCGGAAACCGAAAACCTTAACCACAGCAGTGATTGCTGCAACACCATGGAGCGCTGTGTTTCGGGTAGTTGCTCATTGCCCGCGCTGAGCCATTATCTACCGTTATCGCCTATTCTTGTCACCACCATTGCGCCTGTTGATGCTTATGACAGCAGGCATCCCATTCCCTCGATTTCTTCGCTCTACCGTCCACCCATTTTCCGTTAATGCAGGATAACTACGCCTGAATTTTGGCGTAACAATTAACTTGTTGTATTAACGGGAGCCTCCTCGCTCCTGCCAATTATGCTGGTGTTATGCAC
>Ga0079224_100014447_pt1 | contig 11028 bp, 11 predicted proteins | sample Stecom2015_FD_80414 | JGI IMG/M metagenome (GOLD analysis project Ga0079224, IMG submission 80414) | Agricultural soil microbial communities from Utah to study Nitrogen management - Steer compost 2015 | ecosystem: Environmental > Terrestrial > Soil > Agricultural land | place: USA: Utah...
GAATCTCGAGCTCGCTTGTCGCCGATGCCCGCTTGGCTGAACGACTGACCGATGATCGGATTGTTACAACGCGTTTCAGAAGCCCGCGTCGTGGTCGAGGATCGCCTCGTTGGTGCCATCGAGCGTGGACTGCTCGTCCTCGTTGCGGTCGAGCGTGACGATACGGAGGCGCAAGCGGACCGCCTGCTCGAGCGGCTCTTGAGCTATCGCGTGTTTCCCGACGATTTCGGCAGGATGAATCGCAGCCTGAGGGACGTCGGCGGCGGGCTGATGCTCGTTTCGCAGTTCACGTTGGCCGCCGACACGACGAAGGGAACTCGTCCGGGCTTCAGTCCCGCTGCCACACCCGAGGAGGGTCGGCGCCTTTTCGAGTACCTCGTCGCGATCGCGAGAGAGGCACATCCTCGAGTCGAGACTGGGGAATTCGGTGCGGACATGAAGGTCTCATTGACGAACGATGGGCCGGTCACGTTCTGGTTGCAGGCGAAACCCCCTCGTCATTCGGACGACACGCCGTAACGGCCCGACGCGACAAACCGGCACGCACCGCGGTAGCCGGGAAGCCCTTCTCCAATTGGCGTATTATCCGGCGGCTTACGAGCGGGAGAACTGCATGGGTATCGGATTCAAAGAGCTGCTGATCATCCTAGCGATCGCGCTGCTGATCTTCGGTGCGAAGCGCTTGCGCACGATCGGCACGGACTTGGGCAGCGCCGTGAAAGGCTTTCGAAAAGCGATGAGCGAAGGCGAGGACGAAGAGAACAAGAGACTCGAAGAGAAGGACGCCGACTTCGATACCGAGTCTTCGAGCAAGACCGGCAACAAGTCCTCGAGCGTCTAACGCTCAAGTTGCATGTTCGAGGTCGGCTTCACCGAGATCGTCCTGATCCTGGGTCTCGCGCTTCTCGTACTCGGACCGGAGAAGCTGCCGGGACTCGCCGAGAAGATCGGGCGATGGACCGGGCGGGCGCGCGCCATGGCGCGACAACTGCGCACGCAACTCGAGCACGAGGTCACGCTCGAAGAGCTCGCTCGTTCCAAGCAAACCCATGGCTCGAGCTCGCCGTCCGCAAGCACGCCTCCTGATGCGCCGACGCCGCCGGAGGCAGCCACCGATGTCGATGGCGCCCCGAAAGCGGCCTCGCCGAACGAGCCGGCACCGACCGGCCACGAACACGCCCAAGCAGAACACAATCCCTCGGATGCGAGCACGACGAAAGCGGCGCAATGAGCGGAGATGAACGTGAACAACTCGCAGAAGGCTCGCTGATCTCCCATTTGGTGGAGCTGCGCGAGCGGTTGCTGCGCGCGGTAATCGCAGTCGTTATCCTGTTCGTCCCTTGCGCGATCTTCCAGGACCAGCTGTTCACGCTCGTCGCTTTGCCGCTGCTCGAGCGGTTGCCGCAAGGCTCTCAGATGATCGCGACGAGCCCGGTCGCGCCCGTCTTGGTGCCGCTCAAGCTCGCGTTCATGGCCGCGGTGTTCTTGGCGATGCCGTACGTCTTGTATCAAGCGTGGGCGTTCGTCGCCCCGGGGCTGTACAAGAACGAAAAGCGCTTTGCGATTCCGCTCGTGCTCTCGAGCATCGTGCTCTTCTATGCGGGAACCGCTTTTGCGTACTTCGTCGTATTCCCTCTCATGTTCGCGTTCTTGGCTTCGACGGCGCCTGAAGGCGTATTGATGATGACGGACATGGGGAATTACCTGAACTTCGTCTTGCTCCTCTTCTTTGCGTTCGGTGTCGCCTTCGAAATCCCCGTTGCGACCGTGCTGATGGCGGCCACGGGCATCGTACAAGTCGAGAAGATGACGAAGAATCGCGGCTACGTCCTACTGGGCATCTTCGTCATCGCGGCGTTCCTGACGCCGCCCGATGCCATCTCGCAATCGTTCATGGCCATCCCGATGTATCTCTTGTACGAGATCGGCATCGTGCTGTCTCGCGTGCTGGTAAAGCAGCGCGCCGAGAAGGCCGCGCTAAGTTAGGCCAGAGATGTCCCGTCTTTACCGCCTCCCGTGTTGAAGACGAGATCCAAGTGAGAACGGTCGCAGGGAGGCCCAACTGTATACACTCTCTTAGCCTTGCTCATCTGCGCGTAGATGATGGAGACTCGCGGTCGCGACATCTCTGTCGTCCTACAAACATACGCACGGCACACCGTGAAGCCGAGTGTGCCCACAGGGTGGAGCAAATCCGCGAATGAGCAGCCCAGCCGCGCACGATTCGACGCAAGGCCCCCAAGTGTTCGGTCACCCACGCGGTTTGATGACGCTCTTCTTCACGGAGATGTGGGAGCGTTTCACGTATTACGGCATGCGCGCGCTGCTCGTGCTGTTCCTTGCGGACGCGACGCGCGGCGGCTTCGGTTTGGACGATCGCACGGCGAATGCGATCTACGGTCTTTATATCTCCGCTTCGTACATCTTGTGTTTGCCCGGCGGTTGGATCGCCGACCGATTGATCGGCGCGCGCCGCGCCGTATGGCACGGCGGCATCCTCATCGCGATCGGCAATCTGATGCTCGCGTTCGGCAGCATCCCCGGGACGTTCTACTTGGGTCTCATCGTGATCGTGTGCGGCGTGGGACTGCTCAAACCGAACGTGAGCGCCATGGTTGCGGATCTCTATCCCGAAGGCGGCGGCCGTCGCGATGCGGGATTCACGATCTTTTACATGGGCATCAATCTCGGCGGCTTCTTGGGACCGATCGTGACCGGACTGCTCGCCGTACATTTCGGATGGGGTGCGGCGTTCGCGGCAGGCGGCGTGCTCATGGCGGTCGGCCTGGTGCAATACCGCCTTTCCCAACGTCATCTCGGCAACGCAGGTCTACACGTCTCCACTGCGCAGGGCGCGCATGATGCCAATGCGACGCGACGCGGTTGGCGCACCGTCATCGCGCTCGGCGCCGCGATCGCGATCGTTTACTTGCTCGCGCTCACGGGTGTCATCAAGATCGATCCGCTCACGATCGCGCGCGGAACGGGGGGCGTGCTCATCGGCATCGCAGCGGCTTACTTCGCGTACATGTTCTTCGTCGCACGACTCGATATCGTCGAGAAAAAGCGCATGCTCGTGATTCTGTTTCTGTTCGTCGGCTGCGCCATGTTTTGGGCGGGATTCGAGCAAACAGGCGCCTCCCTGAACTTGTTCGCGGAGCGCTACGTCGATCGTTATATCGACGCACTCAACTTCGAGATCCCGACCGCCTGGTTCCAATCGCTCAACTCCATCTACATCCTCATCTTCGCGACACCCTTCTCCATGCTGTGGGTCGCGCTCGCGAAACGGAACCTGGATCCGTCGGCGCCCGCGAAATTCGGTATTGCGCTCATCCTGCTCGGTCTCGGTTTCGTCTTCATGGTCATCGCCGCGAACATCGTCTCGCAGGGCGGGCAGGCGATGCCGTATCTGCTCGCGCTCACCTACCTGCTGCACACGTACGGCGAGCTGTGCCTGAGCCCCGTCGGATTGAGCTACGTGACGAAGCTCGCACCGGCGCGCTATGTCTCGCAGATGATGGGCGTGTGGTTTCTTGCGACGTCGGTCGGCAACTTGTCGGCAGGACTGCTCGCGGGCATGTTCGAATCCGACAACCTCGCTGCGATGCCGGGCCAGTTCATGCAGTTCGTCTACTTTGCGACTGCCGCCGGCATCGGCTTATTGCTGTTGAGTAAGCCCGTCAAGAAGTTGATGGGCGGGGTCAAGTAAGCACCGGAGCATTCCATGACACGTCTGGCTATTCGTTGCGCCTTGTTGCTCAGCGCTGCCGCGTGTGTCGGCTGCGCCGAACGCGCGGACACGCGCGGCGAGCCGCACGAAACGGCAGATGCCTTCGTCGAACGCGTCAATCGCGAAATGGCGGAGCAAGCACGCGAGCTGGCCGCCGCGGCGTTCACCTACGCGACGTATATCAATCCCGATACGGAGTTCCTCAACGCCAAGGCGAACGATCGCTATCTCGAGTACTTCACACGCGCGGTCGAGCAAGCGAAGGCGTATGAAGGCGAACAGCTCGATCCGACGGCCGCACGCGCGCTCCATCTCTTGAAGCTCGGCGTTGCGGCGCCGGCACCCAAAGATCCGCAGAAGCGCGCGCAACTCTCGGCGCTCAGCTCGAAGATGGAAGGCATGTACGGCGCGGCGAAGTACTGCCCGGAAGGGCCGGAATCGTGCAAAGGACAAACCGAGCTCACTCAGATCATGGCCGAGAGCCGCAACTTCGAGGAGCTCCTCGAGGCGTGGACCGGATGGCATTCGACCGCACGCCCGATGCGTGAGGACTATGCGCAATTCGTGGCGCTTGCGAACGAAGGTGCACGCGAGCTCGGCTTTGCCGACCTAGGTGCGATGTGGCGGTCGAACTACGACATGCCGCCCGATGACTTCACGAAGGAGGCGGCGCGGTTGTGGGATCAAGTGCAGCCGCTCTATGGCGCGCTCCACTGTTATGTGCGCGACAAGCTGCAGGACACCTACGGCGAGAACCGCGTGCCCAACGGCAAACCGATTCCCGCGCACTTGCTCGGCAACATGTGGGCGCAGCAATGGGCGGAGATCTATCCGCTCGTCGAGCCGTACAAAGGTGTGCTGGACCTCGACGTCACGAGCGCGCTCAAGCGGCAGAAGTACGATGCCGTGCGAATCACGCAATCGGCCGAAAGCTTCTATGTCTCGCTCGGCTTTCCGAAACTACCGCAGACGTTTTGGGAACGCTCGCTTCTCACCGAGCCCAAAGATCGCGACGTGCAGTGTCATGCGAGCGCGTGGCACATGGATGCCAACGAAGACGTGCGCATCAAGCAATGCATCGAGCCGACGCAAGACGAGTTGATGACGGTGTACCACGAGCTCGGGCACGTGTACTACTACCTCATGTACAAGGATCAGCCGTATCTTTTCCAAGGCGGCGCGCACGACGGCTTTCACGAAGCGATCGGCGACACCGTCAACCTGTCGATGACGCCGAGCTACTTGCACCAGATCGGCTTGATCGGCCCGGTCAAGCAAAGCTACGAAGCGACGATCAATCAGCAGATGAAGATCGCCCTCGACAAGATCGCCTTCCTGCCGTTCGGCAAGCTGATCGATGAATGGCGCTGGAAGGTGTTCTCCGGCGAGGTGACGCCCGAGAGCTACAACACGGCATGGTGGCAGTTGCGCGAGCAATATCAGGGCGTCTCCGCACCGGTCGCGCGCAGCGAGGAGGACTTCGATCCGGGTGCGAAGTATCACATCCCCGCAAACACCCCTTACACGCGTTATTTCCTGTCGTACATTCTGCAGTTCCAGTTTCATCGCGCGCTGTGCGAGGCGGCGGGACATCAAGGACCGCTGCACGAGTGCTCGGTTTACGGCAACGAAGTCGCCGGTCAGCGCTTCCGCGAAATGCTCGCGGCGGGCCAAAGCGAGCCCTGGCAAGACACATTGGAGAAGCTCACCGGGACTCGCACGATGGACGCATCCGCGATCACCGACTATTTCGCGCCGCTGATGACCTGGCTCGAGGAGCAGAACCAGGGTAGACAATGCGGTTGGTAAGCCGAACCTTGCCACGCGCGCGATAAATTCGATCCGGTCTCTCTACACAGGGTGACAAGAACAACCATGAATACCTCGCCAGGCCCGCAGCTCACACCTCGCGCAGTCATCTTGTCGATCGTGCTCGCGATGATCTTGGCTGCCGCGAACACGTACCTCGGGCTTTTCGCCGGACTCACGATCGCAACGGCGATCCCGGCCGCAGTCGTGTCGATGGCGGTGCTGCGCGTGCTCGGCGGCGGGCACATTCTCGAGAACAACATCGTGCAGACCGGTGCGTCCGCCGGATCTTCGATTGCCGCGGGCGTGATCTTCACCGTGCCCGCGCTCGTCATTCTCAACTACTGGGATGATTTTCAATATTGGTGGGTGCTCGCGATCGCGGGCCTTGGCGGCGTGCTCGGCGTGTTCTTCTCCGTTCCGCTCCGACGCTCGTTGATCGTCGATCAGCAACTCGCGTTTCCGGAAGGCAAGGCTGCGGCGGAAGTGCTGAAGACCGGCGAGAACCCCGCGCAGGGAATCAAGGTGCTCGCGAGCGCCGCCGGCATCGGCGGCTTCGTGAAGCTGCTCGCGGCGAGCGGATTGCGCCTGGTGCCCGACGCGGCGGCTCACGCCTCGTTCGTCGGTAAGTCCATTGCCTATATGGGTACGAATCTGAGCCCCGCGCTTCTCGGCGTCGGTTACATCGTCGGCCTCAATATCGGCATCGTGGTCGTCGCGGGCGGCATTCTGTCGTGGAATATCGCGATCCCGATCTACAGCGCGAACTTCCTGGACACGGATCCCGCGCTCGCCGCTCGCGTGGCGACCCTCGATGCCGAAGCGGCCGCTGGGGCGATCTGGAGCGCCCAGATTCGCTATCTGGGCGTCGGTGCCATGCTCATCGGCGGAATCTGGACGCTGATCGCGCTACGCCAATCGCTCATGTCCGGCATCAAGAGCGGCCTCGAGGCCACGCGCGCCGGCGTGGCGAAAGTCCTCGATCACACCGAGCAAGACATGCCGATGCGCGCCGTGCTCATCGGGCTCATCCTCTTCACACTCCCGCTCGGGGTGCTCTATCACCTGATCGTTCGGGACTTCACCGTCTCCATTCCGATGACGATCATCATGATCGTCGCGGGCTTCCTGTTCAGCTCCGTGTCCGCGTACATGGCGGGCCTCGTCGGCTCGTCGAACAATCCGGTCTCCGGCATCACGATCGGAACGATCCTGTTCGCTTCGTTGGTGCTGACATTCCTGATGGGTCGCGACGCTGCGCTCGGTCCCGTCGCTGCGATCATGATCGGGGCGGTCGTGTGCTGTGCGGCGGCGATCGCCGGCGACAATCTCCAGGATCTCAAGTGCGGCTACATGGTCGGCGCCACACCGTGGCGTCAACAGGTGATGCTCGCGATCGGCGCGATCTCCTGCGCGCTCGTTATGGCGCCCGTGCTCAATCTGCTCGCGAAAGCGTATGGCATCGGCGTGCCCACGCCGGAACAGCCCAATGCACTGCTCGCGCCTCAGGCAACACTGATGGCATCGGTCGCGCGCGGTATGTTCGGCGGCGAGCTCCCCTGGAACTTGATTTGGATCGGAGTCGCAATCGGCGGCGTCATCATTGCGATCGACGAGGTGCTGAAGAAGAAGCAAGCGAGCTTCAGGGTTCCCGTGCTCGCCGCCGCAGTCGGTATCTATCTTCCGCTCGATCTGACGGTGCCGATTTTCCTCGGCGGCTTGCTCGCCTACATCGTCGAGCGGGCCGTGAAAGCGCGTACGGGCTCGAACGACATCGAGCGCATTCATCGCAAGGGCGTTTTGTTCTCGGCGGGCTTGATCACGGGCGAGGCGTTGATGGGCATCCTCATCGCAGCGCCGATCGTCTTGTCCGAACGCGCGGATGTGCTCGCGCTCCCGGCAGGCCTGCAGTTCGGCGAACTACTCGGGCTCGTGATCTTCGCGGTCGTCGGCTTCGTGCTCTATCGCGTCGGCTTGTCGAGCGTCGGCGACGTCAACAAGGGCGCGGGCTAGCGTTTGCTCGCGAGCACTTCGAACCGCCCGTTCTCGCCGATGAGACCCGATGCGGCCCATGAGGTCGCGCTCACGACGAGCGCGGCACCGACCGCAGTCCAAAAGCCGCTGATTTGAAACCCGCTCAAGAGAAGCGCGACGAGGCCTAGCATTCCGGCGTTGATGACGAGCAGGAACAGTCCGAGCGTCAACAGTGTCAGCGGCAGCGTGAGAATGACGGCGATCGGTCGGACAATCGCATTGACGATGCCGAGCAGCAATGCGGCGGCAAGCAATGTGACCGGACTGTCGAAATAAAGACCCGAGAAGATCTTCGCGGCGAGCCAGAGTCCGATCGCCACGATCGCGACGCGAAGGAAGAATGCAGTCATCTGTACTCTCCTGCAGGGACCAGCTTGCCATGCGCCGGCGCGCCTCATCATATTGGAAAGGCTCTACCGCGCAAAATCGCGCGACGAGCAGGGCGAGCGGACTATGCCTCGGCCCTGGGATCGATACGTAGCTCGCGATCCTCCTGCATACGCCGATTGGCGAGGGCCATGAGCTCTTTCGGGTAGAGGTGATCGGCGGGAAAGTTAGCGACGCCCACGCTCACGTTCGCCCTGATGAGTCGATTCGCCACCGACACGGTCCCAGCATAGACGTTGTTGCGGATGCGTTGTGCGACGGCGGTGGCCGTTTCAGCCGTCGATTCCACACAGAGGATGATGAATTCATCGCCGCCCAAGCGCGCGGCCACGTCGGAATTGCGGATCGATCGCTGAATCGCGGAGGCAACGGCATTCAAGATCGAGCTTCCGGCCTCCAGGCCGAGCGTCTCGTTGAGCTGCGCGAGGTCATCCACGTCGACCATGATGAGCGAATAGGTCCGACCGAAACGCTCGGCTTTGCGGTGTTCTAGCCGTAAGACCTGCTCGAACGCTCGAAGGTTCATGAGGCCCGTCAACGCGTCGGTCGAGGCAAGCGCCCGTATTCTTCGTACGGCGTTGCGCATCCTCTCGGTCAATGCCGCAACGACGAGTCCGATCGCCGCACCCGGTACCAGAGTAACGAGCAGGAGCATTCCAAACTCCGGACTCTTCACATCGAGGTCAGGAGTCAACACGCCGAGCAAGAATCCCAAGACGGCGATCGACGCGGTTCCCATCAGTACCAGCCACGAGCGCCCGAACACGAGGCCGAGCGCGACGAGCGGAATGACGTTGAGTGCGATGAGCGGACTTCGTGCAGCACCGGTCGCCGCCGCGAGCAGCGCGATCGCGCCGGCCATGACGACGATCTCGATCGCATGCTGATGTCCAGGGCGCGCTTGCAGGGCGGGAAGGAGACGAACGAGCAGAAGAGTGGCTGTCGACACTGCCAACGCTGCCGCGGCAAGCAGCGGACGCTCGACCGAGCTCGGCACGAAGGCGAATTGCAGCACGCCGATCGAAAGGACGACGAGGTGCAAACCGAGCAGACTCTGCGCAGCGGGGTACCGCACGGAGGTCATTGAACGGTTGGCGGACATGGTGGGAGCAATCTTGGACGGGCGCCCGAGCCGAAGCAGCAGGCACAAACCGAGCGCGCACTCATATACGCGCTCGATCGCCGCTTAGTCGAGCCGGCTTTGCAGGGCGTCGCGGCCGCCGAGCACGTCGAGCGCGACGCGCAACTCGTAGTCATCGGCAAGACTGCCGAAGATCGGCGTGCCCGTCCGTTGCGCGACGTCGATCTCTTCTTTCTCGATCGTTCGATCCGGAACGATGCCGGTCTTGTGAATCGATGCGCCGGACGGCGTGAAGTAGCGGGATGTCGTGAGCTTCAGCGCTTGGCCATTGGACAACGGCATGACCGTTTGCACCGAGCCTTTGCCGTACGTCGTCTGTCCGACGAGCGTCGCTCGCCGGTGATCGCGCAATGCGCCCGCGACGATCTCTGAAGCGGACGCCGAACCCGAGTTCACCAATACGACGATCGGCGCGCCCTCCATTAGATCGCCAGGCTCGGCGTACATCGCGAACTTCGCGTCCGCCGCACGACCGACTGCTCGCACGATGAGACCTTCCTCCAAGAACAGGTCGGATACGCCGACCGCCGCCTCCAGGACGCCGCCTGGATTGTTGCGCAAGTCGAGGACAAGGCCTCGCAGCGTTCCGTCCGCCTCCTTCTTGAGCGCTGAAATCGAGCGCTCGACGTCACGCGGCGTTCGCTCGCTGAAATGAGAGATGCGCACGTAGCCGACTCCAGCGTCGAGCAGCGCACGGCGCACGCTTCGAACGTGCACGCTCTCGCGCTCGAGCTCGAACTCGAGCAGCTCCGGCTCGCCCTCACGAGCCACCGTGATGCTCACTTTCGTACCGGCGGCGCCGCGCATGCGATCGATCGTGTCGTCGAGGTCCTGCGGGTCCACGACGACGCCGTCGATGGACACGATCGTATCGCCCGCTTTCACCCCCGCGCGCTCGGCAGGGGTGCCTTCGATCGGGGTCACGACCCGCACGACCCCTTTGTCGAGCGTCACTTCGATGCCGACGCCGGAGTACTCGCCGGATGTGCTGATGCGCACTTCGTTGAACTGCTCGCGATCGAGATAGGCGGAATGCGAGTCGAGGTCCGCCATCATGCCGCGGATGGCCGCTTCGATCAGCTCGCTGTCGGTGATCTCCTCGACGTACTCGTCTCTGATGTGTTCGAGCACTTCCGCCAGGAGCCGAGCGTCTTTCCACGGTATCACGCCGGCATCCGGCGCGCTCTGTGTCGTGGCGACCGCACGCTCCGCCTTCACTGCCGGTCCCACAGAGACGCCGAAGCCGAGCACGACTCCCACCGCGAGAGTCATGGCGAAACGGAAGGAAGCGGGCATCCGAGACATCTATGTACGCATCGTGCTGGGAGTTGAGTCGTGGACTCAGAATAGAGCAGGAGTCGTGCCTATCCAATGCGGCGATCGCTGCAGCAAAACGCCGACGAGACGCACGTCACAGTCCCGCGAATCGCGCCATGCGGGGTGCAGCGGGATTGCGCACGATGCCAGGCGCACCCCGCAGCAACTCCTGCAACACGACCTCGAGTGGACGCGGGCGCCCGATCGCGAAGCCCTGTCCGAAGTCGACGCCAAGTTTCGCGACCGCAGCCATGATCTCTTCGCTCTCGACGCACTCCGCGGTCGTCTGCAACTTCATCGCCTGAGCGAGCTGCACGATGGCGGTCACCATGGCCTGCGAGCGCGCGTTGCCCACGAGATCCCGCACCAATTCGCCGTCGATCTTCAGATGCGATACCGACAGCGATTTGAGGTACGTGAGCGACGACAACCCGCGACCGAAATCGTCGAGCGCAATGCTGTGGCCAAGATCCTGCAGCCGCTTGATCAGCATCTCCGCCCGCACGATGTTCGCGACGGCGGCCGTCTCCGTGATCTCGAACGACAATAGCTGCGGCGGAAGCTCGTACTCGCGCAGCTTGTTTTCGAGGAACATTGGGAAGTCCTC
>Ga0079224_100014449_pt1 | contig 11028 bp, 9 predicted proteins | sample Stecom2015_FD_80414 | JGI IMG/M metagenome (GOLD analysis project Ga0079224, IMG submission 80414) | Agricultural soil microbial communities from Utah to study Nitrogen management - Steer compost 2015 | ecosystem: Environmental > Terrestrial > Soil > Agricultural land | place: USA: Utah...
ATTGACCCGTGCTAGAACCCATAATGCGATTTCTCTTTTATCTTTTGAGTGCAATTTTTCAGCTAATGAGAAGGTGGTTTGTGCTGCTGAGCGAGCCGCCTCATATTGCTTGTTTAGTAAATAGGCTTCTGATAAGGATGAATTATGTCGCATAATTTCCCATTCATCCCCTATAGATTCGGTAAGTTCCCGCGCCTTTTCATGTTCTTTAACCGCCAACGGGTAATCTTTCTTGTACTCCATCAGATAGTGTCCGTAATTTAGATGGTATAGAAATATCTTATACGGGTCGTTATTTTTCTTTCCATATTCTTTTACCGTTTCTAGTAGCGGCGTTACCTCATCATATTTACCTTGTTCCATTAACGCACTCGTCAGTGCGATACTTCCGGTTGCTACCATAAATGCGTCATCGGCTTGTTGCGACAGTAAAATGCACTCGCGCGCATATTTTTCAGCTTTTTGATAGTCTTTTGCAAGGCCATACATGGTAGAAATATTGTTTAGTGTGTAAGCATAAAATTTGGGGTTCTCGGCTTTGTCAAATAAAGTAAGTGCTTGGATATAGTAGTTGATGGAGGATGCATACAATCCTTCCACTTGTTTAATGGTACCGAAATTATGTAATGTCATAGCAAGACCTTCCGTGGCTTCCTTAGATGTTAAGGAGCGAAACAATTGCTCGGCTTTTTGCCAGTAAACGGTAGCTGAATCGTAATCTGCTGTTACTTGAAAATGGCATACCCCCATAAATTGATAGCTTTGCGCCAATGTTAATGGCTCGTTGTCTTTTTCAGCAAAGCTTATCGTTTTTTTTGCTACACTAAATGTTTCGGTGGGATGACTGTAAAGCTTGGTTTTACTGGCTTCTAGCAGCATTTTTATATTTATCGTGCCGTTTTTGTCAGTATGTGCTGAAATCAATGAATCTGCCAATTGTCCATATACCACAGGTGAACAACCGAGTGTCATGAAGAAAATCAGCAATGGCCAGAGCATCAGAACTTTTTCATATAAATATCCTTTCATAACGCTATCTATAAAGGGTTTATCTATCTGTGTTGGTTATTACTATAACAAAGGTAATGTATTTACCGCCAATAAAAACCCCCTTTTGGGGGTGAAAAGGGGAGGAGTGCGCCTGTAACTTTGCTTTTACAAAATGTAGCAATAGGCAATAGGCCGTATACAAAGCATTATAAACAAAAAACATAATCATGAAAACTATTTTAAAATTTTTAGCGCTATGCCCATTTCTGTTGATGATGGGTTGTGAAAAAACGAATGTAGAACCCGAAGAAGAAATACCGCAAAACTGTAATGTAGTTCTAGTAGAGGAGAATATTCAGGAACCGACCAAATGGGTGTACGGAAATGTATACGTTATCAAAAGAAGCATCTCCGTAAGGGATGTCCTGACCATTGAACCAGGAGTCGTTATCAAAATAAAGGACGCCAGTATAAATATAGTAGGTGGCAAGATACTTGCCGAGGGAACGGCCCAAAGACGTATTGTGTTTACATCGATTGCCGATGATCGTTATTGTGGAGATAATAACGAAGACGGTACAGTTACTACAGCTGCCAAAGGTGACTGGGAGCGTATAAATATCAACGGAACCACTGAAACGGTTTTCAAGTATGTTGATATTTTTTATGCTGGCAAATCCTCGGGTGGCGTAAACAGTGCTGTCAGGATAATGAGTCCCAACGCTGTCTCGTTTACTTTCGACCATTGCCGGATTGCGCATACATTAGGCGGGACCCGCAGTGACTCGCAAGCATTTCACGGAAGTACTTCGATGGTAGATGCCAATATAAGTAAGTTTACGAATAACGCTTTGTATGATAATGGTAAGCCTATCCATTTCAATTCATTCTATACATTAGATCCAAGCAACGTGTTCCACAATCCGGAAAACCCTTCGCAGAAAAATAGTTACAATGGTATTTATCTATCTGGTTCCGTATTGAATGCCACGGTAAATTGGCATAATACGGAAGTACCTTATGTAGTAGACCAGAGCTATCAAGTTTACAATTCTGCTACGATCAATATTGGAGCTGATGTCATCGTGAAAATCATGAGGCAAGGTGCAAGCTTTAGTAGATCTGCTCCTCAAAATATCATTATTCACCCGAGTGCAATATTGACTTCTTATAAGGATGATACACACGGAGGCGATACCAATGGAGACGGGAGCACAACTTCTCCCGTAAGAGGAGATTGGGATGGTGTTTATAATAACTATACTGGAGGTGCTCATTGGGATGGCGGCGCCAATATATTATATGCAAAAAACCCAATAATTATTAACTAACAATAGGATTGCAAAGGTGATGCCCGTTATGAGCATTGCCTTTGTAACTCATATATCATACTTTAAAAGGGGTTAGATAGTAAAAAAGTTAAGACTAGACAATTTATTTTAATACAAACTACATACAAAAAATGAAAAAATCAATCTTTATTCTTCTGGCGATTTTTATTGCCGTAGCTGCCGAGGCGCAGCCATTTCAAAAAGGAACAACTACCGCAAATGTCGGCATTGGTTTAGGAACCGCACTAGGCGGACTTGGTAACGCTCGTCCGGCTATTAGCGCGTCGATCGACCATGGCGTGTGGGATGTGGGCGGCCCTGGAGTCGTTAGTTTGGGCGGCTATGTAGGCAATACTGGTTATAAATACGCGAGTGGTAATTATACCTACAAATGGAACTATATCGTGGTTGGAGCCCGCGGTGCCTATCACTATAACGGTTTTACATCGGTCCCCCAGCTAGATGTTTATGGAGGAGTGATGCTTGGTTATAATATCGTTAAATACTCATCTGATGGTGATGATATGGCCATGGCAAATAGCTATGGTAGCGGGATGGGGTTCAGTGGGTTTTTAGGCGGCCGATGGTTTTTTAGTGATAGGGTGGGTGCTTATGCTGAATTAGGATATGGCGTATCCGTACTGAATGTTGGTTTAACATTTAAGTTCTAAGGTAGAATAACAGCCGTATCAAAAAAAAGCCCCGATTGATTTCCAATCGGGGCTTTGAAGTATACAGATAAATCTAAAACTATTTAGATTTCTTCTCGTCGCCTTCCATTTGCTGTTTCAATTGTGCAAGAACGTCTAAGTCGCCCAAAGTAGATTTCTCAACAGAGTCTTTTACTTTCTTCACGGCAGAATTAGCTGCTTTTGCTTCTTTTTTACGGGCGTTGAATTCTTCGATACGAGCTTCTGATTTTTTATCTTCCCAGATACGAGAGTGAGAGATAACCAAACGCTTGTTCTCTTTGTTGAATTCAATGATTTTGAATTCCGTAACTTCATCCACTTTCAAAGGATTACCGTCTTCTTTGATAGCGTGTTTGCTTGGACAGAAGCCTTCAACTCCATATTGTAAAGCTACGATATTTCCTTTGTCACCAACTTTGATTACAGTACCTTCGTGGATAGAACCTTCTGTAAAGATGGTTTCAAATGTATCCCACGGGTTTTCTTCCAATTGTTTGTGGCCTAGCGAGAGTTTACGGTTTTCTTCATCCAATTCCAACACGACCACGTCTAATTTTTCACCTACTTTAGTGAATTCATTAGGGTGGTTGATTTTCTTAGACCAAGAAAGGTCAGAGATATGAATCAATCCATCGATACCGTCCTCTAGTTCAACAAATACACCGAAGTTCGTCATGTTTTTAACAACGGCAGATTGTTTAGAACCTATTGGGTAACGCTCTGTGATGTTTTTCCATGGGTCAGGAGTCAATTGTTTGATCCCTAAGCTCATTTTACGTTCGTCACGATCTAATGTTAAGATTTCAGCCTCAATTTCGTCTCCTACTTTCAAGAATTCCTGTGGAGAACGTAGGTTTTGAGACCATGACATTTCTGATACGTGGATTAAACCTTCTACACCCGGGATGATTTCCAGGAATGCACCGTAATCAGCTACAGTAACAATTTTGCCTTTCACCTTCGAACCAACTACTAATTCGGTATCTAAAGATTCCCAAGGGTGCTCCGATAATTGTTTAAGACCTAAAGCGATACGTTTTTTCTCATCGTCAAAGTCAAGGACAACGACGTTGATTGTTTGGTCTAAAGCTAATACTTCTTTTGGATGCTCAATACGGCCCCATGAAATATCTGTAATGTGAAGTAAGCCATCAACACCACCTAAATCGATGAATACACCGAAGTCTGTGATATTTTTAACAGTACCTTCCAATACTTGTCCTTTTTCCAATTTAGCAACGATTTCAGATTTTTGGTTTTCTAAGTCGTCCTCAATCAATACTTTGTGCGATACAACAACGTTTTTAAACTCATGGTTGATTTTAACCACTTTAAATTCCATTGTTTTACCTACATACACATCATAGTCACGGATAGGTTTGATGTCGATTTGTGAACCTGGTAAAAAGGCTTCTACACCTTTGATATCTACAATCAAACCACCTTTAGTACGCGATTTAACGAAACCATCGATAATCGTGTCGTTTTCCAAAGCTTGGTTGATTGCTTCCCAAGATTTCTGTGTTTTAGCACGTTTACGTGATAATACAAGCTGGCCGTTTGCATCTTCTTGAGACTCTACAAACACGTCCACTTTATCACCAACTGTCAAGTCAGGTAAGTCGCGGAACTCAGATAATGCTACAAGACCGTCTGATTTGAAGCCTACGTTCAATACAACATCTTTATTATTGATCGATACAACAGTACCCTCAATAATTTCTCCTTGGTTGATTTGGTTGAACGTACCAGCGTATTGCTCTTCTAATTTAGTACGCTCTTCGTCACTGTAGTTACCGAAAGCTTTTTCATCAAAATCCCAATCGAAGTCACCATCGGGTGTGCTCCATGTCGTAGATTTGATGTCATCGATTAATTTTGAATCTGCTTCAGACTCGATTTGTTCAGTGTCTTTCACTACTTTAGTGTCAGCACCTTGTAGCTCTGCGTTGTTCGCCGCTAACTCTTTTTCTGCTTCTTGTTTTTTTGCCATTAATTATTAATTCTCCTTTTCCCTGCGTTGCAGGGACTGCAAAGATACGAAAAACTTTTATTTACAATAGATTATATACGAAAAAAGTAGTTTTTATATTAATCCTCATGCGTCCTAAAAAATGGTTCCATCTTTTCCTGGAAAATCTGTGGTGCTCGACATGGTTTGTTTTTTGCTATATCTACAAAAACAAGCTGGCTATAACCTGTGTTCAATAACACACCGTTTTCATTATATATTTCGTACTCAAACTTTATACGTATCAACGGTTTTTCCTTAATATAAGTTTTAATCGTGATAAGGTCATCGTATCGAGCCGGATGGTAATATTTGCAAACGAGGTCGGTAACAGGTAGCATGACACCCATTTCCTCCAATTCCTTGTAAGAAATCCCGGTACTACGCAGCATTTCCGTCCGGGCCACCTCGTAAAAGGTAGCATAATTACCATAATATACATAACCCATCTTGTCGGTTTCTGCGTAGCGTATACGTATATTTGTCTCGTGTGTAAACATATTCGTTTCTCGTTATTTGTGATTAGTGATTAGTAATTCGTTATTAGTAATTTGTGATTATGATTAGTGATTCGTGATTATGATTAGTAAAGTCGTAAAGTTGATTATCCGTAAAGAATTCTTAACACCTTTACACCTTTACATCTTCACTCTTTAACAACTTTACAAATTCACATCTTCACCCTTTAACTTTCTAACACCTTAACTCCTAACTATAACCAATAACCAGAAACTAGTCACCAGAAACTAGTTACTGATTACTATCGCATAATATTCCGTTCATTCAACGCGCGTTGAAATTTCCGGGCATTGACAAGATGTTCTCTTTGTGTCTTCGCAAAATTATGGTAGCCTGAAAAATCATCCTTAGCACACATATAAATATAGTCGTGCTTATTGTAGTTAAGGACAGCATCAATAGATGCGATGCTCGGAAGCATAATCGGTCCTGGTGGCAACCCTTTATATCGATATGTATTGTATGGGTTATCTATAGTGAGATGCTTGTTTAGCACACGCCGGATCGTAAAGTCGTCATTGGCGAAAATAACAGTAGGGTCGGCTTGTAATAACATACCTCGATCCAAACGGTTAAGGTAAAGTCCGGCTATCTCTGGCATTTCATCGGTATGTAAAGCTTCTCCTTTAACGATAGAGGCAAGAACGCTGACTTCTTGTGGCGTCAGGTTGATAGCTTCCGCTTTCTCGATGCGAGCGGATGTCCAGAATTTGTTGTATTCGTCATGAAAGCGAGCTACGATTTTGTTGGGAGCGGTATTCCAGTATATCTCATACGTATTTGGGATAAACATGCTGAAGAAATTTTCTGAGTTGAATCCATAAGATTCTGCTACTTCTTCATTGTTTAAAATTTCTATAAATGTGCTCGAGTCGGCTTCAAAGTTTTTTCCTAATAACGCCGCAAAGTTTTCTTTGAGGCGAATGTTTTCAAATCGAAATCTGACCGCTTCCTGATAACCGCCCCGTAGGTTTCCGATCAGTTGCCGATTAGACATCCCCGCAGTAAGCTTGTAGCGTCCCGGTTTGACATTCGCTGGATATTCCATTGCCTCTGCGATATATTGAAAAAACGTTGGGTTTTTTACTATTTGTTGCTCGGTTACTGTTTGTAGCACATCTTCAAACGTGTCTTCTGTTTTGATATAGAGGTATTCTTGTTTATCCGTAACACTAGGCCCCATAAATGCATCGTATCCTATCCAGGCAGCAATCGCGCCGGCAATCAATAGTATGATGAGTGTAAATTTGAGCACTTTTCGAAAGCCTCTTTTTTTATCAGCCATATTTGTTTTAATTAGATAGGGTTACGTTGACCGCACTACCTATACTAATAAACCCAGCGGTAGTATCGGGTTGTTGAGAGATAATGGTAGCAGCTAATGAATCTGTTACCATTTCAGAATAGACGACGTTGCCTAAATGTAGCCCTATACCAGAAAGCGCAAACTGTGCTTCGCTTAAGGATAAACCGATAAGATTAGGAACGTCAACATCATCTGCACCCCGCCCATTTCCCAGTACCAGGGTAATCTGCGAGCCTTTGGGGATGAGTCTACCTGCTTTTAATGGTTGACCGCCAAACTTGACATCCAAAACAACATCCCGTGCAATGTCCGCGATATATACCGTGTCGGCAATCTTGAGGGATTGATTTCTCAAAATTGCAGATGCCTCTATTAAGGTTTTTTCAATAATATCTGGGAAAGCAACTTCCGGTGGGGTCTCGGTAATGATGGTCAGGTAAATGGTTCTACCTGTTTTTACACGTGATTTAGGATCTGGATCCTGTTCCATGACCAGACCCGGCTGGGCATCCATCTGATAAACATAGTCGACCGAATATTCCAGACCTGCACTATTCAACGTCCTGATAGCGTCATCGATGTGCACCCCTTTTACTTGCGGCACCTCAATGGATACACCATGTTTTGTGTACCATTGAAGTCCGAAATAAATCCCTAAAAATAGGAGCGCGAGTGCTATCAACGCGCCAATCAAATTCTTTCTAAACGTATCCGTTTTCAGATATAGCAATAGTTTTGACATGTATTGTTTCTATAAATTGATAACATCTAAAAGCTCCAGAATCTCGTCATCTTTCCTCGTCATGCTTTTAACTTTTATCATGTATCAAACATCCAATATAATACGCAAAATTATTCTTTTTTCCCCGTAACACAAGTTATATTTGTCTTCGTTTAACATTAATTTGCAATTACAGCGGATTAATGAAGAGTCATCAATGATTAAGGGTTAGGAAGTTAGAGAGTGAGAAAGTTAGACTCCTTAACTTTCTAACCAGGAGATGTCTAAAAAGTCAAACATCATCGTCATGCGAGGAAGTATGACGAAGCAACCGAACGTAGTGAGCTCATGAATGCCTTTAAAATAAGACAAGAATGAATAATCTGTGTTTTTTAAGAATCGGCGACCTTTTTAGGCAGGCTACGCTAACTTTCTAACAAAAAATAAAAATGAAAAAAAAAATAGCTTTAATTACCGGAGGCTATACCGAAGAGGCTGAAGTTTCGTTTAAAAGTGCTGCCTTTGTAGAGGAGCAACTCGATAAGGAGAAATACGAGGTATACCCCATAACGATTACCTTGGAGACTTGGTTTCATGTCACGGAAGCAGGTGTTAAAATTCCGATAAATCGGGAGGATTTTTCGTTAAACATGAATGGACATCTACTGACTTTTGACGTTGCTTTTATCATATTACATGGTTCACCAGGAGAAGATGGTCGATTGCAAGGTTATTTTGATATGATCGGACTACCCTATACTTCTTGTGGAATGCTGACCTCGGCATTGACGATGAACAAGGAGTATACAAAAGCCGTCATCGCAGCCATCCCGGATCTCCACGTGGCTAAATCCGTGCTTTTGTTTGCGACCGATCGGAAGGAAGCGGCAGATAGGGTAGGGCAAAATTTGACCTTCCCCCTTTTTGTAAAACCCAATGCGGGGGGAAGCAGTATCGGTATGTCGAAAGTGAAAGAGCTATCGGAATTACCGTCTGCTTTGGAGAGGGCATACGATGCCGCGAATACCGGTTCTCAGGTGCTGGTGGAGGAATTTGTATCGGGACGCGAATTTTCGCAAGGTATTTTTCGGGACGCAAAGGGGGATTTGGTTGTCTTGCCCGCAACAGAAGTTTGCACCACAAGGGAATTTTTCGATTTTGAAGCGAAATACATCACCGGTCTGACAGAAGAGATCACGCCGGCAGATCTCACGGCAGAGCAAAAAGAAAGAGCTTCCCGTATTATCCGGGATATTTATGTCCGCTTGAATTGTAGCGGTATGGTCCGTGTCGATTTCTTTTTGGAAACGGATACGGATAAATTTTACTTTATCGAAATCAATACTATTCCGGGACAGACTGCACAAAGCTTTATCCCGCAACAAGTCCGAGCATCCGGTAGGAAAGAAAGCGACTTTTATGCAGAGTTAATAGAAGCTGCTATGTTGTCCGCTCCCAAACTTCAAAAGTAAAGTCATAGGCATGACGCTCATCTTTTGGGTGTCTGTCTTCACTCGTTTTTTTCCAATCCGTTGGAGGAAGTTCCGGAAAGAAAGCATCTCCGGGCAATGTGGTATGTATGCGGGTTAATAGTACTTTCTGCGCAAGAGGAAGTGCTTGCTTGTAGATATTTGCACCGCCGATAATGAAGATCTCCCGTTCGTCTCGGCAATACGTCAGTACATCGTGGAGTGAATTGGCGACATCCACCTCTTCCGCAAACCATTGCTGGTCTCTGGTCAGGACGATGTTTCTACGCTGAGGCAATGGTTTGCCGATCGATTCATAGGTCTTCCTTCCCATGACAATAGAATGGTTTAGCGTATGTTGTTTGAAATATTTAAAATCATCCGGCAGGTGCCACAACATCTGATTATTCTTACCAATAGCATTGTTCTCGGCTGCCGCTACAATTAGTGTTATTTTTAGATCGTTCATTTTTTTTAGTGACTAGTGATCAGTGACTAGTGATTAGTGACTAGTGATTAGTGACTAGTGATCGGTGACTAGTGATCGGTGATTAGTGATTAGTGACTAGTGATCGGTGATTAGTTTTTACTCGTTACTCAGACGGCTACAGGTGCTTTTATATGTGGGTGAAACTGATAATTCTCCAGTTCAAAATCTTCAAATTTAAATTCAAAAATATCGGTGACCCTCGGGTTTATTTTCATTGTCGGGAGTGGCTTCGGTTCGCGCGACAATTGCAGCTCCGTCTGTTCAAAGTGATTACTGTAAATATGGGCATCTCCCAACGTATGGACAAAATCGCCCATTTCCATATCGCAAACTTGCGCGACCATCATGGTCAATAAGGCGTAGGATGCAATATTAAAAGGCACGCCTAAGAAAATATCTGCACTTCGTTGGTAAAGTTGACATGAAAGCTGTGGTTTCATTATACCTTTTTCCGGTTGAGCCGGTGCAACATAAAACTGAAAAAAAGCATGACAGGGAGGAAGTGCCATATTTTCAATCTCTGCGACGTTCCATGCCGAAACGATAATCCGTCTGGAATCCGGAGATTTTTTGAGTTGCTCGATAACTTGGGTGATTTGATCGATATGGCGACCATCTGGTGTTGGCCAGGATCGCCATTGCGAACCGTATACAGGGCCTAGGTTGCCATTTTCATCCGCCCACTCGTCCCAAATGCTCACACCATTTTCCTTTAGGTATTTGATATTGGTGTCCCCTTTTAAGAACCAGATCAGTTCATGTATGATAGAACGAAGATGCAATTTCTTCGTCGTGACCAACGGAAAGCCATCTTTTAAATTAAAACGCATCTGGTAACCAAATACACTGCGTGTACCTGTCCCTGTTCGATCCGTTTTATCAACCCCGTTTTCATAAACATGCTGCAGTAAATCCAAATATTGTTTCATAAAAAGAAATCCCTAAAAAGTGCAGCTACGAAGTTAAGTTTTTTTAATCATTAGTACAGTGTAACTTTTCCACATCATACAAATTATTGTATTTAAAATTGCCTATAAAAAACGAAGGTTTTCTTTAAACTATTTTTATGCCGCTCGAGCCGTGACGTGGCTCTTCCTTTTATCCATTAATATTTGTTTTAAATTGTATGGATGAGCACTTCCTTTTTTTCCGCAAATAGCAGAACCATATTCAGTCTTGATTTATGGATTCGTGTTTAGTTTGGTATCCATGAGCTCACTTCGTTCGGTTTTGCCCTCTTTTTATCAAGAAAAAGAGGAAGAAAGATTTTTATCAGAAATAAAAGAAAATTCTCGAACGAAAACCTTCGTTTTTTTAAAAAGCCCTCCTCTGATCTCAAAACTAACTGAAAAATAATACTATAAAAAGGGATAAATGTAATAGACCTTCGTAAGGCGTAAATGTACTTTTGCTATACTATATGTGTAGACTAAAAAAGCATTTATGAGTAAGCAAAAAATTATACATCCCGATAGAGATGCGGCTTTCGTTACGGGAGC
>Ga0079224_100014451_pt1 | contig 11028 bp, 10 predicted proteins | sample Stecom2015_FD_80414 | JGI IMG/M metagenome (GOLD analysis project Ga0079224, IMG submission 80414) | Agricultural soil microbial communities from Utah to study Nitrogen management - Steer compost 2015 | ecosystem: Environmental > Terrestrial > Soil > Agricultural land | place: USA: Utah...
CCCGAAACGTCTCCTCCGCGGCTGCGTAGGCCTCTTCCTCCGTCCATTCGGGTTCGGGCTCGCTCGCGCAGGCGGTGAGGAGCGCGGCCGTGACGACGAGGGAGCCCAGGGCGAGAGCAGGTCGGAGCATGCCGATCAGGCTAGGGGAATCCGGAATCGGCCCGCAGAACTTATCCACATGCCGGTCGTTCGCGCGCATGCGAAAAGCGGGCCGGATCCCGAAGGACCCGACCCGCTTTCAGCGCGATGCGATCAGTTGCCGGCGAGCTTCTCGCGAAGCGCCGCGAGCGCCTCGTCGTCGGCGAGGGCGCCGGCACCGGCGCTCTCCGACGAGAAGCTGCTGCCGCTGGCGGGAGCGACGTCCTCGGCGTTGGCCTCGGCCTCGATCGCCTTGGCGACCTGCTCCTTGTGCTGCTCCCAGCGAGCCTGAGCCTGCGCGTACTCCTGCTCCCAGGCCTCGCGAGCCTCGTCGTAGCCCTCGAGCCACTGGTTGGTCTCGGGGTCGAAGCCCTCGGGGAACTTGTACTCGCCGTTCTCGTCGTACTCGGTCGTCATGCCGTACAGCGACGGGTCGAACTCGGTGCCGTTCGGGTCGACCATGTCGTTGGCCTGCTTGAGCGACAGCGAGATGCGGCGACGGTCGAGGTCGATGTCGATGACGCGGACGAAGAGCTCCTGGCCCACCGACACGACCTGCTCGGCCATCTCGACGTGCTTGTGCGAGAGCTCCGAGATGTGCACGAGACCCTCGATGCCGTCGGCGACGCGAACGAACGCACCGAACGGAACGAGCTTCGTGACCTTGCCCGGCGCGATCTGACCGATCTGGTGCGTACGGGCGAAGACCTGCCACGGGTCCTCCTGCGTCGCCTTGAGCGACAGCGAGACGCGCTCGCGGTCGAGGTCGACCTCGAGAACCTCGACGGTGACCTCCTGGCCCACCTCGACGACCTCGCTGGCGTGGTCGATGTGCTTCCAGGACAGCTCCGAGACGTGCACGAGGCCGTCCACGCCGCCCAGGTCGACGAACGCACCGAAGTTGACGATCGACGAGACCTGGCCCTTGCGGACCTGGCCCTTGTGCAGGCCGTTGAGGAACTGGGCACGCGTGGCCGACTGCGTCTCCTCGAGGAGGGCGCGGCGCGAGAGCACGACGTTGTTGCGGTTCTTGTCGAGCTCCAGGATCTTCGCCTCGAGCTCCTGGCCGAGGTACGGCGTCAGGTCGCGCACGCGGCGCAGCTCGATGAGCGAAGCGGGGAGGAAGCCGCGGAGGCCGATGTCGAGGATGAGGCCGCCCTTGACGACCTCGATGACCGTGCCCTTGACGACACCGTCGTTCTCCTTGATCTGCTCCACGTCGCCCCAGGCGCGCTCGTACTGGGCGCGCTTCTTCGACAGGATCAGGCGGCCTTCCTTGTCCTCCTTCTGGAGCACGAGGGCCTCGATGTGGTCACCAACCTTGACGACGTCGTCCGGGTTGACGTCGTGCTTGATGGAGAGCTCGCGCGAGGGGATGACGCCCTCGGTCTTGTATCCGACGTCGAGCAGAACCTCATCGCGGTCGATCTTGACGATCTCGCCGTCGATGATGTCGCCGTCGTTGAAGAACTTCAGAGTCTTCTCGACCGCGGCCAGGAAGTCGTCTGCAGAGCCGATGTCGTTGATCGCGACCTGCGTGGTGGCCGAGGCGGTCGTTTCGTTAGTCATGTAGTGGTTAGCCTTCAGGGGTTGTATGTCGGGCCTCGAAACCGGCCGCGTGCGCACAGGGGCGCACGCCGTCAGCCTGGATGATTCCGAGGCGGCTGGATGGGATTTTTGCTGATCACGAGGCAGTCTTGCGATCGAATCCGAAGAAACGACAACGCGACGCGCGCACACGTGACACTTCAGGATAGCACGCGAAACCCGCGCGAGGCCATGCGAACAGCGGGATCCGCGGGGTCCCGCGAACACGTCGGCGCCGGCCGCGCGGAGCGTTCCGCGGGGCCGGCGCCGAGGTCGTTCGATCAGTACTTCGCCGACTGACCGCCGTCGATCGGAATGACCGTCGCGTTCATGTAGCTCGAGTCGTCCGACAGCAGGAATGCGACGACCGCCGCGATCTCGTGCGGCTCGCCGTAGCGCTTCGTCGGGTTCGCCTGGATGAACTGCTCCGCGGCCTTGCGCGGGTTCTCGGGGTCGAGCTGCTTCATCGAGTTCTCGACCATCGGCGTCCAGATCGCGCCCGGCGCGATCGCGTTCACGCGCACGCCGAACTCTCCGTACTCGACAGCCGAGTTGCGCGTGAGGCCGACGACGCCGTGCTTGGCGGCGGCGTAGCCCGACTGGTTGCCGACGCCGCGGATGCCGCCGACGCTCGCCGTGTTGACGACCGAACCGCTCCCCTGCTCACGCATGACCGCGAGCACCTTCTCGAGGCCGAGGAAGGCACCCGACAGGTTGATCGCGAGCACGCCCTGGAACTCGTCATCCGTGAAGTTCTCGGTGAGGTTCTGACGCCCCTCGATGCCCGCGTTGTTGAAGAAGCCGTCGATGCGACCGAAGGTCTCGAGCGTCGCGGCGACGTAGGCCTCGACGTCCGCTTCCTTCGAGACGTCGCCCGTGACCGTGATCGTCTGCGCCTCCGGCGCCGCCTCGCGGATCGCCTCGACGGACTCCGCGAGCCCCTTCTCCGAGATGTCGACGAGCGCGACCCGCGCGCCCTCCTTCGCGACGCGCACCGCCGTCGCGCGGCCGAGCCCCGAGCCGCCGCCCGTGATCAGAATCACCTTGCCGTCGAACCGTGCCACGGATTTCCTCTCTCTGTGTCGAGATCGCGCCTGATCGGCGCATATTTCTACACTAGTCGCTTAGTTGTCGATGGGCTCCGAGCAGCCCATCAGATTCCGTTGCGAAGGGATACCCCCATAGGCGCAGCGGAGCGCGGCCGATAAGCTCGGATCGTACGGGTCAACGTCGGCACCGCGGGCGCCCACGTCGGGCACAGCGGAGCGAGCCGCCGAGGCCGAGCAGCGCGATCAAGGAGCGACATGTCCGACGAGAAGAACCGCCAGGAGTACCCCTGGAACGACCCCGCCGCGCAGAACGCGTCGTCGACGCCCGACAGCGCCTCGCCTGACCACCAGCCCACCGAGGTCTTCCCGCCCGCGCCGGAGCAGAGCGCGTCGCAGGGCCACCAGCCGACCGAGGTCTACCCGTCGGCTCCCGAGGCCGCGGCGCCGCAGTACCCCGCGCCGCCCACGGCCGAGCCCGTCGGGCAGCAGGGCGCGGCTGTGCCGCCGCCCGCCGCGCCGTCTGACGGCTACGGATCGCCCGTTCCCCCGCCGCCCGGCGCGCCGTACGGGGCCTACCCGCCGGCCGCGCCGTCCGGCAAGCCGTCGTCTGGCGGCAAGGGACTCGCGATCACGGGCATGGTGCTCGCGATCATCGGCGCGGTGCTCTGCTTCATCCCGTTCGTCGTCTTCTTCGGCATCTTCGTCGCCGTCGCGGGCCTCGTGATCGGCATCATCGCCCTCGTGAAGAAGGCGAACGGGCGCGGGATGAGCCTCGCTGCGGTCATCGTCGGCGGCGTCGCGACGCTCATCGGCATCGGCATGATCATCCTGACGTTCATCACGATCGCCGCGTTCGGGCAGGCCGCCGAAGAGCTCGAGCGCTACTACGAGGAGAACCCCGAGATGTTCGAGCAGGACCCGGAGCAGCTGCAGGAGGAGCTCGACGACCTGTACGGCGACAACGGCTTCGACTTCGCGCCTTCGACGCAGGGCGACGCGGCCTACGCCGCCCTGCCGCCGCTCGCTGCCTGACCCCGGCGACGACGAATCGCGCCCCGATCCGCACGGATCGGGGCGCGATCTCGTTCACGCCGCGCGCTTCGAGACGGGCTCGCCGATGAGGTGTGCGCCCTCGTCGGACAGCACGAGCTGAGCACGCAGGGCGCCGGGGTTCCGCGCGAACGCCTCGCGCATCGCCCCGACCCACAGCAGCGTGTCGCCGCTCGCGCCGGGAGGCCCCGGGCGCTCCCAGACCACCGCGACGGCGCGCGCGGGCGTGTGATCGATGATCTTCGCGACGCGCTCGCCCATCATCTGCGCCGCGCGCACGGGTCCGCTCGAGGGCATCGCGACGACGGCGCGCGGATCCTCCGGCGCATCGTCGAGGGGAAGGATGACGTCGGTCGAGCGCATCTCGTCGTCGAGCAGGATCACCCAGAGCCGCGTCGTGATCGCGTTGTGCAGCATGCCACCCACGAATCGCACGAGGTCGCGGTCGTCGGTGAGCGGGCTTCGCCGGAGTTTCTCCAGTGTCGTGTCGTGTGTCATGCGCAGAAGCCTGGCGAATCCCGTGGGGCCGTGCGGCGCGGATCCGCCCGATTGGGGATGGATATCGCGGATTCGGCGAATCTGTGGAGAACCGGATCAGCGCTTCGACGCGCACGAGACGCACATCGTCGCGGTCGGACGCGCCCGCAGGCGATCGGCAGGGATCCTCTCGCCGCAGCGAGCGCAGACACCGTACGTGCCGTCCGCGAGCCGCGCGGCGGCTTCGTCGACCGCGCGCAGCTCGGCCTCCGCCGCGGCGTTCCGACCCGCGACGCGCGACCACTCCTCCGCGAGCGTGGCCCCCTCAGGATCGTGCTCGTCGTCGGCCGTCGCCGCGGAGCGCGCGCGGCCGACCTCCTCGAGCCCGTCGCGCCCGCGTTCGAGCGCGCGCAGCGCCTCTTCCCGCCGCTCCGCGATGAGTGCCCGAAACTCCGACCGCAGTTCCTCGTCCATGCGGCCACACTAGGCTCCCTCGCTGCGTCGCGCGGCCGTAGGATGCGGGCATGTCAGCTCCTCGCGCCGTCGCCCGCATCGCACTCGGATCCGCGCTCGCCTTCGCGGGCATCGCGCATCTCACGACCGCGCGGCGCGAGTTCCGCGCGCAGGTCCCCGATTTCGTGCCGCTCGATCCCGACACGACGGTCGTCGCATCGGGCATCGCTGAGATTACCCTCGGTTCGGCGCTCATCGCCTCGCCGCGACGGTGGCGACGAGCAGTCGGACGCCTTGCCGCTGCCTTCTTCGTGCTGATCTTCCCAGGCAACCTCTCGCAGTGGATCCATCAGCGCGATGCTTTCGGCCTCGACACGGACGCCAAGCGCTTCGGCCGCCTCTTCTTCCAGCCCGTGCTCATCGCCTGGGCGCTCTTCGCGACGCGAGGCTCGCGACGACGCTGACCCACGCACAAGGCCCGCACCGAGCGAATCGGTGCGGGCCTTGTCTGTCCGAGAGATCAGCGCGCGGCCGTGCCCTCGACGTAGTCGTCGTCGGAGTTCTTCCACGAGAAGAGGGCGCGCAGCTCCTTGCCCGTCGCCTCGATGGGGTGCTGCTCCTCGGCGGCGCGGAGCTTCCTGAACTCGGGCGCTCCCGCGTCCTGGTCGTCGATGAAGCGCTTCGCGAACGCGCCCGACTGGATGTCGGCGAGCACGGCCTTCATGTTGTCCTTGACGTGCTGGTCGATGACGCGCGGGCCCGAGACGTAGTCGCCGAACTCCGCCGTGTCGGAGATCGACCAGCGCTGCTTGGCGATGCCGCCCTCCCACATGAGGTCGACGATGAGCTTCAGCTCGTGCAGCACCTCGAAGTAGGCGATCTGCGGCTGGTAGCCCGCCTCGGTGAGCGTCTCGAAGCCGGCCTGCACGAGGTGGCTCATGCCGCCGCAGAGCACGGCCTGCTCGCCGAACAGGTCGGTCTCGGTCTCCTCCGTGAACGTCGTCTTGATGACGCCGGCACGCGTGCCGCCGATGCCCGCGGCGTACGACAGGGCGAGATCCCACGCCGAGCCCGAGGCGTCCTTCTCGACGCCGATGATGTCGGGGATGCCGCGGCCCGCGACGAACTCGCGGCGCACGGTGTGGCCCGGCGCCTTCGGCGCGATGAGGATCACGTCGACGCCCTCGGGCGCCTCGATGAGGCCGAAGCGGATGTTGAAGCCGTGCGCGAACGCCAGGGCCTTGCCCTCGGCGAGGTTCGGCTGAATGCTCTCGGCGTAGATCGCGCGCTGGTGCTGGTCGGGCGCGAGGATCATGATGACGTCGGCCCACGCGGTCGCGTCGGCGACCGACTTGACCGGGAAGCCGTCGTCGGACGCCTTCTGCGCCGACTTCGATCCCTCACGCAGCGCGACGGCGACCTCGACGCCCGAGTCGCGAAGGTTCTGGGCGTGCGCGTGGCCCTGCGAGCCGTAGCCCACGATCGCCACCTTCTTGGACTGGATGATCGACAGATCGGCGTCTGCGTCGTAGAGGATCTCTGCCACTTTGTGCTCCTTGCTTGGCGGATGGATGGTTCGGAGTGAGGGTCAGCGCAGCGCGCGCTCGGAGATCGACTTGGGGCCGCGGCCGAGCGCGAGCAGGCCAGACTGCGAGATCTCCTTGATGCCGAAGGGCGTGATGGCCTTCTGGAACGCGTCGACCTTGCCCTGGTCGCCCGTGATCTCGATCACGAGCGAGTCGGGGGCGTAGTCGACGACGTTGGCCCGGAAGAGGTTCACGACCTCGAGCACGTTCGCACGCGACGAGTTGTCGGCGCGCACCTTCACGAGCATGTGCTGTCGCTGCACGGACGCCGCGGGATCGAGCTCGACGATCTTGACGACGTTCACGAGCTTGTTCAGCTGCTTGGTCACCTGCTCGAGCGGCTGCGTCGCGACGTCGACGACGACCGTGATGCGGGACAGGCCCGGCACCTCGGTGACGCCCACCGCGAGCGAGTGGATGTTGAACGCACGACGGGCGAACAGCCCGGCGACGCGGGTCAGCAGACCCGGGGTGTCCTCGACCAGGAGACTCAGGACGTGTTTCGACATATCAGGCCTCCTCGTCGAACGCCGGCGCGTGATCGCGCGCGTACTGGATGTAGCTGTTGCTGACGCCCTGCGGCACCATCGGCCACACCATCGCATCGCTCGACACGACGAAGTCGATGACGACGGGGCGGTCGTTCGTCTCGAGCGCGAGGCGGATCGCGTCGTCGATCTCGTCTTCGCGCTCGACGCGGATCGCGAGGCAGCCGTACGAGTCGGCGAGCTTCACGAAGTCGGGGATCCGGCGCGTGTCGTGGCCCGTGTTGAGCTCGGTGTGCGAGTAGCGGCCGTCGTAGAACAGCGTCTGCCACTGGCGCACCATGCCGAGCGACGAGTTGTTGATGATCGCGACCTTGATCGGGATGTTGTTGAGCACGCAGGTCGCGAGCTCCTGATTCGTCATCTGGAAGCAGCCGTCGCCGTCGATCGCCCACACGGGGCGGTCGGGCTGCGACACCTTCGCGCCCATCGCGGCCGGCACCGAGTAGCCCATGGTGCCCGCGCCGCCCGAGTTGAGCCACGAGTTGGGGCGCTCGTACTTGATGAACTGCGCCGACCACATCTGGTGCTGGCCCACGCCCGCGACGTACACGCCCTCGGGACCCGTGAGCTCGCCGATGCGCTGGATCACGTGCTGCGGCGCGAGCAGACCGTCGCTCGACTCGGCGAAGCCGAGCGGGTACTGGTCCTGCAGGCCGCGGAGGTACTGCCACCACTCGGCGAACTCGGGGCGATCGGATCCGACCGCCGAGCGGTAGGCCGTGTCGAGGTCGACGAGCACCTCGCGGACGTCGCCCACGATGGGCACCTCGGCCGCGCGGATCTTGCCGATCTCGGCGGGGTCGATGTCGACGTGCACGACCTTCGCGTGCGGGGCGAAGAGCGCCGCCTTGCCGGTCACGCGGTCGTCGAAGCGCGCACCGAGCGCGACGATGAGGTCGCTCTCCTGCAGCGCCAGCACGGCGGGCACCGCGCCGTGCATGCCGGGCATGCCGAGGTGCTGCGGGTGCGAGTCAGGGAAGGCGCCGCGCGCCATGAGCGTCGTGACGACGGGCACGCCGGTCGTCTCGGCGAACGTGCGCAGCTCCTCCGATGCGCGGCCGCGGATCACGCCGCCGCCGACGTACAGGACGGGCTTCCGCGCCTCCGAGATGAGCGCGGCAGCCGCCTGGATCTGCTTGCCGTGCGCCTTCGTGACGGGGCGGTAGCCGGGCAGGTCGTACTTCGGCGGCCAGATGAACGGCGCCTTGTTCTCCTGCGCGTCCTTCGTGATGTCGACGAGCACGGGGCCGGGGCGACCCGTGCTCGCGATCTCGAAGGCCTGCGCGAGAGCCGCCGGGATGTCTTCCGCGCGCCGCACGAGGAACGAGTGCTTCGTCACGGGCATCGTGATGCCGACGATGTCGGCCTCCTGGAAGGCGTCCGTGCCCATGAGGGTCGAGAACACCTGGCCCGTGATCGCCACGAACGGCACCGAGTCCATGTAGGCGTCGGCGATCGCCGTGACGAGGTTGGTGGCTCCGGGGCCCGACGTCGCGATCGCGACGCCGACGCGGCCGCTCGCTGCCGCGTAGCCCTCCGCGGCGTGGCCCGCGCCCTGCTCGTGCCGGACGAGGATGTGGTTGAGCGTGTTCGCGCCCATGAGCGCGTCGTAGGCGGGAAGGATCGCGCCGCCGGGAAGGCCGAAGACGTCGTCGACGCCGAGCAGCTCGAGCGAGCGGACGACGGCCTGGGCGCCCGTGAGGACGGGCGGGGCGCCGGTGGACGATGCGGGCGGCCGAGGAACGGCCGAGATCGGATCTGCGGGCATAGTGCTTCCCTGGGTGAGTCGAGCGTCTGTCAGCGACATCGAGTGTCAGCCGACGACAGACTGCTGTGCGGCGGAGCGAATGAGCTTCGCATTCTTGGCGTGAACGCCGCGGGTGTAGCGCGGATGCGGTGTGTCCCTGCCGGATCGGCGGGAGCGGGCGGTTGTGCCGCCGGAGAATCGACCGTGTCCCCAGCGTAATGCATGCACGAGCGCCGTCCGGCCCGCGCCGGGTGCTCTTGCTGCCACGTCGTTCACGCTCGAAGTCTATTCCCTGGGAGGATTCCGAGAAGCACGCCGAGCCGCGAGCTGCTCGAGCACCTCCGCGAGCGCGGGCGTGTCGGCGACCGTGAGCCGCGCGGCCGTCGGGCCCGCGCCGACGCGGATCCCCAGGTCGCCGTCGCGAAGCGACGCCAGCGCGTCCTCGTCGGTCACGTCGTCGCCCGCGAACACGACGGCGTCGGCCGCCGTCTCCTCGCGCAGGCGCGCGACCGCGTCGTCCTTCCCCTCGTGCCGCCACGCGAACTCGAGCACGTGCTTGCCCTCGCGCCGGCGCCACGTCGGGGCGAGGTCGGCGACGATCCCATCGAGGGCCGCCTGCGCTCGAGGTTCGACGCCCTCGGGCGAGGTGCGGGTGTGCAGGCCGAACCCGAATCGCTTGTCCTCGATCCACGCGCCCTCGAAGCCCTCCGCCGCTCGATGCGCGGCCTCGAGCACCGCGGGGCTCTCGGGCGGCGCCTCGGGCGCCGCGGGCACGGGCGCGCCGCCGGGGCGCCACTGCTCGGCGCCGTGGGATCCCTCGAGCCAGATGGGCGAAGCATCGTCGTGCTCGGCGATCACCCGCAGGTCGGCGAGCGAGCGGCCCGACACGAAGGCGACGGTCACGCCCGGCGCCGCCGCGAGACGGGCGACCGCGCGACGCGCCTCGGGCGTCGCGCGCGCCCGCATGGGATCCGCTTCGAACGGCGCGAGGGTGCCGTCGAAGTCGAGCGCGACGAGCAGCTTCTCGGCGCGCACGACGGAGTCGAGCAGCGCGTCGGCCGCCGTCACTGGCTCCTCCTGCGCGCGCGGATCTCGCGGAGGTCGCTCAGGACGCTCTGCCCCCACTTCTCGACGTCGTTGTCGAACACCTTGCGCCGCATCGTCTTCATGCGGCGCGCCTGCTCGGCGGGCGGCATCGTGAGCGCGCGCATCATGATGTCCTTCATGCCCTCGATGTCGTGCGGGTTCACGAGGAGCGCGCTGCCCAGCTCGTCGGCCGCGCCCGCGAACTCGCTCAGCACGAGCACGCCCGTGTTGTCGCCGCGGACCGCAACGTATTCCTTCGCGACGAGGTTCATGCCGTCGCGCAGCGCCGTGACGAGCATGACGTCGGCCGCGAGGTAGAGCGCGACCATCTCCTCGCGGGGGTACCCCTGATGCAGGTAGCGGATCGCCGTGTTCTCGACCGTCGAGTAGTCGCCGTTGATGCGGGCGACCGTCATCTCGATCTCGTCGCGCAGCTCCTGGTACGCCTCGACGCCGGGGCGGCTCGGGCTCGCGATCTGCACGAGCGTCGCTTCGTGGCCGCTGATGCGCCCGTCGGCGAGCAGCTCGCCGTACGCCTTCAGGCGGTGGCGGATGCCCTTCGTGTAGTCGAGCCGGTCGACGCCCAGCATGAGCTTCTCGGATCCGATCTCCTCGCGCAGCTGCTGCGCACGCGCGATGACGTCGGGGCGCTTCGCGAGCTCGAGGAAGTGGTTCGCGTCGATCGAGATCGGATAGGCCTTCGAGATGACGACGCGCGGATCGTCGTCGATCGTCGGCACCGTGACGGTATCGCCCTTCGTCGGGTAGTTCAGGAGGCGGCGGATCGAGCGCTGGAAGTTGCCCGCGTCGGCGAGCCGCTGGAATCCGACGACGTCGGCGCCGAGCAGCCCCTCGAGCACCTGGCGCCGCCAGGGCAGCTGCGCGAAGAGCGCGTAGGCCGGGAACGGGATGTGGTGGAAATAGCCGATCGTGACATCGGGGCGCAGCTCGCGCACCATCTGCGGCACGAGCTGCAGCTGGTAGTCCTGCACCCACACGAACCCGCCGTCCTCGACGTGCTCTGCCGCTGCCTCGGCGAAGCGGCGATTGACGCGCACGTACGCGTCCCACCAGGAGCGCTTGAACTCGGGCGCGGCGATGACGTCGTGGTACAGCGGCCAGATCGTGCCGTTCGAGAAGCCCTCGTAGTAGTCGCGCAGGTCTTCGCGGCTGAGCGAGACGGGCACGAGGAGCGTGTCGTCTAACTCGAAGGGCTCGACCTCGAGGTCGGGCTTTCCTCCCCAGCCCACCCATGCGCCGTCGAGGCTGTGCATGGCCTGCTCGAGGGCGGTGACGAGCCCGCCCGG
>Ga0079224_100014452_pt1 | contig 11027 bp, 12 predicted proteins | sample Stecom2015_FD_80414 | JGI IMG/M metagenome (GOLD analysis project Ga0079224, IMG submission 80414) | Agricultural soil microbial communities from Utah to study Nitrogen management - Steer compost 2015 | ecosystem: Environmental > Terrestrial > Soil > Agricultural land | place: USA: Utah...
CGCCGCCGCTTGCGCGCATCCACGGCTTCCAGCGAACTCGTTTCGCCGGCGCGCCGCGCCTTTACCTCAACGAACACGATAGTGGCGCCGTCGCGGGCGATCAGGTCGATCTCGCCCCGCCGCGTGCGATAGTTGCGGCGCAAGATTTGCCAGCCTTGCTGCTGCAGCAGCGCAGCCGCCGCCTCTTCCGCGGCTCGGCCCCGCCGCGCGGGCTCACGCGGACTCGCCATGCGCCATATCCTTCCCGAGGCCCGGCAACACGCGCTCGATGGCGACGTTCGCGTGCTCGGCCAGCCTCCGCACCACGACGCCCTCCACGGCCTCCCCCGACGGACTCATCAACACCCGCACGACGGGCCGGTCCCGGGAATCCAGCGGCACCTCGGTGACGACGCCCACCTCGCCCGTGCTCAGCCGCACGGCAGTGCCCACCGGGTACGGCGCGACCCGCCGCAGCAGGCTGTCTACCACGTCCGGAGCAAACGCCGTCCCGCGGCCCCGCCGGATTTCTTCCCGGACCTGGTGCACCGGGATGCTGGGGCGGTAGACGCGCTCCGTGCGCATGGCGTCAAAAAGGTCGACGACCGCCACGATGCGCGCGTAGCGCTGGATGGCGTCGCCCCGCAAGCCGCGGGGATAGCCGCTGCCGTCCAGCCGCTCGTGGTGCTGGTATGCGATATGGCAAATGGCGAGGCTGAAGCCGTAGTAGAGGCGGAGGATGTCGTAGCCCACGCGGGGATGATCGACGATGCGCCGCCATTGCTCGTCGCTGAGCGGGCCCGGCCGGCGCAAGATCTCGACCGGCACGGCGATCTTGCCGATGTCGTGCAGCAGCGCGCCGAGGGCCAGCGTGTGCAGCTGCTCGGGCGACAGGCCCAGGTCGTGGCCGATGAGCAGCGACAGCGCCGCCACGTTGACCGAGTGGCCGAACGTATAGACGTCGTGGCTGCGCAAATCCGTCAGGTTGTCGAGCACGTGCGGAACGGACAGCGCATCTTCGATGATGGCGGATAGGCGACTCGCCAGCTCTCCGTACTCCCGTGCGCTGCCTTGTTCGAGCTCTCGAAAGGTGTGCCAGACCCGATTCATTACCGCGGCCCGCGTGGCGTCGGCCATGAGCTCGGGCTTATCGGGCAGCAGCGCCTGCGGGTCGTCGACGTACGCGCCGGGAAAGCCCATCGCCTCCAGGCGGCCGATGAGCTCCTCCGACAGCGCGACGCCGTCCCGCGCCAGCGGTGCGCCGTTCAGGCCGACGATGGCGCGCGCTACCACGGACCCGGGCTGCAGCTCGCGAATAGGCACGAAACGCACCATATTTACACTATTTGGACACGGAACCTGCCGTTTCCTGCTCTTTAGCCAGCCGCCGCACGGGGGCGAACGAGCGGCGATGCAGCGGACAGGGCCCGTGCGCGGCCAGCGCCGCCGCGTGCTCGCGGGTGCCGTAGCCTTTGTGCCGGGCGAAACCGTAGGCCGGATATACCGCGTCCCATGCGGTCATGATGCGGTCGCGCACCACTTTGGCCACGATGCTCGCGGCGGAGACGACGGGTAGCAGGTCGTCGCCGTCGACGACCGCCTGCTGCGGCACGGACAAGCCGGGAATCGTCTGCTGGCCGTCCACGTAAACGAAGGCCGGTGCCACGGCCAGCGCCAGTACCGCTTCCCGCATGGCCGCCAGCGTCGCGCGCAGAATGTCCGTGCGGTCGATGCGCCGCGCCGAGACGACCCGGTAGCTGACCGCCAGCGCCTGCTCCACGATGGCGGTGAACAGCCGCTCCCGCTGGGCGGCCGAGAGCGTCTTGGAGTCCGCCAGCCCCGGCGGCGCCGCGGGCCCGAGGATGACCGCGGCCGCGACGACGGGGCCGGCCCACGGACCGCGTCCCGCTTCGTCCACGCCGGCCACCAGCGGCGCATCCATCGTCGCCATGCCCATCGCGCGCTTCACCCTTCGCCCGCGCCCGGCGACTCCCCGGCCTCGCGGGCCGGCACCTCTCCGCCCGCCCGGTCCTCGCCTGCCGCCTCGCCGGACGGCGGCTGCTCCAGCGTCAAGCGGCCCAGCCGCCCTTCCCGGAAATCGCCCAGCACCACCGCCGCCGCCCGTTCCAGGTCCACCCCGCCGCCCGGCAGCAAGCACCCGCGCCGCCGGCCGACGTACGCCAACGGGTCGGTGTCCGCCAGCAGCTCCGACCCATACCGCGCGGCGACCCGTTCGGGAAACCGCTCGATGAGCAGGGCCAGCAACTCCTTGGCCGCCTCCAGCGGGTCATAGGCGGTCTCCGGCACCGTGCCCGTGGCTGCAAGGTACACGGCGGCCAACCCTGTCGTTCGCTCCGGCCACAAGACGCCCGGGCTGTCCAGCAGCTGCAGGCCCGGTCCGCCGGAAAGCCACTGCAACGACCGCGTGACTCCGGCCGTCGCGCCGGTGCGCGCCTTGCTGCGCCCGGCCAGGCTGTTGATGGCGGTAGACTTGCCCACGTTGGGCAGCCCCGCGACCAGCACCCGCACTACTCCCGGGCGCTTGGGCGAGGCCGTCTCCTGCAGCAGCCGCCGGGCACGAGCCACCCAGGCGCCTGAGCGCAAGTCGCCCGCGAGCGCCGGCCAGCCCTGGGCGCGGAAATACTCCAGCCACTCCCGGGTTGCCGCTGCGTCGGCCAGATCCGCTTTGGAAAGCAGCAACACCCGCGGCAGCGGCCGCCCCGAGACGACCAGCCGCGGGTGGCGCGACGTATCCGGTATGCGGGCGTCGATAACCTCCAAGACGACGTCGACCAGTTTGAGGCGGGTTTGCAGCTCGCGCCGGGCCTTGGCCATATGACCCGGGTACCATTGCAGCTCGATCGTGCTCGCCTCCTTGCCGCGGCCGCGAGCGCGATCCGCCGCGGACGGAGCCTGCCGGTCCCGTCGGAATCTAGTGCTCCAGCGCCGCAAAAACCGCCGGCACACGGATGAGACCGATGCGGCTCGGCGGCCAGTACACCAGGCGGGCTACGCCTACGATCATCTCCATCGGCACCGGGCCGACGTCCGGATACCGGCTGTCGTCCGAGTTGTTGCGGTTGTCGCCGAGGACGAATACGTGCCTCTCGGGCACGCGCACGGGGCCGAACGACTCCAGAATCGGACCGTTGATGTACGGTTCCTCGACGGGCACGCCGTTCAGATATAGCTGATGGCCGCGAATCTGAATCACGTCGCCGGGCAGCCCGATGACGCGCTTGATGAACTTGCGCTTCGGATCCGCGGGGTAGTGGAAGACGATGATTTCGCCCCGCTCCGGCGGCCGCAGGCGATACGTAATCTTATCCACCAGCAGCCGCTCGCCGTCCGACAGCGTCGGTTCCATGGAGCTGCCGTGCACGAGGAACGACTGCGCGACGAAGGCGATAATCAGTCCCGCCAAGATGACGGCGAGCAGCAGCGCCTCGATGTACTCGCGGATCTCCGACTTCAACGCGCCCCTTCGCCCGTTGTCGCCCGGCAAGGCGCCGCACCCCCGTCAGGCGCGGCGCTCTTCAATCCGAGCAGCGCGACCGACGCGGTCCCGCAGATAGTACAGCTTCGCGCGGCGCACCCGACCCCGCCGGACCACTTCGATCTTTTCGATCAGCGGCGAATGCAGCGGGAACAGGCGCTCGACGCCGACGCCGGCGGAAATCTTGCGCACGGTGAACGTCTCGCTCAGGCCGCCGCCGCTGCGCCGCATCACGATGCCTTCGAAGACCTGGACGCGCTCGCGATCGCCCTCGATGACCTTAACGTGCACGCGAACCGTGTCGCCGGGCTTGAAATCCGGCAAGTCGGTGCGCATTTGCTCTTGCTCGATGGAGCGAATGATGTCCACTTCCGTTCACTCCTTGCAGCCACTTGCTCGCTACGCGCATCGTGGGACCGCGCTATTTTACCACGGGCTCCCACGGCCGACAACTACTGCGCCGTTTCGCCGCGCGCCGCCCGCAGCTCGGCCAGCATGCGGCGGTCTTCCTCGGAGAGCGGCGCCTTCTCCAGCAAGTCTGGCCGGCGCTCCAGCGTCCGCTTCAGAGCTTCCCGCCGCCGCCAGCGCCGGATTTCCTCGTGATGCCCGCTGAGCAAGATCTCCGGCACTTTCATACCGCGGAACTCGAAGGGCCGCGTGTAGTGCGGGTGGTCCAGCACGAATCCTTCAAAGGACTCCTGCCTGGCCGACTCGGCCTCGCCCAGCGCTCCCGGCAGCAGCCGGCAGACCGCGTCGATGACCACCATGGCTGCCAGCTCCCCGCCCGTCAGGACGTAATCGCCGATGGACAGCTCTTCGTCGACGATGGCTCGCACTCGCTCGTCGACGCCTTCGTAGTGTCCGCAAATGAGCACCAGGTGCTCCTTGGCGGCCAGCTCCCACGCTTTCGCCTGGGTGAACGGCACGCCTTGCGGATCCAGCAGGATCACGTGCGCCTGACCTGGACCGCCCTCCGCCTCCGGCCCGTTTTCCTCCCACGGCAAGCGCCGCGGGCCCGCGACTGCCTCCGCGGCGGCGTAGATGGGCTCCGGCTTCATGACCATGCCCGGGCCGCCCCCGTAAGGCGTGTCGTCCACTTGCCGGTGCTTGTCCGTGGCGAAGTCTCGGATGTTGACCAGCCGAATTTCCAAAATTCCCTGTTTGCGGGCCCGGCCCACGATGCTGTGGTCCAAGGGCCCGGCAAACATTTCGGGAAACAACGTCAAGACGTCGATGCGCATGAGGTCACTCCAACCCCGGCAGCAGCCGCACGTCCATGCGCCCGCTCTCTAAGTCGATGCGCAGGATGAACTCACGCACGGCGGGCAGCAAGATCTCGCGGCCGTCCGAAGTCTTGACGACGTACACGTCGTTGGCGCCCGTAAACCACACGTCGTCGACAACACCGAGCTCGCGCCCGTCTTGATCAAAGACGCGCAAGCCGACGATCTGGAACACGTAGTAGTACCCTTCGGGCAACGGATACACTTCGTCTGGCGCCACCTGCAGCAAGGCGCGCCGCAGCGTCTCCGCGTCGTTGCGGGTGTCGATGCCTTCCAGCTTGACGATGACGAACTGCTTATGGAACCGAACCTGCTCGACCCGCCGCTCCTCCGGGGCTTGTGCCCGCGGCCGCCTGACGAACAGCCGCTGCACGAACCGAAAGCGCTCGGGAAAGTCGGTCAGCGGCAGGACCCGCACCTCGCCCCGCACGCCGTGGGGCGCCGTCACCCGCCCGATGGAAACCAGCTCGTCCATGCCCGTCAGTCGACGATCTCCACGTGTACTAGGCGCCCTTCGCGCGCCGCCGCCGCCTTGATCAGGGTCCGCAAGGCGCGAGCGACGCGCCCCCGGCGCCCGATGACGCGCCCGAGGTCCTCGTCGTCCACGCGCAGCTCCAGCACCACCGACCGCTCGCCCGCGACCTCATGCACTTCCACGGCTTCCGGGCGACTCACCAGTTGGCGCGCGACGTACTCCAACAGCTCCTTCACGAGCCGTCCCCCTCGCGACCTTACTCCGACGGCTTGAACTTCTGCCAGATGCCGGCCTTCCGAAGCAGATCCCGCGCGGTGTCGGACGGCTGAGCACCCTTGCGCAGCCAATCGAGCGCCTTTTGCTCGTCAATCACGATCTCCGCCGGCTCGGTCAGAGGGTTGTAGTAGCCGAGCTGGTCAATATAGCGCCCGTCGCGCGGCGTGCGCGCGTCGGCGACGACCAAGCGGTAAAACGGCTGCTTCTTGGCCCCCATCCGGGTCAGGCGAATGCGAACCGCCACGTTGTCACCTCCGTTTCCGCGTCGGCTCCCTGATCAGGAACCAAGCAATGGGTGGAAAGCGTCAGTTTTGGAACAAGCGGGCCCACATGCCCCGGCGCCGGCCGCCCTGGCCGCCCAGCTGCTTGAACAAGGCTTTCGTCTGCTCGAACTGTTTCAGCAGGCGGTTGACGTCCTGCACCGAGGTGCCGCTGCCGGCGGCGATGCGCCGCTTGCGGCTGCCCTTGATGATGGACGGGTTGGCCCGCTCCTCCGGCGTCATGGACTGGATGATGGCCTGCATGACGACCAGTTGCTTCTCGTCGACCCGCAGGCCCTTCAGCTGCGGGCCGAAGCCCGGCAGCATGCCGAGCAGCTGGTCCAGCGGCCCCATTTTCCGGAGCTGCTGCATCTGCTCCAGGAAGTCTTCCAGCGTGAAGTCGGCCGTGCGCAGCTTCTCGGCCATCTTCTGCGCCGTCTGCTCGTCGATGGCCGCTTGCGCCTTTTCGATGAGCGTCAGCACGTCGCCCATGCCCAGAACACGCGACGCCGCGCGGTCCGGGTGGAAAGGCTCCAGCGCATCCAGCTTCTCGCCGACGCCGACGAACTTGATGGGCTTGCCCACCACGGCTTTGACCGACAGTGCGGCGCCGCCGCGGGCGTCGCCGTCCATCTTCGTCATGATGAACCCGGTCAGATTCAGCCGCTCGTTGAACTTTACGGCGACGTTGACCGCTTCCTGGCCGGTCATCGCGTCGAGCACCAGCAGCGTCTCTTTCGGCTCCACCTCGCGGGCGATGCGGGCCAGCTCGTCCATCATCTCCGCGTCCACGTGGAGCCGGCCCGCCGTATCGATGAGCACCACGTCGTTGCCGTACGCCCGCGCGTGGGCGACGCCGCCCTTGGCGATCTCAACCGGGTCGTCCTTTTCCGTCAGCGCGAAGACCGGGACGTTCAACTGCTGGCCCAGCACTTGCAGCTGCTTAATGGCCGCCGGCCGGTACACGTCGGCCGCCACCATCAGCGGCCGGTGCCCTTGCCGCCGCAGCAGCGCGGCCAGCTTGGCCACCGTCGTCGTCTTGCCCGCGCCTTGCAGCCCCACCAGCATGACCACGTGGGGCGTCCGGCCGGAAAACTGCAACTTGGCTTGGCTTCCGCCCAGCAGCGCGGTCAGCTCTTCGTAGACGATCTTGATGACCTGCTGGCCGGGCGTCAGGCTCTTCATGACCTCCTCGCCCACGGCCCGCTCCCGGACCCGGGCGATGAAGTCCTTGACGACGCGGAAGTTGACGTCGGCCTCCAGCAGCGCGAGGCGGACTTCCCGCAGCGCTTCGTCCACGTCTTTCTCGGTCAGCTTGCCCCGCCCGCGCAGCTTGTCGAGGGCCGACTGCAGCTTTTCCGCCAAGTTACTGAACAACGCGACACCGCCTCTACTTGTCGGTCTCCGCCAGCGACTGCACCAGCCGGCCGATGGCGCGGATGCGCTCGACCACTTCCCGGCCTTTCTCTCCGTCCACGAGCTTCGCCACGTCGTCGGCCAACGCCGCCAGGTCCTTCTCTACTTGCCGGAGGACCTGCTGGCCGCGCAAAAAACGCTCCACCAGCTTGAGCTTGGCCTCAAACGCCTCCAGGGTGCGCTCGGAGCGCTTGAGGATGTCGTACACCGCCTGGCGGGTCACGTCGTGCTGCGCCGCGATCTCGCCCAGCGACAAATCATCCTGGTAGTACAAGTCGAAAAATGTGCGCTGCTTTTTCGTCAGCAGCTGGCCGTAGAAATCGTAGAGAAGGTTCATGCGGACCTTTTTGGCCGTCGACACGTTGCGTGCATGCACCTCTGTTAAGCCCGTGGACTTTACAGGTGTGAGTATACAGAATGGGCCGTTCGCCTGTCAAGCGAAGAGCGCTTCGACGAACGCCTCGGGGTCGAAGTCCTGCAGATCGTCCACCTGCTCGCCCACGCCCACCAGCTTCACAGGCAGTTTGAGTTCCTCCGCGATGGCGATGACGATGCCGCCTTTGGCGGTACCGTCCAGCTTGGTGAGGGCGATGCCGGTGACGGGAACGGCCTCGCTGAACAGCCTGGCTTGCGACAAGCCGTTTTGGCCCGTCGTCGCGTCCAAGACCAGCAGCACCTCGTCCAGCGGCCGTCCCAGCTGCCGGACCAGCACGCGGTGTACCTTGCTTAGCTCCTGCATCAAGTTAGCGCGGGTCTGCAGCCGGCCCGCCGTATCCACCATCAGCACGTCGGCGCCTCGCGCCATGGCCGCCGCGGCGGCGTCGAAGGCCACTGCCGCCGGATCGGCACCGGCTTGCTGAGCGATGACGGTCGCGCCGGTGCGTTGGCCCCACGCCTGCAGCTGTTCGATGGCCGCGGCGCGAAACGTGTCGGCCGCGCCAATGACGACGCGCTTACCCGCGGCGACAAACCGGTGGGCCAGCTTGCCGATGGTGGTCGTCTTGCCGGCGCCGTTGACGCCGACGACGAGCATGGCCGTCAAGCCCTGCTCGTTGCACGCCAAAGGCTGCGCGACGGGCTTGAGCAGGCCGAGAATTTCCTCTTTGAGCAGCGCTTTGACGGCCTGCTCGCTTTGGGGCTTCTCCGCGCGCACCCGCTCCCGCAAGCCGTTGATAATGCGCATCGTGGCCGCCACGCCCGTGTCGGCCAAGATCAGCGCTTCCTCCAGCCCTTCGTAGACTGACTCGTCAATGCGGCCGCCGCGGCCGGTAAGTAGCTCGTCCACCCGCTCCTTCAGGCCTTCCCGGGTGCGGGCCAGACCCTCTTTCAGCCGTTGCAGCCAACCGCCTGCCAATCCCACGTCTTCGCCTTCCTCTCCTTCAGCTGACCGTCGACAACGCTTCCTGCAAGCTGAGGGACACCACGGTGGAAACGCCCGGCTCGGCGGACGTGACGCCGTAGAGCGCGTCGGCCGTCTCCATCGTCGTGGCCCGGTGCGTGACAACGATAAACTGCGCTTCCTGGGCCGCCTCCCGCAGCAGCGTCTGAAAGCGCGCCAAGTTGGCCTCGTCCAGTGCGGAGTCGATCTCGTCCAGCACGTAGAAAGGGCTGGGCTGCACTTTCAGGAGCGCAAACAAGAGAGCAATGGCCGTCAGCGCGCGCTCGCCCCCCGACAGGGCCAACAGGTGCTGCGGCCGCTTGCCGGGCAGCTGGACGTGCACGTCGACGCCGCCGTCCTCCAGCAGCGACAGCTGCGCCTTGCCGCCGCCGAACAGGCGCCGGAACGTCTCGTCGAAGTGTCGAGCCACCCGCCGGAAAGCCTCCTCGAAGCGCTCCTGCGACAACTTGTCCAGGCGGCGGATGGCTTGCTCCAAGTCGGCCGCGGCTCGCTCCAGGTCTTCCTGCTGCGCCTTGAGAAAGTCGAGGCGCTGCCGCAGCTCCGCGAGCTCCTGCTCCGCCCCCAAGTTTACGGCCCCTAGCTGCAGCAGCTCCTCCTCCAGCTCCCGCAGCACCCGGGCCGACGCCCCCTCCTGGCGAGCCGCCGCCTCCGCCTGCTCCGGCGACAGGTCCAGCTCCGCGAGGCGCTGCGCCGCGCTCTCCAGCGCCGCGGCGTGGCGCGCCGCGGCCGTCTCCAGAGCCCACACCCGCTCGCGCCAGGCCGCCAGCTGTTGCTCCGCCTGCGCGACGGCCGCGCGCGCTTGCCGGCTGCGGCGCTGCGCCTCCTCCAGGGCCAGGCTGGCCTGCTCCAGCCGCGCCTGCGCTGCTTGTGCGGCCTCCTCCTTGGCAGGAAGGTCCGCCCGCAGCGCTTCCAGCGCGGCGCTCAGCTCCGCCAGTTCATGGTCCGCCTCCGCGCGCTGCCGCCGCAGCCGCTCCGCGCCGGCCTGCGCCTGCCGCAGCGCCTCCTCCCAGCGGGCCAGCTCGCGCTGGGCGCCCCGCCAGCTCTCCTGCCGCGCCGCCAGCCGCGCCCGCACCTCTGCCCGCTCCTCGGCCAGGCGGCGGCGCGTCGCTTCCACCTCGCGGCTCGCGGCCGCCAGCTGCTCCACCTGCGCCTGCAGCGCCTGCACGCGCTCCTCCAGCTCCGCCGCCTCCGCCCGGAGCCGCTGCGCCCGTTCGGTGTCCCCGGCGGCCTGCCGCTCCAGCTCCGCCAGCCGCTCGCGCGCCTCCCGCAGCGCGGCGGCCGCCCCGGCCGCGTCGGCTTCCGCCTGCGCCGCTCGCTGGCGGCGCTCCGCCAGCAGCAACGCCTCTTGCTGCACGTCGTCCTGGCTCGCCGCCGCCGTCTGCTCCAGCGCCTCCACCTGCTGAGCCGCCGCGTGCAACGCCTCCTGGCAGCGCGCCAGCTCCTCCGCGGCCCGCCGCTCCTTGGCTTGCCACTCCTTGAGCTCGCGACGGCGCGCCAGCAGCCCGTCGCCCTCGTGGCCGGGTTCGGCGCCGCCCGTCACGGGACCGCCCGGCACCAGAAGCTCTCCCGTCAGCGTCACCAACCGCAGGCTGGCAGGCAGCCGCCGGGCGAGAGCCTGCGCCTCGGGCAGCGAGGCCACCACCAGGATGCGGCCCAGCAAATATTCCACCACCGGGCGCACCGAAGGATCGAACTGCACCAGGTCCGCGGCGACGCCCAGTACCCCAGCAGTCTGTAGCAGCGCGCGGGCTTCTTCAGGCCGCGGGCGAGGTCGGACAGCGTCCAGCGCCATGAAGGTGGCCCGCCCGACGCGCTGTTTCCGCAAAAACTCGATAGCCCGCTGCACGGCCCGCTCGTCGTCGACGACGATGTACTGGGCCGCGGGGCCCAACGCAGCTTGGATCGCGTTTCCGTATTCCGCCGGCACGTCCAGCAATTGCGCGACCGGCCCGCGGATGCCCCCGAGCTCAGCGGCCGCTCCCAGCACCGCCCGCACCGCCGGGCGGTATCCCACATGTTCTTCCTCCAGCCGCTCCAGCGCCCGCCGGTGGGCCTGCGCCTCCTGCAGCGCCGCCCGCGCCGCCTCCAGCGCTCGCCGCCGCCCATCCAGCGCGGCCCGCGCCGCCTGCAGCGCCTGCGCCAGTCGCTCGGCCTCCTCGCGCCGCCCGCGTACCGCCTCCTCGGCCCGCCGCAACTCCTCTCGAGCCGCCGCCAGCGCCACTTCCGCCTCAGCCAGCCGGCGCTCGGCGTCCGCCGCGGCCAGGCGCCAGCGCTCTCGCTCCTGCTCCCGCCGCGCGGCCTCCTCCGCCAAGCGCTGCAGCTCGCCTGCGCACAAGGCCGCCCGCTGCCGGGCCGCCAGCAATTCCTCCCGCAGCGCTTCCAGCTTCGCGTACGCGTCCGCGTTAGCCGCGTCGTGCGCCGCCAGCCGCTCCTCCGCGGCCGC
>Ga0079224_100014454_pt1 | contig 11027 bp, 12 predicted proteins | sample Stecom2015_FD_80414 | JGI IMG/M metagenome (GOLD analysis project Ga0079224, IMG submission 80414) | Agricultural soil microbial communities from Utah to study Nitrogen management - Steer compost 2015 | ecosystem: Environmental > Terrestrial > Soil > Agricultural land | place: USA: Utah...
CACCGCTTCCTGCAGGTCGCGGGTGTTGCGCTCCAGCAGTTCCAGGCCGGCGAACAGGCGCTCGGCCTGGGCCGGGTCCATGCCGCCGCTGACCTGCTTGAGCATGGCCTGGGTGATGACCAGTTCGCCGACCAGGTTGATCAGCGCATCGACCTTGTCGACGCTGACCCGGATCGAGCTTTCGGCCTCGCCGGCATGGCCGCTGGCGGGGACGGCGACCGGCCCGGCCGGCGCGGCTGCCGGTGGCGCGGCCGGCCCCGGCCCGGCGGCGGGTGCCGCGGCCTCGGCGGCGGCAACCGCATCGGCCGCGGCGGGCTGCTGCGGCTGGATGTCCAGCTCGCAGTCGTCCACCACCCAGGCGAACACGTCGTCGATGGCGCTGCGCGGGACCTTGGCGCGCAGGCCCATGTCCCATGCAATGCAGGCTTCCAGCGGGTCGAGCTGGGCGAAGGCGGGCAGGCGATCGAGCCTGGCATCCACATCCAGCTCGCCCAGGTGTTCGAGCTCGCGCAGGATGCGCAGCGGGTCGTTGCCGCTCATGAACAACGAGGGCGACGGCGCGAACGCGATCCTCCAGCCCTCCGGCTCCGCTTCGGCCGGTGCCTTGGCGGGCGCGGCGGCTTCCTCGGCGGTGCCGTTCAGTTCGGCTTCGAGGCGGGCGTGGACGGCGGCCACCGCGGACGGATCGGAAGGCTTGCCATGCTCGGCCTCGGCCAGCAGCGCGCGCAGCACGTCCACCGAGCCCAGCATCGCGTCCAGGGCGCTGGCTGCCAGCGCGCGCTTGCCGGCCCGGATCTCGTCCAGCAGGGTCTCCAGGACGTGGGTCAGCGCCGCCATCTTGTCGAACCCGAAGGTCGCCGCGCCACCCTTGATCGAATGCGCGGCGCGGAACACCGAGTTGACCACTTCCGGGTCCAGGCTGCCGCCTTCCAGCGCCAGCAAGCCGGCCTCCATCGCGTCCAGGCCCTCGCGGCTTTCCTCGAAGTAGGTGGCGTGGAAACGTTGCAGGTCCATGCTCATGGGGCGCGGCTCGTGCGGTAAACGGGAATGCGGGGCGGGGCGGCGGTCAGCCCAGGACCTTCTGGACCGTGGCGACCAGTTGTTCCGGGTTGAATGGCTTGACCAGCCAGCCGGTGGCGCCGGCGGCCCGGCCCTCGGCCTTCTTGTCGGCGGCCGATTCGGTGGTGAGCATCAACAGCGGGGTGAACTTGTAGTCCGGCAGGCCGCGCAGGGCGCGGATCAGCGAGATCCCGTCCATGTTCGGCATGTTGACGTCGGTCACCACGGCGTTGAAACGCTCGCCCTGGGCGCGGCCCAGTGCAACCTGGCCATCCTCGGCTTCTTCCACCGCAAAGCCCGCGGAGGTCAGGGCGAAGGACACCATCTGGCGCATCGAGGCCGAATCGTCCACTACCAGAATGCGTGCGCTCATGCGGCGTTCTCCACGGGTTGTTTCATGTTGTCCGGTTGGTTCCCGACCAGCCCGAGCTGGCCGGACAGCCCGAGCAGGCGTGCCGCGTCGCGCAGGGTGTCGCTGCAGTCCGCCAGTTCGGTGCGGTGGCCCTGCTTGGCGCGGCAATTGAAGAACGCGCACAGCACCTGCAGCGCGGCGGTGTGTACCCGCTGAACCGCACCGGCATCCAGTGCCAGTGCAGGTTCGTCCAAATGCGCCGCCAGGCGGTCCTTCAGCCCGGCGCTGGCCTCGATGCCGAGGTCTTCGCCAAGGGGCACGGTGTTCATCGCATCTCCGCCCGATCTGGATTTGAGGTTCGATTGGATAGCGGCCACCGGCAACGGACCTTTAGCCGGTGTCGGCCGGGGCCAGCAGGCAGGAGGCATCCAGCAGGATCATCAGCTCGGCCGATTGCCGGGCGATGCCGCGGAACAGCGCGCTGTGCAGGCGGCCGCCGCGGGACGTGGCCGGAGGTTCGATCTGCGGGTCGGTCAGGCTGATCACGTCCTCCACCGCCGACACGCGCAGGCCCAGGGTTTCGCCATCCTCCTCCAGCACCACGATCCGGGTGGCGGTGGTGTCCACCAGCGGGGCCTGGCCCAGGTGCATGCCCAGGTCCATCACCGGCACCACCTGGCCGCGCAGGTTCATCACTCCGAGCATCTCGCGCTGGGTGCCGCGCAGCGGCAGCAGCGGCGTGGGCAGCACCACTTCCTGCACCTTCAGCAGTTCCAGCCCGTAGGCCTGGCTGGCGCAGCGCAGGCGCAGCCAGCGCGAGCTGCGGTCGGCGGCGCGACGGTGTGATCCGGGAGGGACGTCGTCGCCAACCTCATCGGTCGCTGCGGGGCGGGGCGCGGGTGCGGGCGTCGGTGGTGGCGCAGGCCTTGGCGCCGGAGCCGCAGCGCGGGGGGGTGCCGGCACCCGTGGCGGGGCGGCCACAGGCGCCGCAGGAACAGGTGCCGCAGGAACAGGTGCCGCAGGAACAGGTGCCTCGGCCTCGGCCGCCGCAGCGACCGGCTCGGCTGGGGCGGGCGTGGATGCCGGTACTGCCGGGGCAGGCGAGGGGGCTGGCGCCGCTGCCTGGTTGCCGGCACCGAGCAGGCCGTCCAGGTATTCGTCCAGGGCGGCGACCGCGTTCATGCCGCACGCTCCAGCAGTTGCTGGTCCTCGGCCAGGATCCACTCCAGCGCGCGCTTGTAGGCGGACAGCGCCCGGCCCGGGTAGCCGCTGTCCTCGCCTGGCGCCTGCACCAGCAGTTCGGTGTTGCTGATCCGCGTGTCCACCGGAATGGCGTCTTCCCAGACCAGCGCGCCGTGGTCGTCCTGCATTTTCTTCAGTGCGTCCTGGCCGGCGCGGGTGCGGCGGTCGTACAGGGTGGGCAGCACCGACGCCGGCAGCGGACGCTGGCGCGAGCGCTCCACCATCTCCACGGTCCGGCACATGCCGGCCAGGCCGTGCAGTGCAAGCGGTTCGGTCTGGGTGGGGATGATCACGCGGTCGGCCGCGGCCAGCGCGTTGATCATCAACAGGCCCAGGGTGGGCGAGCAGTCCAGCAGCACGTAGTCGTGCTGGCCGCTGTGCCGGGTCAGGGCCTGGCTCAGGGCCAGGCCCAGGCCCGGCTGGTTGGCGCTGCGTCGTTCCAGGGTGGCCAGGGCCGGCTGCGCGCAGACAAAGGACAGGTGCTCGATGGCGCCTGGCCGGGCCAGTTCTGCCAGGGTCTGCGGCGGCGCCGAGAACAGTTCGAGCACGCCTTCGGGCGGCGGGTCGGCGGGGACGCCGAAGGCGCGGGTGAGCGACGCATGCGGGTCCAGGTCGACCAGCAGTACGCGGTGGCCGCGCAGGGCCAGCCCGCGGCCGAGGGCCAGCGTGGTCGTGGTCTTGCCCACGCCGCCCTTCTGGTTTGCGATCGCCCACACACGCATCGGATGGATCCTCCTTCAGGGGGTGGCGTTGGCCGGTCCGCTGGCCCCGCCCGAGGCGGTTGCCGGCGCTCCCTGTACCGATATCGGCGTCGAAGCCTGTGGCTTGACCGTCGTGTTCGATGCCGTGGCATCGTCCGGGTTGGCCAGCACGATCAGCACGACCCGGCGGTTGCGGTTGCGCCCCTCCTGGGTGAGGTTGTCCGCACGTGGACGGTACTCGCCGTAGCCGACCATGGCCAGGCGCTGCGGGGTCACGCCCTGGGAGACGAACAGGTGCACCACGCTGGCGGCACGGGACGCCGACAGCTCCCAGTTGGACGGGAACTGCACGGTATTGATCGGGATGTTGTCGGTGTAGCCTTCCACCCGCACCGGATTGGGCACGTCGCTCAGCACTCCCGCCAGCTTGGACAGGACCGCGCGCGCGGACAGGTCCAGCGAGGCCGACCCGGTGCCGAACAGGATGTCGCTGTTGATCTCCACCTCCAGCCACAGGTCGGCGCGCTTGATCGTGATCAGGCGCGCGTCCACCAGCGGCGCCAGTGCGTCCTCCAGGCGCGCGGCGATGTCGCCGAGCTGGCGCTGGGCGCGCTGGACCGCCTGGCGGCTGGTCACATCCATGGGCGTGCCGGTGCGCATGTGCGAGGCCAGCGCCGGCAGCAGGGTGGGATTGGGCGCGGGCGAGGGCGCCGACGGGCCCTGCTTGGCGCCGGACTTGATCGGCGAGGGCCGGTCGAAGTCCGCGCCCTGCAGTTGATGGTTGCCCACCTGGACCGGATTGATCGTGCGCGGCGCCCCGCCGAAGGCGGCGGTCAGCGCGTCGGCCATCACCCGGTACTTGCCCTCGTTGACGGTCGAGATGGCGTACATGACCACGAAGAACGCCAGCAGCAGCGTCATCAGGTCGGCGTAGGGGATGGCCCAGGCCTCGTGGTTCAGATGCTCTTCGTGTTTTTTCCTGCGCGCCATCGTCTGCGGGCCTCAGTGCAGGAAGCCGGCCAGCTTCGATTCGATGTTGCGCGGGTTTTCGCCCTGGGCGATCGCGATCAGGCCCTCGATGATCATCTCCCGCTCGCCGGTGCGGCGTGCGATCACGCTCTTGAGCTTGGCGGCGATGGGCAGGAAGAACAGGTTGGCCGAGGCGATGCCGTAGATGGTGGCGGTAAACGCCGCGGCGATGCCGTGGCCCAGCTTGCTCGGGTCGGCCAGGTTCTTCATCACCGCGATCAGGCCGAACACCGCGCCGATGATGCCCAGGGTGGGCGCGTAGATGCCCATGCCCTCGAATACCTTGGCTGCGGCCAGGTCGTGGTGTTCCTGGCTGCCCAGGTCGATCTCCAGCATGTGCCGGATCTGTTCCGGCTCCACCCCGTCCACCAGCATCTGCAGGCCCTTGCGCAGGAACGGATCGGCCTGCTCGGACACCTGCTGCTCCAGGCCCAGCAGGCCCTGGCGGCGGGCGATGTTGCTCCACTCGATGATCTGCCCCATCAGCGCCTCGCGGTCGGCGGCGGGCGGGCGCAGGATCCAGCCCACGATGCCGAACGCGCGGCGGAAGACTGCCGGCGGCGTATGCACCAGGATCGCCGCGATCGTCCCCAGGATCACGATCACGAATGCGGCCGATGACCACAGCGAGCCGAGGCCGGCTCCCTTGAGGATGCTGCCGCCGATCAGTGCGACCACTGCCAGTAGCAGGCCGACAAGGCTGAGGATGTCCATGTGGTCCGTATCGGCGCGCAGTCATGAAGACTTGAGCGGGCGGTGTGGCGACGGCTGCCAGCCACGCGCCGATGAGACGCAGGTCAAGGTTTGGGCGGCACGCGTCGCGCAATCACCGGCACGCCTGCGGCAGCGGCGCTGCGGCCGTTGCCGAAGGGATTGCCCGCGTGCGGTTCAGCCGAACAGCCGTGCAAGCATCCGTGCACCGCCGGTCCACACCCCGATCGCGGTCCCCAGCGAGGTCAGGAAGAAGTTCAGCAGCACGCGCGCGACCCGGTTGCGCCACCAGCCACTGAACGTGTTGACGTCGTCGCGCAGGGCCATGAAATCGGCGTGGGTGGGCTTGCGCACCCAGGCTTCGATCAAGGCGCTGACCGTGCCCGACGCCAGCGCCGGGTGCAGCGGCGTGAACGGCGAGGACACGAAAGCGCCCAGGATGCTCAGCGGATGGCCGCCGGCGACCAGGCAGCCCAGGGCGCCCAGGCCGCCGGTCCACAGCACCCAGTACAGCATCAGGTCGGCGCCGACCTCGAACCCGCCGCTGGCAAACCCCCAGGCGAAGCCGCCCAGCAGGAACGCCGCGATCAGCACCTCCATCCACGGGAACCGCGACTTCTGCCTGACGGTCTCCAGCTCCTGCAGCAGTTCGGCCGGGGCCGCACTGTCCTCGGCCAGGTGGCGCGCCAGGCCCGCCAGGTGGCCGGCGCCCACCACCGCCAGCACGTTGCGCGGAGCCCCGGCTTCCTGGCGCAGGCGCGCGGCCATGTAGCGGTCGCGTTCGGCGATCACCGCTTCGTACAGGGCAGGGCTGTGCGAGGCGAACTCGCCGAAGCTGGCCTCCAGCATGTCGCCCTGCTTGAGCTTCTCGATCTCCTCGTCGCCCACGTCCTCGTCGCCGAACATGGCCACCAGGATGCCGGCGCCGGTCCTGGCCCGTGCCCACCAGCCCAGCGACTGCATCGCGCGGCGGAAGGTCAGGCCGACTTCGCGGTCGATCAGTTGTACCGGCAGGCCGAGCGCGCGCGCATCGGCCACCGCCGCCTTGAGTTCCGCACCGGGCTCCACGTCCAGTTGCTCGGCAAGCCGGCGCTGGTACGCCGACAGGGCCAGGTTGGCCACGAACAGGTGGGCCTTGCCCTCGCGCAGCACGCGCACGATGTCCAACCGCGCCAGCGCGGACGGATCGGTCAGTGACTGCAGCCGGCCGGGGTCCAGTTCCACCGCCACCGCGTCATAGGCACCGCTGGCGACGGCCGCGCGCACCGCCTCGACGCTGGCGCGGGAAATGTGGGCCGTGCCGAGCAGCGTGTAGCGCACGCCTTCGCGCTCGACGATGCGATGGGGCTGGTCGTGCAGAGGGTCGGCCACGGGGGCCGCGGAGGTTTCTGCGCTCATGTGCCGCTCAGTCGATGTAGCGCTTGAGCAGGCCGTCGTAGGCGTCGATCCGGCGGTCGCGCAGGAACGGCCAGATCCGGCGCACATGCTCGCTGCGCTCCAGGTCGACGTCGCAGACCAGCACGGTGGGGTCGGTGCCGGTCTGGGCGATGAACTCGCCCTGCGGGCCGAGCACGTGGCTGTGGCCCCAGAAATCGACGCCCGATGCGCCCAGCGGCGAGGATTCATGGCCCACCCGGTTGCACGAGAGCACCGGTAGGCCGTTGGCCACGGCGTGGCCGCGGTGGCTCAGGATCCAGGCGTCGCGCTGGCGGTCCTTCTCGTCCTGGGTGTCCTCGGGGTCCCAGCCGATCGCGGTGGGGTAGAGCAGCAGTTCGGCACCGGCCAGTGCCATCAGGCGCGCCGCTTCCGGGTACCACTGGTCCCAGCACACCAGCACGCCAAGGCGCCCGACCGAGGTGTCCACCGGGGTGAAGCCCATGTCGCCCGGAGTGAAGTAGAACTTCTCGTAGAAGCCCGGGTCGTCGGGGATGTGCATCTTGCGGTACTTGCCCAGCAGGCTGCCGTCCTTCTCCAGCACCACCGCGGTGTTGTGGTACAGGCCGGCCGCGCGTCGTTCGAACAGCGAGCCGACGATGACCACGCCGTGCTGCCTGGCCAGCGCGCCCAGGCGCGCCGTGCTCGGGCCGGGGATCGGCTCGGCCAGGTCGAATTCATCCACCGATTCGTGCTGGCAGAAATAGGCGCCGTTGTGCAGCTCCTGCAGCAGCACCAATTGCGCGCCCTGCGCCGCGGCCTCGGCCACGCGCGCCTCGATCACCGCCAGGTTGGCGACGGCATCGCCGTGGTTGCGCTCCTGGACCAGGGCGACGGAGAGGGTCTTGCGGGTCATCTCTTTCCGTGGGTTCTACGTGGATGTGGGAATGGTAACCCGGGCCATGCGCACGGGACCTGAAACGCGCGCGTAACGCCCACGACATGCAGGCCGCGGCCGCCGGTGTCAGGCACGCATCCCGGGGCGTCCGGACTGCGCGATCAGCGGCCCAGGCCAGCAGGTAGTTGCATGGTGATGCAGTGCAGGCTGCCGTTCTGCCAGATCAGCGGGCGGCAGGGCACCTGCACGATCTCGCGGTCCGGGAAGGCCCGGGCCAGCACTGCGGCGGCGCGGTCATCGGTTTGCCGTGCGTCGGGCGTGCCGCCGTAGGCCGGCATCAGCACCGCGCCGTTGACGATCAGGAAGTTGGCATACGACGCGGCCAGGCGTCGGCCCTGGTCCAGCACCGGTGCGGGCCACGGCAGCGGGAACAGCCGGTACGGCCGGCCGTCGGCGGTGCGCAGGCTGGCCAGTTCGGCCGCCATGGCCTGCAGCCCCGGGTAATGGCTGTCGGACGGGTCGTCGCAGGCCTGGAAGACGATTGCATCGGTGGAGGAGAAACGCGCCAGGGTGTCGATGTGGGCGTCGGTGTCGTCGCCTTCGAGCGCGCCGTGCTCCAGCCACAGCACCCGGTCCTGGGCCAGCCACTGGCGCAACTGCGCGTCCAGTTCCGCGCGGCTGGCCTGCGGGTGGCGCTCGTGCAGGCATTGCCAGGTGGTCAGCAGGGTGCCGGCGCCATCGGTCTCGATGCCGCCGCCTTCCAGCGCGAAGTCGATGCGCTGCCGCGGCGCGGCGCCGAACAGGCCCTGTGCGGCCAGCGCTTCCACCAGGCGGTCGTCGCGACCGGCCTCGAACTTGCCGCCCCACGCGGTGAAGCGGAAATCCAGCACGCGCAAGCCGCCGCCCTCGCGCAGCACGATCGGGCCCGAATCGCGCAGCCAGGTGTCGTCGTAGTCGAACGCGATGAAGCGCACCTTCGACATGTCGACCCGGGCCGAGCGCAGGCGTGCCTCGGCATAGGTCTGCAGGTCGTCATCGGCCACGCAGATCCATGCCTGCTGGAAGCGGGTGATGGCCGCGACCAGGGCGATGTAGGTGTCCTCGACGTCGCCCAGGCGCTCGGCCCAATCGGTGCCGGCATGCGGCCACGCAAGCAGGATCGCGGACTGGGGTTCCCACTCCGCCGGGAAGCGCAGGCTGTCGTTCATTTTTGCAAAAAGGCTCCGCCACGCCGGGGCATGCCCGGCTCATCGATTCAATCGGATTCCCGCACCGGGGTGCGGGGCTTGCGGGCGGTTGCTCCGGGCCCGGCCCGGGCCCGATCAGCGGATCGGCGGCTTGGGCCCGATCTCGTTGGGGCTGGCCTGGTGTGCCACCACGTCGATCACCCGGCTCTTCTCGAAGTAGACCACGTAGTCGGCGTAGACCCAGCGGTTGATGGTGGGCCACTGGCGCTTCTGCCCGCCGCGCGGGTCCAGCTTCTGCTGCGGGGCGCCGAAGCGGGCCTCCACCTCGGCCATGGACAGGCCGCGCGCGGGTGCATTGGCCACGGGCTGCTGGGTGCGTTCGACCAGCAGGGTCTCGGCCTGGGCGGCGGCGGGCAGGCCCAGCAGGGCCAGCAACGGCAGGATGTACAGGCGGTGCTTCATCGCGGTGTCTCCCCGGTTTGACCGCCGCCGGCTGGCGGTGGTGTGCGTGCTCAGGCGGCGATTGTAAGCAGAACCGGCCGCAATGCGCTGGCACGCGTGCCACGGCCACCGTCTGCCGCGGGGCGCACAGGCGGCGCCAGGCCGGTGGCGCACCACCCGGAAACGCGGAAGGCCGCATCGCTGCGGCCTTCCGTTGCGCGTCGTGGCAGGCGAACCTGCCACCGGGCTCAGCGCTGGCGCGCCTTGAAACGCGGGTTGGACTTGCAGATCACGAAGACCTTTCCGCGGCGGCGGACCACCTTGCAGTCGCGGTGACGGGCCTTCGCCGACTTCAGGGAGGACAGGACTTTCATGACACACCTCGGGAGGACGACGGTTGGGGAGCCAGGGCCACAATGGCCGGGGCACGGAAACAAGCCCGCCATTCTAGCGGCGATTCCGTTGTGGTTTCAAGCGTTTGCGCTGCCGGCTGCGGTACGGGGCAGGCGCCACGCTACAATCCGGCCCCCGCACGCTGTCCGGAAACGCCATGACTGCTCCCGCCCCCGTCCTCACCATCGACGGCCCTTCGGGCGCGGGCAAGGGTACCGTGAGCCGGATCGTCGCCGCGCGCCTGGGCTGGCACTACCTGGACTCGGGCGCACTGTACCGGGCGGTCGGGGTGGCGGCCAGCTGGGCGGACCTGGACCTGTCCGACCCGGCCGCGCTGGTGCGCTGCACCCGCGATACCTCCATCGATTTCCGTGAAGGCGAGGGCGGGGCAGGGCTGCGCGTACTGGTCAACGGTACCGACGCCACCGACGAACTGCGGCTGGAAACCACCGGCGCCCTGGCCTCGGCGATCGCCGCCATTCCCGAGGTCCGGGCAGCGCTGACGGAGCGCCAGCGCGCCTTCCGGCGGGCGCCGGGCCTGGTCGCCGACGGCCGCGACATGGGCACGGTCATCTTCCCCGACGCCACGGCCAAGGTGTTCCTGACCGCCAGTGCCGAAGAGCGTGCCCTCAGGCGACATAACCAGTTGAAGGACAAAGGGGTTTCGGTTACATTCGCCGACCTGCTGCGGGAAATCCTTGCCCGCGACGCCCGCGATGCCCAGCGCGCGGTGGCACCGCTGAGGCCGGCTGATGACGCCGTCCTCATCGATACCACCGGCCTGTCCATCGAGGCGGTCGTCGAATGCGTACTGGCCCTGTTGCCGGGCCGCACCGCCTGATCGTCGTCCAGCGCCGCAAATCCGGGATGCCACGCATGCAGGGGCGCGCAAGCGCCAAGGCGCCGCCGTGGACGTCCTCGGCGGTTTTTTCAATCCAACCACACAAGGCGCCTGCACGGGCCTGACAGGGGGACGGTGGCGCGGCCGATGCCGTGTGTTTCGCCGTCCGTGTGTTCAACCGAGTATTCACCTAATGACCGAATCTTTCGCCGAACTGTTCGAACAAAGCCAGACCAACCTGGCCAAGCTGAAGCCTGGCTCCATCGTCACCGGTACCGTCGTGGAAGTCCGCGGCGACGTGGTGGTGATCAACGCCGGCCTGAAGTCCGAAGGCATCGTGCCGATCGAGCAGTTCCGTAATGACGCCGGCGAGATCGACGTGGCCGAAGGCGACCTGGTCAAGGTCGCCCTGGACTCCATCGAGAATGGCTTTGGCGAGACCGTGCTCTCGCGCGAGAAGGCCAAGCGCGCGATGGTGTGGGACGAGCTGGAAGAAGCCCTGGAGAAGAACGAAACCATCACCGGTCGCATCAGCGGCAAGGTGAAGGGCGGCTTCACCGTCGACATCAAGGACGTGCGCGCCTTCCTGCCTGGTTCGCTGGTCGATGTGCGCCCCGTGCGCGACCCGGCCTACCTGGAGGGCAAGGAGCTCGAGTTCAAGCTCATCAAGCTGGATCGCAAGCGCAACAACGTGGTCGTCTCCCGCCGTGCGGTGGTCGAGAGCGAGCATTCGGAAGAGCGCGAGCAGCTGATGGAGAAGCTGGTCGAGGGCGCCGTGCTCAAGGGCGTGGTCAAGAAC
>Ga0079224_100014455_pt1 | contig 11026 bp, 5 predicted proteins | sample Stecom2015_FD_80414 | JGI IMG/M metagenome (GOLD analysis project Ga0079224, IMG submission 80414) | Agricultural soil microbial communities from Utah to study Nitrogen management - Steer compost 2015 | ecosystem: Environmental > Terrestrial > Soil > Agricultural land | place: USA: Utah...
CACGAGATCACCCCGCAGGCGATCCGGGAGGCCGTGGCCAACCCGCGTGATCTGAACCTCCGCCTGGTCGACGCCCAGGAGACCCGGCGTATCCTCGACCGCCTCTACGGGTACGAGGTCAGCCCGGTGCTGTGGCGCAAGGTGAAGCCGCGCCTGTCCGCGGGCCGCGTGCAGTCCGTCGCCACCCGGCTGGTGGTGGAGCGGGAGCGCGAGCGGATGGCGTTCACCGCCGCGCGCTACTGGGACCTGTCGGCGCTGTTCGACACCGGCAAGAGCGACGAGGATCCCCGGGCCTTCACCGCGACGCTGACCTCGGTGGACGGTAAGCGGATCGCCCAGGGGCGTGACTTCTCCGCGGCCGGTGTCCTCAAGAACCGCGACGTGCTGCACCTGGACGAGGCGGCGGCGGGCGCGCTCGCCGAACGGCTGCGCGGCGCGTCGTTCCGGGTCAAGTCCGTCGAGCGCAAGCCGTACACGCGCAGGCCGTACGCGCCGTTCCGGACCACCACGCTGCAGCAGGAGGCCAGCCGCAAGCTGGGCTTCTCGGCGAAGTACACGATGCAGATCGCGCAGCGGCTGTACGAGAACGGCTTCATCACCTACATGCGCACCGACAGCATCACGCTGTCGGAGACCGCGGTGGCCGCTGCTCGCGCCCAGGCGCTCAAGCTGTACGGCCCGGCGTACGTCCCCGACAAGCCGCGCGTCTACACGAGCAAGGTGAAGAACGCTCAGGAGGCGCACGAGGCGATCCGCCCGGCCGGTGAGGAGTTCCGCACCCCGGGTGAGACCGGGCTGACCGGTGACATGTTCCGCCTGTATGAGCTGATCTGGCAGCGCACCGTCGCCTCCCAGATGAAGGACGCCACGGGCGAGTCGATCAGTGTGAAGGTGGAGGGCGCATCGAGCACGGGTGAGCGCGCCGAGTTCAGCGCGAGCGGCCGCACCATCACCTTCCACGGGTTCCTCAAGGCGTACGTGGAGGGCGCGGACGACCCCGCGACCGACCGGGACGACTCCGAGAAGCGGCTGCCCAACCTCGTCGAAGGCGATCCGCTGACCGTGAGCGAGCTGCGGGTGCAGGATCACGCCACCAAGCCGCCCGCTCGGTACACCGAAGCTTCGCTGATCAAGGAGCTGGAAGATCGGGAGATCGGCCGTCCGTCCACCTACTCCACCATCATCGGCACGATCCTCGACCGCGGTTACGTCTTCAAGAAGGGCACCGCGCTGGTGCCGTCCTTCCTCGCCTTCGCCGTGGTCAACCTGCTGGAGCGGCACTTCGGCAACCTCGTCGACTACGCCTTCACCGCCGAGATGGAGAAGGTCCTGGACGACATCGCCAACGACCGCGCCGAGCGGGTGCCCGAGCTGCGCCGGTTCTACTTCGGCGGGAACGGCGACGAGGGCTTGAAGGAGATGGTGGCCGACCTCGACGAGATCGACGCCAAGGAGATCAGCTCCTTCCCGATCCGGGGAAGCGACATCGTGATCCGGGTCGGCCGCTACGGGCCGTACCTTGAGCGGGACGGCGTGCGGGTGAACGTGCCGGAGGACCTCGCGCCGGACGAGCTGACCGCGGAGAAGGCCGAGGAGCTGTTCGCCCAGCCGAGCGGCGACCGCGAGTTGGGCCGGGACCCGGAGACCGGGAACATGATCGTGGTGAAGTCCGGTCGGTTCGGGCCGTATGTCACGGAGATCCTGCCCGAGGAGCCCGACGGGGCGAAGAAGGGCAAGAAGAAGGACGCCGTGAAGCCCCGCACCGAGTCGTTGTTCAAGTCGATGTCCCCGGAGACGGTGACGTTGGAGGACGCGCTGAAGCTGCTGTCGCTGCCGCGCGTTCTCGGTGAGATCGACGGCGAACAGGTAACCGCACAGAACGGGCGTTTCGGGCCGTATGTGAAGAAGGGGAGTGATTCCCGCTCCCTGGAGTCCGAGGACGAGCTGTTCACGATCACGCTGGAGCGGGCCAAGGAGCTGTTCGCGCAGCCCAAGCAGCGTGGCCGGAGGGGGCGTGCCGCCGCCGCGCCGCCGCTGCGCGAGCTGGGCGAGGACCCGAACACCAAGAAGCCCGTGGTGGTGAAGGAGGGCCGGTTCGGCCCGTACGTCACCGACGGCGAGACCAACGCGTCCCTGCGCAAGGGCGACACCGTGGAGGACATCACCATCGAGCGGGCGGTGGAGCTGCTGGCCGAGCGGCGTGCCCGAGGCACGGCGACCAAGCGCACCCGCGCCAAGGCGGCAGCGGACAAGAGCTGAACCGCCGCCCGTCCGCCGCGGCTCCCCGCGGCGGACGTCTTCCGCGACGCCGGTCGGCCGCTGAGCGTTCCCACGCCCGCCGCCCGGACCGCTGGGTGCTGAACGTCCGCATGCCGCCTGAACCGCGGGGCGGGCCTGACCGGCTCGTAAGGCTGCTCGCGGCGGGCTCGCGTACCGCCTGCCGGTCGTGTCCGCGGGTCGTGCGCCTGTCGGCAGGCCCTGTGCGTCACGGCCTGCGTGGCGCGTGCCTGTCGGCGGTCCGGCGTGCGTGGGGCGCGGATCGTGTGCCCGTCGGCCGGTTCACCGCGCCGCGCGGCCACGTGTCCGCTTCTCTTCCCCTTCTCTTCCCCGCCGACTTCTTCCCGCCGCCAGGGCTCCCGATCACGTCGGATCCCGCCCCGGTCTCTCCACCCGGGCTTTTCTCGCCAGGCGAGGCCGGTATGCCCGTGGCTGAGAACGGCTCAGGATCAGCCGGGACAGGGCTCATAGCATGGCGGTGGGCAGTGATCGTCACTGTTCGCCGGTTATGCGTCTGCCGTGGGGCGGCGCGCCTCCGCTGCGCCCCGTCGTCCGCCGCTCGGAGCCGGGGACCGACGGTCCTCGACGCTGCTCGGGGACGCTTTCGGGTCGGTCGGTGATCGTCCGGCCAGGGAGCGGACGGCTCCCTGGGCGGCGGGTGCGCGAGCGCATCGGGCCGGAGGGAAAGAGGAAACGGTATTGATCTTCGTCGCCCTGGTCACCACCGTGATGACCGTCCTGCACGTCTACCTGTGGTACCGGCTGGTCGCCGCCACGACCCTGCGGGGGACCCGTGCGCGCCGGGTGTTGACCTGGTGCGTGGTCGGCTTGTGGGGGCTGGCGACGGCGACGCTCATGGGGACGCGCGTCGACTGGCTCCGGGAGGTGACCTCGTACGGCTTCCTGTGGATCGCCGTCGTGTTCTACCTGTTCGTCTTCCTCGCCGTGCTGGAGGTGCCGCGGGCGCTGGCCGCGCCGGTGGCGAGACGGCTGGATCGGCGGGCCGCGGTCCCGCCGGACGCCGTGCCGATGGAGGTGGGCGCGGAGACGGCCGGGGCGCGGACCTCAGACGCCGGACCGCCTTCGCCCATCCGGGCGGGAGCCGCGCCGTCCGGCGCCGCGCTGGAGGAGCGGCCCGACTCCCCACGGGACACGGGCGTGATCAGCAGGCGGCTGTTCCTCGGCCGTACGGCCGCCGCCGTGGCGGGGGCGGGTGCGCTGACGACCGTCGGTTTCGGTGTCCGGTCCGCGCTCGGCGATCCCGTGATCGAGCGGGTCACGGTGACCCTGCCCCGGCTCGACGCCCGCCTGGACGGCCTGACCTTCGCCGTGGTCGGCGATATCCACCTCGGCCCGCTGACCGGCCCTGACCGCTCCCGGCGCATCGTCCGCATGATCAACGAGCTGGAAGCGGACGTGGTGGCGATCGTGGGCGACATGGTGGACGACACGGTGGCCCGGCTGGGAGCGCTGGCCCGGCCGTTCGCCTCCCTCGAATCCCGGTACGGCGCCTACTTCGTGACCGGCAACCACGAGTACTACGTCCCCAACGGTCCCGCCGAATGGATCGAGGAGCTGCGCGAGCTGGGCATCCGGCCGCTGCGCAACGAGCGGGTGGAGATCGAGCACGGCGGCGCGGTGCTCGACCTGGCGGGCGTCAACGACGTCAACGGGGCGTCGTACGACGAGGCGCCCGACTACGAGGCCGCCCTGGCCGGGAGGGACGCGGCGCGGACGAGCGTGCTGCTCGCCCACCAGCCGGTGCAGGCCGTGGAGGCGAGTCGGTACGCCGTGGATCTTCAGCTGTCCGGCCACACGCACGGCGGTCAGATGGCGCCGCTCGACCTCATCGTCCCGCTCCAGCAGCCGGTCCTCTCCGGCCTGGGCCGGGTGGGGGACACTCAGGTGTACGTGACGCGCGGTGCGGGCTTCTGGGGGCCGCCCGTACGAGTCGGATCCCCTCCGGAGATCACGCTGCTCCGTCTGCGGGCACCGCGGGAATAGCCGCGATGTTTCACGTGAAACATCGTCGGCGAGGACATACGGTCAACAATGCGTACCGATCCGGTCGCGGATGTGATCCCGGTCATCCCCTGAAGGTCCCCGCCCGTACTAGCCTCAGCCCGTCGAGTGGCAGCCTCCGTGCGGCTCGAGATCGCCCCCCTGCCCAGTGAGCACCTGGATACGCTGAACACTATGACCACCCCTGGCCGGGCCTCATCGCGCCGTAAGTCACCCCACGTGCTGGCGAACCCCGCGTTCCGCCGGCTGTGGACGGCCATGTCGATGTGCAGCCTCGGTGACTGGCTGAACATCATCGCGCTCACCGCGCTCGCCGGTAACCTCACCCAGGACGCCGGTTACCAGGTGCAGAGCCTGGCCATCGGCGGTGTCTTCGTCGTCAAGATGCTTCCGGCCATCATCCTCGGCCCGTTGGCCGGGGCATTCGCCGATCGGTTCGACCGGCGGCTCGCGATGGTCTGCGCCGACATCCTGCGCTTCGCGCTGGTGCTGTCGATCCCGCTGGTCGGCCTGTATCAGTGGATCATCATCGCGACGTTCCTCGTCGAGTGCGTCAACCTCTTCTGGGTGCCGGCGAAGGACGCCACGGTCCCCAACCTGGTGCCGAAGGAACGGCTTGAGGAGGCCAACCAGCTCAACCTGCTGGTGACGTACGGCACGGCCCCGATCGCCGCGGTGCTGTTCGCCGTCCTCGCGATACCGACGGGCCTGGTGAGCGGCCTGATCCCGGGCGTCGCCGTCGAGCCGACCACCCTTGCCCTGATCATCAACGCGCTGGTCTACCTGGCCTCCGCGTTCCTCATCTTCACGCTGCGCGGCATCCCGCGGGACCACGTGGGGATCTCCACGCCGTCCGTGCTGAAGCAGATCGTGGACGGCTGGCGCTTCGTGGGCGCCAACCGCGTGGTGCGCGGCCTGATCATCGGCATGCTCGGCGCGTTCGCCGCGGGCGGCGCGGTGGTGGGCGTGGCCCGGGTCTACGTCGAGGAGCTGCAGGGAGGCGACGCCGCGTACGGTACGGTCTTCGGCGCGGTGTTCGTCGGCATGGCGTGCGGCATGTTCTTCGGCCCGCGGCTGCTGCGCGAACTGTCCCGGCGGCGGCTGTTCGGGCTGGCGATCTTCACCGCCGGTGTCGTGCTCGCCGCGATCGCGCTCATCCACAACCTGGTGATCGTGGTCATGCTGACGGTGCTGCTGGGCGCATGCGCCGGCATCGCGTGGATCATCGGGTACACCATGATCGGCCTGGAGGTGGAGGACCGCCTGCTGGGCCGTACGTTCGCGTTCCTGCAGTCGATGGCGCGGGTGGTGCTCCTGCTGGTGGTGGCGGTGGCACCGACGCTGGCGGGCCTGTTCGGCCGGCACGAGGTGAAGATGGGGCCGGAGCTGGCCTACCGGTTCCACGGTTCCAACTTCGTGATGCTGCTGGGCGCGGCGCTGGCGGTGACCGTCGGCATACTGGCGCTGCGCCACATGGACGACAGGAAGGGCGTCCCGCTCCTGGCCGACCTTCTCGCGGCGGTGCGTGGGGAGCGGTTCGTGCCCGGCGAGCCGGTGCAGTCGCGCGGGCTGTTCGTCGCGTTCGAAGGCGGGGACGGCTCGGGGAAGACCACGCAGGCGCGTATGTTCGCCATCTGGCTGCGCGACCAGGGGTTCGACGTGGTGCAGACGCGGGAGCCGGGGGCGACCAAGGTCGGCATGCGGCTGCGCGCCATACTGCTGGACGCCACCCACCAGGGCCTGTCGTCGCGGGCGGAGGCGCTGATGTACGCGGCGGACCGGGCCGAGCACGTGGAGAAGGTGATCCGCCCGGCCCTCCAACGGGGAGCCATGGTGGTCAGCGACCGCTACGTCGACTCCTCCCTCGCCTATCAAGGGGCCGGACGGGCGTTGGACCGCGCCGAGGTGGAGCGGCTGAACACGTGGGCCACCGGTGGTCTCCTCCCCGACCTGACCGTGGTGATCGATGTGCCGCCGGAGGTCGCCCTGGCGCGGTTCGCCTCGCCCGCCGACCGGATGGAATCGGAGCCGCTGGAGTTCCACGAGCGGGTGCGCCGGGAGTTCCGGGCGCTCGCCGCCGCCGATCCCGAGCGCTACCTGGTCGTGGACGGCACGCAGCCGCCGGAGGAGATCGCGCGCATCGTGCAGGACCGGGCACGGGAGATCCTGCCCGATCCGATCCCGGCGGATGCCGAATCCGCGACCAGCACGATCCCGATCGTCCGCGACTGACCCACCCCGGTCTCGGCCTGCGGCGCCTGATCCCGGCCGCCGGACCCCGGCGGCTCCGGTGATGCGGCTGCGGGTCCTCGCCGGAGCGGGTTCGGTCCGGGTGCACGGATGGGGGGCGGCGCCCCCACCGGCCTTCGCGTCCCGGGTTCCCGTCTCCGGGATGGGTCTCTCCCGGGCTCGGCCCGCCGTACGACGGTTAGCCTTGGGACGTGGGAGTCTTCGACGATCTCGTGGGACAGGAGCGGGCGGTCGACGTGCTCACCCGCGCCGCCGCAGCGGCGGCCGAGGCGGTGGCGGGCGGGTCGGGCGTCGGCATGACCCACGCCTGGCTCTTCACCGGGCCGCCCGGGGCGGGGCGGGAGGCGGCCGCGCGGGCGTTCGCCGCCGCGCTGCTCTGTCCCGATCAGGGGTGTGGCCACTGCGACCTGTGCCACCAGGTGGCCATCGGATCCCACCCCGACCTGGAGTCCGTACGTCCGGAGGGCCTGTCCTACAGCGTGCGGCAGACCCGCGAGCTGATCCTGCGCGCCGCCGGCGCGCCCACCCTCGGTCGCTGGCGTGTCGTGCTGTTCGAAGACGCCGACCGGGCGACGGAGGCCGCGGCCAACGCGCTGCTCAAGGCGATCGAGGAGCCGCCGCCGCGGACGGTCTGGCTGCTGTGCGCGCCGTCCCCCGACGACCTGATGATCACCATCCGGTCCCGGTGCCGCGTCGTCACCCTCACCACCCCGTCCACCGAGGCGGTCGCGCGGGTGCTGGCCGGCCGCGAATCGGTGTCGCCCGAGGTGGCGGAGTTCGCCGCCCGTGCCGGGATGGGCCACATCGAGCGCGCCCGCCGTCTGGCGCTCGATGAGGAGGCGCGGCAGCGGCGGCTCGCCGTACTGTCCATCCCCGTGTCACTGTCTGACGTGGGCGCGTGCGTGGCGGCGGCCGAGCGTTTGGTCAAGACGGCCGAGGCGGAGGCCGAGGCGGCCACCGCCGAACTCAACGAGACCGAGACGGCCGAGCTGCGCAAGATCTACGGTGAGGGGTCCTCGGGCAAGGGCCTCAACCGCGGTCTGGTGCGCGGCGGCGCGGGAGCGCTCAAGGAGCTCGAGGAACGGCAGAAATCCCGGGCCACGAGGGTCAAACGCGACTCTCTCGATCAGGCGCTGCTCGATCTGGTCGCCTTCTACCGCGATGCGCTCGCGGTGCGGTTCGGGGCGGCCGTGGAGCTCGCCACCGAGGACCGCCGCGCCGACCTGGAGGCCGTGGCGCGGTCCGCCACCCCCGAGCAGATCCTCCGCCGCATCGACGCGATCATGCAGTGCCGGCGGCGGCTGGCGGCCAACGTCAACCCCCAGATCGCGGTGGAGGCCATGATGGTCAGCCTCCGAGAATGACGCCTGTTTCGTCCTACCTGTGGCGGTCTTTGGCGCAGCGCGTAATGTGGGGCGGAGACCAGGCGGCGCAGGCGCGAGGAGGCGGACGCGACCCATGGGCATGATCATGGCCGTGAGCTTCACCCGGTACGGGCGGCTGTACTACCTCGACCCGGGCGAGCACCGGCCCAAGGTGGGGGACAAGGTGCTGGTCCCCACCTACGCGGGGCCGGAGGTGGCCGAGTGCGTCTGGGCGCCGCAGTGGGTCGACGAGGACATCGGCGGCCTGCCGGTGTGCCAGGGCATCGCACAGGAGGAACATCTCGCCCGCGACGAGCGCAACCGGCGCAAGCGCGCGGAGGCGCGCAGCGTGTCCAAGCGGCTGATCAAACGGCACGACCTGCCCATGAAGGTCGTCGGCGTCGACTACCTCGACCACGACAACGTCTACACGGTCTACTTCTCCGCCCCCCACCGGGTCGACTTCCGCGCGCTGGTCCGCGACCTCGCCCGTAACCTGCGCGCCCGGGTCGAACTGCGGCAGATCGGCCCGCGTGACGAAGCGCGGCTGCAGGGCGGCATCGGCCCGTGCGGACGCGACCTGTGCTGCGCCACCTTCCTCAAGGACTTCGAACCGGTCTCCGTCCGCATGGCCAAAGACCAGGACCTTCCGGTCAACCCGCTGCGCATCGCGGGCGCGTGCGGACGGCTGATGTGCTGTCTGAAGTACGAGCACCCGCTCTACGTCAAGGCGCACGAGAAGATGCCCCGCCTGGGCCTGAAGGTGGACACCCCGGAAGGGCCCGGCACCGTGGTCGGGCGCAACGTCCCCTCCGACTCGGTGGTGGTCCGCCTCGACGAGGACGGCCGCCGCTGCGCCTGCCCGTCGGCGTCCGTCTGCGTCCCCCGCCGGCAGTACGACGAGGCCTACGGCTCCGCCGCCTCCGACTGACCCGCCCCCGCCGGGCCGGGACGCCGCCCGGACGTGAGACGTAGGATGCGTCACATATGAGGTTGCTCATTCCGCGTCCCCGGGACGGCGGCGCCGGGGCCCGTCGCGCGGACGCGGCGCGCCGATCGCCCCGGGAGAACGCATGATCGGGGGCGTGGGAGGCCGTGGGCGGCTGCGGCTGGCCGCCGCGGCGGTGGCGGTGGCGCTGCTCGGCACGGGCTGCGCGGGAGCGGGCGAGGAGCGACCTCCGTCCGCCGAGACGCCCCCGGCTCCCGGGCTGGCGCCGTACTACAGCCAGCGGCTCGACTGGTCCGGCTGCGGCGACGGCTTCGAATGCGCCGAGCTGCAGGTCCCGCTCGACTACGACCGGCCGGACGGCGAACGCATCGAGATCAGTGTGATCCGTCTCCCCGCCTCCGGCGACCGCATCGGCTCCCTGATCATCAATCCGGGTGGGCCGGGCGGCTCCGGCATCGAGTACGCGCGCGCGGCCCGGTCGGTGCTGACGCCCCGGCTCCGCGAACGGTTCGACACCGTCGGCTTCGACCCGCGGGGCGTCGGCCGGTCGACGCCGGTGGAGTGCCTCGACGACGACGAGCTCGACGACTACGTCACCCTGGACGCCAGCCCCGACGACGCGGACGAGAGCGAGGCGCTGCGCGAAGGGGCGAAGGCGTTCGCCGCCGGCTGCCGGGAGAAGTCGGCGCGGCTGCTCCCGCACGTCGGCACCGTGGACGCCGCCAGGGACATGGACGTGCTGCGCGCCGCGCTCGGCGACGAAGGACTGACCTACCTCGGCAAGTCCTACGGCACGTTCCTCGGCGCGGTCTACGCCGACCTGTTCCCCGGCAAGGTGCGGGCGCTCGCCCTCGACGGCGCACTCGACCCGAGGCTGTCCCCGCTCGAACTCAACCGGACCCAGGCCGAAGGGTTCGAGGTGGCCATGCGGTCCTTCATCGAGGACTGCCTGGGAGACGAAGGATGCCCGTTCCGCAGCGGTGACGTCGACGGAGCGCTGCGGGAGGTCACCGACCTGCTCGACCGGGCCGACCGGGAGCCGCTGCGCAACACGACCGGTGACGGCCGGGAGGTCACCGAGTCGTGGACCGCGCTCGGCATCCTCGCCCCGCTGTACGACCGGCGCTCCTGGCCAGCGCTGCGCCAGGCCCTGGGCGAGGCGTTCCGTGGGGACGGCACGACGCTGCTACGCATGGCGGACCTGCTGGTCGACCGCCGCGGCGGCGGCTACTCCAATCAGACCGAGGCCAACATGGCGATCAACTGCGTGGACCACGTCTACCCGGAGGAGGACGCGTACGCCGAGGCCGCCGAACGGGCGGCACGGCTGGCGCCGCGCTTCGGGGAGCACGTGATGTGGGGGTCGCTGCCGTGTGCGTTCTGGCCCGCCGAGAACTCCCGGTCCGTCGACGAGCGGCTCGACGCCGAGGGCGCGCCGCCGATCCTGGTGATCGGCACCCTGCGCGATCCGGCCACGCCGTACCGGTGGTCGCAGGCCCTGGCCGAAGAGCTGTCCTCCGGCGTCCTCCTCAGCTTCGACGGCGACGGTCACACCGCCTACTTCACCGGTTCCAGCTGTGTGGACCGGGCCGTCGACACCTACCTGATCGATGTGAAGCCGCCCGCCGACGGCACCACCTGCCCGAAGATCTCCTGACCTGGCGGCGACGGGTATGCCGGGCGCGGGAACCCCCGGGGACCATGTAAACTCATCCTCGGTTCACCCTCCGAGGGTTCACGCCGCCTTAGCTCAGTCGGCCAGAGCGACGCACTCGTAATGCGTAGGTCGTGGGTTCGATTCCCACAGGCGGCTCCAGGTCGAAGGCCCTCTCCCGATCTCGGGAGGGGGCTCTTTCACGTTCGTACCGGGTCGATGCCCGGCCATCGGCGGACCGTCGAGGCCGGGCAGGGACCGGCCAGAAGGCTCGATCCCCGCCGTTCGGACGATCGCCATCGTCCGGGATCCGCGGTGAACCGGGCCTTCCCGGGCTCCGAGGCGATCGGCCGCGGCTCGTCCCGGGCCCGGCGTGGGCGGAGGCCCGGGTCTTCCCGGGGGAGCCGCCGAGGGTCCGCGGCCCGTTCAGAACGAGCCGCCGAAGCTGTAACCGCCGTAGCCGCTTGCTCCGCCGTCCGAACCGCCGTAGCTGCTCGCTCCGCCGTCCGA
>Ga0079224_100014456_pt1 | contig 11026 bp, 8 predicted proteins | sample Stecom2015_FD_80414 | JGI IMG/M metagenome (GOLD analysis project Ga0079224, IMG submission 80414) | Agricultural soil microbial communities from Utah to study Nitrogen management - Steer compost 2015 | ecosystem: Environmental > Terrestrial > Soil > Agricultural land | place: USA: Utah...
CGGACGTCGAGATAGTCGGGATAGGCCCAGGTGTCGACGATGCCGTTGCCGGCCTTCGCCAACAGCGCGCCCTCCGGCCGGACGACCAGCTCAGCCAGGCCGGTGTCGTCGATACCGCGCGGCGTGCCCATCGTCGCGTTGGCGAACGACAGGATGGCGATGACGATGCCCATGCCGACGCCGAGCGAGACGACGCAGACGGCCGTGAAGGCCCGGGTCCTGGCCAGGGTGCGGACGGCGTGCAGCAGGTCCCCCGCGAAATTCGTCATGCGGGGAAGATACGTCGTCGAGGGGCGGGCGTTCGCGCCGAGATCGTGAGATTCGCGTCAGCAAAGCCCTGCTCACGAAAATCTCACAGGTCCAGGGACCGGCTCAGGGCTCAGGGTTCGAAGATGATGCCGGGAACCAGGACTCGATTTCCTCGAGCTGGCGGTCGATCAGCATTCGTACCTCGGCGCCGAAGACCGCCAGCACGATCACGGCGTTGACGCTGGCGTCGGCGTGCGAGGCGGCGCGGAAGCGCATGGCGAGGCCCAGCTCGACGTCCGCAATCGTGTCGTACATCTCCGCCAACCCCTTCAGCTCCCAGTCGGGCGTGCGGCCGCGGCGCATCTCGAACAACTGCTGCAGCAGATACATCGACAGCGCGCGATAGGTCGTTTCCTTTGCCGTCGCGAACGGCAGATGGAAACGCACCATCGGCCGCAGGCGGTCGAGCACCGGACACCCGCTCGTGACGTTGTAGATGCCGACAATGGAGCTGAGCGCGCGGGGGACGGCGGCGCGGCGCGAATAGGAGCGGTCCCGTGTCGTCACCGTGACCATCGCCTCTTCGAACGAGTCGGTCGTCTTGAACGACTCGATGACATGCGCCAGGTTCACCGCCACGGGACAGTACTCGGCCTTCCCCGCCAGCGGGCAGTTCGCGCAGCGATGGTTGTCGAGACGCGTCCACTCGGGGTGCGGGCCGGCAGGCGTGTCGAGCAGGGCCAGGGTGTCTGGGTCGAGACGGATCTCGAACTCCTTCGCCGAGCCGTGGTCGAACTCGAAACGATAGTGAAAGGTCAGAGGCGGCGTCCTGGCTGGGGTGTCCATGGTCGCGCGGTGACATGCTATCATTTGGCGCTTCTGTCTTACCAAGTCTTAGCATGTCGGTGACTGCAGGCCCGGACGAGGCGGCTGTCGTCAAGACGCTGCTTGTAACGGACCTCGTCGACAGCACGAGCCTGCTTGCCGCGCTCGGCGACCGCCGGGGGGCGGACATCTTCGCGCGCGCCGACCGCCTGGCCCGCGACCTCGTGGCGCGCTTCGGCGGACGTGAAATCGACCGCGCCGACGGCTTCCTCATCCTCTTCGATCGTCCCATCGACGCTACCCGCTGCGCGCTCGCGTTCCACTCGGGCCTCGCTGCCCTCTCTGCTGAAACCGGCGTCGCTCTCGGCGCACGTGCCGGCATCCACCTCGGCGAGGTCTACATCCGCGAGAACACGCAGGACGATGTCGCGCGAGGCGCGAAGGCGGTTGAAGTGGACGGCCTTGCCAAGGCGACCGCGGCGCGCATCGCGTCCCTTGCGATCGCTCGGCAGACGCTGCTGACGCCGACGGCGTTCGACCTCGTGCGGCGGGCCGCTGTCGGCGGAGACCTGCTCGAGAACAACAGCGACTCGCTGCAGTGGCTCGCGCACGGCGCCTATCGATTCAAGGGCGTCGACGACCCCATCGACGTCTATGAAGTCGGCATCGTCGGTCTCGCGCCGTTGAGCGTGCCGCCCGACACCGACAAGGCGAAGCGCGCCGTGAGCGCGGCCGAAGAAGAGATGCTCGGCTGGCGCCCCGCGCCGGGCCAGGAGATTCCACGCCGGCCGCACTGGCGTCTGGACGAGAAGCTCGGCGAAGGCGGCTTCGGCGAAGCCTGGGTCGCCACGCATCGGCAGACCGGCGAACGCCGCGTCTTCAAGTTCTGCTTCGAGGCCGAGCGCCTGCGCGGACTGCGCCGCGAGGTCACGCTGTTCCGCCTGATTCGCGAGACGCTCGGCGATCAGGAGAACATCGCGCGCATCATCGACTGGCAGTTCGACGAGCCGCCGTTCTTCCTCGAGTCCGAGTACACCGCCGGCGGCAATCTCGCCGACTGGGCCGCCGCGCAGGGCGGCCTTGCGAACATCCCGCTCGCGACGCGCCTCGACCTCATCGCGCAGACGGCCGATGCGATTGCCGTGGCCCACTCCGTGGGCATCCTGCACAAGGACATCAAGCCGGCGAACGTGCTGGTTGCGCCGGATCGCGACGGCACGCCGCGCGTGCGGCTGATGGACTTCGGCATCGGCCTCATCGACGACACGCGCGAGCTGATGGCGCGCGGCATCACGAACCTCGGCTTCACGCAGATGTCGCGCGACGTGTCGACGAGCGGCTCGGGCACGTTCATCTACATGGCGCCCGAAATCGTCGAGGGCCGCCGCCCCACCATCCAGGCGGATCTCTACTCCCTCGGCGTCATGCTCTACCAGGCCAGCGTCGGCGACTTCGGCCGCGCACTGACCTCGTCGTGGCAGCGCGATGTGGATGATGAGCTGCTGCGCGAAGAGATTGCGGCGCTCGTCGACGGCGCGCCAGAGCGGCGGCCGGCGAGCGCGCTGATCGTCGCCGAACATCTGCGGACGCTCGAGGCGCGGCGCGCTGAACGTGCGGCTGAGGCCGCTCAGCGCGCGCAGGCCGAGGCCGACCGTGCCGCGCTCGCGCGCGCGAATGCGCGGCGCAGGCAGTTCGGCATCGCGGCCGCGGTCGCAACGATCGTCCTGATTGTCGTGTCCGCGCTTGCCGTGCAGACCGTGCGTGCCCGGCGCGAGGCGGAACTGCGTCGCGGCCAGGCTGAAGATCTCTTCGGCTTCCTTCTGGGCGACCTGCGCGCCAAGCTCCGCCCTGTCGGCCGCCTCGATGTGCTGGACGATGTCGGCGAGAGGGCGCGGGCGCATTTCGAGGCCATTCCTCCGTCCATGCGTACGGACGCCGACCTCGTGCGTCACGCGCAGACGCTGTCGCAGATCGGCCAGGTGCGCGTCGACCAGGGCAAGCTGCCCGAAGCGCTCCCGATCTTCGAGCAGGCCCTCACGCTCATGCGCGACGTCGTCGCGCGCAATCCCGGCAACGGCGAGTGGCGCTTCGAGCTTGGACAGAGCCAGTACTGGGTGGGGCTCGTCAAACGCCGGCAGGGCGACAACGCCGGCGCGCTCGTCGACTGGCAGGCGTATCTCGAGACCTCGCAGCACCTGTACGCGCAGGATCCGTCACGGCCTGAATGGCGCGCGGAGGTCGGCTACGCCTACGGCAACGTCGGATTGATCATGGAAGCGGAGGGCGATCTGGACGGCGCCCTCGACGCGTATCGTCAGAGCCTGAGCATCAAGGAAGCAATTGCCGACGCGCGTCCTGGCGAGGCGGGACCGCAGGCCGACCTCGCGGTCAGCCACAACAAGATGGCGTTCGTGCTCGAGAAGAAGGGCGACCTGCAGGGTGCGCTCGAGGCGTTCGATCGCGAGCGCGCCATACGCGAGGCCCTCGTCGAGCGCGATCCCAGAAACACGAACTGGCAGTGGCGGCTCGCGGTGAGCCACAACATGGTCGGCACGCTCTATCTGGCGCTCGGGCAGATCGATGCGGCGGACGATGAAATCCGGCAACAGCATGCGATCATGCGGCGGCTCACCGAGCAGGATCCCGACAACTTCTCATGGCGGCGTCAGCTGGCGCTGGCGGATCTCAACGTCGGCCGGCTCGAGGCCGAGCGCGGCAATGTCGCGCTGGCCGAGCGGCACTTCCGCGCGTCGCTGGGCGTGATGGCCGCCGCGGTTGCGCGCGATCCCGACAACCTCGCCTGGCAGCACGAGGCTGCGCGCGCGCATCGGCACGTCGGCGAAATGCGATTGGCGCAGGGCGATGTCACAACGGCGCTTGCCGAAGGCCGTGCGGCGCGCGATGTCTTCGAGCGGCTGCTCGATTCTCGCGACGCCGACGAGCGAACGAGTCACGAGCTTGCGTCGGCGCTCATCCTGCTGGGTCAGGCGCTCGACCGGTCGGGCGCGAGCCGCGAAGCGATTCAGGCGTGGGAGCAGGCGGTTGCCATCTGCGGGCGTCATGCGGACTCGTCGTTCTACGGCCTCATCGACGCGTGGGCCTCGGGCCTCATCTACCTTGGCCGCCTCGAGCAGGCCGTGCCCCTGCTGCGGCGACTCGACGCGATGGGGTATCGCAGCCGCGACCTCACGCGACTGCGCACGCTGCACCATCTGGAGGAGAGTTGATGGATATCGATCCGATTGTGGTCTCGTTCGATCTCACCCCGGCCGGACGGCCCATGTTTGCCGTCTATCCGACACTCGACAAGGTGCCGTGGGGAACGTCGCCGACGCTCGTGTGGACACTGAAGGCCGGCCCCAATGCGTCGGCGGCCCTCTTCCACCCCGAAATCGGCATCCGCTTCGTGCCGAGCAGGCGCTATCCGGCTGTGTGGCCCAACGCGCAGCCGGCGCCGGTGCCCACGAGTGCCGGGCTGCAGTACTCGGCGGAAGATCCCAACAACAAGCCGGGCGCGGAGACGACCATCTACAAGTACAACGTCACCGTGATGATCGACGGCAAGACCTACACGTGGGATCCCGAGGAAGAGAACGAGGGCGAGGGCGCCTAGGCCCCCTTTGCCGTCGCGTCGATCCAGGCCATGACCTCCCGCTCGAGGATGTCGAGCGGGAGGGGGCCGTTCCGCAGAATGACGTCGTGGAACTCGCGGATGTCGAAGCGTGAACCGAGCGTCGTTTCCGCGCGCTCGCGCAGCTCGACGATCTTCAGCAGCCCGAACGTATACGCAAGTCCCTGCCCCGCCTCCGTGATGTGTCGATCCGTCTCCGCGGTCGACGGACCAATCTGAAACCCGGTGTTGTCGCCCATGTAGGCGATGGCCTGCTCGCGCGTCCATCCGAATGCGTGCACGCCGCTGTCGACGACCAGCCGCACCGCGCGCCAGATCTCGTACGTCAGCCGGCCGAAGTCGCTGTACGGATCCTGGTAGAAGCCGACATCGCGGCCCAGCTTCTCGGCGTAGAGCCCCCACCCTTCGGTGAACACCGTCACGCCCGCGCTGCGGCGGAACGCGCTCAACGCGGTGTTCTCCTGCACGCGCATGATCTGCAGGTGGTGCCCGGGCACGCCCTCATGAAAGGCGAGGGCTTCGACGACGTAGAGGGGGCGGGCGGTGATGTCAGAGGTATTGATGTTCACCCAGCCTGCGCGTGAGCCGTCGGCGGCGCCCGAGTCGTAGTAGCCGGCCGACATGCGCGGCGCCACGCGTGCGGGAATCGCGCGCACACCGTACGGCGCGCGCGGCAGGTTCTTGAAGAGCCGCGGCAGCTCGCCGTCGATGCGCTTCGACGCCAGCGCGACGGCCTTCAGATACTCCTCTTCGCTCTCGACGCGGAAGCGCGGGTCCGTCTGCAGGAACCGCATGAACTCGGCGAGCGTGCCCGTGAAGCCGGCGCGGTCTTTCACCTGCTCCATCTCGGCGCGCAGCCGTGCGACCTCGCGAAGGCCGATGTCGTGCACTTCATTCGGCGACAGCTCGAGCGTCGTGTGCATGCGGATGCGATGCCGGTAGAAGGCCTCGCCGTCGGGGAACGCGTCGATGCCGAGCGTGGTGCGCGCGCCGGGGATGTACTCCTCGCGCAGGAACGTCAGGAAGTCGTTGAGACCGGGCATCAGCGACTCGCGCAGCGCGGCCTCGCCGTCGCGCAGGATGCGCGCGCGGTCCTCGTCCGAAAACAGCGCGGGGATGCGCTCGAACGGGCCGTAGAGCGGGCTCGTCTTCACATCGTCCACGATCTGCGCGGCGACGGGTTCGTCGTAGCCGTCCAGCAGCGCGCGCGGCATCGTGCGACCCGACTTCAGCCCGGCGCGCATGTTCGCGATCTGCAGCGCGACGTGCTGGCGGAACGACTGCAGCCGCGCGATGTAGTTGTCGAAGTGGTCGACCGTCGTGAACGTCGACCGGTCGGGCCATGCGGCCAGATCGAAGTGGAACCCCTCGCGGCTGCCGATCGGCACCTCGTAGGCGCGGAAGCGGATCTCGTTGCGACGGTCGCGCAACTGCCGGAACAGCATCTCCGCGTCGATCTGCGTCGACGCCGGCAGCGCCGGCCGATCGATCGCGTCGAGCCGCGTCGCGAATCCGTCGAGCGCCTCCAGCTCGCGCGCGAACCGCTCGGGCGACACATCCGCCATGCGCGCCGAGTAGCGCGTGTCGACCCCGTCGGGCACCGGCAGCGCGAAGCCCTGACGCCTGAACGCCTGCACCTCGTCGAGCAGTGTCGCAAACGCCTGCGCGGCCGTCTCGTCTCGAGCGGACGTCGTCACCGCACGCGCATCGCGCGGCCCCGCCCACGTAATGAACATCAGGCAGGTGTCCGACAGACACGCGTCGGCGTGCGCTTCGCCGCCGGGCTGATGCCAGTAGCTGCCCGGTCCCATCGGCGCGACATCCGCCTCGTCCTGCCCCGCCGCCCAGTGCTTCATCGACCCTTCGAGCACAACGAGGTCGTACGCCGCCGTGTGCTCGTGCAGCACCCCGCTGCCCCGCGGCATCCGCATGAACATCGTCGACGGCCCCGTCGCCGGGTCGCCCTTCAATACATTGATGGCCGCCCCGTCAGGACGCGCCGGATCGACAGGAACGAACCGCGCATCAGGGCTGGGCACCACGACCGACTGCGCGAGGAACAGGGCGGGAACAACGAGCAGACGTAGAAACATGATGGCGGGATGATGCCACAACGTTGATGGCGGTGGGCGGTGCCTGGCCGAGAGGAAGCCGGAGCAAATGCCCGCGCCCGCATCAGCGAGCAAAGGCGATGCGAGCGCTACGGGTGCGGGGCGTTTGCGAAGAGCCGACTTCCGAGGCCAGGCTTTCCAGGGCCTGTCAATGCCTGGCCGAGAGGAGGCCGGAGCAAATGCCCCGCGCCCGCATCAGCGAGCAAAGGCGATGCGAGCGCTACGCCTTCGACGCGTAGCGGGCGTACGTGCCGTACGTCACCGTCACCGCAAGGATGCCCATGACGAGTGCCCATGGCATCGGGTTCTCGACCGTGAACGTCGTCGAGTAGCTCGCGTAGATGGCGGCGAGAATCAGCGTCTCGGCGGCGAGGGCGGCCGCGGCGACGGGCGTCAGCCCCTGCTTCCACCTCAGCGCCGCCGGCACGATCAGCAGCACCGCGCCGACCATCTCGAACACCCCGAGGCCCATCCACGCCGCCTTCGGGAACGCCACCGCCCCCTTCAGCAGTTCGTCCGCGTTGAACGTCTTATAGGCGCCTCCGGTCAGATAGAGAAACGCCAGCACACCCTGCAGTATCCACACGAGCACGTTCATCGCCTGGGCTCCTTCTGCATGTACGACGGACCGTATCGCTCGCCTCGTCCTGGATGGCACGCTGGCGCTGCGCCCCGAGCCCTCTACAGTTCCCGCGTCATCTCGATCATCGTACGTCGAAACCCGTGGCGCTCGAACAGCCGCTGCGCGCGCAGTGCACGTGCATCAAGGCAGCGCCGAGTTCTCCAACGGCGCCGAGATCATCCCCCGTTGCTGATCGCAGAGCCATCGTCATAACCTGAACTCCTCTTACGATCTACGGTCACGCACCGGCTTCGTTCCGCACATGACGTGGCTCGGTCGCGCCCACAGCCAGATAGATGGCGAATGACGATGAGAGCGAGAGCAGGAATGGATACGCCGCGCCGAACGACGTGCCCGCCGCGTAGACGATGAGCCCGCCGAGCAGTGTCGCGGCGGCCGCGTGGGGACCGCCGAAGCGCGTGTGCAGCCCCAGCAGCATCACGACCACTACACCGGCCGTCCCAAAGGACGAGGCCTCTTCGACGAGATCCGCGACGCCGCGCCCGCCCAGCGCCAGGTACAGCGCGATGGCGCCGAAGGTCACCACGCCGGCGCGTGCCAGCAGCAGTTTCGCGTGCTCGCTCTCGACCTCGAACAGGGGGCCGACGATGTTGCGGGCCGCGATGCCACCGACGATCAGCAGAATCGTGTCGACCGTCGAGAGGATGGCCGAAATCAACGCGCCGATGAACAACACATAGCCCGCGGTCGGCAGCATCTGCAGGGCAAGCGTCGGCAGCACCGCCTCGGCGTCCGACAGCTCGGGCACGAGGCGATACGCCGCGAGTCCGAGAAACACGGGCAGGATGCCGACGAGCATGTACATGCCGCCGGCAATTACCGCACCGTTGCGCGCCACCTGGGGCGACCGCGCGGCCATGATGCGGCTCAGAAGCTCGGCGGCTGCCATCGATCCCGCGATCGGTATGGCGTACTCCTCGAGCATCCCGAGCAGGGTCGGCGTCACGTCGGACCCGACGAGCATGATGCGCGAGGGATCGATTGCCGCGAACGCTTCACCGACGCCTCCCTGGCTCGTAATGACGATGATGACGAGGAGAGAGAGACCGGCGATGAGCACGCCGCCCTGAATGAGGTCCGTCATCGCGTCGGCGAGCAGCCCACCGAGCACGGTATAGAGCACGCACACCAGCGCCGCGGCGAACACCGCCGTCCCGATGTCGAGCGACGTCATCGTCGTCAGCACGTGACCGAAGCCGCGAAGCTGCGCCGCAGCCCAGAGCACGCTGGGAGGAATGAGCAGTACCGCCGCCAGCTTCTCGATGCGCGTGCCGTAGCGGATGACGAAGAAGTCGGCGAGGGTCGTCAGCTTCATCCGCCAGATGGGGACGGCGAAGATCAGACCCGTCAGCATGAGGGTGATGCCGTACGCGAAGGGCTCTGCGGACGTCAGCGAGAACCCTTCGGCGTAGGCGCGGCCGGCCGACGAGATGCAGGTCTCGGCGCCGAACCACGTGGCGAACAGCGAGAAGACGGTCAGCGGATAGCCGAGCGAGCGCCCGGCGACGAGATAGTCTTCCTCGCTGCGGATGCGTGGCGACAGCCAGGCGGCGATGCCCAGTTGCAGAAGCAGGTAGGCCGCGAGCGCGACCAGAATCCAGTTCACGATGTGCGGTCAGGTGTCAGCCGGCACGCGAGTGCTCTCATCCGATGCTGATCTTCGACGCGTTGTTCTTCAGCCACGTGTCGAAATCCTGCGTGTCGGGCTTCAGCTCGCGCGTCAGTTGCGGATCGCGCGCCTTCAGGAACGCCGGCCCAAGCAGCATGTGGTACTCGAACATGTTGCCCAGGTCGTCGGCGCCCGGGAAGCCCAGCGCGCGGTAGTCGTCGAACGGCATGTCGTAGAACGCGACCTTCTGGCCGAGCGCGTTGCCCAGCTTCGTGGCCATCTCCTCGCCCGACAGGTTCTCGCCCGAGATGCCGAAGCGCTGGCCCACTGCCGACGTCCCGCGCTTGAAGATGCCGTACGCGCAGCCGCCGATGTCGCCGGCCGCGATGCCCGGCAGCTTCTGGCCGCCGAGCGGCAGCGCGAACACCAGCGAGCCGTCCTCCTGCCTGCGCGGGCCCATGCCGAAGTGAATCAGGTTGTCCCAGTAGAACGCCGCGAGCAGATAGCTGGTCGGCGCACCTTCGTTGACGAACACCGCGTCGGCCTCGCCCTTTGCGTCGAAGTGCGGCACCTTGTACTTGTCCTTCAGCGTCTTCAGCCGCGTGTCGTCGAGCGGAAACTCCTTGCGCGTGTCTTCGAGCGTCGACCAGACGACGTGCTGCACGCCGGCCTGCTTCGTCGCGCGGGCCATCGCACTGGCCTGGCGCAGTTCGCGCTCCGGATCGCCGTGCTCCCAGAAGTTCGTCACGCAGAAGGCACCGTAGGCGCCCTCGAACGCCTTGCCAAGCGTCGACGCATCGTCGGCATCGCCGGCCACGACCTCGACTCCCTGCGCGGCCAGCGCCTGCGCCTTCTCCGAGTCGGGCTTGCGGGTGATGGCGCGCGCGGCGAACCCGCCGCTCGTGTCGGCGAGAATCGCCCGCACCACGCCGCCACCCTGCGCGCCGGTGGCGCCCACTACCGCGATGATTTTCTTGTCAGCCATGTGTCTCCAATTGGAAATGCTGCAGGCTGAAGCCTGCCGCTACTTTGCTACCGTGAATGGCGCGGTGGCGACGGTCATATCCCACGCCATCGTGAGCGTGCCGCTGGTGGCCGTCACGTCACGGAAGAAAATCGTGAACTGGTCGAGGCTCGCGGTGAGCGAGCCGAGGGTCATCGGCACGCGGACGACGTCGTACTTCGGGTCGTAGTTCGTCGCGCCGATCAGATCGGTCTTGTTGTTGGCGTCGAACGCCTGCTGGCGCGGCTGCGTCGTCAGAATGAGCGTCCAGTCCGTCTCGCTCTTCAGGTCCACCAGCACGCCGTACTCACCGGCCGGCACCGTCGTGCCGCCGAATGTCAGCGGCACCTCGGTCTTCAGCACCGTCGTCGTGTTCGCGCCGGCGCGCCAGACCGCTTCGCCCGCCTTCACCGTCTTGCCGTAGTCGGCGCCGCTGCCGAAGATGTTCTTGCGCTGCCGCAGCATCGGGCGTGAGTACTCGACCTCGATCCACTTCCCGCCTTCGTAGACGGCGTTGCCGCGGTCGTTGGTCGTCCACGCGCCGCCCACGATGGCCGTGGCGGTTCCCGGAGGGCTGAGAGGACGGTCCTGCTGCGCGGAGAGAGTGAGGGACGACAGACCGAGGACGGTCGCCAGGGAGAGGGCAAAGGCGCTTCGCTTCATCCGGAAATCCTACACCGGCTGAGGTGCCCGACGCGGCGCGATCGCGCGTCAAGGCAGCAGCGCTGCAAGGATGGCCGCAATGGCGACGACCTGGCCCATCCAGAACGCGAAGGACCACTTGATCATGTCGGCGCGAAGCGCCCCGAAACCGCGCTCCATGCGCACTTCGAGCTGGTTCGTGCGGCCGACAAGCTGCACTTCGAGTGCGCTCATCTCCTTCCGGAGCGCGGCCTCGCCCTGCCCCATGCGGTCGACAAGCCGCACTTCGAGTGCACTCATCTCCTTCCGGAGC
>Ga0079224_100014457_pt1 | contig 11026 bp, 8 predicted proteins | sample Stecom2015_FD_80414 | JGI IMG/M metagenome (GOLD analysis project Ga0079224, IMG submission 80414) | Agricultural soil microbial communities from Utah to study Nitrogen management - Steer compost 2015 | ecosystem: Environmental > Terrestrial > Soil > Agricultural land | place: USA: Utah...
GTTTCAATTCCTCATAGGTAACCTACAAACTTTCTGCTTATCATAATAACCATCCACTGCAACCGTAAGTTTCAATTCCTCATAGGTAACCTACAAACGCAGTTTGTATTCTTCGCTGTTGTAGAACTTCATACTTGTTTCAATTCCTCATAGGTAACCTACAAACTCAGCCGAGAGCTGTGGGAGTTTTCCCAGAAGCTCGTGTTTCAATTCCTCATAGGTAACCTACAAACCGGCTTTTGAAGCCGTCCCCTTTGATATAGGGATCATGGTTTCAATTCCTCATAGGTAACCTACAAACCAACATCAGCATCAAAGAACGAGTAAAGTCTGTTTCGTTTCAATTCCTCATAGGTAACCTACAAACAAATCAAGGGTGCGAAAGTCGGAAAGGACTGGCGAATTCAGTTTCAATTCCTCATAGGTAACCTACAAACGTGTTCGGGTGCGAATTGAGACAAAGCAGATAAAACGTTTCAATTCCTCATAGGTAACCTACAAACCCTTTTCCACTGTCTTTTTGCAATCAACGCAAAATCTCGTTTCAATTCCTCATAGGTAACCTACAAACTTGACCGAGGTGTGCCTCAAAGGGTATACTATACACGAGTTTCAATTCCTCATAGGTAACCTACAAACCCTCAAAAACCCAATGACACCAACACCAGCGTATTTTCACTATAACCGTTCGACACAATTCTGTCAATTGCAAAATTGCCTTCGGACCACGCCCCTTCTCGGTTTTCAGGAATTTGGAAGAAAAAGAAAGTGTCGTCGACCCCCAGGGTTTTTTACGCTATTGGAGGTCGACGACACTTGACGATTATGAGATGTTTCTTTTACCTCCCATCTTTTGGATGTCGTCGATGTAGGGGCAATCAAATCACCAGTACCGTTTTATTGACGAAGCTCGAGTGGCCTCCGCATTTTCACTTCTTGCCGAAAAAGTTCTCTACTGGATTCCGCATCTTGACCCGATCCCGATTCGGCTTCTATCCCGAAGGCCGGTTGAGCATTCACAAAATCGGATCCCAGCCGGAGCCCTTTTCCACTCCCATGATAATCCGGTCGCTGTATTTCCTCGTCCGGAAAATATAGAAGATGAAAGAGTCCTCCGACAAATCGGCAACTTTTCGAAGATCGGCCTTCAACCGGTAAAAGGCGCTTTCTGTGATCTCCCCTTCGAAAACGGAGTTTTGAACCCAGGAGAGATACCGCCGGGCCACTTTCAAAACGCGGGCCACCCGTTTCGTGTTCACGTCGTATACCATGATCACGTACAATCCCGTCACCCCGTTCCCAGATCACCAGCGGGCGACGAAAGGCGTGTAGGGCTCGTCACCGACCACATGTTTCTGGATCTTGTACAATTCCAGGCGGATCAGGTGCCGATACGAGACATTGCGCTTCAACCGCCGGTGATAAAAGGTGGAGGCCAGTTTTCGCTCCATCTCCTGCACAAAGATTTTTCGCGCCGATTCCTTCAAAATCAACCCCTCCACCTCTTGGTCAAAGTCATCGGATCGAATCTGCTTTCGGCCCAGCACGGTAAAGATGACCCGGTCCACGATTACCGGCTTGAAGATCTCCGCTACGTCAAGATTGAGGGAGAAGCGGCGAAAATTGGCCGTGTGCAGAAAACCGATCCGGGGATCCAGATGCGTCTTGTAGATTTCGGACAAGGCAATAGAGTACAAAAGGGAATTGCCCAAGCTGATCAACACATTGAGCCGATTCTGGGGAGGTCGGCGCGTTCGTCGCCCGAACCGGAAGTCCCCGTCCTGAATGATGTGGTCGAATCCTTGATAGTAAATTTGGCGGATGGTCCCCTCCACCCCCATCATTCCTTCAATCGTCGTCACGTCCGAAATCCGCCGGATTTCCTCTTCGATCGATGCCATCACCTGCCCGGTGTCGTGTCCGCGGGAAGCGTAGTATTTCATCACTTGCAACATGTTGTTCGTTCCGCCCTCCACAAAACGGCGGGCCAGATCCAATCGCTTTTCGGGATCGAGATAATGTTCCGCCTGCCGGACGGTGACGTGCCCGCTCACATGATGTTCCCGGGGATAAAAGGTTCCCGTGTAGTAGCCGTGGTAATTGAAAAAATGGAGCAGGATCTCTTTGCGGGAGGCAAATTCCAGAAATTTTTTGGTGACATTGATCTCTCCAAACACGTAAATCTCCCGCACGTGTTCGACGGGAATATACTTTTTCCCGTTTTCCGATTCAAACAAGAGGGTGTCGTCTTTCCGCTTCAGCTGACCGTCGCTGAAGATGTACAACGCTTCCTTCATCCCGCTCCGCCCCTTCAAGCCCAACAGTACTCCCGGTAAGCACAGGACTTGCACCATTTGACCTCCACGGCGGGAAGCGGATCGTCCCTTTCCATGATGGCGACGATCTCTTTTTCGATCGCTTCGATCTTTCGACGCGCCGGTTCGTCCAGCACCACATCCACTTTCCGCTTTTCCAAAGGAAACAAGAGTTGTCCTCTCGCTTCGACCCCCCACTCCGACAATCGGTACAAATAATAGAGAAGCTGAAGGCGGGCACTTTCTTCAAAGCGGGAACTCTTTTTCACCTCGCCGACCACCACGTCTCCGTCCCTGGCGCGAAGCAGATCCAATTTGACGTTGCCGACGTGCACCTCTTTGCGGTCCCGTTCGTAACTGGTTTCGCTCAATGCCCGGCCCATGAGCAGGTTTTCATCCTCCCGAGACGGGGTGATCTGCCGGCTCATCAGCCACACTTGCCGCTTGCAAATGGCCCAGTACCATACCAACGTGCCGTTGGCCCTCTTTTCCATGACCTCACCCCCTACCAAATCCACGCGTCCGCCGAATCGGCGTCGCGCAGATGAGCCAATCCGGTGTCCTCATCGTACAGGGACGGATCACTGCACCGGGCGATAACCCGATCCCCGGTGACGGCCAACCGGCCGAGCATCCCTTCCGTAACGGCGACCGTAAACGATTGAAGAGCGGACAGGAAACGCTTTCGTTCCAAAAAGGAAAGCCCGGCCATAAATCCTCGATCCATATACCGGTCGTACAGCTCTTCGACTCCATCGCATTCCCAAGGGCGGAGCAGGCGTTCCAACCGTTCCGGATCCATCCACTGCCCGCCGGTCGGAATAAACACCGGACGGGTCGGCATCGACTGTTCAAAGGGTTCCCATCCCGCCACCTCGCTCCACATGCCCGCCGCCGCCCGGGCGACGGCATCATATCTCGCGCGGTGCCGATTCCGCCGGAATACTTCGGCGTAATAAGCCTCCGCCAACCGAATCAATTCCGGCTCTTCAATTTGTTCCTTCTCCCAAAGGAGGTCGTCGGTCACCTCCCGTTCTTCCAGGCGTCGATAGATCCAGGGGCGGGTGTCCTTTTCCCCTCCACGCCGGAAGGAAAAAACCTCCAATTCTCCCCGGTCTTCTTTTCCGTGACGGTTGATCCGGCCCGCCGTCTGCACCACCGACGGCAAAACGGGCAGAGCCCGGAGGATGAGCGGAAAACTGATATCCAATCCGCATTCCAATATGGGGGTGCCCACGACCAGAAGCGGTTCGTCCTTTTGCAGGCGACGGCGAAGCTCTACCAAGCGGTGGGCCTTGTGGACTGGCTGCATCAGACCATGCAGAAATAGGACGGGAATATCCGCACGGTCACGGACCGCTTGATATACGCGGTAGGCGTCGACGATCGTGTTGAGAATGACGGCCGCCTGCCGGTGCCGGCCGGCCCGCTCGACGAGAACTTGTGCCGTACGTTCCTCGTCCCAAGGATCCTCCTTTTTTTCTTTCAGCGTGCGAACCACGTAACGGACGGCAGACGGGACATTTCCAGCCAACGGAACCGGAGGATGGATCTCGGCGTGACCCGTGTCGGGAAGGGTCGCCGTCACCAATAGGGTCTGCGTGCCCATTTCCCGGTGTGCCGCCTCCAGCATGCTTAAGAGCACGTTCCACATCGCCGGATCGATCATTTGGGGCTCGTCCAGGATCACCACCGCCCGCTCCAGCGCCGGAAGGCGGAGGGTGTGCTGGGCACGCCGGGGAAAGAGGGCGCGGAACAACTGATGAAAGGTGGTCGCCACCACCGGTGACTGCCAGGATTCCATCACCAGGTACATTCCCTCATCCATATCCTCCCGGACGGCAACGGAAAGATGGTGGTGTTCCATCACATCCAGCAATGTGGCCTTGCGGATCTGTTCCGCCGCCTGGGACAAAATCGATACATGCGGGGCCACGTATACGATGCGGTGGGCTATCCCCCGTCGACACGCCTCCAGGGCCACGTGCAGGGCGGTCAGTGTTTTGCCGTACCCTGTCGGCAAGGTAAGGGTGTACATCGGGGCATCGGGCCGCCTGTGCCACCGATCCAGCGCCTCCCGGCGGACATGCTCCCGCAGTTCGTCGATGGCCGCCTGTCGGTCGTCCCTCTCCCGCATCTTCCGCAGATGGTTTTCCAGTTCTGCGATGGCGCGGGCCGCCCGATCTTTATCCAATCTGTCGATCTGAATCGTTCCCGCATCCAGGCGGTCGGCGGCGACAAGGGAGGCCGTCCGAAGGCGCAAACAGGATCGGCACGCCTCCCGTTCGCGCTGTTCCGAACGCCGCAACACCTTGTGGCGATATTGGATGACCCTTTCCGTCCGAAAGGGCCAGTCTGCGGAAGATTCCGCCACTTTCCCGGCGACAGTATCGGGATGTTCCAGCCATTCGGGCGGTTCCATCGGAAGCTCGCCCTTCAGCCACCCGCAAACACCGGACCAATCCACGTCGTCCAGGTGTTTCCGGTTCCACACAGGTACCCAGGGCGGCTTCGTTTCGGGATCCAGATCGCTCAACTCCCCGTGGTGGTCGGCCACATCCAATATCCAGCGAACCAGCGCATCCTGATGTTCCCGGTCCCAAGCCCTCATCTCCTCCAGTAGCCACCGGCCGAGCGGGGCGAGCAGCGCCGCTCCGAAATAGGCGTGGGGGACCGGCCGGCACTTTTCTCCGGCGAGAGATGCTTTCAGATAGCGCTGCCACTCCTCCCGCGCCTTGCCGATGTCGTGCAGCAGCCCCGCCAAACGGGCCAGCCAGTCGACGGGACGGCGAGGTTCCGGAACCATCCGGCACGCGACGGAAGAGAGGTGGGCGGACAATCGCTGCCCGCCCCGGGCATCACACGAGGAGAAAGGGATCACTACCATAAGGCGACGACCTCCCCGGACTCCAATCGGACAAACTTCACCGGCACCGCCTCCGTCGACGGTTTCGCCTCCATCTCCAGAGGTTCTCCGTTTGCGTCGTACAGGACGCTGACGCCTCCGCGAAAAACGCGCTCCCCGACCATTTCGTACAACATCCCTCCCGCCCGGGCGTACTGGGCACCGGGGCGGGGAATTAGACGCCGGACAGCGGTGACGGGAACCACGCTGCGGCATCGGATCGCCCCGCCTTGGGAAGGCTCCCATTCCTCTAGATTCCATTCCCCCACGAACCGGGGTACCGTCAGGGAGAAAGCCGTACCGAGGTATGTTGGGTATACGCTGCGAGAGTCGGCCACATATTCGGCCAGCTGTTCCCGGTGAGGCCCGGCGTAATAGATGCGGTAGGCGGGACCGATCAGTAGTTCCACCACCGTGGGCCGGTTAAATTCCTTCCCGTTGCCGAAAAAACCCTTTCCGATCATCGACATCTGCTGCGCCCGGGTCCGCACCGGCGCGCGCAGCTCGATGCCGGTCCAACCCTCCCGCACCGGCTCCACTCCCAGGATCGCTCCCAGGAGTCCCCTCAGCGCCGTCCTTGTGATAAACGGGTACGTCGCCTGGGTGACGGCAGTGTCCGGACGGCGAAAATGAGCGACGGTTCCCTTCAGGTCAAAGACGAGGACCTTCACGACCGATCCTCCCTTCCACCGGTCCTACCACAGCGCCTCCGTCCTTCCGGGCAATTCCCCCTTCAAGCGGAGCTGCGGATGGACCATGTAACGGACACGTGCGATCTGATCGGCCCGCTCCTCCAACACCCGGGCCAGTCCGGTCACATCCAGCTCAATGTCCTGAAGCCCCGACGGCCGTTTGCCGGACCGCCACTCCTCCCCGTCCGGGATCAAGCGGATTCCATCTTCCAGATACCCGATCCGGTAAAAGGGATCCCGGTACTCCACGTGGATGAGGAAAAGGGGTTGTTGAATCCCCCGTCCCCTGGCCTGCCGGTGCATCGTCCCCTTCCAGAGCCCCTCGAACAGGAGGTCCTGGTCCCGCTCGTCCATGCCGGTCTGCTCCGCCAACGTCCGATTGATCACCCCCGGCATGGCGAAAACGGCAAAAGGCAGCGTATAAGTGGTCCAGATCGTTCCCTGTCCCTTTTGTTCGCCGGAGGGGATCACCACCGTCCCCTGTACGTACCGCGTCTCCACCGGATGAAGGGAATGGGCCCACCCGAACTGAACCGGTCCGGTCAGGTGGAAGTTGGCTTTCCCCACCGAATAGACGATCCCGAACACGCGTACGTCAAAGGCGGACCGAAGCAACACATCCTTCATCGGTTCCTCTTTTCCGGCTCCGGATCGGTTCCGGATCGCCTCGGCCAACTTTTGACGGTTGAGGAGCGCCCCGCTCTCGTCCCGTTCCTCCCGGACAAAAATGTGATACCGCCGTTCCTCCCCGCCATCGGGATAAAGGGCGTGAACAAAATCCCTCACATCCCGCTTGACGCTCACATCCGAAAGGGAAATCCGGCCGTCCTCTTCATCAAACAACCGTCTGGCGTCGCTGTCCGCCAAAGGATCCCGGTTGGGAATGCCGTCCTTCACCGATTTGACGAACAGGAACTCCCCGCTTTGGATGGTCATGCTTCAACCCCCCGTTCCTCCGGATCCGCTTCCGTCGGTTCCACCGTTTCATCTCGATCAACGATCGCCAAGTTGTATCCCGCCCAAAAGGCGGCGATAAAGGCGTCCCGTTCCCGGGCGATTTGCTCCTCCATCCTCCGGTAGGCCATCAACCAGGCACCATACTGTCTGCGGAATTTCGGAGAGAATTGAATATTCCATTTAACAGCGATCTCGTTCATCGGCACGATCGCCCGGCGCCAGATGTCCCGGGGCGAAAGACTGCCTCCGAAAGTGATCACCCGGTGGCTGAGGTAATCTTTCCCATACCTATCGGAACTTTTTTCTTCCGCTGGTTGGTCCCCATTCCCTTTCCTTTGAGTCGCCTTAAAATATTGCCGACTGAACTGTTGAACCAGATAACCTCCGGCAAACCCCATCTCATCCACGGATGAGTCAAAGGATGTCTCCCCGGATTGAAGAGAAGCCAACAGTTCACGCCAATCCCGCATCGGAAGCACCCCTTTCTCCCCGACCACTTCCTCCATATACATCCGCCAAAATTGCAAAAACGTCAGGTAAAACAACACTTCTTCCCGCATCGTCCACACGGATTGCGGAAGTTTCCGCGACGTATCCTGCAGGCGGAGGGCCACATTCCGGAGCATAGGCCGAAGCCGGATCGAACGACGATGCAACACCTGGCCCATCGCTTGCCACAGAACCCCTTGTCCGTAAGCCCTGCTCAACAACGAAGGCAAACGGCTTAACCATCCGTAATTGCGGCTGTCAAGAAGAAGCGCTTTCGCCGTTTCCGAAACGTGGGAATCAAGCTTCGCCAGAATGGTTTTGACAGCGGAAGCCACCGACGGGACCACGTCCTCGATGATCGCCCGCAAATGGATGTCTCCCCGGCTGAGATCCCCGGAGTAATAGAACGCGGTCATCCGATAGGTGTCCCCGGTCAATCCCTCCGGCACGACGGCCTGTTCGATCCCGAACAACAGATCCAGCGGCAACCCCTTTTCCCCCGTCACGCTGCGCGACCGCATCACGGCCAACTCTTCCACATAGTCAGCGCACTCCTCGGGGTCCTCCAAATATTCGTCGGTCAGGGGCAGAATGATCACCCCCGCATATACGGAATCCGCCTGCCGGCGCTGCACCTCCCGGGCGCTGATGCTGCCCGCAGGAGAGAATAGCTCCCGCGTGAGCCACGTTGGAAGCGGACGGGCGGTCAGATCGGCAAACAGGTTTCCGCCGATCGTCAGTGCCTTGTAACACATATCGCACAGGGCGGTTCCCTTCACCAGCTTTTTTTTGTTCACGGTTGCAGGTAGAGGGGCGGACCATGTCACGGCAAACCAGGGCCAGGCCTTGTTGTAGATGGACACCGTATGGCCGACGGCCCCGCACACCGAACAACACCCGTCCGCATCTTCTCCATATTCCGCCCCCTCGGCAATTTTGGACACCCAGGATGCCTCCATCAGACGATCGAGACAGGCGACAATGACCTCTCCGGGACGGAGCCGGCTGTCGGCCACTTTCACCAGATCAGGATTCAACGGTTCCGCGTACCGGTAGGCGGTTTCCGGACCGACCGACGCCAACACCACTACCCCCAATCGTTTCTCCTTCCCGGAGGGCACGGCGGCAATCTGCCGGGCGAGCTGTTCCGCGACGACGGGAATCAGTCCTTCGGGTGGACGGTTGGCGACGGTTCTTGCCAGACGGGCGCGCAGGTAGGTCTCCACTTTCTCCGGACGGTCGGCCATTTCGTCGAAATCCTTTTCATACAGGAGATAGACGGGAACCCCGTACCGTCCCTGGGCCAGCCGCTTATTCCCCCCGGAAGGCAAAGTAAAAGGTGCCGTCACCGTTCGTTCCGTCTCCGGCTGAAACCCTTTGGGCCCCTGGGACTGCCCCTCCTCCCCCCACTGCATCACCGGATGGGCCAAGACCCGCTCTCGTTCGGCATCGATCTCCACCAGGAAGACGTGCCGCCAGAAATTGCACGCGTCCGGTCGGTCCACGTCAGTAATCTGCCGGATCCCTTCGGCAGCCGGCTGAGGCACTTTCAGATAAGGTCGTCCCATCCGGACCAAACTCTCGATAAGCACGGACTTCACCTCCTTTGAATGAACAAGAATAAATACTAACTCATTTAAACCCGTCCGCTAGTTGGCCTGATGTTTCATGCCACTCGTTTCCGAAGACCACGTCCCCTGTCCGTTTTGCCTTCAGAGTAGCAACCCGTTTGGACAACATTGTGTCCCGAACATATATGTATTTGATCTGCAAAAAAAACTTGAACCATCCCATGTTCCCTAAAGGGTGCACAAACCAAATCCCTGGGCGTTTTTGGCTCCAAACCCTGCATCGAGCCCGACCTGCATCAAAGCCGGATCCCCCTGCAGACGGAAACGGCCGGACCAAGCCTTGATCACAGTTCCTTTGTATCTGAGGATGTGTAGGCGAGTTTTGCCCAACGGTTCGATTATCGTCTTCTCACCGGAATACGGCTCTCCCTGAATCGCCTCCCACTTCCGCGTCAAATTTTCATGAATCAGCTCCGAAAAGGATCGTTCCTGCGGATCAAAATAGCAAGTGTATCGCCCTCCCTCCGGTTTGTCGAAGGTGGAATAGACGGTGATGGGGGAAAGCGTAAACACCTCCACCGCCGACGAAGTGATTCGCGGTGATTCCACCTCCACCTTTTCCACTTCGACCACCTGCTTTCCCAGTTGCATCCGACCTTCCTTCGCCAACACCGAGGCCATTTGTTCGCAAAATTCCACCATCGGAGATGCGATCACGAGGCAGACGGGACCAAAAAAAGAAATTTTTCCTTTCTGCCGATCCAGCCGATACGAACCCATCAATCGGGAAAAGGTAAACAGCCGAAAAATCCGACCGCCTCCCGAATACCCCTTCCCGTGCAACTGTTCCGCATACTCCGGATCAAGAATCTTGTATACTGCCGACTGAACCCAGTAGTTATACTGAATGGGCAACTGCAAGCCGTCACCGGCAAATGATAACGTCAGTGTAAGATGCATCCTCTCCCCCCTTCTAGAAGTCGGTCAAAAACAGAAACAACCGAAGAGAGGATGCCGCTGAGTACTTTTGTCATCTGGGTGAAAACAAGCGGTACATCCCCTCCGGTGTCCGGCTATAATCATTCACCGACTTCCCAGATTTACTACGCAACCAGCAGTAGTCCACAGTATCCCTCATAGGTAAGCTATCAACCCTTAAAAATCCTATTAAATCAAGACTAAGATTAATATATCCATTTAATACAATTCCGTCAATTGCCAAATTAGCCGTAGACACCATATATTTTCGATTTTAGAAGATATGGAATAAAATAGAAGTTTCGTCGACCCACAGGAGTTTTTGCGCTACCGGAGCTCGACGACACCTTATGCAACTCCTGTTTCATGCCGAGGTATTTGGATTGTCCACCCAAAGCGGCTTCATAAAAAGGAGACTTTTCCCCGCATCGGCAGGCTCGGCGGCGGCCACACATCTAAGTATCTCTTTTCCCAGCTCGATAACTTCCTAATGTATGTGTGTTTCCTCCCAAACGGCGTCGCATTTTATATGTTCTCGAAATTAGTGCATCAATTCCTCTTATGCCACAAAAAATCGGGACATCGCAAGGATGAGGGTTTAGCCGCGACATCGCCAGCGGAATGTTCACGATGAAGCCGGCAAAATACAATGAGAAGGACATCAAATCTACTTCCGATGTCGCGACGAAACGAAAAGTCCTTGGATGTTCACGCAATGACAGAAAGGGGGCCATGCCGTGAAGATCGCCGTGCTGTATGCCAGCTCCCGCAGAGGCGGAAATTCCGAGCGATTGGCGAAGGTGCTGGTCGAAGGAATGGACGTGGATTCCATTTTCCTGACCGATTACCGGATCGAACCGATCATCGACAACCGACACACGGAGCAAGGATCCTATCCCGAGGACGATTACCGGAAACTGTTGGACCGGGCGCTCAAGCAGGACCTCCTGATCTTCGCCACCCCCATCTACTGGTACGGGATGCCGGGGCCTTTGAAGCTCTTCATCGACCGCTGGTCCCAATCCCTGCGGGAAAACCGGAAGGATTTTCTCGCCAGGATAGCGGGAAAAAGGGCGTATGTCCTGGCCGTGGGAGATGACGACCCCCATGTGAAGGGAA
>Ga0079224_100014458_pt1 | contig 11026 bp, 8 predicted proteins | sample Stecom2015_FD_80414 | JGI IMG/M metagenome (GOLD analysis project Ga0079224, IMG submission 80414) | Agricultural soil microbial communities from Utah to study Nitrogen management - Steer compost 2015 | ecosystem: Environmental > Terrestrial > Soil > Agricultural land | place: USA: Utah...
ACCGATCCGAGGTCGGTGCCGCCGATGGCGAACGCGGTGGCGTTCTTGCCGCTGTTGAGCACCACGGCGATGAACGCGGCGGCGAGCGTGAGGACCGTCAGGCCGACCTGGACGGGCAGGCGCCTGGCCTTGGGCACCGACGCCTCGATCAGCAGGCCCGCGAAGGCCGCGCCGAAGACGATGATCATGGGCGACAGGCCGGCCCAGTCGATTGACATCTCACTCATTGGTCTCTCCGGCGGCAGGTGCTTCGTTGGGTTCGTCCTGGACGAACTGCAGGGTGTTGTCCACGGCCGGTTCGACGGCGTCGATGAGCGGCTGCGGGTAGAACCCGAACCCGATGATGGCGATCACCAGCGGCGCGATGAGCGCCTTCTCGCGCAGCGTCAGGTCGCGTTTCATCGCCGGGACCTCGTCCAGGGCCGGGTTGCGGTCGCCCTGCATGGTGCGCTGGTACATCCACAGGACGTAGGCGGCGGCGAGGATGATGCCGAGGGTGGCGACCACGCCGACCGGTTCGTTCTCGGTGAAGGTGCCCAGCAGGACCAGGAACTCGGAGATGAACGGGGCCGTGCCCGGCAGGGACAGCGAGGCCAGGCCCGCGAACAGGAAGATCCCGGCGAGGAGCGGGAGGGTCTTCGCCGCTCCCCCGTAGTCGCCGATCGCGGAGGATCCGCGGCGCAGGGCGAGCATGCCCACCACGATGAAGAGCAGGCCGGTGGCCAGGCCGTGGTTGAACATGTAGAGGATCGCGCCGGTGGCCGAGGAGGACGTGAACGCGAAGATGCCGACGCCGATGAATCCGAAGTGGGCGATCGAGGTGTAGGCGACCAGGCGCTTGAGGTCGGTCTGCCCGATCGCGACCAGGGCCGCGTAGATGATGCCGATGACGCTCATGCCGATGATCCACGGCGCGAACGTCTGCGTGGCGTCGGGGAACAGCGGGACGCAGTAGCGCAGGATCGCGAAGGTGCCGATCTTGTCCATGACGCCGACGAGGAGCGCGGCGATCGCGGCGGGCGCGGCGCCGCCCGCGTCGGGCAGCCAGGTGTGGAACGGGAAGAACGGCGCCTTGATGGCGAAGGCGATGAAGAAGCCGAGGAACAGCCAGTTCTGGAGTGTCCCGGCCTCCATCGGCTCGGCGTCCACGAGGGTCTGCCAGTCGAAGACGCCGCCGTTCGCCACCCACAGGCCGATGACGGCGACGAGCATGAGCAGGCCGCCGAGGAGCGAGTAGAGGAAGAACTTGACGGCGGCGTACTGGCGGCGGGTGCCGGTGCCGTAGGAGCCGATGAGGAAGTACATCGGCACGAGCATGGCCTCGAAGAAGAAGTAGAACAGCAGCACGTTGGAGGCCAGGAAGGTCGCCAGCATGGCCGCTTCGAGGGCGAGGATGAGGGCGAAGAACGTCGGCACGGAGCGCTGGACGGCGTCGAGGTCGCGCCAGGCGGCGAGCATCGCGATGGGGGTGAGCCCCGCGGTGAGGACGACCATGAGCAGCGCGATGCCGTCGACGCCCCACGACAGGTTGAGGTTCCAGGCCTCGATCCAGGTGTAGGACTCGGTGAACTGGAGCCAGGGGGCGCCCTCGCCGTGGTCGAAGCCGATGGCGACGAGCGCGGCGATCACCGCGACCAGGCCGGAGACGCCGAGGGCGATCCACTTGGCGAGGTCGGCCTGCTCGCGCCGCACCGAGGCGACGACGATTGCGCCGATCAGGGGCACGGCGACGAGCGCTGAGAGCAATGGGAGCTCGTTCATCGGTCGCTCACCGCCAGGCGCGCGGGCGCCGCGTGGGTGACACTGGACGAGTCGTTCATGGGATAACCACCATCATCGGCACGGGCGCCGCGTCGGCGGCATGGGACGACTCCGTTCATTGGATAACCACCACCATCAGTGCCGCCACCACGATGACGGCACCCGAGAGTATGGACAGGGCATAGGAGCGGACGAAGCCGGTCTGGAGTGCCAGCAGGCGCCGCGAGGTGCCGCCGACGGCCGCGGAGAGGCCGTTGACGACGCCGTCGACGCCGCGGGCGTCGATCGCGACCGAGGCCCCCGCGGCGAAGCGGCCGGGGCGTTCGAACAGGCCGCGGTTGACGGCTTCGCCGCCGAGGTCGGCGCGGGCGATGCGGACCGGCCAGGCCGCGGCGCGCGGCACCTCGTCGGTGCCGCGGCGGAACAGGAACCACGCCAGGCCCGCCCCGAGGACGACGGCCGCGGTGGTGATGAGGGTGACCTGCATGTGGCTCAGGTGTCCGTGCGCCTCGTGCTGCTCCCCGAAGACGGGGGTGAGCCATTCGGTGACGGGGCTGGCCATGAGGCCGCCGGCGGCGATCGAGCCCAGTCCGAGGAGGATCAGCGGGCCGGTCATGATCGCCGGGGACTCGTGCGGGCGCACGTCGTCGGTCCACCGTTTGGGGCCGTGGAAGGTGAGGACGAACAGGCGGGTCATGTAGAACGCGGTGAGCGCGGCGCCGAGGAGGGCCGCGCCTCCGGTGACCCAGCCCTGCCAGCCTTCGCGGGCGAAGGCGGCGGCGATGATCGGGTCCTTGGAGAAGTAGCCGCTGAACGGGAACAGGCCGATGATGGCGAGCCATCCGGCGGCGAAGGTCGCGTAGGTGATCGGCATGGCGCGCCGCAGTCCGCCGAAGCGGCGGATGTCGGTCTGGTCGTTCATGGCGTGCATGACCGAGCCGGAGCCGAGGAACAGGCCGGCCTTGAAGAAGCCGTGGGCGAGCAGGTGGATGATGCCGAGCGCGAACGCGGCGCCGCCGAGGCCCACGGCGAGGAACATGTAGCCGATCTGGGAGACCGTGGACCAGGCGAGGACGCGTTTGATGTCGTCCTTCGCGCAGCCGACGATCGCGCCGAACAGGAGCGTGAGCGCGCCGATGGCGACGACGGCGGTCTGCACGGTCTCGTTGAGGCTGAAGATGGCGTGGGAGCGGGCGATGAGGTAGACGCCGGCGGTGACCATGGTGGCGGCGTGGATGAGCGCCGAGACCGGGGTGGGGCCTTCCATGGCGTCGGGGAGCCAGGTCTGGAACGGCCACTGCCCGGACTTGCCGCAGGCGGCGGCGAGGAGGAGCAGGCCGATGGCGAGGCTCGTGCCTTCGGGCAGTCCTTCGGCGCCGTTGAAGACGGTGGCGAAGTCGAGGCTGCCGATGGCGCCGACCATGAGGAACATGGCGAGCAGGAAGCCGACGTCGGCGACGCGGTTGGTGAGGAAGGCCTTCTTGCCGGCGGTGGCCGCGGCGGGCTTGATCTGCCAGAACGCAATGAGGAGGTAGGAGGCGAGGCCCACGCCCTCCCAGCCGACGAAGGTCATGAAGTAGTTGCCGCCGAGGACGAGGATGAGCATCGCGGCGACGAACAGGTTGAAGTAGGCGAAGAACTTGCGTCTGCCCTCGTCGTGCTCCATGTAGCCGACGGCGTAGATGTGGATGAGCAGGCCGACGCCGGTGATGAGCAGGCAGAACACGGCGCTGAGCGGGTCGAACAGGAGGCTCGCCTCGATGGCGAGGTCGCCCACCGAGATGATGGTGAACAGGTCGGTGGCGACGTTCTTGTTGTCGAGGCCCGCGAGCCCCGCGAACATGCCGAGCGCGAGGGCGAAGGCGGCGCCGATGGTGGCGACGCCGAGCCAGTGGCCCCACTTGTCGGAGCGGCGGCCGGTCAGGAGCAGGATCGCGGCGCCCGCGGCGGGCAGGGCGATGAGCAGCCACGTCACGGTGAGCAGTCCGGTGGCGGGCGCGTACGTTATCTCGTCCACTGAGTCCTCACTAGGCCTTCAGGAGGTTGGCGTCGTCGACCGAGGCCGATCGGCGGGAGCGGAAGATCGCCATGATGATCGCGAGTCCGATGACGACTTCGGCGGCGGCGACCGCCATGACGAAGAACGCCATGACCTGGCCGTCGATGGTGCCGGTGGTGCGGGCGAAGGTGACCAGGGTCAGGTTGCCGGCGTTGAGCATGAGCTCGACGCACATGAACACGACGATGGCGTTGCGTCGCACGAGGACACCGACGGCGCCGATGCTGAACAGCGCGGCGGCGAGGATGAGGTAGTACTCGTGGCTCATCGCTCGTCCTTTCCTTCGGTCTGCTTCGGGGCCGCCTCGGCGGCGGTGAGCTGCCGGGGCGGGACGTATTCGGACAGGCTCTTCGGTTCCACGGCCCCGTCGGGCAGCAGCGCGGGCGTGGCCGTGGAGTCCGAGGTGGCGAACACGCCGGGTCCGGGGAGCGGGCCGGGGTACTTGCCGGGCGCGAAGCGCTCGCGGCTGGCCTGCTTCTGTCCGCGGGTGGCGCCCTTGCGGGTGACGTGCGCGAACATGAGGGCGCCGACGGCGGCGACGGTGAGGACGCCGGACATGACCTCGAACGGGAAGATGTAGGTGGTGAAGAGGCTCTCGGCGACGGCGGCGACGTTGGAGTCCTCGCCGGCGGCCCCGGCCGCGCCGGGCGGGCCCTCGGCGATGGTCAGGCCCGCGACGGCGTGCGCCAGGCCCGAGGAGAGCAGCGCGGCCAGGCCGATGCCGAGGCACACGGCGAAGAAGCGCTGCCCGCGGAGGGTCTCGAACATGGAGTCCCTGGAGTCGCGTCCGAAGAGCATGAGGACGAACAGGAACAGCATCATGATCGCGCCGGTGTAGACCATGATCTGCACGAAGCCGAGGAACGGCGCGGACTGCATGATGTAGAAGACGGCCAGGCACACCATGGTGAGCGCCAGCATGAGCGCGGCGTGGACGGCCGAGCGGGCGAGGACGAGGCCGATGGCCCCGCCGAGGGCGAGCGGGGCGAGGATCCAGAACGCGATGGCCTCGCCGGTGCTGACGGACTGGGCCAGGTCGACGATCACTGTTCGGCTCCTTCCTTGCGGGCGAGCATCTCGCTGAGGGAGAACTCCGCTCCCGCGCTGGCGCCGGGGTTCTGGGGTCCGGACTCGTAGTAGTCCTTCTCGCTGTCGCCCAGGCGCATGGGGTGCGGCGGCTGCTCCATGCCCTCGGTGAGGGGGGCGAGGAGCTCCTCCTTGGTGAAGATCAGGTCGCGCCGGTCGTCGCGGGCCAGTTCGTACTCGTTGCTCATGGTGAGCGAGCGGGTCGGGCACGCTTCGACGCACAGGCCGCAGAAGATGCAGCGCGCGTAGTTGATCTGGTAGGTCTTGGCGTACCGCTCGCCGGGCGAGTAGCGCTCGGTCTCGGTGTTCTCGGCGCCTTCGACGTAGATGGCGTCGGCCGGGCAGGCCCAGGCGCACAGTTCGCAGCCGATGCACTTCTCGAGGCCGTCGGGGTGACGGTTGAGGACGTGCCGGCCGTGGTAGCGCGGCTGGAGCTTCGGCGGCTCCTCGGGGTACTCGACCGTCACCTTCGGCTTGAACATGTGCGAGAAGGTGACGCCGAAGCCTTTGGCGAATCCGGACATCGCTACTCCTCCTTCTTCTGTCGCGGTGCGGCCGGCGAGCCGCTGAAGGGCTCGCGTTCGCGCGTGTTCGGGTCGGGTGAACGCGGCGTGGACTCGCTCGGCGCGGTCTCGCTGTGTTCGAGTTCGGTGAGGCCGCGCGGGCTGGGCGGGACGACGAGGTCGAGCGGCGGCACGGGGAAGCCGCCGAGCCCGGTGTCGGGTTCGGCGGGCGGTTCGTAGGGCTTGCGGGCGGGCCAGAAGAAGATCAGGGCCATGACCGCGACGGCCGCGCCGCCGGCGAACGCGATGCGGGTGGGCGTCTCGTTGCCGGTGTCGAGGCCGATGTTCATGGCTGCCAGGACCATGAGCCAGATGAGGCTGACGGGCACGAGGACCTTCCAGCCCAGGCGCATGAACTGGTCGTAGCGGAAGCGCGGGAGGGTGCCGCGCAGCCACACGTAGAAGAACAGGAACGCCAGGACCTTCCCGAAGAACCAGACCAGCGGCATCCAGCCCTCGTTGGCGCCGGGCCACCACGAGCTCGGGAAGGGCGCCGCCCAGCCGCCGAGGAACAGGGTCACGCACAGGGCGGACATGGTGACCATGTTGACGTATTCGGCGAGGAAGAACGAGGCGTACTTGAGGCTGGAGTACTCGGTGCCGAAGCCGGCGACGAGTTCGGATTCGGCCTCGGGGAGGTCGAACGGGGCCCGGTTCGTCTCGGCGATCATCGCGATGACGAAGATGACGAAGCTGGGGGCCAGGACCAGGAAGTACCAGCCCGGCAGGGTCATCTCGAAGCCGCCGAGGCTGAAGGGGATGCCTTCGGCCTGGGCTTCGACGATGGCGCCGGTGGACATGAGCTGGGACTGGAAGAACACGGTGAGCACGGCCAGGCCCAGGGCGATCTCGTAGGAGATGACCTGGGCGGCGGCGCGCAGCGCGCCGAGCAGCGAGTAGGACGATCCGGAGGACCACCCGGCGAGGACGATGCCGTAGACGCCGACGGCCGAGCAGGCGAGGATGACCAGGACGCTGACTTCGAAGTCGGTGAGCTGGAGCAGGGTCTGCTGTCCGAAGAGGGAGACCTCCGGGCCCATGGGGATCACCGCGAACGCGGTGAACGCGCAGGTGACGGCGATGAGCGGTGCCAGGAGGAAGAGGAACCTGTCCGCGGTGCGCGGGGTGATGTCCTCTTTGAAGGCGAGCTTGAGGCCGTCGGCGAGCGACTGGAGGAGCCCGAAGGGGCCGTTGCGGTTGGGTCCGGGCCGCACCTGCATGACGGCGACGACGCGGCGCTCGTACCAGATGGTGAACAGCACCAGCAGGACGAGCACCACGAATACGGCGACGCCCTTGATCAGCATGAGCCAGAGCGGGTCGTTCATCGCTTGGCCGCCTCCTTCTGCTCGTCGGCTCCGGCCGCGGGGGCCGGTGTCGCGGTCGGGTAGGCGCGGATGGTGACGACGTCGCCGGCGCCGGCGCCGAGGTGGCGGTGGATGCCGCGGCCGGGCGCGTTGGTCGGGAGCCACACCACGCCTTCGGGCATGTCGGTGGTGCGCAGCGGGAGGGTGATCCCGCCGATCGCGGTGGCCACGGTGACGCCGCCGCCTTCGGTGGCGCCGATGGCCTTGGCGGTGGCGGCGCTCAGGCGCACCACCGGGTCGGGGGCGCAGCCGGCGAGGTGCGGGTTGTTCTCCTGGAGGGAGCCGCCGTCGAGCAGCTGCCGCCAGGTCGCCAGGATGGCCTTGCCTTCGCGGGTCTTGGCGTTGGCCGCGTCGTAGACGGGCCGGTCGGCCGGCTTGTCGGGCCGCCAGTCCGGGGCGGGCTGGCGGGTGAGCGGGTCGGGCAGGCCGGCGAGTTCGGCGCGGACGCGCCGGGTGTCGGCCAGGCCCAGGTCGTGCCCCATGGCCTGGGCGAGGACGTCGAGGACGGCGTGGTCGCCCATGAGGTCGGTCTCGAGGGTGGCCTCGAAGGTCCGCAGGCGTCCCTCCCAGTCGAAGTAGGCGCCTTCCTTGTGGGTGGCCGGCGCGACCGGGAGGACGACGTCGGCGACGCGGGTGACCGCGGAGTGGCGGATCTCGAGCGAGACGACGAAGCCGGCCGCGTACAGGGCCGCTTCGACGGCGGGCGCTCCGGCGAAGTCGTAGGGGTCGACGCCGCCGACGAGGAGGCCGTTGACCTCGCCGTCGGCCGCGGCCTGGAGGATCTCCCAGGCGCCGCGGCCTTCGCCGCCGGGGAGGGCGTCGACGCCCCAGTAGGCGGCGAGCTGCTCGCGGTCGGCGGCGTAGTCGGCGAGGCCGCCGCCGGGCAGGAGCCCGGGGAGGCAGCCGGCTTCGACGGCGCCGCGGTCGCCCGCGCGCCGGGGGATCCAGGCGATGCGGGCGCCGGTGGCGGCGGCGAGTTTCACGGCGGCGGTGAGGGCGCCTTCGACGGTGGCCAGTCGCTCGCCGAGGAGGATGACGGCGCCCGGTTCGGTGAGGGCGTCGTGGACGGCGCCACGGTGGCGCCAGCCGTCGAGGATCTCGGCCTCTTCGCCGGGGAGCCCTTCGACGAGGTTCGCCTCGAGCTTGCGGGTGCCGCGGGTGGCGTAGGGGGCGAGCACGTGGACCCTCTGGCCCTTGGCGCGGACGGCCTTGCGCATGCGCAGGAACGCGATGGGGCATTCCTCTTCGACTTCGAGGCCGGCGACGAGCACGACGGGGGCGTTCTCGAGGTCCTCGTAGGTGACCGCGCCGGAGGAGGGGTAGACGCCCGCGACGGTGTGCGCGAGGAACTCGGCCTCCTCGGTGGAGTGCGGGCGGGAGCGGAAGTCGATGTCGTTGGTGCCGAGGGCGACGCGCGCGAACTTGGCGTAGGCGTAGGCGTCTTCGACGGTGAGTCGGCCGCCGGGCAGGACCCCGACGCCTTCGGCCTCCTTGAGGCCGGCCGCGGCCAGGCGGAGCGCCTCGGGCCAGGAGGCCTCGCGGAGGCTCCCGTCGCTCTGGCGCACGAGCGGCTTGGTGATGCGGTCGGCGGCGTCGACGTAGGACATGGCCCAGCGGCCCTTGTCGCAGTTCCATTCCTCGTTGACGGCCGGGTCGTTGCCGGCGAGGCGCCGCAGGACCTTGCCGCGGCGGTGGTCCGAGCGCTGGGCGCACCCGGCCGAGCAGTGCTCGCACACACTGGGGCTGGAGACGAGGTCGAAGGGGCGGGAGCGGAACCGGTACTGGGTGCCGGTGAGCGCGCCGACCGGGCAGATCTGGACGGTGTTGCCCGAGAAGTAGGACTCGAACGGCTCGTCCTCGTAGATGCCGACCTGTTCGAGCGCGCTGCGCTCCATGAGCTCGATGAACGGGTCGCCGGCGATCTGGTCGGAGAAGCGGGTGCAGCGGGCGCACAGGACGCAGCGCTCGCGGTCGAGCAGGACCTGGGAGGAGATCGGCAGCGCCTTCTTGTAGGTGCGCTTGTCGGCCGCCTCCATGCGGGTCTCGGTGCGCCCGGTGCTCATCGCCTGGTTCTGGAGGGGGCATTCGCCGCCCTTGTCGCAGACGGGGCAGTCGAGGGGGTGGTTGATCAGGAGGAACTCCATGATCCCCTCTTGGGCCTTGGCCGCGACCTCGCTGGAGTGCTGGGTCTTGACGACCATGCCCTCCATGGCGGTGGTGGTGCAGGAGGCGGCCGGTTTCGGCATGCCGCGGCCGTTGCCCATGTCGGGCACTTCGACGAGGCATTGGCGGCAGGCGCCGGCGGGTTCGAGCAGCGGGTGGTCGCAGAAGCGCGGGATCTCGATGCCGAGCTGCTCGGCGGCGCGGATGATCAGGGTGCCCTTGGGGACGGTGATCTCGACGCCGTCGATGGTGAACGTGACCTGGTCAGTCATGTCAGTGCGCTCCAATCGCCTCGGCGGCGAAGCGGGGTGGCTTGATGCCCTCGATGTAGTCGAGGTAGTCCTGCTCGAAGTACTTGAGCGAGGAGGTGACGCAGGAGGTGGCGCCGTCGCCGAGGCCGCAGAAGGACCGGCCGAGGAGGTTCCCGCAGGCGTCCTTGAGGATCTTGAGGTCGCCCAGTTCGCCTCTGCCGGAGAGGATCCGCTCATAGACGCGGACCATCCAGTAGTTGCCCTCGCGGCAGGGCGTGCACTTGCCGCACGATTCGTGGGCGTAGAACTTGAGCCAGCGCCAGCAGGCGAGGACGGGGCAGTCCTGGTCGGAGAAGACCATCAGGGCGGTGGTGCCGAGGATGGATCCGGCCTTGGCGACGTTGTCGAAGTCCAGGGGGACGTCGACGTGTTCGGCGGTGAGCATCGGCGTGGAGGAGCCGCCGGGGGTGAAGAAGCGGAGCTCGTGCCCGTCCTCCATGCCGCCGGCGAGCTCGATGAGCTCCTTGAGGGTGGTGCCCATGGAGCACTCGTACTGGCCGGGGCGTTTGACGCGCCCGGACAGGGAGTAGATCATGGTGCCCGCGGAGTTCTCCGAGCCGATGGACTTCCACCATTCGGCGCCGCCGAGGACGATGTGCGGGACGGCGGCGATGGTGCCGACGTTGTTGATGCACGTGGGCTTCTGGTAGAGGCCGTGCGTGGCGGGGAACGGCGGGCGCAGGCGCGGCTGGCCCCGCATGCCCTCGAGGGAGTCGAGGAGGGCGGTCTCCTCGCCGCAGATGTAGGCGCCGGCGCCGGAGTGGACGACCACTTCGAGGTCGAAGCCGGAGCCGAGGATGTCCGTGCCGAGGTAGCCGGCGGCCTTGGCCTCGGCGACGGCGTGGCGCAGGCGGCGGGCGGCGTGGACGGCCTCGCCGCGGACGTACACGAACGCCCGGCTGGCCTTGATGGCGTAGGAGGCGATGATGATGCCCTCGATGACCGCGTGCGGGTCGTTCATCATCAGCGGCAGGTCCTTGCAGGTGCCCGGCTCGCCCTCGTCGGCGTTGACGACGAGGTAGTGCTCATTGCCGTCGTCGGGCACGAACTGCCATTTCATGCCGACGGGGAAGCCGGCGCCGCCGCGGCCGCGGTGTCCGGACTCCTTCATGAAGGCGATCAGGTCCGCCGGGGTGTGGTCCAGGGCCTTGCGCAGGGCGCGGTAGCCGTCGAGCTGCTCGTAGACGTCGAGTCGCCAGGCGCCGGGCGAGAGCCAGCGCTTGGTGACGACGGGCTTGAGCTTGTCGAGGACGTCTTCGCGGGGTCGTCTTGGTCCAGGCACGGTAACTCGACTCACTTCGCTTCCTCTTTGTCCTTGGCGAGCAGCGGCGCGTCGGCGTCGAAGTCGGGGGTGGCGATCCCCGCTTCGGCCGCGAGCCGTGCGCCGGCAAGGGTGGGCTCGCCCGCCGCGGTGCCTTCGAGGCCTGCTTCGCGGGCGTCTTCGAACCCGGCCAGCTGCACCGACGTCTCGCGGAGCGTGCACAGGGGCGCGCCCCGGCTGGGGACGGGCCGCTTGCCTTCGCGCAGCTGCCGGACGAGATCGAGGGCTTCGACCTCGTCCATCTCGTCGAAGAACTCGTAGTTGACGGTGACGACGGGCGCGTAGTCGCACGCGGCGAGGCATTCGGCGTGCTCGAGGGTGACCGTGCCGTCGGGCGTGGTCTCGTCGTGGCCGACGCCGAGTTCGTCCGAGAGCGCGTCGTAGATCTTCTGCCC
>Ga0079224_100014459_pt1 | contig 11026 bp, 8 predicted proteins | sample Stecom2015_FD_80414 | JGI IMG/M metagenome (GOLD analysis project Ga0079224, IMG submission 80414) | Agricultural soil microbial communities from Utah to study Nitrogen management - Steer compost 2015 | ecosystem: Environmental > Terrestrial > Soil > Agricultural land | place: USA: Utah...
CAGCGCGTGGGCGTCCCTCTCGAGCGGCTCGCCGTACTTCCCGACCAGGGCGTTCCGGAACTCGTCCCCGGTCAGGGGGTCGGCCTGGTTCTCGATGAGCCGCCAGATCGCGACGACGCGTCCACCCTCGGGCGGCGGGGAAAAGTGGACGACGAGGCTGTCGGAGCGCTCCTTGCCATCGACGAAGGCGCGCAAACCCCCGCTGATCTTCCGCACGAAGTCCTTCGTCTGGAGGCTCTCCATGCCGTCGCTGTAGGTGAAGGCCCCGCGCTGCTCGACGATCCTCGCTTCCTCGACGCCGTGCGTGAGCAGCGCCTGGCGCGCCTGCTCGGGCGTCATGCCCAGCCGCAGCCCGACGATGTCGAACCTGTCGTCGGCATGCGCGAGGCCGATCGAGAAGAGCCAGACGAGCGGCGCGAGGAACAGCAGCCCACGCCAGCGACGAACGGAAACGCGAAGTGATTCCACGGCGAGCCCCCTCGACTCTTTTTTCGGGAATGTACCGCAAGGATCCGACGGCGGTACAGCCCGGGAGGAGCCTCGGTCGCGTCGATCGGAGGGCCGGGCGGAACCCTGCCCCGCCGCGCCCCCGGACCGGTGGCGTCAGGCGACCGGCAGCGCCAGCCGGTAGAAGCGCGCGGCCGTTCCCGCGAAGAGTTCGCGCTTCTCCTGCGCGCTGCACCCGGCGGCGATGCGCTTGAACGCGTTCCAGAGCACCGCGTAGCCGCAGCTGCCGAGATCGACCGGGAAGTTGCTCTCGAACATGCAGCGCGAGGCGCCGAAGGCGTCGATGCACTCGTCGATGTACGGGCGCCACTCCCGCGCGAGCTGCTCCGACGAGGCGGGCGGCTCCGACAGGAACGACGGGAAGCCGCAGAACACCATCGCCAGCCCGCCCAGCTTGACGTGCACGTTGGGGCATTGGGCGAGCTCGCGAATGCTCCGGCGCCAGGTGTCGAAGCGTTCCTCGCGACGGCCGGCGTGGCGGCCGATGCCGAGGGGGGTGCCGACATGGTCGAGCACGATCGGCGTGTCGGGGAACGCGCGCGCGAGCTCGGTCACCTCGGGGATCTGCGGCTCGAGCACCCAGGCGTCGAAGGACAGTCCGTGCGCTGCGAGCCGCGCGAAACCTGCGCGGAACTCGGGGCTGCGGTAGAGGCCCTCCGGCGCGCGGCCGTGGAGCGGGCCCAGCACCTCGGGATCGTCGTGCCAGGAGGCGCTGTGACGGATGCCGCGAAAGCGTCCGCCGCCCGCGGCGATGTGGGCCTCGAGCACCCGGTCCACGGTGTCGGGCGGCAGGCGCAGGTCGGCATGGCTCACGATGCCCGCGCAGGCGCGGGTGGGACCATAGGTGCCGCTCGCGCACATCGCCGCCACGCCATTGACGAAATCGGTCTCCCCGACCGGCCGCAGCGCGGGAGGCCCGTCCTTGCGCCACATCGAGCGGCATTCGACGAAAACGGTCGCGACCACGTTGTGGCCGCTGCCGGTGTCCTCCAGCAGCTCGTCGAGCAGGTACCGGGCGGCCATGTCGATCACCCGCAGGAAGCCGTGGCGCCTCGCCGGATCGTCCCCGGCCGCGGCCAACGCGGCACGACGGTCCCAGAGGTGGTGGTGGGGATCGACGATGGGCAGTTCCGGCTCGAGGATCTCCTCGACGGGCCCGGCCGGCCCCGTCATGACGCCTCCGCCTGCAGCTGCGCGGCATCCACGCCGATGTCCTGCTCGCAGGTGTTGCCCACGTCGGAGACGGTCGAGCGTCGCATGTCGCGCGTCCAGCGCAGGTCGTCGAAGTCGGTGCCCCGGTGCATGGTGCAGCGGTTGTCCCAGATGACGAGGTCGCCGACGCGCCAGCGATGCGTGTGCACGAACTGCGGCTGCGTGGCGAAGGCCATGAGGCGATCGACCAGCTCGCGCGCCTCGCCGTCGTCCATCCCGACGATGCGGCCGATGTGGGACGCGAGGTACAGGCTCGTGCGACCGCTCTCGGGGATCCTGCGCACCAGCCGCTGCAGCACGGGCGGCAGCGATGCGCGTTCTTCCTCGTCGAAGTTCGTGAAGCCCAGCCGCGCCCGCGAATGGAAGATCGAGTGTTCGGCGACGAGCGGCGCGAGCCGTGCCTTCTCCGCGGCCGGCAGGGCGTCCCAGGCGGCGCGCATGTCGGCGAGCTGGGTGTGGCCGCCGATGGGCGCCACCGACTGCGCATAGAGTGCCGACGCGTAGCCGGGCACGTGCCGGAAGGAGCTGTCGGTATGCCAGAGCCGGTTGCCGAGCTGGAACATACGACGACGGCTGTCGGCGCCCCAGATCCGGTTCTCGACGGTGAGGTTGGAGATGTCGGCAATCTCCGGGCGATGCCGCAGCGCCTGGTCCTTGCGGTGGACGCTGATGGTCTTCTCGTGCGGGCCGAACAGGCCCGTGAAGGCCAGGTGCTGTTCCTCGTCCAGCGCCTGGCCCGGGAAGACGAGCACCGCGTAGTGCGCGAAAGCCGCGCGGATCTCCCGCTCGTCCTCGGGCGACAGCGGCCGGGACAGGTCGACACCGCCGACCTCGGCGACGAAGCGCTCCGAGCAGGGTAGTACCGTGATTGCCATGAACCGTCTCCTGGATCTTGCGGCCTGCGCCTTCCGCGCGGCCTGTCTCGCCCCTCGAGCCGGGGGCGTGTCGCGGAATCCGCATTATCCGTCATGGGAGGCCGGCCCGCACGGGCGCAGTCGTTCCCGCGGCTATCATCGTGCATCCCGCACACCGGCGCCCGGATGAAAGGCTGGCTCGACCGAATCTTCCTGTCCCTCGCGCGCGAGTTCCGCTGGAGCTTCATGCCGCCGCTGATGGTGTACGTCGCGGCGGGCATCTCCGGCCTGACCTCGATCGTGGGCACCTTCTTCGTGAAGGACTACCTCGGCCTCAGCGCGGAGTTCCTCGCCGCGCTCGGCTTCTGGGCCGGCCTGCCCTGGGCGCTGAAGATGCCGCTCGGCCACCTCGTGGACCTCCTGTGGCGCTACAAGTCGGGCCTCGTCTATCTCGGCGCCAGCCTGATCGCCGCCAGCCTGCTCATCATGATCGGCCTGCTCGCCGAGCCCGAGGCGATGCGCCGCTATGCGAGCGCCGAGGCCTGGTACGTGCTCGCGGCCCTGCTCGCGCCGGTCGGCTACGTGACCCAGGACGTCGTCGCGGACGCCATGACGGTCGAGGCGGTGCCCCTCGTGCGCAGCGACGGCAGCCCGGTGCCCGAGGCCCAGCGCCGGTCGATGCACACGACGATGCAGACGCTCGGTCGCGTGGCCATCATCGGCGGCAGCCTCCTGGTGGCGCTCGTCAACGTGGTCATGCTGCGCGGGGTGCAGCTGCTGCCCCCGCCCGAGCAGGCGGCGGTCTACGTGCGCGTGTACGAGCTCGCGCTCCTCATCCCCGCGGTGTCGGTCGCCGGCGTCGTGCTCGCGTCCTGGCTGCGCAGGCGGCGCATCGCCGCGCTCATGTCGAGCGGCCATTCGCGCGAGGAGGCGATGCGCCTGGTCGCGGTGCACGACGAGGCGCCCGCGGTGAACTGGTGGATCCTGGGCGGCGGCCTGCTGTTCGCGGCGGTGTCGCTGGGCGTCGGGCTCTCCGATGCCCCCTTCCTCGCGCGCTGGGGGCAGGAGATCATCTTCGCCGCCTCGATGGCCATCGTCATCTTCCTGCTCGCGCGCCTCACGCGCGAGCTCACACGGGACGCACGGCGCACGCTCATCGGCACCGCGATCGTGATCTTCGTCTTCCGGGCGCTGCCCGGGCCCGGCGCCGGCGCGACCTGGTGGCAGATCGACGTGCTCGGCTTCGACCAGCAGTTCCTCTCGGAGCTTTCGCTGATCGCGGCGAGCCTCACGCTCGTGGGCCTGTTCGTCTTCCGGCGCTTCATGGCCGAGCGCTCCATCTACACCGTGGTGGCCGTGCTCAGCGTCGCCGGCTTCCTGCTGAGCCTTCCCATCGTGGGCATGTACTACGGCCTGCACGAGTGGACCGCCGCGCGCACCGGCGGGATCGTGGATGCCCGCTTCATCGCCGTCATCGACACCGCGCTCGAGTCGCCGCTCGGCCAGATCGCGATGGTGCCGATGCTCGCCTGGATCGCCAACTCCGCGCCGGCAAGGCTCAAGGCGACCTTCTTCGCGGTCATGGCCTCGTTCACCAACCTGGCGCTGTCGGCCTCGCAGCTCGGAACGCGCTACCTGAACCGCATCTACGTCGTCAGCCGCGAGGTGCGCGAGCCGGAGACAGGCGTGGTCAAGGTGGCGGCCGACTACAGCCAGCTGGGCGAGCTCCTCATCGTGGTGACCGTGCTCTCGCTCGTCGTGCCGCTCGTCGCCATCGCCATCGTGAAGGCCGCCCGCATGCGCAGCGGCTGAAGCGCGAACACCGCGCCCGGCGACGCCCGCGTTCGTCGCGGCCGTGGCGCGCCCTTAGCCCGCCTTCGCCTTCGGTTCCCGGTTGACGAGCACGATGCCGGCGGCAATCAGGACGAGCCCGATGCCGAGGCCCGGCGTGATCGGTTCGCCGAGCAGCAGGTGGGCAAAGAAGACGCCCGCGACCGGTGTGAGGAAGGTGAACGCATGCAGCGTGGTCGCGCGGTAGCGCGACACCAGCCAGAACCAGGCGAGGTAGGACGAGCCGGCGACGACGATCGTCGTGTAGGCGAGCGCCGTCCACACGAGCGGCGACGGCGCGAACAGCCCGGGCTCGCCCACGAGCATGGAGGCCGCCACCAGCATCACGGCCGATACGCCCAGCTGGTAGAGCAGGTTCTTCTCCGGCAGCGCGCCGCGCAGGCGCGTGGTCTTGATCACGATGGTCGTCGCGCCCCAGAAGAACGCCCCCAGCATGCACAGCAGGTCGCCGACGAGCCCCGCGGCATCCGGCGCGGCGACGCGATCGCCGAACGCGGCCACCACCCCCGCGAATGCCGCGACCAGCCCGATCGACCGCGCGGGCGTGAGCCGATCGTTGGGCACGAGCCAGTGCGCGAGCGCCGCGACGAAGAAGGGCGCGCAGTAGATCATCAGGGTGGCGCGAGCGACCTCCGTGAAGTTCATCCCGATATAGATGCAGATGAACTCGGTGCCGAACAGGACGCCGGCGAGGATGCCGGCCGGCAGCGTGCCGTCCCGACGGAACACGGGGATGCCGCGCAACCCGATCCAGCCGAGCAGCAGCGCCGTCGCACCCACCGATCGCAGGCCGGCGTGCAGGATCGGCGAAATGCCGGCATTGGCCACCTTGATCGCGACCTGGCCGAGGCCCCAGAGGCAGCAGAGGAAGGTGGCGAGCGCCGCCGCCGATACCGGCATCGGTCGCGCGTCGTCGATCGCCGTCCTCGCTTGCGCGCCCGTGCCCGCGGTTCCCGTCGCGCTCCCGTCCGTCGCCATCGTGTCCTCCCTGCCGCCCGTCGATCGATCGCCTGGGCGCGTGCCCGCCCCGAGCGACGATGCTAGCCGAAGCGGGCCTCTGCCATACTCGCGCCTTTGCTTCGGGGGATGTCGCATGTCCGGGCCGGCCGGCTCGAGCAAGGCGGGCGGCGGTGCGCTGTTCGCGTTCGCCGCGACGTTGATCTGGGGGATCCAGTTCCCGGTCGCGAAGGCGAGCTTCGCCTGGGTGGACGCCTTCCACGGGACCCTCTTCCGCTACGCGGCGCCGACGCTGGTCCTGGTCGTCGCGCTGCTCTGGCGGGAGGGGCGCAGCGCGCTGCGCATGGACCGCCGCGCCGCGCGCGCCGGGCTGCTCGGCGTCGTCGGGATGTGCTGTTCGCCCGCGTTGGTGCTGGGCGGGCTTACGTTCACCCGGCCCGAGGTGGTGGCGGTCATCGTGGCGACGCAGCCCGCCACCACGGCGCTCGCCGGCTGGCTCGTTTTCGGCCGCCGGCCCGCCCGGTTCACGCTGGCCTGCGTGATCTTCGCCTTCTTCGGCGCGATCACCGTCATCACGCGCTGGAACACGGCCCTGGCGCCGGCCGGGATGGAACTGGTGGGCGTCCTGATGATCGTCGGCGGCTCCCTGTGCTGGGTCGCCTACACCCTGGGCAACCCCACCTTCGTCGGCTGGTCCAGCCTGCGCTTCACCACCTGCACCGTGGTGTCGGGCGCGCTGGGCAGCTGCGTACTGGTGACGGTGCTGTCGACGGCCGGCATCGTCGAGACGCCGGGCCCCGGCCAGTGGCTCGCGGCGCTGCCCCACCTGCTCTTCCTGTCGTTCTTCGGCGTGCTGGCCTCGATGATCCTCTGGAACCTCGCGACCGCGCGGATCGGCGCGTTGCACGCGATGCTCTTCTCCAACCTGATCCCGGTCGTCACCTTCGCGATCGGTTTCGCCCAGGGTTACCGGCCCCTGCCGGCCGAGATCGTGGGCGCCGCCATGGTCATCGCCGCGCTGGTCGCGAACAACCTCTATCTTCGCCGTGTGCGATAGCGGGTACTCACACCCTTGGCGTCGCCGATTCGCCCCCAATCCGGGTGTCGCGCCTGCCCGACAGCCGGCCGGCGCGGCGGGCGCCGCCCGTCGGCAACCCGCCACCGGCCGCGCGCCCTGCGCCGGCGCCGTGCCGGCGGCGGCGGATGATCGAAGGAAACGCCTCCCCCTGCGGCGGGTCGCAGGGGCCGTTTCCGTCCGGAGGTCGGGATGCGATCGATCCATGCGCTTGCCATCGTCGTGGCCCTGGCCGCGCCGTTCGCCACGGCGGCAGGGCCGGCCGGGGAGTCCGCGCCCGGACGCGGCGTCGGCCTGCCGGATCGGCACGACGAGTCGCGCGCGTCGCTCGAGCCCGCCCCGGCACGCGCCTCGCGGCTGCAGGGGAACGGTCTCGGCCTCGGCCGCCTGCGCGGCGGCGGGAACGGCATCCGGCTCTCGACGGTGGCCGACAACGCCTTCGGCGTGCCCGTTCCCCGGCTGGAGCCTTCCGGGGAAGCGGGCGACCGGCACGGGAACGAGGCGATCCGACGCTGACCGGGGCCGCGGAACGCCCACGGCCTAGAATACGGACGTACCAGCCAACGGGCGTCCGATGACCACCTCCCTGCAGAACGACACCTTCCTGCGCGCGCTCAGGCGCGAGCCCACCGAGTACACGCCCGTGTGGCTGATGCGGCAGGCGGGGCGCTACCTGCCCGAATACCGCGCTACCCGGGCCCGCGCGGGCAGCTTCCTCGACCTGTGCCGCAACGACGAGCTCGCCTGCGAGGTGACGCTGCAGCCGCTCGAGCGCTTCCCCCTCGATGCCGCGATCCTCTTCTCCGACATCCTCACCATTCCCGACGCCATGGGGCTCGGCCTGTACTTCGCCGAGGGCGAGGGGCCGCGCTTCGAGCGCCCGGTGGTGGACGAGGCTGCGGTGGCGGCGCTCACGGTGCCCGATCCCGAGGACGACCTCGGTTACGTCATGCGCGCGGTGCGCACGATTCGCCGGGCGCTGGGCGGGCGCGTTCCGCTCATCGGCTTCTCGGGCAGCCCCTGGACGCTCGCCTGCTACATGGTCGAGGGCGGCAGCTCGCCCGACTACCGCCGCATCCGGACGATGCTCTATCGCCGTCCCGACCTGCTCGCCCGCGTCCTCGAGGTCAACTCGGACGCGGTCGCCGCCTATCTCGCGGCGCAGGTCGCCGCCGGCGCGCAGGCGCTGATGCTTTTCGACACCTGGGGCGGCCTGCTCGCCGACGGCCTGTTCCAGTCCTGGTCGCTCGCACCGATGCGCCGCGTGATCGAGCGCGTGCGACGCGACCATCCCGCGATACCGGTCATCGTGTTCACCAAGGGTGGCGGCCAGTGGCTCGAGGATCTCGCCGGCATCGGCGCCGATGCGCTGGGCCTCGACTGGACGGCGAACCTCGGCCGGGCGCGCGCCCTCGTGGGCGACCGGGTGGCGCTGCAGGGCAATCTCGATCCGATGAGCCTGATGGCGACGCCGGACCAGGTCCGCGGCCAGGCTCGCCGTGTCCTCGATAGCTACGGCACGCCCGTCGCGGGCCATGGCCACGTGTTCAACCTGGGACACGGGATCTCGCAGTTCACGGACCCGGAAGCGGTCGTGGCGCTGGTGGACGAGGTCCATGCATACAGCCGGGCGCAGCGTTCGGGCGCCGGCGGCGGCTGACGCACTCATGGTCGCCGCTTCGCCAGGCCTGGAGCGGCTTTCCATGGTGTCCCGAAGCCTCGGAGCGGCGGCGAATCCGACGACTTGTACACACGGCGAGGGTTGGCCCGCGCGTTTCGCACGCGTCCCCGCGCATTTCGGACGCCCTCGTGCAAGTGCCTGAATTGGAAAGATTTTTCGATTGCCCAGTTTTTCGGCAAAGCTCTTGACGCGGGGCGGTGCCTTGTGCTTTGGGGTGTCCGCGGAGTTTTCTCCACAAAGTTATCCACAGATCCTGTGCATGGACTGCGATAGCGCTTTGGCTGCGCGCCGTTGCTGTCCAAACTTAAAGTGATTTCTCGGTGACGGCGGATACGAGCGATCCCGTGCCCCCGGATGGGAGCAATGCCCGCCCCGGCTGCGACCCGCCCCGGTATGTCCGGGTCGCGCTCGACGTGCCGATCGCGCCCTGGTTCGACTACCTCGCGCCGCCGCGGCGCGAGGTGGCAGTGGGCCCCGGCGACTGGGTGGTCGTGCCCTGGGGGCGAGGTCGCAAGGTCGGCATCGTGATGGGCCTGTCGGATTCCCCGGGCGTTGCCGCGGAGCGCATCCGGCCCATCGTGGGCCGCCTCGACGAGGCGCCGCCGGCGCCGCCCGGATGGCTCGAGCTGGTCGACTTCGCGGCGCGCTACTACCACCGCCATCCGGGCGAGGTGATGATGCCCGCGGTGCCGAAGCTGCTGCGCACCCCGCCGTCGGCCCGGGCACGCAAGGAGTCCGTCTTCGCCCGCGCGCGCCGCCGCTTCCCGGCGCCGGGGGGCGGATTCGCGGCGGGGGACGGGGCCTCTCCGGGGGCCGTGCCCGACGATCCGCCCGCCCTCACGCCCGCGCAGGCGGCGGCGCTCGCGGCGATCGAGCGCTCGGACGGGTTCGAAGCCTTCCTGCTGCATGGCGTGACGGGGAGCGGCAAGACCGAGGTCTACCTGCGCTTCATGGAGCGGTGCCTCGCCACCAGCCCGACCGCGCAGGTCCTGGTGCTGGTCCCCGAGATCGCGCTCACCCCCCAGCTCGCCGATCGCATCCGGCGGCGCTTTCCGCGCGAGCCGATCGCCGTCCTGCACAGCGGCCTGCCCGAGGGCGAGCGCGCGGCCAACTGGCTCACGGTGGCGGACGGCCGGGCGCGCATCCTCGTCGGCACGCGGCTCTCGGTGCTCGCGCCCGTTCCCGGGCTGGCGGGCATCGTCGTGGACGAGGAGCACGATCCGTCCTACAAGCAGCAGGAGGGCGTGCACTACTCGGCGCGCGACCTCGCCGTCATGCTCGCCCGCCAGCGCGCGATCCCGGTGGTCCTCGGTTCGGCGACCCCGTGCGCGGAAACCTGGCACGCCGCGCGCAGCGGCCGTTATCGCCTGCTGTCGCTGCCCGAGCGGGCGAGCGGCGCCCCGACGCCGAGGGTGGATGTCGTCGCTGTCGGGCGCGACCTGCCGCCGGACGGGCTCGCCGCGCCCGCGCGGGCGGCCATCGAGGAGGTCCTCGCGGCGGGCGGACAGGCGATGGTCTTCCTCAACCGCCGGGGCTATGCGCCGGTGCTCGCCTGCGGTCAGTGCGGCTGGCTTTCGCGCTGCGGCGACTGCAGCGCCTACCGCGTGCTCCATCGGTGGCGCGCGGCGCGGCCGGGTGCGCCCCGCTTTCGTCTCGTCTGCCACCATTGCGGCGGCGAGCAGGCCGTGCCGCGCGAATGCCCGTCCTGCGGCGACGCCGACCTGAAGCCCCTCGGCCGCGGGACCCAGCGACTCGAGGAGGCGCTGGCGCAGTCGTTCCCCGGCGCGCGCATCGCGCGGCTGGACCGCGATGTCGCTCGCCGGCGCGGCGCCGCCCAGGCGATGCTCGACGCGGTGCACGGCGGGGAGGTCGATCTCCTTGTCGGCACCCAGATGCTGGCCAAGGGGCACGACTTCCGCCGGCTCCGGCTCGTCGTCGTGGCCGACCCGGACGGGGCGCTGTTCGCGGCGGATTTCCGGGCGCCGGAACGCCTGTTCGCGACCCTCATGCAGGTGGCGGGCCGGGCCGGCCGCTTCGCCCACGACGGGCGGGTGATCGTGCAGACGCGGTTTCCCGGCGAGCCGCTTTTCGCGGCGCTGGCCGCGCACGACTTCGAAGGATTCGCCGATCGCCTGCTCGCGGAGCGCCGGGACGCCGGCCTGCCTCCTTTCGGCTACCAGGCGCTCCTGCGCGCGGAGGCCGCGACGGCCGGCGATGCCCTCGGCCTGCTCGGCGCCGCGCGCGAGGCGCTGCTCGCCATCCTCGCCGAGCGACCGGACCTCGGCGCGCAGGTCCGCTGCTTCGACCCCGTGCCCATGCCGCTCGCGCGCCTGGCCGGGCGCGAGCGTGCCCAGCTGCCGGTGGAGTCGGGATCCCGCCCCGCGCTGCATCGGGCCCTGGCGGTATGGCAGCCTGTGCTCGAAGGCCTGGGGGGACGGGCGCGCTGGCAGCTCGAAGTGGATCCCTCGGAAATCTGATGCGCGGCGCTCCTGCCTACCCGAAAGGCACGAAGTGAGTAGTCGCTATGTGAGATTTCTCACGATTCCGAGCACTTGACGAACGAGAAAAAACTCCCGCCGAATTCCGGCCGATCGCACGGTTGTGCACATGCAGCGAAGCGTCGCGGGAACCCCCGCACGACGGCCCTGGGGCGCCCTCGGGTTCCCTAAATCCTTGATTTTTCGGAGCTTATGGATTGCCTAAAAATTAGGCATTGGACCGTGTCGCCCGATTTGACGCGATCTCGGGCTCGCTGTTCACAGCTTTATCCACAGCTTCTGTGAAGAAGCGATGAAAGCGCTTAGACAACATCGTCTTAAGGCTTAGACTTAAAGTTGGATGTCACAAGCGCCGAGCGGCGCCAGTGTCAGCGGGCGCTCACATCGTCGA
>Ga0079224_100014460_pt1 | contig 11026 bp, 10 predicted proteins | sample Stecom2015_FD_80414 | JGI IMG/M metagenome (GOLD analysis project Ga0079224, IMG submission 80414) | Agricultural soil microbial communities from Utah to study Nitrogen management - Steer compost 2015 | ecosystem: Environmental > Terrestrial > Soil > Agricultural land | place: USA: Utah...
CTGGCCGGGTGCGGTGCTGCTGGTCTCGCACGACCGGGCCTTCCTCGACGCCGTCGCCACCGAGACCGCCTTCCTCGAGCGTGGGGCCTTGCGCCTGGAGGCCGGGAACTACTCCGAGGCGAGCGCCAGGCGCTCCGCCGAGGACGCGGCGAGGCTGCGCCGGCACAAGGCCCAGGCGGCGCACCGCCGGCAGCTCGAGGGCGAGTTCCATCGTCACCGCTCCGCGGCGCGCTCGGCCGGGCGGTTCAACAAGAGCCGTGTGAAGGACGGCAACATCCTGCTGGCCACGGCGAAGGCGGAGACGGTGTCGCGGCGCCTCGCCCGGCGCGCGAAGGCGCTCGCCACACGCTTGGAGCGTGAGGAGCCGGAGGAGAAGCCGTGGGTGGACGGTCGGCGCCTCTCCTTCGCCGCCCAGCCCGGCTCGCCCGGGCCGACCGAGGTGGTAGTCGCCGAGGGCCTCGTCGTCACCAGGGGCGGGCGGACGGTCGTGGACGGCCTCGACCTGCACCTGATGCGCGGCGACAAGCTGGCCCTCGTGGGGCCCAACGGTGCCGGCAAGACGACCCTGCTGGAGGTGCTGCGCGGCGCGCGGGAGCCCGACGCGGGCACCGTGCGGCGCGGCGTGGGCCTGCGCACGTCGGTCACCGAGCAGGTGGACGAACCGTGGGCCGACGCCCACGCCGGCCTCACCGTGGGCGAAGTGCTGTGGGAGGTGAACCCGGCGCTCACCGACCCCGAGGTGTGGCGCGTCACGGCCGAGGTCGGCGTGCCGTCGGGGCCGCGGCGCCTGGTGGCTGAGCTCTCGGGCGGCGAGCGCCGCCGCCTGACGCTCGCGCGCATCGCCGTCAGCGACGCCCACCTGCTGGTGCTCGACGAGCCGACGCATCACCTCGACCTGCGGGCCGTGGAGGCGCTCGAGGACCTGCTGGAGCGGTTCGCCGGCACGCTGCTCCTGGCCTCGCACGACCGGCGGCTCGTCGACCGCGTCGCGACGCGTGTGCTCGACGTGGGCACCGGAGAGGTGCACCATGTCCGGTGAACGCCATGTCGATCGCGCCGCACGTGAAGCCGTACCTCGCCGCGCTGCCCAGCGCGGCCGGCCGCACCGCCGTGGTGACGGGCGGCAACGCCGGCCTGGGCCGCGAGACCGCGCTGTTCCTCGCCCACCAGGGCGCGTCGGTGGTGATCGCCGCCCGTGACCCGGTGCGGGCCGAGGAGGCGAGGGCCTACGTCCTGGCCGCCGTGCCCGGCGCCGACGTGAGCGTCGAGCGGCTCGACCTCGCCTCGCTGGCTTCGGTGGAGGCGTGCGCCGCTCGCCTGGCGGGGCGCCAGGTGGACCTGCTCGTCTGCAACGCCGGCATCATGGCGGTCGACCGCGCCGTCACCGAGGACGGCTTCGAGTCGCAGATCGGCGTGAACCACCTGGGGCACTTCGCCCTCGTTGGGCACCTCTTCGCGGGCCTCGCCGGCCGGCTCGGCGCTCGGGTCGTGGTGGTGACGAGCTCGGCCGCGTACCTGGGGCGGGTGGACCTCGACGACCTCATGGGCGACCGCAGCTACGATCGCTGGAGCGCCTACAACCAGTCGAAGCTGGCCAACGTCATGTTCGTCCTGGCGCTGGCGAGGCGGTTCGCGGCGGTCCAGGGCGTCGCCACGGCCCACGCGGCGCACCCCGGCCTGGTGTTCACGCAGCTCCAGCGCCGGCTGCTGGACGAGGTGGAGGACCTACCCTGGTCGGACAGGCTGTTCCTCGGTCGCGTCACCCCGGCCATCGGGCAGGACGCGCAGATGGGCGCGCTGCCGCAGCTGTACGCCGCCCTCTCCCCGGACGCCGAGAGCGGCGACCTGTGGGGCCCGCGCTGGTTCGCGCGCGGCCGCCCGGTGAGCGTCCGGCTGCCGCGGGCGGCCCTCGACGTCGCGGCCCAGGAGCGCCTGTGGGCCGTGTCCGAGGAGCTAACGGGCGTGCGCTACGCGCCGCGGGACTGAGTCCCCTCCCTCCTGCCACGGTAGGGCGGCCGCGACCCTCCGGGGTAAACATCTAGGCTGTGAACAAGCTGTCCTCGGTCGTGGCTCTGATCCTGTCAGTGGCCCTGTCCGCCACGGCGGCGGCCCAGGACCTGCGGCCGGTATCGCGGCTGTACGGCCCGGTGCCGGTGCTGGACGTCGTGGACGGCGACACCGTGGTGCTGGGGTCGGACCTGGGGCCGCGCACGGTAAGGCTCATAGGCGTAGACGCGCCCGAGATGTCCGAGGGCGCTCGTGGCCTGGAGGCTCGCGAGCGGCTGCACGCACTCCTGGGCGGGCGGCAGGTGTGGGCCGAGCTGGGCGCGGAGCCGGAGGACCGCTACGCGCGGCTGCTCGCCTACCTCTACGTGGAGGACCCGGCGGGCCGCTGGGACCTAGGAGGCGTGAGGGCGACCCAGGCGAACCTGGCGATGGTTCAGGACGGGTGGGCCGACACGCTGACCATCCCCCCGAACACCGCCTACGTGGCGCTCTACGCCGCGGCGCGGGCCGACGCCAGGGCACGCGGAGCGGGCTTCTGGGGCGCCGCCCAGGACGACCCGGCCGGAGCCGAGGGAGGGCCGACCGGGGTGACGGGTGGGCAGGCGGGAGCCGCGCCCGGGGGCGCGGGGGTCGCGGCCGGCGCCGCCCAGCGCGCACCCCTGCAGCCCCGGCTGCACTGCGCGCTGGTGAACCCGTCCACGCCCAACGACGCCGGCGCCGAGTGGGTGTCGGTCATGCTCGCCGAGCCGACCGACACGACCGGCTACTACCTGTGGGACGAGGGCTCGCGGACGACGTTCAGGCTGCCCAGCGGCCTGCAGCCGGCCGGAGAGCTGCGCGTGACTAACCCCGGCCAGGGCGTGTGGAACAACTCGGGCGACACGGTCTTCCTGATGCGCGGCGGCGAGGTCGTCGACCAGTGGACCTACGGGCCCGAGCTGGCCGTCACCGACCGCGTCGCCTGTCGCGACCCTGCGCGCTAGCCCGCCTCTACCAGCGCACCTCGGCCGCGAGCAGGCCGTCGATGGTGACGTCCACGCCGTCGGGCCGGTGAGCGAGGTCGAGCGGCGTGGCGCCCGGCGGGGCGACCGCTTCCCCTGCCCACCACGCCTCGGCAGGCAGCCCGAGCGCCGCGCCGAGGTCGACGTTGTCGAGCGGCGCGCCGTCCGTGGCGCTGAGGGTGAGCCACGAGCCGTCGACCCCCACGACGAACCAGGGCTGTCCCTGCGCGTCGTGCAGCAGCCAGGTGGCGTCGTCGCGGCGCGTGAGGACGAAGCGCGTGGCGTCGGGGTGGATGCCGACGCCCTCGACCACGTAGTCGTCGATCGTCACGGTCTGAGCCCCGCTGGGCGCCAGGTTGAGCGAGATCACGAGCAGTACCGCGAGCAGCGTTCCCATGGTGGGCCTCCCGCCGATCGCGAGCCTGCTGCGAGCGGCAGCACATCGTAGCCTGCGACACGGTTCGTGTCGCGGGGGTCAGCTCCGGTCCGGTCCGGCCGTCCACTCGAACAGCTGCGTGAAGCTGCCGTCGTCGTTCGGTCGCAGCTCGCCCCTGGCGAACCCGGCCTTCTCGAGCACGCGGTGCGAGGCGGCGTTCTCGGGGGCGGTGGTGGCGATCACGCGGGTCAGGCCGTGCGTCGCGGCGCCGTACGCCACCACGCCGCGCACGGCCTCGGTGGCCAGGCCCTGCCCCCAGCGCTCGCGGGCGAAGGCGTACTTCACCTCGGGCTCCTCCTGGCCGCCGGGGTGGACGATGCCGACGAAGCCGACCACTTCGCCCGTAGCCAGGTCCTCGAGCGCGAACATCCCGTAGCCGCGGCGCGCGTAGTTCGCGGCCGTGACCTCGAGCCACCGCTCGGCCTCGTCGCGGGAGAGAGGCGAGCCGTCGCCCACCCAGCGCATCGCGTCGGCGTCGCCGTAGACGCGCAGCAAGGGTCCCAGGTCCGAGGGGCGCCAGCGCCGGGCGCGGAGGCGCGGGGTCGTGAAGGCCTCGGCGCCGGTGAGCTGCGTCAGGTCGCTAGGCATGTGAGCCCCTGCGGTGATCGTGGTCGCTGGTCATGGGCCATGAGAGTCTCGCACGGTGGCGGCTGAGGCTAGGGCTCCGGTCGCGCTAGGCGGTCGCGCTCGCGGCGCCCCGCATCCCCGGAAGTCGGCCGGACTCGCCTCCGGCGCGCGGACCATGGTGGCGGTGGTGGGCGGGCATGGATCATGGGCGGAACCGCCAGCCTGTGGTGTACTTGCGACACATGGCAATCGGGGGGAAGCGCTCGCCACTTCGCGCGCCACCCGTTCGCTTCCCGGGCCAGTCGGTCTACGAGGAGATCGAGCGGGTGCGGGAGGACGCCATCAACGACAGCCTAGTGCTGGTGGCTATGACCGTAGCCATGACGATGGCAGCGGGCCTCCAGTGGCTCCTGCGCACGCCCCCCGCTACGTTCTTCTTCGCGAGCCTGACGTTGTTCGTCGGCAGCCTGGCTTACGCGGTCCCGAGGATCCTTCGAGCCAGAGAGAGGTTGCGCCAGCTGCGTCAGGGCCACGAAGGTGAACGAGCGGTCGCCGAGTACTTGGACTCGCTCGTCGCGTCCGACGGTGTACGCGTGCTTCACGACGTCGCAGCCGAAAGCTTCAACCTCGACCACGTGGTCATCGCGCCGCAGGGCATCTACGTGATCGAGACGAAGACGATCTCCAAGCCGGTCAACCGGGACGCGATCGTCGGGTTCGACGGCGAGCGCGTGCTGCTAGGGGGCTTCGAGCCGCCCGAGAGTCATGTGGGCCAAGCTCGGTCCCATGCGCGCTGGCTTCGGCGGCTCCTCAGGGAGGTGCTCGGTCGCGAGTACCCAGTGTGGCCCGTCCTCTTCTACCCGGGCTGGTACGTGCAGGCCACACCAGAGGGCAAGAGGGCTTCCATCTGGGTCCTGGAGCCGAAGCAGTTCGGGGGACACCTGCGACGCGTGCCGGTGACGCTCAGGGGCCGAGACGTAGCCGAGGTGTTCGACTTCCTGAAGCGCTACGTAAGGTCCAGCCTCAGGGCGAGGTGACCCCTCACGGCGACCAGTCAAACAGGAGCGTTCGCTGGTCGCCTCGCCCCGCGCCCCACCTCAGCGAGAAGGAGGCGTGCGTCCGGCGCTACGGGCTCCGGACGCCTGACCCGAAGGTCGGGAGCCCGGCGCCGACGGGACCACCGGTAGCTAGCTCGCCGGGACCACGCTGCCTACCTCACCCGCACGACCCAGTGAGGTGGAAGCTTCCGGTCTGCTCGACGATGGAGCTGCCCGACTCGGCGACGTAGCAGACGTCCCAGTCGGACACGCCCGTGGCGGTCCCTTTCCGCAGGACGCCGAAGTCCCGGAAGGTACCGCCGCCCGTGATGGTCCCACTGTTGGTGAACTGGCGGGACGTCGACGTCAGGGTCGCGCCGGCCGCGATGTCGATCGTGCCCTCGTTCTCGACGACCGGTGACAAGCCGTGCTCGCCGGGACTCGTCACGAGGACCGTTCCCTAGCTCACGAGCGTGACCGTGGTGCCGTTGCCGACGATGTCTGAGCCGGGTCACGACCGCGGTGGCCCGACGGCGCGGTGACCTACCGGCGAGCGCTCAGCCCCCGCGGGCGTACCCGACCGGCACCCACACCGACACCGACCCCGCCCCGCACGGGAACTCGGCCCAGCCCTCGTCGTCGGTGGTGACGGTGCCCTCGACGTGTTCGGTGACGTCCACGTACTCGCTGTTCGGGGAGGCCGTCTGCATGCGGCGGGCGCCGGCCTCGCCGGTGCTCACCACCACGGCCACGCCGCCGGGACGCTCCTCGTCGCCGGTGCGCACCCAGCCGATGCACTGCGGCTCCTCGAAGTAGTCGCGCTGCTCGCCGTACGCCAGGTCGTGCCGGACCCGCAGGAACCTGTCGATGAGCCAGCGGTGGCTGGGCATGACGATGTGGTGCTCCTGCCCGTCGTCGCCCGTGCCTGAGTACTCGGCGCCGTCGTAGTCGGCCAGGAACACGACCGGGTAACCGCCCTCGCGCAGGAGGATCAGCGCGTAGGCCAGCGGCACGAACCACGGCTCCACGACGGCCTCGTTCGTCTGCAGCGGCTGCGTGTCGTGGTTCGTGACCAGCGTGACCGCGCCCGTGGGGTCCTCCTGCACCAGCGTGCCGTCGAAGACGGTGCGGAGGTCGAAGCCCGCCGGGTCGCGGCTCGCCGCCACGAGGTTGTCGTGGAGGATGGTGTCGAACAGCGTGACCTTGCCCTCCGTCCTGTCGCGGAAGCGCAGGAGGTCGTCACGGTCGTACTTCCAGTACTCGCCCACGGCGAACAGCTCCGGCTCGCGGCCGGAGCGCACGTGCTCGAGCCACTCGATGAAGAAGGTGGGGTAGACGTGCTTCACGGCGTCGAAGCGCACGCCGTCTATGCCCGTGGTCTCCACGTACCAACGGCCCCAGCGGAACAGCTCCTCGCGCACCTCGTCGCTCTGGACGTCGACGTTGCAGCCGAGCAGGTAGTCGTAGTTGCCGAACTCGGGGTCGACGTCCTGTATGAACCGCTTCCCCTCGAAGAGGTAGACGGCCTCGAAGTCCGGGTCGTTGTCGTCGCGGTCGACGGCGTTGAAGTGCCACCAGTGCCACTCGAAGCCGGAGTACTTCCCGCCGCGGCCGGGGAACCTGAAGCTCGTCCAGGCGCGGATCTGCCGCGGCTCGCCGATGGGCTTCGTGCGGTCCTGCGGGTCCATGGGCGTGGCCGTGAACTCCTCGGGGTCGTCGCCGCCGAGCCGGTGGCCGAGCACGACGTCGGCGTACACCTGGATGCCGGCCGCCTGTACCGCCTCGATCGCCCGGAGGTACTCGTCCTTCGTCCCGTACTTCGTGCGCACGGAGCCCTTCTGGTCGAACTCGCCCAGGTCGTAGAGGTCGTAGACGCCGTAGCCGACGTCGCTGGCCCCGCCCGCGCCCTTGTACGCCGGCGGCAGCCACACGGCCGTGAACCCGGCGGCCGCGAGCTCCTCGGCGCGCTCCTCGAGCCGGCGCCACAACGACCCGTCGTCGGGCAGATGCCAGTGGAAGGCCTGCAGCATCACACCGTTGACGTCGTTCATCTCTCCCCCTGACGGCCGCGTAGGCGTGCCGCGCGGCCCTACGTCTGCCCGCGCGGCCCTGCGGTCCGCGGCACCGGATCAGCGGAGGGTACGACCCCAGCGTGAGATTGTGACGAACGCACCCAGCCGTGGCCGATCACGAGTCGGCCAGAACGGACGCGCCCGACCGTATCGCCGAGCACGTGGGGCGGGCCTTCGCTCCCGACGGCCAGGTGGTGGCGACCGGGACGGACGTGGCCGTCTTGGCGCCCGACGAGCGCGTCCAGCAGCCGGTCGTGTTCGACGGCGCCCTGCCGCCGGAGGTCGCCGACCGGCCGCAGCCGAGCTAGTCCTGGGCCGCCCTCGCGCGGCGGAACCGCTCCACCCGGCCCGCCAGGTCGGCGCGCAGCACGACCGTGTCGGCCGCGATGGTCACCAGGTCGGCGCCCCACTCGGCCACCTCGGCGCCGAACTCCGGGCCGCTGGTGTGCACGCCGGCGACGAGGCCGCGCTCGTGACACGCGGCGACGATGCCCTTCACGGTCTCCACGTGCTCCGGCCGCCGGTTGTCGGTCTCGGGCGGCAGGCCCAGGGCCAGGCTCAGGTCCGCCGGCCCGACGTAGACGCCGGTCAGGCCGGGCGTGGCGAGGACGTCGTGGAGGTTCTCCAGGCCGCGCTTCGTCTCGATCATCGCGAACACCAGCAGACCGTCCTGCGCGCGCTGGAAGTAGTCGGCGTAGGCGACGGCGGCACGCGTCGGGCCGAAGCTGCGGTTGCCGCGCGGCGGGTAGGAGCAGGCGGCGACGGCCCTCTCGGCCTCCTCGGCGCTCTCGACCAGCGGCACGACGACGCCCGCCGCCCCCATGTCGAGCACGCGCATGATGACGCTCGGCTCGTTCCACGGCACCCGCACCAGCGTCGGCTTCCGGGCGGCGGTGGTGGCCTGGAGCATCCCCGTCACGGCGTCCAGGTCCACCAGCCCGTGCTGCATGTCGATGCACAGCGAGTCGAACCCGCTACGGCTGGCGACCTCGGCGATGAACGGGTGGGGGATGGTCAACCAGCAGTTCGTCGTCGTCTCGCCGCGGCTCCACCCCGCCCTCAGGTCGCTGATCGCGTCGAACATGGCCTGGCTCCTGCGGCGCGGGCGGTGGTCTGGCGTTCGGTCGTAGCCCGCGGCCTGCGGCACTTATCCCGCTGAAGCCGACCTACTCGATGGCCTCGTTGACCTCCCTCCGGTCGTAGATGAGCATGAGGTTCTGCGTCGAGAACGCCTGCCCGGCGTCGTCGACGGCGCGCTGCAGCGTGGCCAGGTCGCTCTCGAGCTGGTCCGCGATCCACTCCCGCTCGTAGTCGGTGATCCCGTCGCCGGACAGGCTGACGCCGAAGAACGAGTTCGCGTCGCTGCGCCAAGCGCTCAGCACCCGCTCGAGGTCGAGGTCGGAGACGCTCTCGGCCTGGTCGAGCCAGACCTCGGTCTCGACGAGCAGGTCCCTTATGTCCGGCCCCACCGGCCCGAAGAACTTCAGGTTGTGCTTCGCGACGAACTCGTTGAAGACGTCACCGGCCTCCGCCAGGTGCGGCTGCATGGCCTCGATGACCTGCGCCACGAACGCGGTGGCGTCGTCCCGCTGGCCGTCGGTGCCGACGTCCTCGAACGACCCGAGGTCGTCCAGCGCCAGGTCGTAAGCCACCTTCAGCTTGTCGTAGTTGTTCTCGTCCACGAAGAGCTGGGTGTCCTCGCGCGTCTCGTTGAAGATGACCAGGAGGCCGAGCTCCTGCCCCGCCATCTCGCGGAGCTGCGGCCTGAGCTGCTCGACCGCGGTCTTGTACTGGTTGTACTGGCGCGCGGTCTCGGCGAGGATCCCCAGCGCCTGGTTGACGGCGCTCGCGACCTCGCCCGGCACGACCCCCGAGACGACGTCGACGCGCGAGAGGAGGTCCGTGACGACCTGGATGGCGTTGCGGGTCGTCTGGCGCTTCGAGTCGCTCTCGCGCGCGAGCTGCGCGAGGACCCCGTAGATGTCGGCCATCACCTGCAGCTCGCGCTCGTCGAGGCGCCCGTCGTCGTTCAGCAGGCCGTTCCACTTCTCCTCGAGCTCGGTGGTCATGTTCGCGAGGCGGATGCGCCCGAAGACCAGCACGTCGCGGTACATGCCCGTCTCCAGCACCGCGAGGGCCTCGACCCACTCCTGCTCCTCGTCCATGAACCGGTCGTAGAGGGCCAGGGCGGCGTCGGAGGTGAGCTCGTCGTCGACGTCGCTCAGCTCCGGGATGCTCCTCAGCGCGGCCGCGACGCTCTCCCACTCGCTCTCGACGGTGTCGTCGTCGTCGCTCTCGACGAGGTCGATGAGCTCGAGGAGCACGCCGTCGCGGGCCTCGATGTAATCCTCCACGGCCTCGATGAACGCGTCTCGTTCTTCGCCTTCCTCCGTCACCTCCTCGATCTCCTCGATCATCTCCTCGAGGCGGGCGTCGTCGAGAGCCGCCGCGTGGCTCAGCGCGCCTGCCAGCACCAGCGCGAGGCACAGACGCTTGACCATCTCTGCGCACCTTCCTTCTTACCCGCAGGGCCCCCTCCCTGGCCCAGGACGGCCATCAGTGGCCGGGCCGCTCTAGGCCGCTGCCTAGTACCCTCCCGAGAGCAGCAGCCCGTTCTCCCCGCCGATCCAGACGTGGTCCTCGTCGGGCGCGTAGACGGTGTGCAGACGTACGTCGGCCGCGTGCGCGCGCACCAGCGACGAGGCGTCCGTCCAGGTGCGCCCGCCGTCGGTGGTGACCAGGACCAGAGGCGCCGCCGCCCCGACGGCGCCCACCGCCCACCCCACCACGCCCCCCGGCGCGAAGTCGGCCGCTCTGAACCGGGCGTCGTCGCGCAGGCTCGGCAGCGTGGCGCGCGCCCAGGTGGCGCCGGCGTCGTGCGTGACGAAGACGTAGACCGAGTCGGGCTCGTTCTGCAGGCCGCCGTAGGCCGCGCAGACCTCGCCCTCGCAGGTGACGCCCAGCGGGCCCAGGTCGCCTTCGACCCCTTCGAAGGGCACGTGGTGGAAGGTCTCGCCGCCGTCCGTGGACACGCACACGCCCGGCTCGGCGGTGCCCTGTTGGTTCCGCGCACCGGCGGGGTAGACGACCAGGGACAGGTCGGGCGCCACGTAGCCCATCTGCGTCAGGGTGGGCGATATCCCCACGGACGGCGCAGCGATGCACAGCGTCGGGTCCTCGCGGGCGCGCTGGGTGATGTCGTTGGGACGCTCGCCTGGCGGCACCGGCGCCCAGGTCTCGTACCAGATCGCGCCCGGTCCCGGTGGGTCGTCGCCGGTGTAGACCATGCTGCGGAGGAACAGCGTCCAGCCCGAACCGTCCGTCCCTAGGCCGATCTGCTGGTTGCCCCCGAACGAGTCGCGGCCCTCCGGCAGGCCCAGCTTCGAGCGCTGCCACGCGTCAGGGTCGGTGACGTCGCCGGTGTTGGTCAACAGCGCGTCGGCGGCGCCGTCGATGAGCACGTACACCGTGGCGCCCACCTGCGCGAACCCCATCAGGTCGACGGCCCCCAGGACGCCGAACACCTCGCCCAGGTCGTAGTCGGAGGTGATCAACGTGGCCGTGATGGACGTGCCGTCGGAGGCGTAGAGGTGCCCGTCCTCGCTGGACTCCGACGTGATCACGCAAGCGGTTGAGCTCTGGCAGAAGACGCCCGTGATGCGCTCGAGCGGGTCCGTGGGGGCGATGAGCGCGAGCTCGGTGGGCGGCTTCGCCAGGGCCGTGCTGGCGAGGGCTAAGGCCAGGACGAGGGCTGCGAGCTGCGGTAGGCGCGCGTTCGCGCGGGTGCTCGCGCTACGGGTGCGGTGCAAGTTGGCGGCTCTTCGGGCCGCGCTCGCGCCGCACCGTTCCGCGGCAGCGTCCATGGTCGCTGCGTTGGTGCGCCCCTTCTTGGTCGCGCCGGCGTTC
>Ga0079224_100014461_pt1 | contig 11025 bp, 12 predicted proteins | sample Stecom2015_FD_80414 | JGI IMG/M metagenome (GOLD analysis project Ga0079224, IMG submission 80414) | Agricultural soil microbial communities from Utah to study Nitrogen management - Steer compost 2015 | ecosystem: Environmental > Terrestrial > Soil > Agricultural land | place: USA: Utah...
CCTTGTTCGGCCCAAAAAGAAAGATTTCCATGTGGAGGGATCTCGAAATTATCGAAATCTAATTTTAATGCTTTATAAATGTTTCGGAGAGAAGGGGGGATGGCAACGTTTTTAGCTACAGAGAAAGCTAGTCCGTGCGATTGACCAGCGCCGTGGTATGGATCCTGTCCTAGAATAACAGCTTTTACATTATCGAACGGAGTTCTGTTAAACGCTTCGAAAACTGAATTGCTCGGGGGGAATATTCTTTGTTCTTGATATTCCTTTGTGAGGAAAGCTTTTAATTGCAGCATGTAAGGCTTTTTAAGCTCCTCTTTCAACTCTTCTTGCCAACTTTTCTCGATTTTTAAATCCATGGTCAAATTAAACCAATTTCTTTTAATTTTAAAAGAATGAGTTGTTAAAATGCTTAAATAAGTGGATATTTGCAAAGTTTTACTTTCTAATATATATATCAATGCCTAATATCATCCGTCTAATAATCGCTTTTGCTTTGCTTGGCGCCGCTGTCACTCTATTCGTTTTTGGCCATTGGGGTTGGGGGATATTAGTGACATTAATATCCGTTTTAGTCGGCGTTACCTTCTTTTATAACGAAAATATGCTAATCGCTCAGTTTTACCTCCGTAAAGAAAATATGGAGAAAGCTGAAATGTGGCTTGCCAATATTACTAATTTTGAGAAACAGCTTTTTAAGAATCAGCATGGATATTATTTCCTGCTTATAGGATTAATAGAGTCTCGTACCTCGCCTTTAAAGTCGGAAAAGTACTTTAAACGTGCGCTGTCGTTGGGTTTAACAATGAGTCATAATATTGCAATGGCTTATTTAAGTCTGGCTGGCATTTCAATGGCAAAGCGCAATAAGCGTGAAGCTACTCGTTTCCTTCAGGAAGCAAAACGCGCCGATACAAACAAGCTTTTAGCCGAACAAATTAAGGCTATGAAAGATCAGATGGGTCTAATGGATCGGACGCAAACTAAGTTTCGTTAATCAATCTCTGTATTTTCATCGTCTAGCTTTTGCTTCTCGTGAAGTTTAAAATAGCTTCCTTCTCTCAACATTAATTCATGATGAGTGCCTTGCTCGATTATTTCTCCTGCTTCCAATAGGATGATTTTATCGGCGTTCTTTACTGTAGAAACCCGGTGAGAGATCAAAATACAGGTTTTAAACTCCATGATTCGTTTGAGGTTTTGGAGAATTTCCTCTTCAGTTTTGGTATCTACCGCCGATAAAGAATCATCGAATATAAGAATTTTAGGATTCTTGATAAGTGCCCGGGCGATTGAAATTCGCTGTTTTTGACCGCCTGAAAGGGTCAATCCTCTTTCTCCAACCTCCGTTTGGAACTGTTTTTCAAATCTCAAGATATTATCATAAACTGCTGATTGCTTTGCAACTTCCTCAATCTTCTCCATATCTTCATTATCCTGACTAAATGCAATATTTCTTGCAATGGTGTCTGAAAACAAAAACACATCTTGGGGAACGTAGCCTAGTTGATCGCGATACTTAGGCAAATTATAGTCTGATAAAGGTTGATTGTCTATTAATATTCTACCGCCGTGGGTGTCGTACATCCTCAACAGAAGAGCCGCTATGGTTGACTTTCCGGAGCCGGTGCGACCTAAAATTGCAAGTGTTTCTCCCGGCCTGATTTCAAAGGAAACTTGTTTTAATGCCTGAATGCCTGTGTCCGGATAAGTGAAACTTACTTTATCGAAAGTAATATGTCCCTCCAAGGGGCGAGCAATCCCCTCGTTATTATAGATCTCCGGCTCTGTTTCCAAAAATTCATTAATGCGTTTTTGTGAAGCTGCAGCTCGTTGTATTAGCGAATTGACCCAGGCCAAAGCCATGGCAGGAAACGTTAGCTGATTCACGTATACAATGAACTCAGCAATGTTTCCTGAAGTGATTGTTCCTTTTATAACTTCCTGGCCACCGACATAAATCGTCAAAATGGTGCTTAATCCAACTAATAGTAATATTAGAGGGAAAAAAATAGCTTGTGCTTTTACCAAAGAAATTGAAGCATCCTTATAACTATTACTTTCCCTTAAGAAGTCGTCCATTTTTTTCTCTTCTCTATTATAGCTTTTCAATACTCTGATCCCAGAAAAGGTTTCCTGTACAAAAGAGGAAAGGGAAGACAATTGTTCCTGGATTTTTTCGCTTCTCTGATTAATTATTTTGTTAACAAAGAGGATAGCAATTGCAATAAAGGGTATCGGCAAGAGTGCATAAAAGGTAAGTGTTTTATTGACATTTATCATCGCCACTAATACCATAAGAGTTAGTACAAGAGTGTTGATAGAATACATCACTGCCGGCCCTAAATACCCTCTCACCCTTCCAACATCTTCAGTTACCCGGTTCATCAGGTCGCCGGTGTTGTTCTTTCTGTAAAAAGCCATATCCAGCTTCTGGTAATGAGCATATATTTCGTTCTTTAGATCGTATTCAATGTGGCGCGAGGTAAGAATAATCGTTTGTCGCATCATAAACAAAAACAGGCCTCTCAATATCGCCAGGACAAGTACCGCAGTTCCAAAAAGGAGTAAGCTATAACCGAAAATCTGGAAGATCTCTTGTTGACGGTCAAAACCATCGAAAAGTTGATAAAGACTAATGTTTTCTTTTACAAGATCGAAAGCGATACGGATCACTTGCGCTGGTAGAATTCCAAAGTAATTAGAAGCGATAACAAAAAATACTCCAGGAATAAGCTTCCACCGGTACTTATACAAGTATTTGTTCAGGTACAGTAAGTACTTCATAGTTAGCAAAAATATGAATTAAATCCGTACCACTGACAAACGATAAATCGAAGAATAGTTAATTTAATATAAAAATTCCTACTTTTGTCCAAGTTGCATCCTTAACAGAAATGAATACTGATAAATCACAAAATAACAGCGTCTTTAGATTACTTGCACACTTCGATCATCAAAAAATTGTCTTTTGCAACGATCAGCAGATTGGCTTAAAGGCAATTATCACTATTCACAACACAACATTGGGACCTGCCATTGGCGGGACTCGAATGAAGGAGTACAAAAGTGAAGAAGAGGCAATAAAAGATTCTTTGCGACTGTCAAAGGCGATGACCTATAAGGCGGCAATTACCGGTGTTAATCTAGGAGGAGGCAATGCTATTATTATAGGGGATAGCAGAACTCAAAAATCAGAAGTTTTATTACGTAGATTCGGGCAATTCGTTAACGAGTTAAGCGGGTCTTATATTACCTCCTTGGATATAGGCACCAATCCGAGCGATATGGAAATCATTAGAATGGAAACGCCTCATGTAGCCGGACTTCCAAGTTCGGTAGGCGGAAGCGGAGATACCTCGCCATTTGCCGCCCAAAGCGTTTACTACGGTATAAAGGCCGGAGTAAAGGAGCTGTTTGGGAATGATAGTTTGGCTGGCAGAACAGTCCTTGTACAAGGAACCGGCCAAGTGGGCGAAGGATTAGTTGCGCTACTCAGAAAAGAAAACGTCAAAGTTTTCGTAACTGATATTCTGTCTGATAGAATGATATATATAGCCAACAAGTATGGAGCGGAGATCGTCCCCAAACATGGTATTTATGATTTGGATGTAGACGTGTATGCACCGTGTGCCTTGGGTGGGACTTTAAATGACGCCACTATTCCTAAGCTGAAATGTAAAATAATCGCTGGATCTGCTAATAATCAACTCGAAAACGAGGATGTGCATGGTAGGATGCTATTGGAAAGAGGTGTCTTATTTGTTCCTGACTATTTGATTAATGCTGGTGGATTGATCAGCTGTTATTCTGAACTTGCAGGTTATTCGTCATCCAGAACGTTTGAACTTGCTGAGAATATTTATGAAACCGCACGATCAGTAATCAAGAAATCCAGGGAAGAACATATTTCTACAAACCAAGCGGCCAACACCATTGCTGAGAATCGGATTAATGCAATAAGAAATATAAATAATTATAAACAAGTTTAAAGGTTACATTTCCATTAAAAAATCGTTCTTTACTATACCTCATGTTAAATCGCAGACACCTTCGCGTTAAGGTCTTACAGACATTATACGCTTACAATCAATCGGAAGACAAACAAGTCGCTAAATTCGAGAAATCATTATTAAGAAACGTTGATCAGGTATATGAAATGTACATTTGGCTACTTAATCTCTTAATCGAAGTAGCAGATTTCACCACAATCGATGCGGAAGGTAGGGCCCGCAAACATCTTCCTTCAGAAAATGACCTTAACAGCAATCTCCGCTTACAAGACAACGTTTTTATTGAAGCACTCAGGAAGAATGATAAATTGATTGATTTAACAAAGAAATATCATGTGTCCTGGTCGTTTGACCCTGAAATTGTTAGAGAGATTTTTCAGAGTCTTAAAAAGAGTGAAGAATATACGGCGTATCTAAATCAAGAAGATCGTTCGATCTCTGCAGAAAAAGATATCATCAAATTTATTTTTAAACGAATTATCCTTCAACTACCCTTGGTTGATCAAGTCTTTGAAGAAAAGTTCATTAACTGGCAACTCGATAAAGAAATTCTCCAGGCTTTGGTAGCTAAAACATTTAAAAATTTCGCTTCTAATATACCTTCGGAAAATAAACTCGCAGAACTGAGCCCAAACTGGGATGAGGACAAAGAATTTTTACTAGACCTGTTTATCTTAACTGTAGGCCATTCTGAAGAGTATCAAGGTTATATCACTGGCAAAACTAAAAACTGGGAAGCAGACAGGATAGCGCTTATGGATACATTAATTATGCGATTAGCCATCTGCGAATTAATCAACTTTTCTTCAATTCCAGTCAAGGTTACCATCAACGAGTATATCGAAATTTCAAAGGTATTTAGCACGCCCAAAAGCAATACCTTTATCAATGGCATACTGGATAAAATATTGTCTGAGCTAAAAACATCCGGGAGAATTCGTAAACATGGTCGCGGATTGAATGAATAGATTTATATTTGTAAATAAACACTTATTAGAAATGAAGAAAGTATTGTTGTTTTCCCTTGTATCCTTATTTATAATTTCGTGTGGAACGAACGCGACAGATAATACAAATGAAAATGCAAGGTTAGAGTCTTCTAGCGTTGATGCAAATGAAGTTTCAGTTGATACTGCTAACGCTCCCATCATTACCATGACGAATGATACATTTAATTTTGGTGAGGCGAAAGAAGGAGATAAAGTTTCGCATGAATTTGAATTTGTAAACGACGGAAATACCCCGTTGATTATAAGTTCGGTAAATGCATCGTGCGGATGTACCACACCTAACTACCCTAAGCAACCTATCCAACCGGGTGAAAAATCTAAAATTGAGGTAGTCTTTGATACGAAGAATCAGCCAGGAATGCAACACAAGGTGATAACGATGTTTTCGAATGCACATCCAAATCGTACGCTATTTCATTTGAAAGGCGAGGTTAAATAACATAAACACAATAACACAACAACTATGACAACAGCGACAATTTTATTACAGGCTAGCCCAGGAGGTGGATTGATGGGTTTTTTACCAATGATTTTAATCATTGTGGTTTTCTACTTTTTTATGATTCGTCCTCAAATGAAGAAGTCTAAAGAACATAAGAAATATATCGAAGCATTGAAAGTTAATGACAAGGTCGTTACTTCCGCTGGTATTCACGGTCGCATTATGGAAGTTGGTGAAACTTCGCTATTGCTTGACGTTGGTAACGGCGTTAAAATTCGTTTTGATAAAAGTGCAGTCTCTTTAGACGCTTCCAAGGCGGCTAATAGCCAGTAATTTCATTTTCTCAGTAGACGCTTAATAATGACTTAATTCAAAGTTGTTATTAAGCGTTTAATTTTTGAACTTACCGGATTATGACACTTTTAAATTTAACCAAACTTCAGAAACAGAAAGTAAGAATATTTACTATATGCATAGTAATATCTGTTTTTGCCTGGGGTTTATTTGCCATGTCCAGTAAATACTCCTATAGAGTGGCTGCAGCGGTTCGCTATGTAAATGCCCCTGAGAATAAAGCGTTCCATCCATTGCAGTCCGACACAGTAACTTTACAAGTTGAAGGGTCAGGTTGGCAGGTACTATTTTCTAAACTTAGTCTACCGTCCAAAGAAATCGATATAGATTTAAGTCCCCTAAAAACTCGCGACTGGATTGTGTTTTCAAGCCAAATGGGGTTTATCAATCGCCAGTTTGACGGAACCCAGCGTGTTGTTTCTATCTCTCCCGATACTCTTTATTTCGATTTTTCAAAGCAAACGGTTAAAAAAGTACCGGTAAAGTTTGTTTCTGAACTAGAATTCGAAAAGCAATTTGATATTATTGATAGTGTTATAATTAATCCCGCGTATGTCACCGTTACAGGGCCACTCGAAGATTTGATCAGGATCGATGATTGGGAAACTGATACGTTAAGAAGAAAAAATCTTAAGTCGGATCTATCTACCAGACTATTCTTGCAACAGAAAGGAAAAGCCAATATCAATGTTTACCCCACCGAAATTGAAATTAAGGTTCCTATAGGTGAGGTTACCGAAAAGGTATTAGATATCCCCATAAAGATGGAGAACGCGGAGAAGTTTAGTTCGGTACGCATCATACCATCGAAGGTCCGGGTCACTGTATTGGTATCCCTCAAAAATTATTCAAACATAACGCAAAATTCTTTTGAGGCGATCATCAACATGGAAAATTGGAAGGATAATAAAGTAAAAACCTTGCCGGTTATTCTTACTCAGTATCCTGATTTTTGTAAAATTGTGAAGATAAGCCCACAGAACGTTGACTTCATTATAACACGATAATATGCTATTGATAGGGATAACTGGCGGAATTGGCAGTGGTAAAACAACAGTTTGTAAAATATTTGAATCCATGGGTATTCCGACGTTCAATGCGGATATCGTTAGCAAAACAATCATGTCTACTGATTTAAAACTGATTGCTGCTATCAAGGAAGCATTTGGAAATGAAATCTACTCGGATACTGATGAATTGAATAGGGCAGAGCTTGCATCAATTGTGTTTAGTGATCAAAAAGCCTTGAATCTACTAAATTCGCTTGTTCATCCGGCTGTTATACAAGCTTCTATTGAATGGGCGAACGCGCAAACCGGCCCTTATGCCTTAAGAGAATCCGCTCTTTTATTTGAGAGCGGAGCTTATAAGCAATGCGACTATAATGTACTGGTTTCTTCACCTGAAGAGATAAGAGTTGAACGCGTCATGAAGCGCGATGATGTCGATGAACAGAGCGTTCGTTCGAGGATGAGTAAACAGATGAAGGAAGATGAAAAGGCGAAACTAGCCGACTTCACGATCGTTAATGATGAAAAGACTGCGCTTGTTCCTCAAGTGCTAAAACTCCATGAGTATTTTTTGAATGCAAACGAAGAGAATAAAAAATGAGTGATATTTTAACTGATTTTTTAGTAATGACCTCTTCAGGGCTGTATTGTGTATATGGCGACTTTCATATCGATCCTCAGATCCCGGTTTCACGCGCAGTGATTTCTCATGCGCATGGCGATCATGCCCGGCCAGGAAACCAATTGGTGTACTGTACACCGGCAACGCAATCTTTTATGGAATGCCGCTATGGCAAAAAAGGGGCAATTCAGTATGAAACGAAAGAATTTCATGAAGTTTTTTCGATCAGAGATATCCAAATAAGTTTCATTTCAGCTGGTCATATTCTTGGTTCAGCACAGATACTAATGATTCATAAAGGCATTCGATACTTGTACACTGGAGATTATAAAGTGCAACCTGACGCTACCTGTGAGCCGCTTGACTATACACGAGCCGACGTGTTAATAACAGAAAGTACTTTCGCAAATCCGGAAGTGAAACATCCCGATTTTGTAGCGGAGATCAAGAAATTAAACCAAACACCGTTCAATATATTATTGGGAGCCTATGGCTTGGGTAAAGCGCAGCGACTAAATCAGCTTATTAATATTCACTGCCCGGACAAAATAGTGTTATTACACTATTCAATTCTACCTATCCATAAAATTTACGAACAGTTTGGTATCAACACCCTGCAATATACGCCTTATGATCGAAAGATCATGAAACACAATAAGCAAGGACATGTTTACATCGTGCCAGCACTAACATTTAAAAGTTATTTCCATGCTAAAGATTTGGTAAAAGCCTTTGCGTCTGGTTGGGAATATCTTCAGCGGCAAAACGATATTTCGTTGTATATTTCAGACCATGTAGATTGGGATGATATTATCGGGTTTATCGAAAGAGTAGAACCTAGGGAAATATGGACTGTGCACGGCGATGGAAAGCTACTGAAGGATCATTTTGACAATAAGATTACTGTCAAAATTCTCAATTAAGCTCGTTACGATTATTGATCAATGAAACAGATAATTTAGTAAGGAAACCGACACACCTAATATTACCGCTGTCATCTTCCGCCGGTTAAAGTGGTGATGATCCGCCGAAGAGGATTCAAATAATATCGTAGTAGATATATGTAAAAATATCCCGATCACAACTGCCATAATGCGATCAAAATACTGATGAATATCGCCTAATTCGTTAACTTTTATCCCGTAGCTTAGCAAATAGCCTAGGGGCGACATCAGTGAAAAAATAGCGAGAAAGAGGACGATTTGTCTTTTGGATATAGAAGAAACCAGTAAAAGAGACCCTAGCGCAAAAGCAGCAGGGATATGATGAATCGATATGCCGAAAAGTAAATAGTTTCCATGCTCGCCTGCCAAAGGCATTCCCTCTAAAAAAGCGTGAAGACAAAGACTTAGCATCACACTTAATGGAAAGACAGTGGTGGAAGTGTCATGCCGACGGTGTATATGACCATGCTCGATTCCCTCAGAGTATTGTTCCAGAAGGAGTTGAAAAATAAATCCTCCTAGTATAAACAAGCCAATAGAGTCATTTGCTGTGTGATAAACATGGGGAATAAGATGCAATATGGTTATTGCAAATAGGTATGATCCACTAAACGCTAAAATCAACTTTAGCATGGAAGAATTGTCACGCTTTATGAAGAACACCGAAAGACCTCCAAATAGCGATGAAAAGAATAAGACACTAATGATCATCGACTTCGATTGGTTTATCGGGTTGGAAGAACAAATAAAGACTTGAAGTAAACAATCCAATAAGCGTTCCTAAAGCCGCTCCTGCCAGGATATCGAAGGGATAGTGAACACCGACGTAAATTTGAGCAAAGCTTACCGAAGCTGCCCAAACGATGCTTAACCAGATGATAGGTTTCCACTTTCTTCTGAAAACCATCAATAGAAATACACCCAACGCAAAATGATTTGTTGCATGTGAAGAGGGCATACTATATCCACTTCCGCATCGAACTCTTACCTTCACTTGTTCTTTAAATGGAACGTCATTACATGGGCGGACACGCATAATTTCAGGTTTGATGACGGATGCCGATAAATAATCTCCCAGACCGAAAGACATTAAGAAAAAGAGAATCATGACTAATCCGCGTTTCCCATAGTTCTTAATCGCAAAAATAAGGATGAAAAGATAGAGAGGTGCCCAGGTATAGGGATTGCGGAGAATTGGCATAAGGAAATCGAAAAAATGATTCGATAACCCTTGGTTAATAGACAAAAAAACGACCTTGTCTAGTTCAGTGAGGTATTCAAGCATGATTTTTTCTACAAATTAGTATAAGCCTAGGGGAATCAGTTTCATTGTAGTTGCTAAATTGGTAGTCGCCAAACTTTTCGATGATTGTGAAGTTACTTGATTTCAACATATTATAAAAATCCTCGTAAGTAAAAGCGAATACTTCTTCTACATAAAGATGATCGTCGCTTCCATCCTCAAACTCAATAGTTTTATAGATTTTCTCTTCCTCCAGCCGCTTTGATATTCTAAAGTCTATTCTACCTTCTTTCTTGATTTCCAGAGGTACCAGCTCATTGAGTGCCTTTTTTGAATTGAAGTAGTCGATCACTAAAATCCCTCCGGGCTTGAGCGCATCGTTAAAGACCTGCAATGCATCCTGATGTTCTTGTTTCGTTTCAAAATATCCAAAGCTGGTAAACAGGTTAAAAGCAAAATCGAAGCAATTGTTACAATACTTTTGACGCATGTCATGAATCTCAAAGTGTAGGTTTGGATTTTCGAATTGCTTTGCATAGTTTATACTTGCCTCCGAAAGGTCGATTCCCGTGGTATCAAATCCCTTCTCACTCATGTATTTAGCATGCCTGCCTCTTCCGCAGGCTATGTCCAATAATGTTGCATGCTTTGGAGGATGAAAATGCTCAAATAGATTGTCGATAAATAAAGCAGCTTCTTCGTTATCTCGGTTTTTATATAAGATATGATAATAGGGCGTGTCAAACCAACTTTCAAACCACTTAATTTCCATTAATTCTTAATTCAATTAAGTTGCAAATATAATGAAAATGAAACTTATGTCCCGTTTATTTGTCGATAATTCCTCTTCGTATGTTTTGAAGCAATAAAATTTATTGCTTCAGGTGCAAGATATGCGTACTTTTATCGGAAATTTAAGAAATTAATATACGTATGACTTTAATAAAATCTATTTCCGGAATTCGAGGAACAATAGGCGGACGACCCAACGAAGGCTTGAGCCCCTTAGATATCGTTAAATTTACTGCTGCATTTGGGAAGCTTATTCAGACGAATACCGGTATCAATAAAATTGTAGTAGGGCGCGATGCAAGAATATCGGGAGAAATGGTTCGGAATTTAGTCGTTGGTACTTTGCAGAGTATCGGAATAGATGTAATTGATCTTGGGTTATCGACTACACCTACTGTCGAAATAGCTGTTCCTTTAGAGAAAGCTGGTGGGGGAATCATTCTTACCGCTAGTCATAATCCCGCTGAATGGAATGCATTGAAATTATTGAATCATGAAGGAGAGTTTATCAACGATGCGGAAGGGAAAATAGTCTTAGAAATAGCCGAAAAGCTAGATTTCGATTTTTCAGAAGTATACGATTTGGGAAAAGTTGAAA
>Ga0079224_100014462_pt1 | contig 11024 bp, 8 predicted proteins | sample Stecom2015_FD_80414 | JGI IMG/M metagenome (GOLD analysis project Ga0079224, IMG submission 80414) | Agricultural soil microbial communities from Utah to study Nitrogen management - Steer compost 2015 | ecosystem: Environmental > Terrestrial > Soil > Agricultural land | place: USA: Utah...
CATCGCCGTCCTTGGTGAGGTCGATGGTGTAGGTCGCGAAGGGATCGGTCTGGCCGGTGAGAACGATCTCGACGCTGTCGATGACGTCCTCGAGCGCCTCGAGCGCCCGAACGGAGAACTTCACGTTGCCGCGAGGCGTGCCGTCGCCCGCGGGGCCCTGGCCACCCTCGTCACCACATGCCGCGGCGAAGAGCGAAAGCACCGCCGCCAGCAATCCGAATCGGATCCAATTGCGCATCACATACCTCCAGTCGAGTGGTCCGAGGTAAAGACGCGGAGCCGGTCCCCGCCCTTACACTCGCTGCACCAAGTGCGCGGCGATCCCCAGTCGCCGAGGCGCGGGAGGGGTACCCCATGGTCGTGTGAATCGGGCGCGTCGCATGGATCGAAGCGTGTCGCAGAGGGTGCGACACGTCGCAGGCGATCCGCTCCGAATCGATCGTGGTTCAGCGCGGCTCGACGCGGATCCGCGCGTCGATGGCGACGACGCCGCGGCCCGGCGGCAGCGCCACGAGGGGATTGAGATCGAGCTCGCGGATCTCCGGGTTGTCGCCGAGCATGCGATCGACGCGGAGGATGGCGTCCACCAGCGCGTCCTCGTCGGCGGGCGGCGCACCGCGAAAGCCCTCCAGCAGAGGACGGCCGCGGATTTGCGCGAGCATCTCGCGCGCGTCCACGTCGGTCACGGGGTGGACGCGGAAGACCACGTCCTTCCACAGCTCCACGTTCACGCCGCCGATGCCGAAGCCCAGAAGCGATCCGAAGCCGGGCGCCTCGGTGGCGCCGACGTAGGTCTCCACGCCCTCGGTGATCATCTCCTGCACCAGGGCGCCGTCCATTCGATCCTCGAGGCCCTGCGCGGCGAGGTTGGCCCGGATCGCCTCGAAGGCCTCGCCCGCTTCCTCGGGCGTTTTCAACCCGAGGCGGACGCCGCCGACCTCGGTCTTGTGCTGGATGGTGCGCGAGACGAGCTTGACCGCAACGGGGCCGCCGATGACGCGCGCGGCCTCCTCGGCCTCGGCGACGCTGTGCACCACGTACGAGCGCGGCATCCGGATGCCATAGGTCTCGAGGAGGATCCGGATCTCCTCGGCGGTGAGCCACCCCGCTTCGCGCCCCACGAGGAGGGAGCGCGCGGGCGCGGGATCGATCTCGGCGAAGCTCGGCCGCACGCCCTCGGGCCGCGCCAGCCACTGGCCGTAGCGCACCGCCTTGGCGAGGGCGAGCGCGGCGTCCTCCGGGAAGCCGTAGGTCGGGATCTTCGCGCGGCGCAAAATCTCGAGTGCGGCGGGCACGCCGTGGGTGCCGGCGGGGCAGGCGAGCACGGGCTTGTCGGCATCGCGGGCGGCGCGCACCACGGCCTCCGCCATCTCCGCGGCGCCGGTGACCAGCGCGGGGACGAAGAGGACGAGGATCGCGTCGAAGCGTTCGTCGCGCAGAAGCAGGCGAAGCGAACGCTCGTAGTCCTCGGCCGAGGCGGAGGCGATCATGTCGATGGGATTGCCGAGCGCCGCCGCCGCGGGGAGGAAGGCGCGCAGCGAATCCACCGTGTGCGCGGAGGGCTCGGGAATCTCGAGGCCCTGGCTCTCGCAGGCGTCGGAGGCCATGATGCCGAGGCCGCCGGCGTTGGTGAGGATGGCCACGCGTCGCCCCCGCGGTACCGGCTGGTTCGCGAGGAGGCTGGTGAGATCGAAGAGCTCGGCCATGGTATCGGTGCGGATGACGCCCGCCTGGCCGAGCAGGGCGTCGACCGCCACGTCCATGCCGGCGAGCGCGCCGGTGTGGGACGAGGCCGCCCGCGCTCCCGCGGCGGTGCGGCCGCTCTTGACCACGAGGATGGGCTTCTTGCGCGAGACGCGGCGGCTGATCTCCATGAAGCGCGCCGGGTTTCCGAAGCTCTCCAGGTAGAGGAGGATCACGCGCGTGGCGGGGTCGTCCTCCCAGTACTCGAGCAGATCGTTGCCGGAGACGTCTGCCTTGTTGCCGGTGCTGGCGAACATGCTCACGCCGATGCCCAAGTTGCGGGCGTGATCGAGGAGCGTCAGGCCCACGGCGCCGGACTGCGAGGCGATGGCCACGCCGCCGGTGGGCGGCCACGTGGGGGCGAAGGTGGCGTTGAGGCGGATGGCGGGATCGGTGTTGAGCAGGCCGAGGCAGTTCGGTCCGAGCATCCGCATCCCGTTGTCGCGCACGACGCGGGCGATGCGTTCCTGCAGCTTGCGGCCCTCCTCGCCCATCTCGGCGAAGCCGGCGGTGATGAGCACGATGCCGCGGACGCCCTTCTTCGCGCAGTCCTGCACCGTGGCGAGGGCGTGGCGCTGGGGCACGACCACCACCGCCAGGTCGACCTCGTCGGGGATGTCGAGCACGGAGGGGTAGGCGCGCACCGACTGCACCGAGGGCGCGGCGGGGTTGACCGGGTAGACCGGGCCGGGGAAGCCCGAGGAGAGGAGGTTGTGGAAGATCTCGCCGGCGATCGAGCCGCGCTTGCGCGAGGCGCCGATCACGGCGACGGAGCGGGGGCGAAAGAGGGCGTCGAGCGAGGGATTCATGGCGGGCTCCGGGTGGGCGGCAGCGCCTGCGCCGGGCAGGCGCGCGTCCAAGATGTGAAGCCCCCTCCCCCGTCCGTCAAGGAAGCCCTCCGGATCTCGTGCTTTCGTCCGCGGGCGGTGCCGTCTCCTCCTCGCGTTGGAAGGGATCGACGAGCGCGGCGCGCACAGCGTCCTCGTCGGGCGCGTGGGCGAGCACCGTCACGTGATCGCCGCCCCGCAGGTGGGTGTTGCCCTTGGGCAGGACCACCTCCGTGCCTCGCGTGATCAGCGTGATGACCGCACCTTCGGGAAGGGCGAGGTCGCGGATCCTCGGTCCGAGCGCACCGTCCGGCCCGGGAAGGTCCACCACGACCAGATCGTAGTCGGTGTGGGCCATGGTGATGAGCTCGAGGTTGAACAGGGGCTTGGGACGCGCGGGCTCGGAGAGCTTCAGCCAGCTGGCGAGCATGCCGAGCGTGGACCCCTGCACGAGCATGGAGAGGACGACGGCGAAGAAGACGAGGCTGAAGACGTCGCGGCCGATCGCCATCCCCGCCGCGGCGGGATAGGTGGCCAAGACGATCGGCACCGCGCCGCGCAGACCCGCCCAGGCGGCGAAGAACTTGGTCTTCAGCGGGATGCCCATGCCGACGGTCCCGAGGAAGATCGCCACGGGGCGGGCGGCGAAGGTCAGCACGAGGAAGAGCATCGTGCCCTGCGGCCAGAGCTCGGACCAGGTGCTGGGATTCACCAAGAGTCCCAGCAGCGCGAAGACCGCGACGTTGGCGATGGTGGAGACGGCCTCGGAGAAGTTCTGCACCCCCTGCTTGTGCACGAAGGAGCTGTTGCCCATCACGTAGCCGCACGTGAAGACGGCGAGCATGCCGCTCGCCTGCGCGAGCTCCGCCACACCGTAGGTGAGCAACACCACCGCGAGGAAGAGGACGTAGTAGTAGCCGCGGTCCTGGGGCTGCAGACGGTTGAAGAGCCAGATGGAGGCCTTCGCGAAGAAGAGGCCGACGACGGGGCCGAGGCCGAACTTCCAGAAAAACGAGAGGATCGTGTTGGCGCCGAGCTCCTCCCCGGAGACCAGGGCGTGGACGGCCACCGTGGTCATCAGGATGGCCATCGGGTCGTTCGCGGCGCTCTCGATCTCCACCAGGGAAGCGACCCGCGCCGGCAACGACTGGCGGCGGAGGATGGAGAAGGTGGCCGCCGCGTCGGTGGAGGAGATGATCACGGCGAGCAGGAGGGAGAGCTCGAACGACCAGCCCAGCAAGAAGTGCAGGCAAGCGAAGGTGATCCCCGCGGTGAGCAGCACGCCCCAGGTGGCCAACCCGCCCGCGGGAAGCGCCACCGCGCGGAAGTCCGAGCGCCGCGTCAGAAAACCGCCGTGGTAGAGGATGAAGACCAGGGCCATGTTGGCGGCCTGGTTGGCGAGCTCGTAGTCGTCGAAGGCCCAGAGGTTGAGGACCTCGTTACCGAAGAGGATGCCCGCGCCCAGCGCGACGAGAATGACCGGAACGGACCAGCGCTCCAGCCAAACCGCGGCGAGGACGACCGCGATGAGTAGGAGTGGGGCGACGATGTAGGCGACGTTCAAGGCTCCTCCGCGCTCTCGGTTTCGTCTACCAAGCGCGCCGAAGGGGCTTCAACCGATTCCCGCACGGAATTTTCGGGATCGAACCGAGCCAGGGTGCATTTCCACGCGGGCGCGCCGGGGGATAGACTGGGATCATGTCGCTCAGCCGTCGAACCTTCCTGACGAGCGCAGGGCTGGCCCTCGCCGCGGCGGCGACCGGATGCGCGCCCGGTCAGGCGCCCGCCGTCCTGCGCCGCAGCGAGCGAAGGGTCCTGCAGAGCTTCGCGGGAATGCCGACCACGGACGGCGCCGGCGTGCGCCTGCTCCGGATCATCGGCCAACCCGCGCTGCGCCACCTGGACCCCTTCCTCCTTCTCGACCGCTTCCACTCCGACGATCCCGACGCCTACATTCGCGGCTTTCCCGACCACCCGCACCGCGGCTTCGAAACGGTGACGATCATGCGGGCGGGCCGGATGCGCCACGCCGACAGCCGCGGCAACCGGGGGGTGATCGAGGGCGGCGGGGTGCAGTGGATGACCGCCGGCCGCGGAATCGTCCACTCGGAGATGCCCGAGCAGCAGGAGGGCCTGTTGTCGGGCTTCCAGCTCTGGGTGAACCTGCCGGCGCGCGAAAAAATGTGCGCACCCGCGTACCAGGACCTCGAGCCGGGGCGCATCGCGCGCGGCGCGCTCGGCGCGAGCCGGATCGAGGTGGCGGCAGGCGCGATCGACGGCCTGGTGGGTCCGGTCGAGAAGCGGCCCACCCGCCCCCTCCTCGCCTACGTGAGCCTGGAGGACGACCAGCCCGTGCGGCTGGAGCTGCCCGAACATCACACGGCTTTCGTCTACGTGGCCGAGGGGGAGGTGGAGGTCGGGCCGGGGCGCGACCAGGTCGTGGAGGGCCGGCTCGGGCTCCTCGGCCCCGGCCATCGGCTGACGGTGCGCGCACCGAGCCGGCGCACCGAGGTGCTCGTGGCCGCGGCGATGCCGCTGCGCGAGCCCATCGTCCAGCGCGGGCCCTTCGTCATGAACACCGAGGAGGAGATTCGCCAGGCCTTCCTCGATTACCGCGCCGGGCGACTCGGACGGGATTGATGCGCCGGCGCCGGGGCCTTCGTCCCTGGCCAGGCCGGCGGCATGGTCCGAACCGCCGGCAGCGGTGCCCCTCGGCGAAGGGGAATGGAGGAAGCGCTCGGCGGTTCGATGGGGCAAGATCCCTCGGCATGCGTCGTTTCCCCCTCGCCATCGCCCTGCTCGCCACCCTTTCCCACGCGCCGGTCGCGCAGGCCCAGTCCTCTGCGCGCGGTGCGCTGGACGAGGGCGTCCACCGGGTGCAGGCCGACCTCCTCCTCGATGCGGAGGAGGTCCGGCCCGGCGAGCGCTTCCGCGCCGGCGTCCGGTTCCGGATGCACGAGGGCTGGCACGTCTACTGGCGCCATCCCGGCGAGTCGGGGCTGGGAACCGAGCTCGTCTTCTCGGGCGCCGCCTTCGGCCCCGTCGCGTGGCCCTTCCCCCAGACCTTCCGCACGGGCGGCGGCTTCATCCGCACCTACGGCTACGAGGGGGAGGTGCTCCTCTTCGCCGAGGGGCGCGCGCCGGATGCGCCCGGCGAGCACGTCGTCGAGGCGCGCGCCGACGTCCTCGTCTGCGAAGTGGACTGCATCCCCGCCGACTTCGCGCTCCGCCTCCCCCTGCGGGTGGGGGAGGCGCGGCGCCCCTCGGAAGCGGCGCCCCTCTTCGATGCGGCGCAGGCCACGGTGCCGGCCCGCATCGAGGGCCTCGAGGTCGCGGCCGAGGCGCGCTTCGAGGCGGAGGGGATCCGCGGGCGGCTCCGCCTTCCCGCAGGCTGGCGAGCCGAAGGCGAGGATGCCTTTGTGCCGGACGCCTCTCCCGGCTTCGAGGCGCTGCGCGGCGAGATCCGCGACGGCGCGATCGCGATCGAGGGAAAGCCCGCCGTGGAAGCCTCCGAGCCGCCGCGGGTACGGGGCGTCGCGCGGCTCGTCGCACCGGACGGCGCGCTCCATCACGCGGAGATCGACGCGCCGGTGATCGCGGCGAACGAACCTCCGGTCGCCGCGACGGAGGCCCAGGGCCCCTCCCTCGCACTCGTCCTTCTCCTCGCCCTCGGCGGGGGCGCCCTGCTCAACCTCATGCCCTGCGTCTTTCCCGTGCTGGCGGTGAAGGTCTACGGCTTCACCCGGCTCGCCGCGGAGAGCCGACGCGGGCTTTTCGCCCACGCCGCCGCCTACGCCGCGGGCGTGGTCGGCTCGCTGCTCGCGCTCGCGGGCGCGGTGATCGCGCTGCGCGCCGCAGGCACGGGGGTGGGCTGGGGCTTTCAGTTCCAGCACCCGATCTACGTGGCGGCGGTGGCCGCGGTGGTCGTCGCCTTCGCGCTCAACCTCTTCGGCGTCTTCCGCGTGGACGTTTCCGCCGGGCGCCTCGTGGAGCGAGTGGACGCGCGCCAGGGCCTCGGGCGCAGCGTGGGCGAGGGCGTGCTCGCGGTGGTGCTCGCCACGCCCTGCTCCGCGCCGCTGCTCGGCACGGCCCTGGGCTTCGCCTTCGCCGCGCCCGCGTGGGTGACGGCGCTCGTCTTCCTCGCCCTCGGCGTGGGGCTGGCCGCGCCCTTCTGCCTGCTGGTCCTCGTCCCCGGTTTGGTGGAGCGCCTCCCTCGCCCCGGTCCCTGGATGGAGCGCTGCAAGGAAATCCTCGGCTTCGCGCTGCTCGCCACGGCGGTCTGGTTGGTGTGGGTGATGGGCGGGCTCGGCGGCGTGGACGCCATGGCGCGCCTGCTCGCCTTCCTCGTGGCGGTGGCGCTCGCCTGCTGGCTCTTCGGCCTGGCGCAGAGCGCGGCGCGCCGCAGGTGGTTGGGCCGCGCCGCTGCCCTGGGCGTGCTGCTCGCCGCCGTCCCCTTCCTCCCCACGTCCACGCGCAGCGCACCGCCCAACGCGACGACGAAGGCCTGGAGCGAAGACGCCGTGGCCGCCGCCCTGGCCGAGGGGCGACCGGTCTTCGTGGACTTCACCGCCGACTGGTGCCTGACCTGCAAGTTCAACGAGCGCACGGTGCTCGCCTCCCGGCGCGTACAGGAGGCCTTCGCGGCGCGCGACGTGGAGTTTCTCGTGGCGGACTGGACGCGGCGCGACGAGGCGATCCGCCGCAAGCTCGCCGCACACGGCAAGGCCGGCGTCCCCCTGTATCTGCTCTACGCACCGGGGCGGCGGGAACCGCAGGTATTGCCCGAGCTGCTCACCGAGGGCCTGGTCATCGACGCCCTCTCTTCCCTCCCGAAAAGAGAGACGAAAAAGGAGCCATCCACATGAAGCTTCGCGTTCCCGTGTTTCTGTTTGCCCTCCTCTTCGCCGGCATCGCCTCCGCGGCCACCGTGGGGCAGCCCGCACCCGACTTCGAGCTGCCCGACGAGACCGGCGTAAAGCACAGCCTCTCGCAGTATCGCGGCAAGATCGTCGTGCTCGAGTGGGTGAACCCCGAGTGCCCCTTCGTCCAGCGCCACTACAAGGCGAAGACCATGGAGAAGACCTGGGCCGCCTCGGACAAGGAGAAGGTGGTCTGGCTCGCGATCGACTCCACCCACCACAACACGCCGGAGAAGTCCGCGGCGTGGAAGCGCGAGCAGGGCTTCGCCTATCCGGTCCTCCAGGACCCCAGCGGCGAGGTCGGCAAGCGCTACGGAGCCAAGACCACGCCGCACATGTACGTGATCGACGAAAAGGGCGTGCTCCGCTACGCGGGCGCGATCGACGACGACCCGCGCGGCAACAAGGAAAAGCCCACCAACTACGTGCAGGCCGCCCTCGCTTCCCTGCTCGCCGGAGGGGAAGTGAAGGAGAAGACGAGCACCCCCTACGGCTGCACCGTCAAGTACAAGGAGTGAAGGGGATCGAGGGGCGCCACCCCGGACGCCCGGATGGCGCCCCCACCCGGAAGGCGTCGCCGGGCGGTCACGCCGCGCGCAGCCGGCCACCGAGCTCGACGGCGCGCCAGAAGTACCATGCCGCCACGCTGCGATAGGGGCGATAGCGCTCGCCCAGCGCGGCGAGCTCGGCGGGCGTGGGCGTCTGCGCGAGCCCGTGGGCGATCGCGTAGCCCTTGCGCACGCCGAGATCGTCCACGGGCCAGACGTCGGGTCGGCCCAGGCGGAACATGAGCAGCATCTCCACCGTCCAGCGGCCGATGCCCCGCAGCCCACGCAACCGCTCGACGATGACCTCGTCGTCCATGGCGCGCAGCTCGTCGAAGCTCGGGAGCGCGCCCTCGACCGCCGCGCGAGCGAGCGCCCGCAACGCTTCCGTCTTCGGGCCGGATAGGCCGGCGCGGCGGAAGGTATCCGCGCAGGCGCGCAACAGCCGGCGCGGCTCGAGGCCCAGATGGCCGTCCGGGAAGGAGGCGGCCAGGCGGGCGTAGATGGCCGCGGCCGCGCGCCCGCTGATCTGCTGGTGGACGATCGAGTGGGCGAGGGCGTCGAAGACGTCGCGGGCGCCGCGCCTGCGGAGACGGAAGGGGCCGGCGGCATCGATGAGCGCCGCCATCGCGGGATCGCGGCGCAGGTGCGCGACGGCCGCCTCCGGATCGAAGGCGAGCGGCCCGGCCTCCGCCGCATCGCGTTCGAGCGCCAGCAAACGCAGCTTGGTGACCAGCCCGCCGCTCGCGGAGAAGCCGCCCAGGCGTCCCGAGGCGGCGAGAATGCGGTGGCAGGGCACGGCGAGGAGGAAGCGGTTCGCGGCGAGCGCCTGCCCGACGGCCCGCGCCGCGCCGGGCGCGCCGATGCGGGCGGCGAGGGCGCCATAGCTCGTGGTCGCGCCGGGCGGGAGGGCGCGCGCCGCCTCGTAGACCCGGCGGTGGAAAGGAGGGATGCCCTCCCAGTCGAGCGGGATGCCGGAGAGATCGCGGTCGCCGCGCTCGAGGTGCAAGACGATCGCCGCCATCGCTTCGCGCACAGGCGGCGGGGGCTCGCCCTCCGCTTCACCGAAGCGGCGCACCCATGCCCGCGCGTCGCCATCGCGGTCGCCGAGCAAGTGGATGGCCGCCACGCCGCGGTTCGTCCAGGCGATCCCGCACCGCCCCAGGGGCGTGTCGAAGGTGGCGCACCGAGCCTCGTCTCGCATGACGGCCACGCTAGCACACGCCTTCGCGTGGATGCGACGAGCGAGCGTTCGTTCGCAGGAACCCGGTCTGGCGCGCGCAAGCCGAAGCCCCCAGCTTGTCGAGGTGAGGAGGTGATCGATGGCCGTTCCCGACATCCTGCAACTGCATCCCGAAAAGCCCACGACCCACTTCGACGAGGTGCGCGCGGCGATCGAAGCCTGCTTCGAGACGCAACAGGTTGCGACGATCTGCGCGGACGCCTGCCTGGCCGAGGAGAACGTGGCCGAGCTGCGCGAATGCATCCGCCTGGATCTCGACTGCGCGGATTTCTGCGCGGCGACGGGCCGGCTCATCGCGCGCCAGGCCCACCCGCAGCCCGACTTCTGGCGTGCGGCCCTCGAGGCCTGCATCGAAGCGTGCCGGAGCTGCGCGAACGAATGCGCGAAGCACGAGAACCAGCACGAGCACTGCCGCATCACCCGCGAGGCCTGCGAGCGCTGCATCGACGCCTGCCAGAAGGTGCTCGACGCGCTGCCGCAGGGCGGCGCCGAGACGCGCCACTGAGGCGTCCGGGCGGGTCGGTCCGCGCGAACCCCGGCTGCGCGCCCTCGTCCGCCTGCGCCGCCGGGACTGAGGCCGAGCGCTGGATCGCCTCGGGAGGGTCCGGTAGAGATCCCGCATGGGCCGAGGGTCGAGGATCGCCTGGATCTCCGGGGCGTCGAGCGGGATCGGCGCGGAGCTCGCGCGGCAGCTCGCCGCCCGCGGAACGGAGGTCGTTCTGTCGGCGCGCAGGCGAGAGCTGCTCGAGGAGGTGGCGGCGTCGATCCGCGCCGCGGGCGGCCGCGCACGCGTGGAGCCGCTCGACGTCTCCGATCCGGAGGCAACGGTGGAGGCGCTCCGCCGCCTCGACGACGAGCTCGGCGGCATCGACCTCGTGATCGCCAACGCCGGCGTGGGCAACTCGCGCCGGGCGGTGGAGCTGGGGTGGGAAGACTGCGCGCCCACGATCGCGATCAACGTGGACGGCGCGGTGGCGAGCCTGCTCGCGCTGCTTCCCCGCATGGTGGAGCGCGGGCACGGCCATCTGGTGGGCATCTCGAGCCTCGCCGGCTACCGCGGCATGCCGGCCAGCGCAGCGTACTCGGCGTCGAAAGCCTTCCTGATCACCTTCCTCGAGAGCCTGCGGGTCGACCTGCGCGGCACCGGGGTCTTCGTGACCGACGTCCGGCCGGGCTTCGTCCGCACGCCGATGACGGACGCCAACCGCTTCCACATGCCCTTCCTCATGGACGTGCGCGACGCCGCGGCGCGCGTCGTCGACGGCATCGAGAGGCGCAAGGCGGTGGTGACCTTCCCCTGGCGGCTGGCCGCGCTCGCGCAGCTCGCGCGGTTCGTGCCGACGTGGCTGTGGGATCGGCTCGCCGTCGACAAGGGCCCGGCGCGCAACGCGGTCGTGCGGCCCCGCCCCGTCTTCGACGTGGACGAGGGCGGCTCGTGATCCGCCTCCTTCCCGCCCTCCTCCTTGCGCTCGCACCGGCGGCCGCCGCGGCCCAGACGGATCCGTGGTGGGGCCGCGACAAGGCGCTGCACCTCGGCGCCGGCGCGGTGCTCGCCGCCGGGGGCTATGCCGCCGGGGCAATCCTCTGGGAGGAACCGGAGGCGGCGCTGTGGACCGGCGCCGCCGTCGGCCTCGGCGCGGGCGTGGTCAAGGAGCTTTTCGATCTCGCGGGCATGGGCCATCCCTCCTGGAAGGATCCCGCCTGGGATGCGGTGGGCACGGGCGCCGGGCTGCTCCTCGCCTGGGCG
>Ga0079224_100014463_pt1 | contig 11021 bp, 14 predicted proteins | sample Stecom2015_FD_80414 | JGI IMG/M metagenome (GOLD analysis project Ga0079224, IMG submission 80414) | Agricultural soil microbial communities from Utah to study Nitrogen management - Steer compost 2015 | ecosystem: Environmental > Terrestrial > Soil > Agricultural land | place: USA: Utah...
GTCGTTACTTTCAAAATTCGTAGCAGAACAGTATATGGGCAACATAGATTCTGACTCTTCCAAACTGGACAGTTACTTTACTAACGACCTTAATATATCTTACGAGTTTAAAACAAACAAAATATTTAAGTCGATTGTATTAAGCGGACTTGTAAACAACATATTTGACGTAGAATACGAATCAAACGGATACTTTTATACTTATGATGATGACTACACTACTCCGGGAAGCATTATTACCAGAGAAGGTGCCGGATTCTACCCACAGGCAGGTATTAACTTCCTGCTTGGTGCAACATTAAAATTTTAATTTTCGAGTATAGTTAACCAATAAAAAATCCTGACGTTTATAGCGTCAGGATTTTTTTATGCTTTGTCCTGTCTTCAGCAAACTCTTTTATTGTTTGGTTTCGCTTTTCCAGTAACCGCTTCATATATTGTTTTAAAAATAATCGGTCTGCTATTTTACCTAGTAAACCTAACGGGCTTTTATAATCAAACACATCGGTCATGACAGTTACACCATCCTTTCCCTCAAAATAATGATGATGAGTAAAAGACTTAAAAGCTCCGGCAACCATCTCATCAGTAAACTTATTAGGGCTGTCAAAAAAAGTAATCTTGGAAGTAAGTATCTGGTAAAAGCCCAAATGCTTGGCTCTCCATGTTACACTCTCCCCCTCCTCTATAAGTCCCGAGGTTTTTCCGGCAATAGCTTCTTCGTTTGTTTGTATGGTAGATAATTTGTGTAAATCTATACTTCGGGACAGGTCAAACACAATCTGTATTGGCGCAGCAATAGATGTTATAATAGTTATAACGGGCATTAATTGTATACCCTTATAACATTTGCACTTACAATCTCTACCCTGTAAGGTTTTAACGGGTATTCCACCTCACTTGTCGCAAGACCTGTAAACAGGTTATACTCTACATCGTCACAAGGACAAACGGCGTTAACCCCATTAATTTCGAGCGTAGAGCATGAGCTCAACTCCTGATTAGGGCAACTCGCTTCAAAAGCCGTATAACCACCCCCTGTGTTCATTACTATAATACCCCTAATACCTATTCCTGCCTGACCTATATAAACGGGGTTGCTCGTGTATTGCAGCTGTGAATATAGCGGCAGGCTCATGTCTATATTTATAGAAAAAGCATAATTAGGCAGGTACCTGTTGTTATTATTATAGTCGTCCTTACTGCAGGATGATAAAAAAGCAACTGCAAGCAGCAGTAACAGATATTTTCTCATTTTGATAAATTTTTGCTGTATAATTATGAAACAAATTTAATTTATTTAACTTTGACAAACGCATTAGCGCGAATTTAAAAATTGACGTAACAAAAAAAATAGTATCTTTGCGATATGAAAAATCCCGTCCTGATGGGATTTTTTCTATTTATATAAACGATGAAGTTATGAGTACAGTATCTTACTACACAGCAGAAGGATTAAAAAAATTAAGGGATGAGTTAGATCACCTTAAAGCTATAGAAAGACCTAAAGCCTCTCAGGCTATCGCTGAAGCACGTGATAAAGGAGACCTTTCGGAAAACGCAGAATATGATGCTGCGAAGGAAGCACAGGGACTACTTGAAATGAAAATAGCTAAAATGGAAGAACTTGTTGCTAATGCACGCCTTATAGATGAATCTCAGCTTGACCTGTCTAAAGCACTAGTACTTTCTACAGTAAAAATTAAGAACCAGGCCAATGGCATGGAAATGAAATATACACTGGTAGCAGAAAGCGAAGCCGACCTGAAAACAGGAAAAATATCGGTTACCTCACCTATTGGTAAAGGGCTTTTAGGAAAATCAGTGGGAGAAGTTGCTGAAATTAAAGTTCCAAACGGGACACTTCAGTTCGAAGTACTTGAAATTACAAGAGAATAACCAATAAACTTATCGCTATGAGTTCCATATTCACTAAAATCGTAAACGGAGAAATCCCGGCATATAAAGTAGCCGAAGACGACAAATTTCTTGCTTTTCTGGATGTAAATCCAAATGCTAAAGGACATACCCTTTGCATACCTAAGCAGGAAATAAACAAAATTTTTGATATGGAAGAAGACCACTACCTTGAACTTATGAAGTTCTCAAGGAAAGTGGCAAAAGCGCTTGAAAAAACAGTAACCTGTAAGCGTGTAGGTGTTGCAGTTGTAGGTCTTGAAGTACCTCATGTACATGTACACCTTATCCCGTTAAACGAAATGGATGAAATGCGTTTTACCAAAAAAGTAAAACTTGAAAAAGAAGAATTTGAAGAACTGGCAAATGCTATAAATGCCAACCTTTAAAAAAATAGAAAAGGCACTTTTTAAAGTGCCTTTTTTTTATGCCTTGCGGTAACTGGCCTGCATAGTGGTGCCTACCCCAATTTCAGACTCTTTTACCTTAATTTTTCCTTTATGATACTCCTCAACTATACGTTTGGTTAAGGATAGTCCTAACCCCCAGCCTCTTTTTTTAGTGGTAAAGCCCGGTTCAAAAACCTTTTTAAACTGATTTTTCGCAATTCCTTTACCGGTATCTGTCACCTGAATTTTAACCAGTTCACCGGTATCTTCCAGTATCACTTTAAGCGAACCCTTACCTTTCATGGCATCCACTGCATTTTTAACAAGATTTTCCACAGTCCAGCTGTGCAGTTCCCGGTTAAGCATTACGTAAACAGGATGTGTAGGTGCCTTAAATAAAAACTCTACCTGATTAGAGGTTCGCGACCTCAGGTATTCAAACGAATGTTCGGTCTCAGCTACAATATCCAGTTTTTCAAGCACCGGTTCTGATCCTATTTTTGAGAAACGGTTAGCAATAGTCTGCAGTCGGCTCACATCCTTTTCCACTTCGGTCACGGTAGTCTCATCAACGTTATCAATCTTCATAATCTCTACCCACCCTAACAGAGATGAAAGCGGTGTACCTATTTGATGGGCAGTCTCTTTTGCCATACCCGCCCATAATTTGTTTTGAGTAGCCATTTTTGATGCCCTGTAAAAATTAAAAACAAGCGCCCCAAACAAAACTATAATCAGAATAAGTGCTATTGGGAAGTATTTAAGCTGATCCAGCAACGGCGAACTACCATAATAAATATACTGATACTCCCCGTCGGTTATCATAATTTTTATAGGCTGATTTTCCTTTTTAATTTCTTCAAAGTAATTCTGTAATTTCACAGAATCTTTTAATATCTCAGGCGAAATATTATTACTATCGAGTATGTTATTTTCCTTATCGGTTTTAAATACAGGTATTGTATTATTACTCCTTATAACACGCAAAGTTAACTCAAGTCCGGCATCTTTAAGGCTCTCATCATTAATAGCTTTTGTTCCCATCGCCCATAATTCAACCTTATTTCTCTCTTCATTCTTAAAAATCTGGAAAAGATAATAGGTATTCCATACTATAAGAATAACTATTAAAAAAGATGCCAGAATAATAAATCCGCGGGTAAAATTCCTGTTATTAGAAAACTGCATACAATGGTATTTGTGGCCTAAAGATACTAAATATGGTATAAGTGCGGGCAGTAATAACGGTACAAAGCGCCGTTTATTATTTTGTTATTAACTCTGCTTTGGTAAAATGGTTTAAGTAGTCAGGAAAATTTATCTTTGCATAAAACACAATTTTTGCAATGCTTAGTATAGATCCAAAAGAAATACCTGCAGCAAAGTTACAGGGCTACCTTCAGGGAGCCGTAGGCCCAAGGCCAATAGCTTTTGCCAGCACAATTGATAAAGACGGAACCCCAAACCTTTCTCCGTTCAGTTTTTTTAATGTATTTAGCTCTAATCCCCCAATACTGGTGTTTTCGCCGGCACGCAGGGTTAGGAACAATACAGTAAAACACACGCTTATTAATGCTGAACTTAACCGAGAGGTGGTTATCAACATAGTGAATTATGCAATTGTACAGCAGGCTTCACTATCGAGTACCGAATATGGTGACGGAGTTAACGAGTTTATTAAGTCGGGGCTTACCATGCAGCCGTCAGACATTGTTAAGCCATTCCGCGTAAAGGAATCGCCTGTACAGTTTGAATGTAAGGTAAACGATATTATAGCACTGGGAAATGATGGTGGTGCCGGTAACCTTGTAATATGTGAGGTGGTAAAACTACATGTAGATGAAAGTGTACTGGATGAAAACGGAGCTATTGACCAAAATAAAATCGATTTGGTTTCCCGTATGGGTGGTAATTGGTACAGCCGTGCCAATGCAGGCCTTTTTGAAGTAGAAAAACCACTTACAACACTGGGAATTGGTGTAGATGCCATACCCGATTTTGTAAAGGAAAGCACTATTTTTAACGGAAACGACCTTGGCAAGCTGGGCAATGTTGAAACTTTGCCTACCGAAGAAGAAATTGATACCTTTGTAGAAGAATCTTTTGAGGCAAAAGCTGTTTTAAGCGCCGATGACGACACTAAAAAATTCCTTAAAGCAAAGGAACATCTTGATAACAATGAGGTAGCCACAGCCTGGAAGTTACTTTTAGCAACAAGAAAATAACACGATTGACTGCCCCATAGCAGTAAAACAATAAAATAACAATTTGAACATGGAAGTTACAGGAAGAATTAAAATGATTGATGAAACTAAATCTTTTGGAAGCAACGGGTTTAGAAAAAGAGAATTGGTAGTTACAACTGAAGAGCAATACCCGCAGCATATTCTGGTTGAATTCACTCAGGACAAGTGTGATTTACTTAACAGCTATACCGTAGGAGAGCCTGTTAGAGTTTCCATTAACCTTAGAGGCAGGGAGTGGGTTAACCCACAGGGTGAAACCAAATACTTTAACTCTATTCAGGGTTGGAGAATTGAAAAGTTACAACCTGCTGCACCGGCACAACAAACGCCTCCGCAACCGGGTCCAAACTCATATGACTCTTTTGAGCCTGCAACAAACTACAAAGAAGAAGACCACGACGATCTTCCGTTCTAATACAACTAAAAAGCCCTGTTTAAAACAGGGCTTTTTTAATAATCACTAGTAAGTGTTTTTACTTCTAACTGCAAGCCATTAGAAAAATCTTGCTTCTTTTTGTATATATTATTCTCTTCCGCTTTTAAGTAACGACAGTACCCGTCTTTAGCTATATAATTTATAGGTGCATAATAGTAGCAATCCCTACAGGAAGTATCTGTAAGCTTTTTTACAGATATAAAAAACTTATTAGTTTTATAATTGTATTTTGATAAATCTAACTCAACTTTTTTTAACCTATCATTCGTACACTCCTCAAGCGCTATTAACATAGGTTCACTATTCACCTTCTCACCAACACTATAATCATCATTAACCTCATACAGCGTAACTTCAAACTCTGTTTTATTAACTTTAAATGTACTGTAATCTCGTCCATTTAATTCAATGATATGAGCTATTTCTTTAAAAAAAAGTTTAATCCCCTGTATAGTACCTTCCGGCAAACTATCTGTTAAATAAAAAACAGGATCTTCAGTAAAATATAGGTTACTATTTACATAAACCTGTTTAAAGTTACCACATTTTACTTTTTTTACTTTAGGTTTTTTTACATCTTTTTCAACAACGACATCCTGTAAGTGAATAATATCTCTTTCAGGACTTTGAGAAAACAAAAATGTAGGCATTAAAACCACAAAGTAAATTAAAAGGCGACTAAACATATAAAAAAATTGTAGGTTATTAGCTAACGACATATCCTGATTAGTATTGTAGCTTATTAAAAAAATAAAGCCCCGAATCACTTCGGAGCTTTTGTGTTGAAAAAGACAACTCTCTTTTTACAACAACCCAATAACACTATTTTAAACTCCCCTACCCTAAGGATGTCTTAAGCAGATATGGAAAAAGGTGTGAGGTAAGAACGCCTAATAATAATTACCGGATATAATTTTCATAGCAATTTTTTTTAAAACACTAAACAGCAGTCTGACCTAACTAAGTGTGCAATTTTAATTTGTTTCTAAGTCCCCGTCCCTAAGTATATCATCAGGTGTGAGGATAGGAGACCTAAAAACTTTATCATTTATTAAGAACAAAAAGTATTTAATACTTAGCCCCGTTTTAATCCCCCGCCGCAAGGTGTATCGGTGTAGCGACGGAGGTTCTTAAAAACGTGGTGATTATTGTTCTACCTAAACTAATAAACTAACTTATAAAGATAATGCAGTTAATACTGTCATATTAATCACTCCTTGTGCTGTACTGTATAACGAACCTTCCAACCCTGTTGCCATTACACTTCTTGTCATGTCCCATCCTTCGTCATCATCACCTTTTCCAAATTTGTTTTTTTGTTTATTAATCTCATTTGCCAAACTAGAGTACATTATCAACAACCTCTTCTCTTCATCATTTAAAGTAACATCATTATTAACTTTTGCTATATAATCAGCTACAATAACAGTTATATTGTCATCAATATTAACTTCTTGATTAAAAAAAGCATCTATACTATTTAAAAAAGCCCCACTATACGGCAATGACCTTACAACAGTCACGGGATATTCTATACAGTTTTCAATTTGTCCCTTTTGGGTAATAACTTCATTACACCCATCCAGAGATTTAAAATTTAAATTAGACTTCATAATAGCCTCTATAGCATTTATTACTTCGTCTTGAGTTGTCACACTCTTTTGATAGTTTAAAACATATTCTTCAATAACTTCATTAAACACAGAAACCGCAACACCACTTGAATCAGTTTCTGATTTAAAACTAAAATTTTTACCTTGACTAATATTTTTTTCTAAACTATCGTCATTACTACATGATGTCACCAGCATCATGATAACCACCATAAACAAAGAAAATCTTTTCATTTTTAACGTTTTTAAGATTTGTTTTCTTTGTTTACTACCCGGGCAGTAAACTTTGTTACTTTATCGATACAGGGCAAAACTATAGCAGCCTAAAAAAGCTCGCAAAAGGTTGTTGTGCAGATTTATAAATCTGCAGCCCCATAAAAGCCAAACAACTGATAATCAAGTGTAAATTTTAACATATTTCGCTTTCAAAAAAGCGTATTTTTGCGCTGAATACGCACCTTTTTGAAAACTCTCTTATATATAAAAGAGTCTTTTTAGCTCAATAATCACCATTAAATAAATGAAATCGCTTTATCTTACACTTTTCACTTACTTATTCTCCATTTATGCGTTGGCACAAAAACCTACAAATAACGACTCCCTTTTAGGGAAAAGTTATGATGATCTAATTGAAAAAATTAATCAGTTAAAAAACGATAGTGTAAAACGACTTGTTTACATAGACAGTTATATAAGGAAAGCCAAAAAAGAAAATAACAACGAAGAGCTTATTATTGGTTACAGAAACAAACTCCCTCATTACTCTCACAATATCTCTTTGAAATATACCGACAGTATATTACAACTGTCCATAAACCTAAATGATGACATTATAATAGGTATGGCATATATTGACAAAGCCACAGTTTATTTTAGAGCTAAAAACTATGAGGAGTCTTTGAAAAATTACCTGATGGCAGATAAGTACATAAATGAAGAAAATGACCCATACACGCAATACAAAATAAAATATGGCATCGCAAATCTTAAAACCTATCTGGGAAATCATGAAGAAGCTTTAAACCTCTTTACAGAATGTAAAAACTATTATGAAAAACAAGAAGGTTATAACAACAAGCAAGGTTATCTACACTCTCTTTGTTCCATGGGACGAAACAACTTTCGCCTCGGTAATTATGACGAATGCACAAAAATAAATCAACTGGGGCTTGAGCAGAGTAATGATAAAAAATTAAAAACAATACATATATACTTCCTGCAATCTGAAGGCATAAACCAATTTGGAAAAAAGAATTATCAAAAATCAATCGAATACCTTAAAAACTCCTTACCTGGTGTAATAAAAAATAAAGACTTTGTTAATGTAGCCGTAAACTATTTCTATATTGCTAAAAGTAATTTTAGTTTAGGAAACAAAGAAGAAGCTCTTAGTAATTTGCAAAAAGTAGACTCCATTTTAGTAGAGCATCACTATGCAAACTTAGAGTTAAGAGAAACCTACGAGATCTTTATCAATTACTACAAAGAGAAAGGTGATCTCGAAAACCAGCTATTATACACCAACCGATTACTGGATGCTGATAAAATACTGGAGAAAAACTATAAAGAGCTTATCTCTACTATACACAAAGAGTACGATACCGCCGAACTTGTTGCCTCGAAAAACAATCTCGAAAAAACACTTAAAAGAAACACCGTTATTAGCTATATAATTTACTCTTTAGGAGGAATAATAATACTCATAATAAGCTATCTCCTTGTTGCCAACTATAAAAAACAAAAAAGATACAAACAAAAGTATGAGGAACTTATAGCTAAAGCTGAGGAGAGAGAAAAACAACCTGAACAAGCAATACAAGCCACCAAAATAAACACTGATGAACTTGACATCAACAAGGACATTGTTTTAAAAATACTTAAAGGCTTGGAAACCTTCGAAAAGAAAGAAGACTATCTGGCTATTGGTTTAACACAGTCGGCCCTAGCAGAAGAGCTTGACACAAATACCACCTATCTGTCTAAAGTAATAAACCATTATAAAGGTAAAAACTTTAACTCCTATCTTAATGAGTTAAGGGTAAATCACGCTGTATCATTATTAAAAAACAGCCCTACTCACCGCAGGTATACCATAAAAGCACTTGCAGAAGAACTTGGGTTTAGCAATCCGCGAAGTTTTTCAGATGCTTTCTTTTCACAAACCGGCATTAAACCTTCCTACTTTATCAAACAAATAGAGAAAGAGCCTGATTTATTAATGAGTGCTTAATTTTTTATCAAAATTAGTAAATGCGTACCTTTAACCATTCAAACAAAGTGCATTAATCTATGTATTTCCTTTCCCGAGACCTTTACTTCCCTCCTGCCCAGCAAGCCTCACCCGAAGGCATTGTGGCAATAGGCGGCGACCTCTCTCCAGAAAGACTACTACTTGCCTACCACAATGGTATATTCCCTTGGTTTGAAGACGATGAACCCATACTATGGTGGTCACCACCCGAAAGAATGGTATTATTCCCCAATGAACTCAAGGTATCCAAAAGCATGCGTAATATTATAAACAGGGAGATTTTTAAAGTCACCTTCAATACAGCCTTCAGGGATGTGATTACTAACTGCCGTAACATTAAACGTGATGGCCAGCCCGGCACATGGATTACTCCCGAAATGGTAGAAGCCTATTGCGAGCTTAACAGATTAGGTAAGGCAAAATCAGTAGAAGTTTGGCAGGATGATAAACTCGTAGGCGGATTATATGGTATAGACCTTGGTCATATATTTTGTGGCGAAAGTATGTTCTCTAAAGCATCCAATGCCAGCAAGATAGCTTTTATAGCCTTAGTAAAACAACTGGAAATGGCAGGGTATTTGCTTTTAGACTGCCAGGTATACAACGACCATCTTGCAAGCCTGGGTGCGCGCGAAATATACCGCGAAGATTTTTTAGATATCCTAAAGCGTTAAAATAAAACCACTTATACTTAAATAAAGTATATTTGCACCCGTGAAAGAAAATTTCAAAAAAATATCATTATCCTTAATTGCTCTTATATATCTGTTAGCAACAGGTATATCGGGCAATCATACTCCCGACTTTAATACTAACATAGTAAAGTCTAAGGAACAGGTATTTTTTATTAAAACCGACTTTAAGTCTTCTTTACACTCGGCTACAAGCGAAACTAAGCTTTTAGAAACTGATGCAAAAAAGGCCAATGTACCGTTTTACAGTATAACTAACAGCCTTAAAGCCATAACCTGGTTTATTCAGGATAACTATTCACAATACCTGTTCAATAACGGAGATTCATTACTCCGCTTCACTTCTACAGATATTATTTACCCTTTCCATTTTTTCTTGTAAATACCTAAGCCATTTTACAGCAGCCATCTTTTTGGCTAAAACTTTTACAGGCCGGCAGCAAAAACTGCATGGCTAACTCATTATAAACATATAACAATTCAAAAAATGGACTTAGGTACAGCAATAATAGGTGGTGTATTACTTTTAGTATGCATTATACCTATAGCAATAGCATATAACAGCAGTAATAAAAAATATAAAAAAACACTGGGAGCATTAAGTGATTATGCCACAGAAAAATCATGTAAAATAAACCAACAGGATGTTTGGATACATGCCGCTATTGGTATAGACTCTCAAAACCATATGCTGTTCTTTTTAAAAGGCGACAGTAATGCACACAAAATAGAACATATTGATTTAAATAAAATTAAAGAATGTAGGGTTACCACTCCTGACAGCAGGGAAAAGTCAGACCGTATTAACAGACTGGTACTGGAACTGCAACCTGCAAATAATAGTGAGCAACCGGCAGCACTGGAGTTTTATAATGCAAATGTTTCTATGCAGCTTGCAGATGAGCTGATACTGGCGAAAAAGTGGAAACAGATAATTAATAATGTTATAGGGGTCTAAAAACAAAAAGCCCACTCAATGAGTGGGCTTTTGTATTGTTGCAAATTCTTAAGCTTCAAATGGAACTATAGAAACAAAAGATTTGTTGTTAGCTTTTTTCTGGAACTTAACAACACCGTCAACTTTAGCATGTAAAGTATGATCTTTACCCATGTAAACGTTTTCACCCGGGTTGTGTTTAGAACCTCTTTGTCTAACGATAATGTTACCGGCAATAGCAGCCTGTCCACCATAAATCTTAACGCCTAGACGTTTCGACTCTGATTCTCTACCGTTCTTGGAACTACCGACACCTTTCTTGTGAGCCATGATGTTTTAGTTTTTAATTGTTAATTATTCTTCTGTAGCTTCCGCTTTTTTAGTCGCCTTTTTCTTAGTACCACCAGCTGTAATTCCTGAAATTACAATTTTTGTTAATGATTGACGGTGACCGTTTTTAACTTTGTAACCTTTTCTTCTTTTCTTTTTGAAAACGATTACTTTGTCTCCTTTTAAGTGTTGTAACACTTTGGCTTCAAC
>Ga0079224_100014464_pt1 | contig 11021 bp, 13 predicted proteins | sample Stecom2015_FD_80414 | JGI IMG/M metagenome (GOLD analysis project Ga0079224, IMG submission 80414) | Agricultural soil microbial communities from Utah to study Nitrogen management - Steer compost 2015 | ecosystem: Environmental > Terrestrial > Soil > Agricultural land | place: USA: Utah...
CGGTCCGCGCGGTGCTGTGCCCGGACAAGATCACCACCGACGAGTGGCTCGAGGCCCACCGCACCGCCCACTCGGTCGGCCTGCGCTCGAACGTGACGATCATGTTCGGGGCCGTCGAGCAGCCCCGCTCCTGGGCCCGCCACATCGTCGCCACCCGGGACCTGCAGAAGGAGACCGGGGGGTTCACCGAGTTCGTCCCGCTGCCGTTCGTCCACATGGCCGCACCGATCTACCTGCAGCGCAGGGCACGCCGAGGCCCCACCTTCCGCGAGGCGCTCCTCATGCACGCGGTGGGCCGCATCGCCTACCGGGGGTGGATCGACAACGTCCAGGTGTCCTGGGTGAAGATGGGCGAGGCCGGGGCGGCCCAGATCCTCCAGGCCGGGGCCAACGACCTCGGCGGCACGCTCATGGACGAGAACATCTCCCGGGCGGCGGGCGCCGCCCACGGCCAGATGATGGACGAGGACGGCTTCCGCCGGTGGGTGGAGCCCCTGGGCCGGCCCCTGGAGGAGCGCACCACCCTCTACGAGCGACCCTCTCGGGTCTGACGCCGCCATGACCGAGCGCGACGCCAACCCCGTCCCCAAGGCCGACCCCGAGCACCCGCCGGCCGTCGAGGACGCCGTCGACACCGCCCCCGAGCCCGACGTGGACGGGCTCGTCCGGGCCATCCTCGACGAGGCCGGGGCCACCGCCAACCGCGACGTGCTCCGGGACATCCTCGACACGGCCGCCGGGCTGGCCTCCGACGACGTGGCCCGCCTCGACCTGAAGATCACCGCCGCCGCCCTGAAGGAGATGCGGGCCGCGTTCAACATGTTCCGCCCGCTGGCCGACACTCCGAAGGTCACCGTCTTCGGCTCGGCCCGGGTGGCCGACCACGACCCGCTCTACCAGCAGGCCCAGGCCCTGGCCGCGCAGCTGAGCAGCGCCGGGTGGATGGTCGTCACCGGCGCCGGCCCCGGGATCATGCAGGCCGCCGCGGAGGGCGCCGGCCCGGACGCGGCGATCGGGGTGAGCATCCGGCTCCCGTTCGAGGAGAAGCCGAGCGACGTGCTCGCCGGCGGCGACCGGGTGGTCGCCATGAAGTACTTCTTCACCCGCAAGCTGATGCTCATCAAGGAGTCGTCGGGCTTCGTGTGCCTGCCCGGCGGCTTCGGCACGCAGGACGAGACCTTCGAGCTGCTCACCCTGCTGCAGACCGGCAAGACGAGCCCCGCGCCGGTGGTGCTGCTCGACGTGCCCGGCGGCACGTACTGGCACCGCTGGGTCGACTACGTGGTCGACGAGCTCGAGGGGGCCGGGATGGTGTCCCCCCACGACCGCGAGCTCTACCTCGTCACCGACGACGTGGAGACGGCGGCCCGGGAGATCCAGCACTTCTGGCGGGCGTACCACTCGCTGCGCTGGGTGGGCGATCGGCTCGTGCTGCGCCTCCACCACGCGCCCGACGACGCCGGCCTCGAGGAGCTGAACCGCCGCTTCGGCGACCTCCTGCTCGACGGCCGCATCGAGCGCAGCGGCCCGCTGCCGCCCGAGGTGTCCGGCCGGGATCACCTCGACCTCGACCGCCTCGTCATGCGCTACGCCCCCCGCCGGGCCGGGCGGCTCCGGGCGCTGATCGACGCCATCAACGACATGGCTCCGCCCGGGGAGGGCACGGCCACCGTCCGCACCTGACGGTGGCGGGCTCAGCGCTCGGCGTCGTCCGCCTCGCGCAGGATGCCGATCGCCTTCTCGACGGCCCGCCGAGCTCGCTGCAGGCGCTTCTCGTCCACCGGCAGCTCGGTGCCGCCAGCGTCGATCGACTCGCGGAGCCGCTCGATCGCGAGGTCGGCCAGCTCCTCCGAGATGACCTCGAGCCGGGCCCTGATGTCGTGGAACTCGCCTGCCATGTCCCGCACCCTACGGCAGTAGGGTGACACCCTCCCCCGCCCCCACCGCAGGAGCAGCAGTGCCCCCCGCCGCCGTACCCGAGGACCTCCACGAGTGGATCTCCTTCGAGGACCCCGAAGAGGCGAGGACCTGGGTGTTCGACCTCACCTTCCTCGTCAGCCCGTGGACCTGCATCTACGGGCGCGGCTGCCTGGGCGTCCTCACCGGTCCCGCCCCGGAGCTCGAGCAGGGGTGCTGCAGCTACGGCGCCCACTTCATCGACGAGGACGACGAGGCCGCCGTGCTGGCCTGCGCCGAGCGGCTCACGCCCGAGCAGTGGCAGCACCACGACCTCGGGCGCCGGGACGGCGTGACGGTGCGCGACGAGGAGGGCACGATCACCACCCGCCTCGTGGACGGCGCCTGCGTGTTCCTGAACCGCCCCGGCTTCGAGGGCGGCCTCGGGTGCGCCCTCCACAACGCGGCGCTGGCCGCCGGCGAGCGCCCGCTGGACTGGAAGCCGGCCGTGTGCTGGCAGCTCCCCCTGCGCCTCGAGGAGCGGACCGACGAGCACGGCCACGTCACCTCCACGCTGCGGGAGTGGAAGCGCCGCGACTGGGGCGACGGCGGCTTCGAGTTCCACTGGTGGTGCACCGACGACCCCCTGGCCTTCGTCGCCCACGAGCCGGTGTACGTGACGATGCGCGACGAGATCGTGGAGATGGTCGGCCAGACCGCCTACGACCTCTTCGTCGCCCACGTCGAGGCGCGCGAGCCGATCCCGCAGTACCTTCCCCACCCAGCGCTGCGCCGCCGGTGACCGCAGCCTCGGAGACAGGAACCCAGCGATGAACTTCACCGCCGAGGAGCTGAGCCTCACGGCCAAGCGAGGTGGTCTGCACTTCCCCGATCACGTCCTCGACCAGCTCGTCGCGGCGATCGACGCCGGCAAGCACGTGGTGCTCACCGGGCCGCCGGGCACCGGCAAGACCACCCTCGCCTACCTCACCGCCGAGGTGGCCCAGCGGGCGATGCTCTGCACCGGCTACCTGCCCACCACCGCCACCACGGAGTGGACGACCTTCGAGACGATCGGCGGGTTCCAGCCCACCGCCGAGGGCCTCATCTTCCGGCCTGGCATGTTCGTCGACGCCATCGAGAGCGGGCGCTGGCTCGTGATCGACGAGCTCAACCGCTCGAACTTCGACCGCGCCTTCGGTCAGCTCTTCACGGTGCTCTCCGGCCAGGCGGTGGTGCTCCCGTTCAAGCGGGGCGGGCGGATCCAGCCGATCTCGCTCGTGCCGCCCGGGGTGGAGCCGCCCGGCGACACCGACGCGATCCGGCTCCCGGCGACGTGGCGGATCATCGCCACGATGAACGTGTTCGACAAGAACCTGCTGTTCGAGATGTCGTACGCCCTCATGCGGCGCTTCGCGTTCGTGGAGGTCACCTCGCCGTCCGAGGACGCGTACCACGAGCTGCTGGAGGGCCCGGGCGACATCGTCCGCGAGCTGCTCCCCCTGCGGCGCTTCCGCGACCTCGGCCCCGCCGTGTACCTCGACGCGGCCCGCTTCGCGGCCCGCCGCCTCGAGGACGAGCCCAGCCGCTCCCGCCTCGTGTACGAGGTCTTCTACGGCTACTTCCTGCCGCAGTTCGAGGGCATCGACGAGGAGCTGGCCGTGGACCTGTACCACACCGTCGCCGCGCTGCTCGACGGTCCCGAGCAGGAGGAGGCTCGCCGCACGATCGGCGAAGTCCTCGGGACCCAGCTCCCGGTCTGAGCCGTGGACCGCTCCGCCGAGCCCGCCCCCGCGACCGGGCCCGGCGCGCCGTACGCCACCGTCCTCGCCCACCTCGCGCAGCCGGTGGACCCCGCGCGCCTGCTGGAGGCGCTGCTCGGGCTGCCGCCGCGCCAGGCCCGCCACGTCGCCGGGTTGTCGCTCGCCACGTCCCCCGAGGCCGAGCGCCTGCTGGCCGCCATGCCCCGCATCGTGCGATCGATGGCCATCGCCACCACCGACCGGGCCGAGCGCTGCTACGGCGAGCTGCGGGGGCCGGTGCTGTGGGCCGAGACGGTCTCCGCCCGGACCGCGTCGGCTGGCGACCCGGGCCTCTACGTGTGCGCCACCACCAGGAAGGCCTACGACACGGACGAGAACCGGGTCCTGAAGGCCGCGCTCGCCGCGATCGCCCGCGCCGCGGCCCACGTCGACCCGACGTCCCCGCTGGCCGCCACCGAGGAGCGGGCGCCCCGGCGGGCCCGCAGCAACGGCCAGGCCGCCGCCCACCTGCTCGAGCACCGCACGCTGGCCGACGTCCCGGTCACCCGGGTGCGGCCCCGCGCCCTCCAGCGAACCCGGGCGGGGAGCCGGCGCGGCACCTACGAACCGGCCGTCGCCCTCCTGCGTCGAGCTGCCCAGCCGCTCACGCCGGCCCTCCTCGCCGAGGTGGCCGACGAGGCCGCCGCCGGTCAGGTGTCGACGCTGGCTGCCGTGCTCGACGCGTGGCCGCGCCCCGGCGCTCGGCCCGTGCTGCGCACCGCGCACGGGGCGATCGTGGCCGGCGCCATCCGCTACGAGCGCCTCACGGGCACGACGGTGGCCGGCGTACCGGTCCCAAGCGCGGCGGCGGCCCCGGCGATCGTCGCCGAGGCCGTGCGCGCCAGTGCATCCAGCTCAGCTGGTCGATGACCGGTGACGTGCCGCGGGATCGGGGTGGTGCCTCGATCCCTCAGTCCTCGTCGTACCCCTTGTCGTCGTCGTCGAAGGCGCCGTACTTGCGGGCGATCGCCGCGTACTCGTCCTCCTCGTCGACGTCGTCATCGCGGGACCGGCTGCTGTCCAGATCGAACAGGAAGTCCGGCCCTGACTGCTTGAGCTTGCGCGCTTCTTCGAAGCGCCGATGTCGTCCCTTCTTCACGGAACGGCTCCCGAGGCTCGCAGGGGTGAGGTGAACGGCCACCATAGCGCCTGGCTGCCCTGATGGGGCACCTCCCGGGGCGTTACGGTGCCCCGGATGCACGACGTCTCCGAACCGGTCCCGTGGTGGCAGCGCGCCGTCGTCTACCAGATCTACCCGCGCTCGTTCTCGGACGCGAACGGCGACGGCATCGGGGACCTCGAGGGGGCCCGGCGCCGGCTCGACCACCTGGCCTGGCTCGGCGTCGACGCCATCTGGCTGTCGCCCTTCTACCGGTCCCCGATGTACGACTTCGGCTACGACGTGTCGGACCACACCGACGTCGATCCCCTCTTCGGCACCCTCGGCGACGTCGATCGGCTGATCGCCGAAGCGGGCGAACGGGACATCCGGGTCATCGTGGACCTCGTCCCCAACCACACGTCCCACGAGCACCCCTGGTTCCAGGCCTCCCGCTCCAGCCGGGACGACCCCAAGCGGGACTGGTACGTGTGGCGCGACGGCGGCGGGCCCGACCAGCCCCCGAACAACTGGGTCGGCGCGTTCATCGAGGGCCCGGCCTGGACGTGGGACCCGCACACCGAGCAGTGGTACCTCCACCAGTTCCTGCCGGAGCAGCCCGACCTCAACTGGGAGAACCCCGAGGTCCGCGACGCCGTCTACGACGTGATGCGCTTCTGGCTCGACCGCGGCGTGGCCGGGTTCCGGATCGACGTCGTCCACTGCATCGGCCGGGACCCGGAGCTGCCCGACGACGAGCCGCCGTGGGTGGGGATCCCGCACTGCGCGATCAACGAGCACCCCAGCACGCACGAGTACATCAAGGAGATGCGCGCCGTCGTCGAGGCCTACGACGGCGACCGGGTGCTCATCGGCGAGACCGCCGTGCCCGGCACCCGCTGGGTGGCCCCCTACTACGGGTACGGCGACGAGCTGCACCTGGCCTTCAACTTCGCCGCCACCCACGCCCCCTGGGACGCCGAGCGCTGGCGGGAGCGAATCGTGCGGATCCACGAGGAGCTCGACCCGCGCGGCGCGTGGCCCACGTGGGTGCTGTCCAACCACGACACGCCCCGCCACCGCACCCGCTACGGCGGCCGCGAGGCCCGGGCCCGGGCGGCGGCGGTCGCCCTGCTCACCCAGCGGGGCACGCCGTTCCTCTACGCCGGCGAGGAGCTGGGCCTGGAGGACGCGGCGGTGCCGCCCGAGCGGGTGGTGGACCCCGGCGGCCGCGACGGGTGCCGAGCGCCGGTGCCGTGGGAGCGAGCACCCGGCCACGGGTGGGGGCCCGACCCGTGGCTGCCGTTCCCCCCGGAGGCGGCTGCGCGCTCAGCGGAGGCCCAGCGGGAGGACGGCGGCTCGATCCTGCACCTCTACCAGCGGCTGCTCGTGGCCCGGCGGGGCTCGGCGGCGCTCCAGGTGGGCGACCAGGAGCTGCTGGACGCCCCGGAGGGGGTGCTGGCCTGGCGCCGAGCGGCGGGGGACGACGAGCGCGTCGTCGTCGTGAACATGGGGGCCGCGGCGGCCGAGGTCGACCTCGCCGGCACCGTGGAGGTGGCGAGCGACGGCAAGGGCGAGGGCGAGCCCTTCGCCGGGCACCTCGACGCCGACGCGGCGGTGCTGCTCCGCCCCTGACGCCCCCGGCCCAGCGGGCTCAGGACCAGGGCTCGCCGGAGCGGGTCTCCAGCACGAGGTGCCCGCGCTCGTCGAGGGCGATCGACGCGTCCCCGGCGGCCAGCGCCCGGATCGGCCCGCCCACCACCTCGTGCCGCCACCCCTCGGCGAGCCGGCCGGTGCCGTCGGCCAGAAACGTCTCGATGTCGCTGCGGGTGGCGAGGATGGCGGCATCGATCTCGAGCTCCCGGGCCCGCTGCGCGGCCCACGCGCTGACCAGCGAGGCGGTGGCCCGGCGGGACCGGTCGACCCCGTCGGTGGGCGGGAGCTGCACCTCGTCGAGGTCGAGCGCCTGGCCCTCGCGCACGGCGGCGAGGATCTCCCGGGCCGCGCCGCCCCGGCGCTTGCTGTCGTCGAGGCCGCGCACCCGGGCCAGGTCCGCCTCTCGCCGGGGCGGGCGCTGGGCCATCGAGACGAGCGCGAGGTCGGGGAGCACGTACCGGACGGGCCGGTCGACCTCGGCGGCCTTGCGCTCCCGCCACGCGGCGAGGGTCTGCGCGATCGCCGCCGCCCGGCCCCGCAGGGAGCGCGCCTCCTTGATCCGCCACCACGCCCGCTCGGGGTGCTGGGTGGCGAGGGCCCGACTGCGCTGCAGCTCGCACTCGGCCATCGCCCACTCGAGGCGGCCCCGCGCCTCGAGCTGGGCGGAGAGGCGACGGTGCAGCTCGTGGAGGTGCTCCACGTCGGACGCGGCGTAGGCCACGGCGTCGTCGCCCAGCGGTCGGGCGGTCCAGTCGGTGAGCCGATCCGCCTTGGGCAGCTTGATCCCGAGCTCGGCCTGGACGAGCCCGCCGAGGCCGACGTTGCTGTACCCGAGGAACCCGGCCGCGACCTGGGTGTCGAAGAGCCGGGACGGCACGGTGCCGCACACCCGGGCCAGGATCTCGAGGTCCTGGCTGGCCGCGTGCATCACGCAGGTGCCGCTCCCCTCCAGGACCCGGCGCAGCCCGGACACGTCCACCACCAGCGGGTCGACGACCGCCACCCCGCCGGGCCAGGAGAGCTGGAGCAGCGCCAGGCGGGCGAAGTAGGTGCGCTCGCGGTGGAACTCGGTGTCGAGGCCGTAGACGTCGTGCTCGGCGAGCTGGTCGACGAGCGCGGCGAACGCGGCGTCGTCGCCGATCCAGGGGATCACCGGACCACCGCGGTCACGCGCCGGCCCCGCCTCCGGTGTCGACGGGGTGGCCGGCCTCGATCCAGGCGAGGGTGCCACCGGCGACGTTGACGGCGTCGATGCCGTGCTGGCGCAGGTGCTCGACGGCCCGGGCGCTGCGCCCGCCGCTGCGGCAGATCACGTAGACGGGACCCTCGGTGGGGACCTCGGCCACCCGTTCGGGCACCTGGCCGAGCGGGATGAGGACGGCCCCAGGGGCGTGCGCCTCGGCGTACTCGTCGGGCTCTCGGACGTCGATTAGCGGCGCGCCGGCGGCCCGGGCCGCAGCCAGGCCGGCGACGTCGATCTCAGGGACATCTGCCATCGTCTGCGAGGCTACCGGCCCTCGGGCAGGTCCCCGGGCACGTCGGCGTCGCGCAGCGCGTCGGCGGGGAGGTCCCGGACCTCGTGGACGGCGAGGCCGACCACCGCTCGGCGCACGGACCGCGCCCCGGACCGGTGGGCGGCGACCAGCTCGGGGCGGGCCCGGGGGCGCCAGGCGGCGTGGACCCACTGGTGGACGCCGGCGGGGTCGACGGGGACCGCGACGTCGGCGTCGGGGGCGGCGAGGAGCGCGCCCACGACGCGCGCCATCGCCGACGGGCTCGGGGCCACGAGGTCGCAGCCCGCGACGAGGACGGCGTCGGCGGGGACGGCGTCGAGGGCGGCGACCACGGCGAGCAGCGGCCCGGCCCCGGGCTCGAGGTCCGGGACCACCCGCAGCCCGAGGCCGGCGAGGGCCGGCGCGTCCCCGCCGACCGCCACCACGTCGGCGGCCCCGGCGGCCATCGCCGCGTCAGCCACCCGTCGAGCCATCGGCCGCCCGTCGACGACGAGCAGCGCCTTGTCCCGACCCATCCGCCGGCTGGCCCCGCCGCAGAGGACGGCGGCCGCCCACCGCGGCCCCGGCCGGCCGGGCCCGGCGGCTGGGCTCAGCCCGCCTCCTCGTCGCGCTCGGCCACACCGCCGTAGCGGGCCTCGACCCCGCGGCTCGGTCCGTGGTGGGCGACGGCGTCAGCCAGGTCGGCGAGGAACTCGTCGACCACGGCCACGTGGCCCGGCGAGAGCATGAGGTGCAGCCCACCTTGCTGGCGGTCCAGCTTCCACCCGCGGTCGTCCATGACGTCGCCGACCGCCGCGAGGTCGTGGATCGGCGAGGAGATCTCCATCACCGACATGACGGGCTCGCCGGTGATCCGCAGGCCGTCGATCGCCTCGATGCCCGCCCGGAACCGGCGGGTGGCGGTGCGGACCTGGTCGGCGAGGCGGAGGTAGCCCTCTCGGCCGAGGTGCTGGATCGTCGCCCACGCCGCGGCGATCGGCGCCGCCGGTCGCGTCCCCGCGGTGGTGGCCGACCCGTAGAGGCCGCCCGGCCAGGCGTCGTAGAGGAAGTACTGGTGGCGGAGCAGGTCCTTGGACCGGTGGAGCAGCACCGACGCGCCCTTGAAGCACCAGCCGTACTTGTGGACGTCGGCCGAGATCGAGGTCACGCCCGGCACCGCCATCGTCCACGGCGGGACCGGCTCGCCGAGCTCCGCCCAGAACGGCAGGAGCCAGCCGCCGAGGCAGGCGTCGACGTGGCAGAGGACGCCCCGGGCCTCGGCCAGCGCGGCGAGGTCCTCGATCGGGTCGACCACGCCGTACGGGTAGCAGGGGGCTGAGCCCACGACGAGCGCGGCGCGGTCGCCGAGGGCGGCCTCGACCGCCGCGGGGTCGACCCGGCCGTCGTCGCCGACCGGGACGAGCACGTGCTCGACGTCGAGGTAGTGGGCGGCCTTCGCGAAGGCCGGGTGGGCGGTGATCGGCGTGATCAGCTGCGGCGCGTCGATGCCCCGCTGGCGGGCGTGCTCGCGGGCCACCTGCACCGCGAGGAAGATGCTCTCGGTGCCACCCGCGGTGAGCTTGCCGGCCGCACCGGGCACCCCGAAGAGGTCGATGGCGGCGTCCACCACGGCCTGCTCCATCTGGAGGAGGCTCGGGAACGCGAACGGGTTCAGGTAGTTCTCGTGCAGGTACTCGCGCGCCACCGCCTCCTGGAGCGCCTCGAGCTCGGGGTCGGCCGGGTTGTAGACGAGGCTGAAGGTGCGCCCGCCCCGCCAGTCGGCGTCGTCGCCGCGACTGGCCCGGATCTCGGCGAGGAGCGCCTCACCGGGGCGCCCCACGGCGGGGAAGCCGCGGCCCTCACCCACCGAAGGCCTCCCCCTCGGGCGGCCAGCCCGGGTCGAGCTGGCGGAGGAAGAGAGCGCAGCGCTCCGCCTCGTCGTCCTCGCCGATCGCCGCCGCGGCGGCTCGGAGCCCGGCCAGCGCCCGCAGGAAGCCGCGGTTCTCCGGGTGCGCCCAGCGGACGTAGCCGCTCCCCCGCCAGCCGTTGGCCCGCAGCCGGTCGAGCCCCCGGTGGTAGCCGACCCGGTGCGCGGCGTAGCGCTCCACCGGGTCTCGGCCGTGCTCGCCGAGGCGGGCCCAGGCGTCGAGGTAGCGGGGCCATCGAGCGACGACCTGGGCGATCGCCGCGCGCCGCTGGGTGGGCTCGAGGGCCAGGGCGGCCTCCAGCTGGGCCACGGCCTCGGGCGGCTCCGGGTCCAGCACGGTCTCGGGTGGGCCGCTCGTGGTCAGGTTCACCTCGGACATGGCCGGAGGGTACCCGGGGGTCCGGGGGCGGGCCGGCCGCCGCTAGCGTGCGGCCCCGTGGAGCTCGCGATCATCCGCCACGCGCTGCCCGTCCGGGTCGACGAGGGCACGGTCGAGGGGCCCGCCGACCCGCCGCTCGCCCCGCTGGGCCGAGCCCAGGCCGAGGCGCTCGCCACCTGGCTGGCGACGGAGCGGATCCACGCCGTGTGGTCCAGCCCCATGCGCCGGGCTCGGGAGACGGCCGCCCCGATGGCCGAGCGGCTCGGCCTCGAGGTGCAGGTCGACGAGCGGCTGGCCGAGTACGACCGGCACGCCACCAGCTACATCCCGCTCGAGGAGCTGAAGGCCGCCGGCGCCCCGCGCTGGAACCAGGTGCCGGAGCGGCCCGAGGAGTTCCAGGCCCACGTGGTGGCGGCGATGGAGGACATCGCGGCCGCGCACCCGGGGCAGCGGGTGGCGGTGGTGTGCCACGGCGGCGCGGTGAACGCGTACGTGGCCCACGTGCTCGGGCTCGCCGACCCGATCTTCTTCCTGCCCGGCTACACCTCGATCAGCCGGGTGCTGGCGGCCAGCTCCGGCCAGCGCAGCGTGTCGACCCTCAACGAGACCGCCCACCTGCGCGGCGTCGGCTGGGCCGGGGCGCGAAGAGGGGCCGGTCCCCCCGAACCGGCCCCTCGAGAGCTGCCCCCCAACAGCAGCAGCTGCCTCTAGTTCTACCTCATCCGCCTCACGAGCGCGGCACCTGGTTCCACGGCACGTCCTTGTCGAC
>Ga0079224_100014465_pt1 | contig 11021 bp, 6 predicted proteins | sample Stecom2015_FD_80414 | JGI IMG/M metagenome (GOLD analysis project Ga0079224, IMG submission 80414) | Agricultural soil microbial communities from Utah to study Nitrogen management - Steer compost 2015 | ecosystem: Environmental > Terrestrial > Soil > Agricultural land | place: USA: Utah...
AAAAGGAATAACCCCTTTGGAAAGAAAAGAAGAAACCAGCCTGTGGGAAAAAGCCAGCCGCGTGGAAAATCTGGTAAAGAATACCGGTGCCCATATCGAACATGTCCGTGGCGACAGGGCTTTTTACTCTCCGTTGTCTGATAAAATCCGGATGCCGGATAGAACACAATTTATAACATCCGATAGATACTATTCTACCCTTTTGCACGAATTGGGACACTGGACAGGACACAAAGATAGGTTGAACCGAAGCATCATGAATACTTTTGGGACCCAGGATTATGCACGCGAAGAACTAAGGGCGGAAATAGCCAGTATGATGATGGGCGCTGAAATGAAGATCGGCCATGACCCAAAGCAGCATGTCGCGTATGTGGATAGCTGGATACAGATCCTTACGGAAAAGCCCTTTGAAATCCATCAGGCGGCTGCCGATTCACAAAAGATCTATGATTTTCTGCTGGCTTATGAAAGAAAAAGAGACCTGACCAAAAGCCAAGAAATAACGGCTGTTCAGAAGCCGGCAAGAGAGCCGGAAATTATGCAACCTAAAAATGAATTATTCACTTCAATAAAAACCGGAAGATGAAAACAGATAAAAAATTGCCCATGAATGACTTGAGGATTTTCGGGATTTATAAGGACGGAAAGTTTACCATTCCCGAAGAACAGATCAAGGCATTGAAGGAAGGAAGGATGACGGATATCGTGGAGTTAAAAAACCTCAAAAGCAAGGACATTGAAATCGAGGCGCTACCTGCCAGGTTGTCTATTGTACGTGGAGATAATGGCAACCCATCCCTTCGTATCGACCCTGTATACAGGGAGCCTAATGAACATCCCCAGCTATCGCAAGATGAAAGACAGCGGCTTATTAGGGCTGAGATTGCCAATATTAAAAAGAGCTATGTCGATAAAGACGGCAACGTGCAGACCGAAATCATTGAATATGATAAGGAGACCAAGCAGTTTATGGCTTATGATCCGAGAACGGTCAAAGCTCCAGAAACCGTAAATGAGCAGCATCTGACACCTGAGCAGAAAAGGAAATACAAAGAAGGGGAGATGGTGGAATTAAATGATGGCACGGCTTTTAAATTTTCAGGTATTGACAGAAAAAATATTCGTTCCAACCGGAGCGGGCTTGTCTTATCCGTCGTTCTGGATGGCGGGATCAGTTATCTCTTGTATACCGGCTTGAAGAGAATGCTAGGTAAACAAAGCAGTGAAGAAAAATCTTACTCACAAGGATATATAGACGGGATTAATAAAGTCCAGAAACAGATTGAACGGAGGATTACCCGCAACCCGGAAGATAGGGATGCCCTCCGGGACCTGAATAATGTAAAACAGGAATTGTCCAAAGTATCCGCCGCCCACTCTAAGGAATTCCAAAACCGGAATTATGATGACGTGAAGCGGTTAAATTCCATTAACACGGAAGAAGGAAAGAGTCCGGATAAAAACAGGGATAAAGATGATGGCCGACAAAGAAGGATTTGAGCTATTGGATATAAAAGGTGTTGACAGAAAGATTCAGCACCTTTTTTCTGAGGTCTTGCATGAAGACAAGCTTGGAAGGCTATGGGTAAACTATTACGACGGAAGTGGTAACATTGTTGATCAGGAGGTCATTTCTTTATCCAGGCTGAAATTTTCCTCCTGCGGGATTTTTCATTTTTCACCAGCAAATCCCTTATCAGTCCGGGCCTTGTATATTTCCGACTCTGTCGCCAACTTGATCTTCTTTGTCCAAAGCTATGCAAGCAGGTTCACGTGGGATTATGCGGCATTTATTGCAACAGGAGCCAAGGTGGCGCGGGATCTTTTTATGGAGGCAGTTGGGAAATATCCTTATGCCAAGAAGCATTATACCGTTTATGGCCATTCGTTGATTGGGAGGATAAGGGATTGTAAGGTACAGCATTGGTTGAACGGGGATGATTGCTCTTTCAGGTTAGATGGGGATACTGTGGTTGCTTGTTATCAGGGTAAAGATTTTTTGCTTCTGACTAGTGAATTTTCATTGAGGAACCATATGAGGCAATTGGTGGTACGGCAGAGTTTGGTTACTTTTAAACTAAGATTATGGTCTGATAAAGTGGCTTTTTAATTTGAGCGTAAAAATGAGAAATTTATCAAGATTCCGAAATACAACTTGATAAACGTTAAAAGATCGCGAAGATATGATCCTCTGCACTCCTTTAATTATTTGGGGCGTGTTACTTTGATATATTTCACCCTAATGAACAGAGTTTCGCTATATTTATGTTTTAGAACAAAGTGGCGCAACCAAAATGGTGACGCTTCACCCGAAATATGAGCTAATCACTGCTCATGTGGGACGAAAGACGGTTGCAACACTATCCCTGGAAAAAGGAATTCCTGCTGAAACCGTTATGTGAATTACCGGTCATGCCGACTATCAGAGATTTCAACGGTATGTAAAAGTAACGGAGGAAAGAAAGCGGAATGAAATGGCGAAAGCTTGGGGTGCTCCTGAATTAAAGAAAACCGTGGGTGGTAAAGATTGAAAATACTTATTCTATAATAGATATAATTAAAGGTTTTATTTTGCTATCGTTATACCATGTTTTCGTTCAGCTACTATAAGAAAGCCCAAGCTTTTTTAATATTTTAATTTGCAGTGAATTCGCATATTTTATCCTAATAGATGAGGTTATGTTTACTAGAAGAAAGAGTTTATCAGGGAGAGAAAAATACGACAGGAGTTTTTTATTGGCCTTCAAAAACCAACTATCACAAGCCAATTTAAAGAATATAACTGTGAAGCTTCCTCATAACAGAGTACATGAACATGAAGAAAGTGAAATAGGGATAGATGAATTTATCGAGAGAGGGAGAAATTATCCATCTATTATTTTGTGTGCTCAAAATGAAACGGAATTGTTGAAAGTATTATTAGTAAACATTTCATCCAAGGCCTATTTTTACGATAATGTATTTCCAAGTGGTCACAGCGAAATTTCAGAAGTCTTTGTGGAAACAGCGGATCCGGTCAGAACTTGGGGATTATTTGAGTATTTTTATAACTATTTACGGTCTCCTGACAAAGTAAATAAGTTAGTTTTAAAGCTTTTTTCAGCTCTTTTAAGTTTAACATTATTGATTGCAGAATCCACTACTTTCTTAAAAACAGGAGAGCTATTCTTACATTTCAAGTATGGGTATTCATTGGCTTATGACATCGGAATTATCTGCATTAGCAGTATATTATTATATTCTTTCTTTAGTGAAGAAAAGGGGGTCTATCTGAAAGAAAGGAAGAAGGGATTAGGGCAGTTTCTGATTTTAACATTGAGGGGAGAATATAGAGATAATCCACTAGTAAACTTATTGTTTACTATTATAGGGACTATTATAGCAACAATTATAGCAGCTCTGGTTCTAAGGTATATCTAACCAATTTACTCCTTGCTGCCATGTGACACTTCTTCAAACGGGTTAGGAAGGACCACCTCTCTTGCTTCGTGAACTGTCATTCCCTGCACGATCAACCTCCTGTTCAGATTTTGAGCTTAATTTTCGCTGTCCAGCAGGTATTTTCCAACGTTTTTGCTTTTTTCATCTTTTCGTACCGGTTTGGTTGGTTTTCCCGTACCAAGTTCTCCATTTCGCGTGCTATCCAGCCCTTATAATCTTTGTCCTTCTGTTCCATGGTTCTTCCGATAAATATGGTATTTCATTACAAACTATTGCTAATGCTCATTTCTCAAACGTTTCCGAATTGCTCTATTACGGCATTAGCAACTCTTTTTGGTCCTCCTATTCTATGGGGACATAATGGGATATTTTATACCAATTGGCAAATCACATTTCTCTGTAATGTCTAAATTCCATAGGGTCAAGATTTGTTAGATTATCTTCTATAAAAGATATCCCATCTACAGTTAATCTTCCAACATGAAAAAATTCTCCCCATGTCCTACACTTAACGAACAATTGATTAACAAAATGACTATTCTTCCATTTAAATTGATGATTATCTTCAAAATGTTCAGAACTCATGGCAATATTATCGTACCCCTTTTCAGGACCAGCTGTAGTAAGCATAATGCCATGAAAATCTTCTGTTCCAAGATATTCATCTTGCCAAATTACTGCTGCATGTTTTAGTTGATCAGGATTTCTAAGTTCCTTTGCAACCCATAATATATCTCCTTTTCTATACATAAAGATTGTACTATTAGAGTTTCAGTCTCCGATTTATGCTATCTCTCCACGATTCAAACCCCTTCTCCGCCCAAAATGATTACGTTCAGCAATACTAAATGTCTTTCTTAAGCGTGATTGCCACCGTCTACTCCTCCACAATTGGGCTATTCATGATATGGTTACATCTGCGATTTCTAATTCAACCTTTTTTGTAGGTTATGTTTCTACTTTATAAGCTAAATAGTCTTGGAAAAACATTTTGTACAGGGTCAAGTTATAGTCCTTAAATATGTAAACATCTTCACTTGGTTTATCTGGTTCAACCAGTTTATCAAACCATACCCATTTAGAAACGATGTCAATAAAAAACCCTTTTATGTCTATTGCTGGGTCAATAATCTCGATTTTTAGACTTGGATTACTGTGTCGGGCTTTATTGATGATATCGTTTATATGCTCATCTCCAAACGAATACCCAATGATAATCATTTCATCACCAACCAAACAGTCTCGGTCGAAGGCAGAGAACATTTGACGGAAAGGGCTTAACCCGATCCTAATCGTTTTTCGGTAGCCAGATACTATGTTGCTGATTTGAGTCTTACGACCTTTTTCCATTTCAACCTCTGCTGTGCCATGACCCTGAGCTGACGGAAAACTAAAATGGTGCTTGAGCACAAAAGAGTAATACGGAAGACGATTAGAATCTTCTGGAATCACTTCCCAAAAAGCTGATCCATGCAAATGGTATACACAATTGTAGTTCACATGTCTTAGAAAATTAGGCGGAGAAAAATGACGAATACCTAAGTTCAATTTTTCCGCTATATAGCCGCCCTCGTCAGTAGTGCCCTCAAAAAAATGTATTCCGGCTTGATCTAATATAGATTGTATTATTCTATCGTAATTCAGTGTATAAATTCTCAACAAAGAATCTCTGAGGTTTTTAAAGTGGTGAACAGCCAATTTTGTCATTTCATCGGTACCGCTTCCGCCTAAAGTAGCATTATTGGAGTAATCAAACACTCTATTTGCAATAATATCTAAAATATCACTGAATAAAACTTGTAGAAACTTTTTCTGCGGTGGAATATCTTTGGAAATCCATTGCAATGAGGCATTTATGTATTCTGATGCGCCGGGTATTTCAATTGAATAAGTTTTTGATGCCGGGTCGCATTTTAATGAATAATTTAAATAATTATCCCATAGAACATCGCTTTTAGAAATGAAAAACGATAGACCATTAATGTTTCTTCTCTCTGTATGCGACCAAAAATCAATAAAATCTTCTATCACATTAAGGATAGTTTCAAAATTTATTTCAGCTTGTAGGATTTCGCATTTTTGCTCAAGGTGATCAAAGACCGCTTGCGTGATGTATTGCCCCGTAGAGTTTTTGAATCCAGTTTGGCAAACGAGCGCTGTTAAACATTTTGTTGTTGGTCCATTCCATGGTATAGCTGCCCCTGCGCCTAATAAAAATACCTTTCTTTCCTTTTTTGACATTGCTTTTTATGTTTAACTTGATGTCAAGAATCTTTACATGCTACACTTACACCTCTTTACATGTGAAAGGGTTGTATTATTGTCATAAAGGGCTCCGATTGGTCAGTCAGCCTTTAAGAGGAATATTTATCAATTAGATTTTTTAGGATTTCAGATTGATAAATCCAAATTTCATTTGCCCCTTCAAAATAACCGTCAGTTTCCGCATCGTGAAAAAAAGTTCTGGCCTCTTCGTAGTACGGCAAAGTTAACCTTCTTGCGAATTCAACAAACTCTCTCATATTTTGAATCTCTGGTCCTAAATAATGAGGGACATGATGTGGACCGGCATCTAAGAATGAAAGCAATCTCGGCATCTGATTTTCATTTAAGAATTCAATTAAGCTGGAAGATTGTCCGTTGGTGCTATGGCTATAAAAAAAGCAATTTTCTAAAGGCGATGAAAGCGAATTATGGATGATTTTGAATCCTAGATTTTCAAGGCGTGCGGGATTTCCTTTTAAGATAATTTGTTCCCATTCCACGTAGCCATCCGCCGGAGACTCAATTAAATTATTACACTTGTCACAAATGAATTGTTTTAATGGAGCTAGCATAAGTATTTTTTTTAATTCTTTTAATGTTGTCCCGAACTATTTGGCCATTGATTATTTCTCTCCTTGGGGATTCTGATTTAAAGATGCCACTAATTCTAATCCTTCACGTGAAAACTCTAAGCTCGGCAGCCCCTTCACAATCTCCACCGTCTGCACGCTTACATTGATAATGCTTAGGAGAAGATCGAGAATATATCTCGGATTTCCAACCTCTTCCGCCCAATCATTTGGGTCATTTTTGATGCCACTGGCTTTGTGGATGGTTACTGCATAACGTTCCATAATCCACTCGATGGCCGATTTTCCGTTAACCACGTAGTCATACGCTTTTGCGGGAATATTGGAAACTGTGATTTTGCTGTTGTAAAGGATCGTACCCTTCTGGTTTTTCTTTAGAAAGCGCATTTTCTCTACGGTATAGAACTCACTTTCTGCTCCCGTCACCTGCACACCTTCGTAAGGCGGTACCGCTTCATAATGAATATGCAATTCCGCCAGTTGCCGGCCTGCTTTACTGAATTTCCAAAAATCCCGAACATCATCAACCAATGGAATGCGGGGAAGCATTTTCTTTAAATCATTGGCAAAGGTCGTGCGGTAATCCGGGCTGTGCATGATGCCATAGACATAGTAGAAGATATCTTCCTTGCCGATGTTTTTTCCATAGACCTTTTTGGCCCGTGCCAAAATAAAATCTGAAACGCCATCCCTGCGGATGTATTCGCCATCACCTGTGGCATCAAAAAGGCTTGGGCTGTTCTTTTGTCGTTCTTCGTAGAAATAAAGTGGAAAACAATTTGACTTTTCTATAAAATCATAATTTGGAATTTCATTTACCAACAGAACTGAAAAAGGCTTACTTGCACCTACACCTGTTAGCACAATAACGGGTTCTTTATAACTTGCTTTGGGAAACAGTTTTGTAAGTTGATAACGTTCCTGATTAAGATCATCATCAAAGTAAGAGTTTACTTGGACAAAGGGTCTATAGATGGTTTTTCTATATTCATCTTGATTTTCAATGATTGGCTTATTCCTTTTCAAATTATTCTGCCAATCCCTTGACCAACTACCTAATAAGGAATTTGGATTAAATGATTCTTGCTTTCCTTGGGTTACTAATTCTCTTTCGGAATTATAATGAGAAATTGTTTTCTTGATATTCTCTTTAAGTAAGCTAATGGAATAGTTATAAACCCAAGAATCTCTGGCTGTTACTGTACCCAATGAATGTGAAATAAAAAATGATTCACTTTTCGCATCAAACTTCCTTTCAGGAGCCATTGGAATGAACGTATCAAACACATCATTCCTTTGGTCTACCCAATCACTGTGCTCATTCGGTTCTAAGGCTTTCCATTTCATTTCTACATTGGCAACCGACTTGAATTTCTTCACAATCGCCAACTTTTGATCCTGACTTAGGTAATCGCCAATATCATGATAATGAATCGTTGCTTGTTTATTGGTGGCTTGTGGGTTTTTCACCAATAGTGTAATGGCAATTGGAGTACGTGAGCCCGAACCAAAAATTTTACCGCCTTCTTTTCTGCTCAATTCGCCACTGGTGCGTTGGTTACCACGGAGATTGAATACCCAAATACTGGAAAATTCTTTCTCCAATGATTTGCGGAAGCCATCCGTACTATTCCCGTCCAACCAAGCGCCGTTGCTCACAAAAGCAATGATACCACCGTGTTCCGGGTTCAAACGGTCGGTGCTCCAACGGAAGGCTTTGATGTAGGCATCATACAACGATTTGCTTAACCCAGCGGTAGATAGCACCGCATAGGTTTCTGAGATACGTGCATCCAGCTTATCATATTTCTGATTCTGCGCGTTGTCGTTGGCAGATTTTTGGCCAATAGAATAAGGCGGATTGCCCATGATCACCCTTAAAGGCGCCTTTTTTTGCCGTTCTACCCTAGCGGAGTTTTGCGGAAACATTTCAGAGAAAAGCTTTTCGCTGTCGTCCGTTTCGCCCAGTTGGAAGGTATCGGTTAACACTATCCCTTCGAAGGGTTGATAATCTGCGTTTTTGGCCGATTGGTCGTGATAGGCATTTTCAATGTTGACGGCCGCTATGTAATAGGCCAAAAGTACAATCTCATTGGCATGAAGTTCCTGTTGGTACTTCCTGGCTAGGTCTTTCCCTTCGATCAAGCCGCTTTGCAGCAGGCGGGTAATGAAGGTACCCGTTCCCGTGAAGGGATCCAGGATATGGATATTTTCATCTGATATACTGCGGTCAAACTCCTTTTTCAAAACATCATTTACGGAGTGGATAATAAAGTCCACTACTTCCACAGGTGTATAGACAATGCCCAACTGTTCCACCATTTTTGGGAAAGCCGTTTTAAAGAACTTGTCATACAATTCTATGATAATGCGTTGTTTGCCCTCGGCATTATCAATGCCGGCTGCACGCTTTTTCACCGATTCATAAAAACGTTGCAGGGTTTCGGATTCTTCTGCTACCGTTGAACCCTCCAGTTCATCCAGCATTCCCTGCATGGCCGTGGATACCGCATTATTTTTTACAAATGAATAGCCTTCAAACAGGGCTTCAAAAATCGGTTTGGTGATGATGTGCTGCGCCAGCATTTCCACCGCTTGGCTTTCGGAAATACTTGGGTTGATGTTTTTTTGTAGCCCGGCAAGGAAATTATCGAAAGCTTTCCTTTGATCTTTCTTTTCGGTAATCAGGTATTGTATGCGTTCAATCTGTCTGTCTGCAATCTGGGCTACATCTTTGGCCCATTGTTCCCAATACCTTCGGTCACCCACCTTTTGCACCATTCTGGCAAAAACCACCGATTGCAGTTGTTCAAATTGCAATGCCATCTGGCGGCTGATGTCTTTATTCGTCCTGTAGGTTTCATCACTTTCATTAACCGCTAATGAATTCCCGTTCTCATCAAAGGAGTACTCAGGTCTGCCGACTAGAATATTAGATGGCTTCTTTTTGTTTAACTCAAGTTTGTTGACCGTGGCATTGAAGCGGTCATCATGTGCCCTGAGAGCATTTAGCACTGTCCATACCACTTTATACCGTTCATTATCATCAAGAGCTTTGTCTGCTTCCACACCTGATGGAACCACTACCGGGATAATGATGTAACCGTATTTTTTTCCTTCGGATCTACGCATCACCCGTCCGACTGATTGCACCACATCCACCTGGGAATTACGGGCTGAAAGAAATAATACAGCGTCCAAGGAGGGAACATCCACGCCCTCGCTCAACACCCTTACATTGGTGATGATGCGGCATTCATTGTCTTCTGTTTCTTCTTTTAGCCATGCAAGCATCTGATCGCGTTCTGGAGCAGCCATGGTGCCATCCATGTGTCTGGAAGAGACGGTTACCATTTGCTCCTTTTTTTCTTCCGGCAATGCACTCAAATAGGCATCAGTAGCGGTGTTGTATGTGGCTGTTATTTTTTGAGAATCTTTGATGTTTCGGCAAAATGCAACCGCCCTTCGCATCGGTTCAGGATCGGATTCTTTGGTCTTGCCATCATCACCTAAAAACTGTTTCGACAGGGCATTGATACAGCCGATAAGCTTCGAAGCATCGTCTGTAGTAATTTCAACCTTTTCATCCGTTAAAACCTTCCGGTATGCCTCCGGAACGTCTTTATCGTTTAGAGTCAGAATCAAAACTTTATAATCGGTTAGTAGATTGCGCTCAACAGCTTCACCGAAGCCAATCCGGTACATTTCTTCACCGTACAAAGTCTTGTCATCCATAGAGCATAATACTGCATCTGCCTGCGCGGCTTTACTTTTGGTATCGTCACTATACAGTCTAGGGGTTGCAGTCATGTATAGCCGCTTTTTGGCTTTTATAAAGTCAGCATCATGTACTTTGGTAAAGGCCGATTCATCTTCTCCTGCCAAGGATACACCTGTGGTTCGGTGGGCTTCATCGCAAACAACTAGGTCAAATTCAGGGAACCCGCTTTTGAGCAACACTTTTTGCGCCCGTGCAATTACTTCAATGGATTGATAGGTGGAGAAAACCACTGTCATTCCTGGCAAGTTCTTCTTTTTAATCTGCTGGAATTGACGCAGTATATTTTCAGTGTTTGTAGAAGCGGGCAAAGCGAGATCTACCACACTGAATGCGTCAGTATCTTCATTTTTAGACCTCTTCTTTGAGATGTCTGGATCTGAACAAATACAGATGGCATTTATCGGCTCATTGGCATCTGCACTCCATTCCCGCAGTGTTTGACCCAATAATGCAATGGAGGGAACAAGGAACAAGATGAGTCCCTTTCCGTTGGTTTCATGTTCGGCAATACGGAGAGAATTAAAGGTCTTACCCGTTCCACATGCCATGATAAGCTTACCTCTGTCAGTGATTTTGAAATGCTCATGGGTTTTGTCCAATGCTTCTTTTTGGTGGGGCCGGAGGGTTTTCTTCGGCGTCCTGGCCGCTTCCCCATGTATGCCATTTTCCAGCTTTTCCCAATCAACAGGAGCTTCCAATAAATCAGATAGGTTGATCCTTGTGACAGGCGGGTTTTGGTTTCGAATAGCTTCAGTGGCGTTAGGCCCCCAGTTGTTGGTGGTGGATATCCAAAGTCTTTGTGCAAATCGTGCGGTCTGCAGCTGCTCATTCTTAAACTCCCTACTGGAAGTGGAAAGAAAGCTGTCTACGGCAGGTTTGTTTATCGCAGTCCCTTCCTGGAAACATTTACATTGTATTGCCCAATAATCCCCTTCTACAGT
>Ga0079224_100014466_pt1 | contig 11020 bp, 12 predicted proteins | sample Stecom2015_FD_80414 | JGI IMG/M metagenome (GOLD analysis project Ga0079224, IMG submission 80414) | Agricultural soil microbial communities from Utah to study Nitrogen management - Steer compost 2015 | ecosystem: Environmental > Terrestrial > Soil > Agricultural land | place: USA: Utah...
GAAATAGAAGGCGTCTAAAAGTTGTATTTTTATGGGCAGATAAAAAAACAAGCATAGCAGAGTTAACCTTACGGTTTATGTAGGAAATATAAGAATTTTTCTGTTAAAAAGAACTTGGACAATTCGAAAAATCCGATACTTATTTTTGAAAAACTACAATTATAAGGCTTGCAATCAACCGATTCTTTAACATAGATTTGAATCGAATTCAACCATTACCACAGCTTCATTTACCCGGGTTAAAAAAGCTGAAATCTATTCAATAACTTTTTAAATCCATTAAATTATGTACCGCAATTATTATAAAATAGCTACCTCATTTACATTTTTATTTTTCATGTTTTACGCATGTATGAACGAGGATGACGCCATCCCTTCTTACGACCGCGAAGCCTCAGTCCAATCAAATGCTACGCAGGGCAAATGGGGACAAATTGGACCGGAAAACCCTGACAATCCCTTTGACTCTGTAGGCATAAACTACACCGTATTCGTCGAAGATCTTTGGGAAAGAGATAGTCTTTTTACTTCAGTGCAATTAATAATTAGTGAAGTTAATCTCATCACGGCTTATCCCAACCCCATTGCATTAAATAACCTGACATCCGCCGCAGATTTACTTTTAATCCAAAACACCCTGGAAGACCCTGATGAAGCCTTTCAGGACACATTGGACCAATCCTGGTTGTCAACCAACGCAAAAACCTCCCTATTGGGAATAATCAACTATACCACTCTTCATGAGTCAGATGATTATGAACTTTTGCATCCTTACATAGTCAATTTTGAAAATCTGATAGCGGAAGATCTTAATCTTTCGAATGATGAAAAAACAGCCATTCTTTCTTTTACTTCTTATATAAGACATACCCTTCACTTGAAAAAAAGAAGGGATGACAAAGATTGGGACATTTCCGTAGCAAGTAAAACGGGAGCTTTAAAAGGAGCCCTCTTAAACCCCGATGCTACAACTTATTGGACCCTGATCATCAGTTTTAGTGAACATTATCTTTAACCATAGAATAAGCCCCGATTATAAATTGGGGCTTTTGATTCTACAGATAAATGATAACACCATGAAAATGATAGTCCTACATAAAGACAATTCAAAAATCATTCTGGATACAATCTTTCCACAAGAAACGGCAAAGTTATTTTTAAACCTTAACGGAAAACTGATCATTTACCGGGAAAAACAAAAATTCATATTGAGAAAACATAACCTTGCTTTCATACATTTTGGATTGACATTTAAAATAAAAGTCAAAAGATTACCGCAAACCAAAATACTTGTGCTTGCATTTTACCATTCAGATTTTGAATTAATGGATTGGAAAAAATCCACACCACTGGTTTATAGCTTCCTATCCCAACAACACCAAATATCTCTCATAACCTTAAATAAATTCGATTTCCAATTTATTTCAATGCTTTTTCGTTTATTGGAACACCACATAAAACATAGACAAAATAACCCGGCAACCCATAACACAAAAAAATTACTGCTCAATAGCCTATTGTCCGACTTAGATTGGATCTATCAAAAGCATTCTTTCGAAACCCTTCACCTGGAATTCCCCGAGCATAGAATTATCCGTCGATTTTTCATTTTAATGAATGAATTCTATCACTTACACCATGAGGTTCAGTTCTATGCCTCAGAACTATGCATTACCCGTGATTATCTATATAAAATCATCAAAGCGGAAATGGGAAAAACGCCCAAGCAAATTATCCAGAAAATGTTGTTGTACAAGGCTAAAATACTTTTGACGGACACAAATTATTCAATTATCGAAATTTCTGAGCGGTTGGGCTTTAAGGATGCCGGCCATTTTTCTTCCTTTTTTAAACAAAAACAAAACATCGACCCATCTACATTTCGAAAAGAAATAAAACAAAACCCAACATAGTAAAAAAGATCCATTAACCCCAAAATGATCAACCATGACCCCTTTCCATCACCTAAATAACTTTATTTCCTGTATGGAAAAAAAGAAAAAAGCAACCCCTTCTCATCTCAGCGTCTTTTTAGCCCTCTACTATTTCTGGTGGCAGAACGGATGCAAAAACCCCGTGAGGATCACAAGAGGAGAAATCATGAAAGCAAGCAGGATATTTTCCACGGCCACTTACCACAAATGCATGAGAGAACTTCATTTCTGGAAAATAATAGAGTACAAACCTTCCTTTAATCCCTACAAAGGAAGCGAAGTTAAAATCAACCAATTAAATTAAACCATAACATCCCCTCAGATGAAAAAAAATAACATTCCGACGGCCTTGATTTTGGATATTAAAAAGATCATTCTACAATCAAAAGAAACGGCGATTCGATCAGTGGACTCTCAGCGGACACTCATGTATTGGCACATTGGAAAACGTATTTTTGAGGAGGAACAGCACAAAAAACAACGCGCGGATTACGGTGCTTTTCTCATTCGACAGATTTCCGAAAAATTACAACCCGAATTCGGCTCCGGCTTTTCAACCCGTCAGATTCATCTATACCGCCAGTTTTACCGAACCTTCCCAATTCTGCCTACACCGTATGCACATTTGAGCTGGAGCCAGTTCAAACTTCTATTAAGACTGGACTCGGACGAACAACGTGATTTTTATATGGCCGAAAGCATCCACAACAACTGGACGGTAAGACAATTGGAAAGACAGATTTTCAGCAATTTATTTGAACGGCTTCAATTAAGCAATGATAAAGAAAGCATTTTAGCCATAGCCAGAAAAGAAAGACTTCCTTCAGAACCCGGACAAATCATAAAAGATCCCATGGTTTTGGAATTTTTGGGATTAAAAATGCAGTCTTCCTATTATGAAAAAGACCTCGAAACAGCCATCATTACCAACTTACAGGAGTTCTTGTTGGAATTGGGCAATGGTTTTTCCTTTATGGCCAGACAAAAAAGAATCTCCATCGAGGGAGACGAATTTTATGTGGACCTCGTTTTTTACAACCGGATTTTGAAATGTTTCGTCCTGATCGAACTCAAAACCCACAAATTGACACATCAGGACATCGGACAAATTCAGATGTATGTAAATTATTTTGACAGAGTCGAAAGATTAGCCCATGAAAACCCGACCATCGGCATTTTGCTTTGTGCCAATAAAAACGATGCCATGGTGAAATTCACCCTCCCCTTAGGACAAAAGCAAATCATAGCAACTCAGTACAAACTTTACCTCCCAACAAAAAAACAACTCCTCATGGCCATGCAAAAAGAATGGGAAAAAAGACCGGAAACTTTTTCCCATTCTCATTGAGCAGCCTAACCACCACATCTCCAATAAAAAAAGCCCTGAAATTTCCAGGGCTCTCTTTAAACAAAATAAACGGCAGTCTTACACCACATTTTCCAGTTTGACAATGCTCATCGGGTTATACGCACCGTTTCTCAACGGATACATTTCACCGTTTACATCCTGAAAAAACGCAACACCCAGCAATAAAAACAAAGCCAGAGTCGAATCCGGTGTCAAAGCATTGACCTGGTTGATAGCCGCAGTCAATACTCCGTCCAAAGGCATTTGAGGAGTTTCCGATACCGCCAGATTATACGTTTCATTGGCGAAATCAACCTCAGCTGCTCCTGAAATAATTTGAAAATGAGTCGCTCCTTCCGGTGAACCAATCATATTATTGGGAACAAAAGGATCGACATCCACAGTCATTTCACCACTTGTCCGGTTGAGAGTTGCCGTATAAGGAGCAAAAAAAGTAGTACTCAGTTTCCCGTTAATATTAAATTCAAATCCGCTCAAAAGACTCAGGTCTCCTTGATTCAGAACTCGTTCTCCTCTTGCATTGATAGGGTCGGTCTGAATGACCTTAAGCAATTCTCTGGTAAATCTGCCTACCATTCTGCTGTCGGATGCTTTTAACAGAATCGGTCGAAAGGCTGTACGCAATAACTTGCCTGCCTTTCCGGCCCTTCCGAACTCTGCGCCATTTTCCCGGGTACGCTGGAAAGCAGGATCATTTGCAATCCGATTGCCTTCTATACCGCCTTTCTCCCGTACCATATAACCGTCTTTTGACTTATAAAAGGTCATATCTCCGATAGTACCTTTTATTTTAATAATTCCCTTTTGTCTTGCCATGATTAAAAATTTTAATTAAACATTAATAAAACTTCAGCTTCAATCATTCGTTGCAACTATTCAATTGAAGCTTAGACAAATTTTATCCTTTAAAACCGGGAAAAAAAATGACGGTGTCAGAGATGTCCGCTCATGACACTTTTCGCAGTAAACGTCAGAACAGGAGAGAGATTTATTGCAATTTTTTGACTAAATTGCAATAAAACAACCACACAAATTCAAGAGATTCTTAAAATAGGTTGAAGGTATAGATAAGGTATAGATAAGGTATAGATAGAGTATAGATAAAGTATAGATAGAGTATGAATACTGTATGAATAAAATTTGGATAATGTATGAAACTACCGATGAAAAGAATTTGCATTTATCCCAAGGACATTCAATTGATTACCGGTAAAAGTTACCGACAAAGTGCCAGATTAGCTCAAAAAATCAAAAAGGAATTAAACAAACCGGACAAGGAATTTCTTACCATCGATGATTTCTGCAATTACACAGGAATCAACTATGAGCAATTTGAACACCTGATTATGGGTTAACCATTTACTGAAAATCATTTATCTCTTTTATTCTTTCACATATCAACCCAACCTGTTCAATATTTAAATACCCACGCGAACTCTGTTCTTTTTTGGAAAGGAGAGCCTAAGAATTCTTGCCCTCCTTTCGAATGATGATATAATTACAGAAATGGTCATCATGGCAGATCAATTGAAAATTCATAATTTTGAGGTTTGATACCATTCATGAAAAACCTCCTCTTCATCACCTGGGACGGCCCACAAACTTCCTACATGGAGGGATTGTTTATGCCTATTTTTCAGAAAATCAGTGAAAGGGAGAATTTCCAATTTCATGTGATGCAGTTCACTTGGGCAGATGAAAGCCGAAATACAAGTATCCGAAAGGCAGCGGAAAAAATGGGAATTCATTATACCGCTCAAAAGGTTAACCGAAAGCCTGTTGCCAGTATCGGAAGTTTTCTGACCGCAGCATCGGGCACGAAGAAAATCAAGGAATACATTTGGAAACACCAAATTGACATGGTGATGCCCCGCAGTACCTTTCCGGCGATGATGGTGAACCGCTTGAAGGGTTTTGAAGGTCAGATAATTTTTGATGCCGATGGTCTGCCTATAGAAGAAAGAGTGGACTTTGCCGGGTTGAAGAAAGGATCTTGGATGTACAATTTTCTGAAATCGGCCGAAACCCAAATGCTGAAAAATGCCGATACGGTGATCACCCGTTCGCAAAAGGCCATTGAAATTCATTTGGAAAACATAGGAAAGGAACATCTGCCAAAATTTTCGGTGGTGCAGAATGGAAGAAACACGGAAGCATTCCGATATGATCCGGAATGGAGACAAAAAATCAGGAAAGAACTGGGCATACAGGATGAATATTTAATGGTGTATGCCGGTTCACTCGGCCCGCAATATTGTTTGCCGGAGATGTTGGAAATTTTTGAAGAATTTGCCAAAAGTGAAAAAACCAAATTCCTGATCCTTACGGGGAACTTGGAATTTGCCGAACAGCATATTCCGGTGCATTTAAAGGCAGATGTACTCCTCAAAAAAGTGCGATCGGATGAAGTTCCGGCTTATCTGAATGCGGCCCATCTGGGTTTTGCACTGCGGGAACCGGCTTTCAGTATGAAGGGTGTCGCACCGATCAAATTGGGCGAATATTTATTGTGCGGACTTCCGGTGATTGCCAGTAAAGGCATCGGGGACACAGAAGAGATTCTGGCAAATTTCGAAAATTGTTTTCTATATGAACATTCGGAAAGTATGAAAGACCATCTTTCTTCCATCCTGGAGTTTCTGAAAATGACTAATTTTGCAGACAAAAGCAAGATCAGTGAAAAAGCCAAGGGTTATTTTTCATTGGAAGCAGCAGCGGAGTCTTATATAAAAGCAATTAAAACATTAGCATGAATAAAAAAGTTCTGATTACGGGAGGAGCGGGTTTTATCGGTTCCAATTTAGCCTTTCAATTGGTCAACAAAGGCTATAAAGTCAGGGTAATGGATAATCTTTCCGAACAAATTCACGGAACCCATTCCGAATTATTGGAATCCATCATCGATAAAGTTGAATTTATCCGTGGAGATGTTCGCAACCGGGAAGATTGGAAAAAGGCATTGGAAGGACAGGAAGTTCTGGTGCATCTTGCTGCCGAAACCGGAACGGGACAGTCCATGTATGAAGTACAGAAATACGTGGATGTAAATGTAAATGGAACAGCAATTTTTTTGGACGAATTGGTCAATGGGAATTATTCTATCGAAAAAGTGGTTGTAGCTTCTTCCAGAGCGATTTATGGCGAAGGAAAATACAATTGCAAAACACATGGAGACATTTATCCCAATGAGAGGCTGGAGGCAGATTTAGCCAAAGGCGAATTTGAACCCAAATGTCCGCATTGCGGAAAGGATTTGGACCTGATGGCGACCGATGAAGATTCTAAAATCCATCCATCTTCTGTTTATGGGATCACCAAACAAAACCAGGAACAAATGGTGTTGAATGTTTGTCAGTCCATAGGAATTCCTGCCGTCGCTTTTCGGTATCAAAATGTGTATGGACCGGGACAATCCCTGAAAAATCCATATACCGGCATTCTTTCTATTTTTTCCACTCAAATGAAAAATGGAAATGACATCAATATTTTTGAAGACGGAAAGGAAAGCCGGGATTTTGTGTACATAGATGATGTGGTAAAAGCAACAATTTTGGGTATCGAGAAAAAGGAAGCCGATTTTCAGGTTTTCAATGTTGGAAACGGAAAAGGAACGACGGTTATGGAAGTGGCTGAAACTTTAAAAAGGAGATACAATTCAAACGTAAACATCAAAACTTCAGGCAATTTCAGGTTGGGAGACATACGTCATAATTATGCCGACTTAAATAAAATTCAATCCAAGTTGGGTTTTACGCCGGATTATGATTTTGAAGAGGGTGTAAAAAGGTTTACGGAATGGGTCAATGAACAAGAAGTTCAGGCGGATAACTATGCGCAATCCATTGAAGAAATGAAAGCCAAAGGTTTATTTAAATAACCGCTATGGAAAAATTTGTTTTTTTTACCATGAATGATTTCCAAAAGGAAGGCGGAGGCACCATTCGTATGCTGGGAATCGTTAATGAATTGGCTAAAATACACGATGACATCACTTTAATTTCCAATATAAAGGATCCGTCCAAAGTGGCTCAAAATGTAAAACTTATTCCGGTTCATTTTGAAACTACACGTCAGGACAAAAGGAAATTCCAGTTTTTATTGGGGGCATTTGATTATAAAAAATTAAACCGCTCTTTTCCGGAATTATTGGAGAAATTGAAATGGACGTTTCAGCCGCTTGATCGGCATTCTCAATTTATTTTTTTTGAATATCTGGATAATTCAATTGGATATTGGCTAAAGAAGAATGGAATCATTGAGGGCTATATCAACGACGTTCATGGAATCGCAAGCAACGAATTTGATTTTCAGGCAAAAAAGACTCAATCATTTGCGGCCAAACTTCAATTCCTCTTAAAGAAAAAAATTTCACAGAAACTGGACAAAAAGGTCTTCGGAAATGCCAAAGGGATTATTTATGCCAGTCAGGCCATGGATGATTATTTTAAAAAATTGTATCCCGATTTAAAAAATAAAAAAAACTATCATCTTCCTTATTTGCTCAATTATCAGAATGTAAAACCTTTTGACCCTGAACTTGTCGAGAAGCTCAGAAAAGAATTGGGAATTGAAGCAAGTGATTTTGTGTTTCTTTTTGCAGGTGCTTATAAAGAAACCGGAGGAATTCAGGATTTGATTCGGGCATTTGATAAGGTTGCAGTCACTCATCCGCAAGCCAAATTGATCTTAATTGGTGACGGGCCGACATTTGAAGAGTGTAAAATACTCATTCATAGCCAAAAAGCCGCATCGCGTATTTATTTACAAGGACGTCAACCTTATGATTATTTGTCCTCCTATCAGGAATTGGCCGATGTTTTGGTTTGCCCGGATCGTCAGAATCTTTTTTCCGATCTGATTGTCCATGTCAAATATCTGGATGCTTTGGTTTCCGGTAAAATTGTGATCAATGGTAGTTTTAAAAGTGTGATGGAAATCAATGAGGATAAACCCCTTTCTCTTTTATTTAAGCCGTCTGATATTAATGATCTGGCTGAAAAAATGAAAGAATCCATCGCTCATTACGAAGATTTATCCGAAAAATTCAAAGACGCAAAAGATTATACACTGGAAAATCTTAATTATACCAAGTATATTTCTAATTTAGTTGAAAAATAATTTGCCAAGATGGCAATGGACTTCCTTTACATACCTTTAATCATCCTATTGGGAATGGGTTTTATCAATTTGTTCAAAAAGGAGTTGACCCCAAAAAACTTTCAAGTATTACAATATTTGTTTTTCTTTCATTTATTGGCCGGCACATATTATTGTTTTTTTATTCCGGGAGATGCGGTGGGATATTGGCGTGTTCCTAAAAGCTATTCTTTTGATAGGTTTATGGAAGATATATTTAACGGAGAAGGAACGATGTTCATGTATGCCCTGAATTTTCCTTTTACCAATTTATTGGGTATGTCTTATTTGTCCAATACCCTTTTGTTTTCTTTATTTGGTTTTATGGGGATGGCTTTTTTTTATATGGTCGCCGTGAAAACCATTCCTTTTTCTAAAATCATCAATGGCTATGCCTTGTTTCCTTTGCTTTTCTTTTTGCCCAATCTGCATATCTGGAGTGTGGCCGTGGGAAAGGATTCGCTGTTGTTTTTGTGCATCGGGATGTTTGTGTATGGGGTGATGGCTCCGATGAAGCGGATTCCCTTATTGGTGTTAAGTGTTTTGATAACCCTCGCGGTGCGTCCGCATATGCTGTTGTTTATGATGGTGGGTTTTGGATTTGCCTATGTGTTTGGAGGAAAGGTTTCGGGTTTTCAGCGGATCGTATTTTCCGTTGCCATGTTAGGCATCGGCATTGCCATTTTACCCAGTGTCATGGAATTCGCCAAAATCGAAGAAGCGAGTGTAGAAGCATTTGGTGAATTTGCCGATAAAAAATCATCTGTGCTAAGCCGTGCAAGTTCCGGATCAGCAGTGGACATATCCTCCTATCCTTTTCCGCTCAAGGTGGTCACTTTCTGGTTCCGGCCTTTGTTTTTTGATGCGCATAATGTCAATAGTTTGTTGGCCTCCATAGAGAATTTAGTTTTGGTTTTCTTGTTTATCATGGCCATGCGGCTGAAACCCCTCACCGCATTTAAAGCAGCGCCTTTTGTCATCAAAGGATTGGTGATCTTTTTGATCGTCGGTACCTTGGCATTTTCCCAATCTTTGGGAAATCTTGGGATCATGATCAGGATGCGGAATATGTTTTTACCCGGGATGCTGATTTTTATTCTTTGGGTTTTTTCGTACCATTATCAGACGAAGGTGAGGAAGTGATGATGGGAGAGGTTGAGTGGAGGAGTGTTTGAGTGTTTAGAGTTACGGCGGATACAAAGTACAAGGACAAACTCCTGATTTTTCTTTCTCAAAATTCCACCCTTTTGTCCCTGGCTATAAACCCGAAATCAACACCCTTTAGCGTCGGGGTAATTGATTTCGAGAACAAAGATCTACATCTACAGATTTTGAGGGGTGATTGATTATCGAGGTTTTAAAGAATTAAAATAGTAAACCAAAAATCAATAACTTCACTTCCTAAATTTTGCCGATGAAACCAATATGAAATCCGCACTGATTAAATATTTCCCTTATTTTCTGTTTCTCTACCATCTTGTTTTTGCATGGTTGGCCTATGATTATGTCAATCAAAACAACGGGGATGCGGTGAAATATTGGTTGGTTGGCAGGAATTTATCGAATGTCCATTGGCTGGATTTCTTGGGGCCTGGTTCAGATTTTATTCAATTTATTTGTTTTCCGCTGGTTAAATTCCTACATCTTCCTGGATGGGCGGGTTGTTTGATTTTCAGTGCTTGGAGTGGAATTGGATTTATACGTTTGTGGAAGCTGATAAAGTCAGAAACAGCTGATTCTCTTTTGCTGATAGTGGCTGCTTTATTATTGGTTCTGCCCAATGCGCATTTCTGGACATCGGTCATCGGGAAGGAAGCTCTTTTATTTCTCCCTATGGTTCTGATAGCTGAAAAGCTTTATAAGGGGAAATATTTTTCGGTTATTAGTTTTATTTCATTTTTCCTGATTGCCTGGATACGGCCTCATTTGGCTTTTGTTTTATTAGCTGCTTATATGATTGCTCTTTTGTGGAAGGGTGAAATTTCCCGTAATGCAAGGGTGGGATTCATCATCGCCGGTTTGATTTCGGTGGTCGGATTATATTTTCTGCTTGAAAAAATCACCAATGCCCAAGATGGATTATTTCAAAAAATAGAAAGGCTTTATGGGGTGCATAACCTGAAACTCAGGGAAACTTCTGCCTATGTTCCTTTGGAGGATTATGTTTATCCATATAAGCTGTTTAGTTTTTATTTCCGTCCCCTGCCTTGGGAGAAGGAAGGATTTTATTATCAGATCGTAGGCCTTGAGAACCTGATTCATATAGTTTTATTTTTGGGGTTGGTTTATCTTTTCATCCGATGGTACAAAAACATAAAGTTGAAGGCTTATGCGGTATTTGCTTTTTTATTTTTGGTTTTTTATGCCAGTATGCTGGTGTACGGATATGCGAACTTTGGAATGATCATCAGGGCAAAGGCAATTGTGTTGCCGGTGATGTTGGTATTTTCTCTTTCGGTTTTGGCTCAGAGAAAAGTATTAAGTATTAAGTATTAAGACTTGTTAAGAATCAACAAGTTGATGAAGAGTTCCATGTCAGTTCGAGCACGAAGCGAAGGTTTGCGAGCGGAGCTCAGGTGAA
>Ga0079224_100014467_pt1 | contig 11020 bp, 9 predicted proteins | sample Stecom2015_FD_80414 | JGI IMG/M metagenome (GOLD analysis project Ga0079224, IMG submission 80414) | Agricultural soil microbial communities from Utah to study Nitrogen management - Steer compost 2015 | ecosystem: Environmental > Terrestrial > Soil > Agricultural land | place: USA: Utah...
TAAACGGCCTTATTGTAGTCGTAATTGTTCGCGTATTTGTTTTGATTAATAATTTCGTGATATGGATAAATCGCATTGAAAAAAGCATCGAATATATAATCTTGTGGTACAAATAATTTAGAGACACTACGGCATCCTAAACCGTAATACATAAAGATATCTTCTCCCAAGGCAGATAATTGCTCAGGAGTTTCTATGCCGGTTAAAATGGCTACAGAATTTCTGTTTTTTCTTATGATACTTGGCTTGTCAGCAAAATAATATTCAAAATAGCGAGCAGTATTGGTACTGCCCGTGGCAATTACAGCATCATAGTCCGGAAGTTTGTCTTGGTAAAACGAAATCTTGCCTTTAAACCATGGCTCGATTTCTTCTAAATAGCTTGCAATATAAGGGAGTAGGTGCATGTCATTAGAAGATTGTTTTACTACGATGCTATGTCCACTAATTAAAACACATAAAAAGTCATGGAAACCTACTAAAGGAATATTACCTGCCATGATTACAGCAACTGTTTTGCTGTCTTTCTCGTCAAACTGATAATTCGATAACCACTTCTCAAGATTGGGTTGGGTAAGTGCGTCCCCCCAATTTGATAGTGAAAAGTTGAGATTTTCACGAGTAAACCAAGCATTATGTTGTTGGGCTAAATCAAGTTTATGATGTAATGCAGAGGCATGAATTTGGTCCATTTCATTCCATGAAGTATTCTCTTGGCTTATTTGACTAAATAAGGTACCTAGTTTAACAAAAGCAGCTATTCTATCGTGAATCTCACCCATTATATTTGTTTAAGATATAGTTTGTCTTTATTTTTGACATGCAAATTTACGCATAAGCTACTGATTGCATATTTATAATCAATATAATTTTGTGGTTAGAAAGAAGTTTTCTGTGGTTCGCCTATATTTAAGAGGTAAGTATATGTATTTTTGCAAAAAAAAATATTAATACTAGAAAAAGAAAAACATGGCTATTATAATTACAGATGAGTGTATAAATTGCGGTGCATGTGAACCAGAATGTCCAAACACAGCAATTTATGAAGGCGCCGATGATTGGCGTTATAGTGATGGCACTTCGCTTAACGGAGATGTAGTTTTGCCCAATGGAAACCAGGTAGATGCTGATGAGACTCAAGAGCCCGTTAGTGATGAATATTACTTTATTGTTCCAGATAAATGTACAGAATGTAAAGGCTTTCATGAAGAACCTCAATGTGCCGCTGTTTGTCCGGTGGATTGTTGTGTTCCGGATGATGATCGGGTTGAAACTGAGGAAGAGTTGTTGGCCAAACAACGTTTTATGCACCCTGATTAATTAGGTGCTCAATTGCAGATTTAATTCAAACTAAATACAATTTAAAAAGGGAAGCATTTGCTTCCCTTTTACTTACTTGTTGAATGATGCAACGCCATCTATAGACGATACATCTCATATTTATTCGGCTTTAGTGCTATACACTCTTTTGATTAATTCATTTGAGTTTTTGTCATAATATTCGACCACGAAACTTCCGTCTTTGTCAAAATAGCCGATACCATTTCCATTTGCAGTTTCCACAATAAAATTCTTATTGGATGAAACATAAGTTGTTGCGTTCAATCCGGCATCGTCCTTCGAATCGATGGTGAACCCATTAGATTGAGGTGTGAAATCACATTCGGATCCATTGCAAACAAAAGTTGCTTTCTTATCAAGCATTACTTCAGTATCGCCTTGAACAACGGTTTGCTGAGTCGTTACTTTAGTTGGAGAATCAATTCTTGATTGATTAATTTTATTTTGATCCCCTTGGCTGAGTTCAACATTCTGTTCTTTTCGGACAATCATACTATTACTGACCTTTTCTGCACCTTTGTTGTCCACAACAGTTTTTGTTTTGGTAACAGTCTCTTCCAAAACATCTTTATTTTGAGCAAACGCAAACGTCATACTCAAAACCAATACGGATGATAAAACTAATTTTTTCATATAATACCATTTTTGGTTATCTATCTATATATACGAAAATAAATCTTGTTTTGATGTTAATGGTCTCATAAGGTATCCTAACTTACTGTTAAAGCATGTAGAATACGCCTTACTTCAAATCCCTAAATCTATATGTGATACCATAGAATCATTTGATTATATTTGCACTCGAAAAAAAACAATACAAGTATCGAATGAAAGCAGGAATTGTAGGATTACCAAATGTTGGAAAGTCAACGTTATTCAATTGTTTGTCGAATGCCAAAGCACAAAGTGCTAATTTTCCATTTTGTACCATTGAACCTAATTTAGGTGTGGTCAATGTGCCTGATGAGCGTTTGGAAAAATTAGAATCTCTTGTTGACCCAGAACGGGTAATGCCAGCGACTGTTGAGATCGTTGATATTGCTGGATTAGTTAAAGGGGCAAGTCAAGGGGAAGGACTTGGAAATCAATTTTTAGGAAATATTAGAGAGTGTAATGCTATAATCCATGTTCTAAGATGTTTTGATAACGATAATATTGTTCATGTTGATGGAAATGTAGATCCGATTAGGGATAAAGAAACTATTGATATCGAATTACAATTAAAAGATCTTGAGACCGTAGATAAGCGTTTGGAGAAAGTCAATCGCGCTGCAAAAACTGGTGATAAAGATGCTCAAAAAGAACAGGAGCTTCTAAGACGATTTAAAACCGCTTTGGAGAGTGGGATCTCTGCCAGAGCAGTTGAAGTTATTGAAGATGAGGAAGAATTCATGAAAGGGTTCCAATTGTTGACCGCAAAACCGATTCTTTACGTGTGTAACGTAGACGAAGCGGCGGCAAAGACTGGAAATGACTATGTGGAAAAGGTTAAAGAACTCACCAAAGATGAAAATGCGGAAGTTATTGTATTAGCGGTGGGAACAGAAGCTGATATCGCAGAATTAGAAGATTATGAAGAGCGCCAATTATTTTTGGAAGACATCGGTTTACAGGAACCTGGGGCATCCATTTTGATTCGCGCAGCATATAAACTACTCAACCTTCAAACCTATTTTACCGCAGGAGTTAAAGAAGTTAGAGCATGGACAATTGAAGTCGGCTCAACTGCCCCTCAAGCCGCTGGAGTAATTCACTCGGATTTTGAAAAAGGATTTATTCGTGCCGAAGTTATTGCTTATGAAGATTTTGTAGGCTATGGCAGTGAAGCCAAAGTAAAGGAAGCCGGTAAAATGAGAGTGGAAGGTAAAGAATACATTGTTAAGGATGGTGACATTATGCATTTTAGATTTAATGTATAATCAACATATTAATTGAATTTCTAAGAATTTTAAATGGTATCTTAAACATAGTTTTGGGATGCCATTTTTTGAACATGGTTAGGTTGGATTTTCTGTATTGAAATATCAAAACTTCGTTTAATCAAAGGAATTAATCTTCAAAAAATCAGGTTCTTAACAATTTTATTTTTTAGTATGTTAATTACTTTAGTTTAAAGGGGTTTCATTTTAACTGTTGAAGCCTTATATTAGCATCAAATCCCATCTCTAAAATATATATGTCAGAAACTACTAAGTATACAGAAGATAATATTAGATCCTTAGATTGGAAGGAGCACATCCGTATGCGCCCCGGTATGTATATCGGGAAGTTAGGTGATGGATCCTCTGCCGATGATGGAATTTATATATTAATTAAAGAAGTGCTCGACAACTGTATTGATGAGTTTGTCATGGGCGCAGGAAAGACCATTGAAGTATCTGTACAAGGCAATAAAGTAATCGTAAGGGATTACGGTCGTGGAATTCCTTTGGGTAAAGTCGTAGATGTGGTCTCTAAAATGAACACAGGAGGTAAATATGACACCCGTGCTTTTAAAAAGTCAGTTGGATTAAATGGAGTGGGAACTAAGGCCGTCAATGCACTGTCATCCTTTTTTAGAGTAGAATCAAACCGTGAAAATCAATCCAAATCTGCCGAGTTTGAACAAGGAAACCTTATCAACGAGGAAGCAGTAGAACAGAGCAGTAGAAGAAGAGGTACCAAGGTAACTTTTATACCAGATGAGGCTATCTTTAAGAATTTCAAATTCCGCAACGAGTATATTGAAAAAATGATACGCAATTATGTGTATCTCAATCCAGGACTGGCCATCATCTTTAATGGCGAAAAGTTTTACTCAGAAAATGGATTAAAAGATTTATTGGAGGACACTACCAATAAAGAAGATATGCTGTATCCCATAATTCATCTTAGAGGAGAGGATATTGAAGTTGCAATCACACATAGTAAAACACAGTATAGCGAAGAATACCATTCTTTTGTCAATGGACAAAATACCACGCAAGGAGGAACGCATTTGGCTGCCTTTAGAGAAGCCATTGTAAAGACCATTAGAGATTTTTACGGGAAAAATTACGAAGCCTCCGATGTGAGAAAATCCATTATTGGTGCCATTTCGATAAAAGTGATGGAACCCGTTTTTGAGAGCCAGACCAAAACAAAACTGGGCTCAACAGATATGGGAGGAAAACTACCCACGGTGAGAACCTATATCAATGATTTCTTAGGAACACAGCTGGATAACTTCTTGCACAAAAATCCTGACATCGCTGAACTCATGCAACGTAAGATTTTACAAGCAGAGCGGGAGCGAAAGGAACTTTCAGGAATTCGAAAACTTGCAAAAGAGCGTGCCAAGAAGGCCAGTCTACACAATAAAAAACTTCGGGATTGCAGAGTACATCTTGGGGATATGAAAAATGATAGAAGGCTAGAGAGCACCTTGTTTATAACCGAGGGAGATTCTGCTTCAGGTTCCATTACCAAATCTAGAGATGTAAATACCCAGGCCGTGTTTAGTTTAAGAGGTAAGCCTTTGAACTCCTACGGTATGTCGAAGAAGATTGTATATGAAAATGAAGAATTCAATTTGTTACAATCTGCACTAAATATCGAAGAATCTCTAGGTGATTTACGGTATAACAATATCGTCATAGCTACGGATGCCGATGTCGATGGTATGCACATCCGATTATTGCTAATTACATTCTTTCTACAATTCTTCCCTGAGCTTATAAAAGAAGGGCATCTTTATATTTTACAAACACCACTCTTTAGGGTTCGTAATAAAAAGCAAACCTTCTATTGTTACAATGAAGACGAAAGGAGAGAAGCGATTACAAAGTTAAACGGAAAACCAGAGATCACACGATTCAAAGGATTGGGTGAGATTTCTCCTGATGAATTTTCCAACTTTATTGGAGAGGACATCCGATTGGAGCCCGTAATGCTAGACAAGGCCATTTCCATTGAAAGTTTGTTAGAATTTTACATGGGGAAAAACACTCCTGATCGTCAAAAATTCATCATAAATAACCTTAGAGTTGAACTTGATGTTGTAGAAGAAAGCTAAATGTAAATCAATTGATTAACTTTTATTATTCTACAGATATTATTGTGTAATCATTTTTTATTTTTTTATATTAATTTGCTAACCTGACAATGCCATTTATGGAAGAAATTACAGATTTAAATCCAGAAGAAAACAACCAACAAGACACCATCACAAGGGTTGGTGGCATGTATCAAGATTGGTTTTTGGATTATGCTTCTTATGTGATTTTAGAAAGAGCTGTACCTGCAATTGAGGATGGTTTTAAACCAGTACAACGTAGAATCATGCACTCCTTAAAGGAACTCGATGATGGACGATACAATAAAGTAGCAAATATTGTAGGGCACACCATGCAGTATCACCCACACGGGGATGCCAGTATAGGGGATGCCATGGTACAAATTGGTCAGAAAGATTTATTGATCGACACCCAAGGAAACTGGGGAAACATCTTAACTGGCGATAGCGCAGCAGCATCAAGGTATATCGAAGCACGTTTATCAAAATTTGCTTTAGACGTGGTTTTTAGCCCAAAAATTACCGATTGGCAACTCAGTTATGATGGTCGTAAAAAAGAACCGATCAATTTACCTGTTAAATTTCCATTATTACTCACCCAGGGCGCCGAAGGTATTGCCGTGGGACTCTCGACAAAAATATTACCCCATAATTTTCTAGAACTAATTGACGCCTCGGTTAAACACCTTAAAGGCAAAGGCTTTACCATTTATCCTGATTTCCCAACTTCTGGAATCATGGATGTAAGCAATTACAGTGATGGGAAACGGGGCGGTAAAATACGAGTGCGTGCAAAAATTTCCCAATACGATAAGAACACCTTAGTGATCAATGAAATTCCATTTGGAACCAATACCTCAAGTTTAATTGATTCGATCTTAAAGGCCAACGATAAAGGGAAGATTAAGATTAAAAAGATTGAGGACAATACGGCTGCTAATGTGGAAATATTGGTGCATTTACCATCAGGACTTTCTCCAGACAAAACCATAGATGCCCTATATGCATTCACTGCATGCGAATCTTCTATCTCGCCACTGGCCTGTATTATCGAGGATAACAAGCCTTTATTTATAGGCGTTAGTGAAATGCTAAGACGTTCCACAGACAATACTGTAGAACTTTTAAAACAAGAATTAGAAATCCAACTCAACGAGCTGGAGGAGCAATGGCATTTTGCATCTTTGGAGCGAATTTTTATTGAAAATAGAATCTACCGCGATATTGAGGAAGAAGAAACCTGGGAAGGTGTAATTAACGCCATTGACCAGGGGTTAAAACCTTATATTAAACATTTAAAACGCCCTGTAACTGAAGAGGATATCACCCGTCTGACAGAAATCAGAATCAAGAGAATTTCAAAATTCGACATCGATAAGGCTCAAGAAAAAATTGATGCGCTCGAAGGTGAGATTGCTCAGGTGAAACACCATCTCGAGCACCTTATTGACTATGCTATTGACTATTTCAACAACCTTAAGAAAAAGTATGGCCAGGGAAGAGAGCGGAAAACTGAAATTAGAATCTTCGACGATATTGAAGCCTCTAAAGTAGTTATTCGAAATACCAAACTGTATGTCAATCAAAAAGAAGGTTTTATTGGAACCTCACTTAAAAAGGATACTTACGTAGGTGATTGTAGTGATATCGATGATATTATTGTATTTACAGCCACCGGTAAAATGGTAGTCACCAAGGTGGACACTAAAACCTTTATAGGTAAAGATATCATCCACGTTGCAGTATTTAAAAAACGAGACAAACGAACTATTTATAACCTCATATACAAAGATGGTACGGGAGGTTCTACGTATATTAAGCGCTTCTACGTCTCCAGTGTTACGAGAGATAAGGAATATGACCTTACCAATGGTAAGGCTGGTTCCGTGGTTCATTATTTTTCAGCCAATCCTAATGGTGAAGCCGAAATCGTAACCATATTTTTAAGACAGGTTGGTAGCGTTAAGAAGTTAAAATGGGATATAGACTTTGCGGATATCCTTATCAAGGGTAGAAATTCAAAAGGAAATATTGTAACCAAGTATGCCGTTAAAAGAATTGAACTCAAAGAAAAAGGAGTCTCAACACTTAAACCGCGTAAAATATGGTTCGACGAAACTGTTCGTAGGCTGAATGTGGATGAAAGAGGAACCTTATTAGGAGCCTTTAGAGGTGAAGACAAATTGCTTGTTATTACACAAGATGGTATTGTTAAAACCATAACCCCTGATTTATCAACCCATTTTGAAGGCAATATGATTGTTCTTGAAAAATGGAATCCTAAGAAGCCTATATCTGCTATTTATTACAATGGGGAGAAAGAGTTGTACTATGTCAAACGATTTTTGATTGAACAGACAGACCGGGAAGAATCATTTATTTCAGATCACCCAGACTCTATACTCGAGTTAGTCACCACGCATTGGCTTCCTAAAATTGAAATAGAGTTTGTAAAAGAAAGAGGGAAAGACCGTAAACCAAACCAGGAGCTCGCTATTGAGGAATTCATTTCCATTAAGGGCATACACGCTATAGGAAATCAACTTACGAAAGAAAAAGTAAAACAGGTGAATCTGTTAGAGCCTATACCTTACGATGAACCAGAAGAAGTTGAACCAGAGGATATAGAAGTCAATGAGGAAGAGGAATTGAGAAACCCACCTGAAGCTAGTGGAGATCCAACTTTATTCGACTAAGCTTATTCATTTAGAAAAGCAGGGTCTTGTTTGGCAATACATATTAGGTAACCATAGTTGCCTAATAATCAATCGTCTTTATTGAAAAATCGAACATCAATCCAGCCAAATACGAGATTAATAGTTACGATTGCAACGGTGGCAAAGGCAAGTTCTCCGTACAAGCCGTATGCTGCCAAACTGCCTGCGGCAGCACTACACCATATTGTGGCAGCCGTGGTAAGTCCTTTGATTTTATCTTTGCGCTGAACAATTACACCAGCACCAAGAAATCCTACACCAACGATTACTTGCCCTAAAACTCGAGTAATATCAACTCCAGATCTATGTTCAAACTCCAAGGAGAGCATAATAAATATCGAAGCACCAATGGCTACGATGGTATTAGTTTTTAATCCAGCGTGTTTGCCTTTGTATTGACGTTCCAATCCTATGAATAATCCTGCCAAACAAGCAGCCATTATTTTATACATAAAATCCGCAATCTGCATTTCAAATATGTCAGTTATAGTATTCATACGCAGAGGATTAAACTAGTATTTATCTAAAACATCAATTTTCACAATACGCCACTAAAGAAAGTAACAAGCTCCCAGACAGCAAGCCAATTACTTTATTTTAGTAACTGTTCCTTTTTGCTTGTTAGACGCGTCACCAACAAGTGAATATTCATAAGTATAGGTATCGCCCTTTGTGGTTAATATCTTCATATGAACGGCCTTAGCGTCATTTAAAGAAGTAGGATTAAGTTTCTCGACTATAAACTCACAATCATTAATCCAACGCACTCTGCTGGAATCGACGTCATTTTCATAATAGTCCACTTCAAGGGTATCATTTCTAAAAAATGTACTTGTTTTTTCCTCACCATTAATGGTGTAGGTGTATTCAAAAGTACCAGACTTAAAATCTTTACAATTGCGCTCTACATTGTAGCAAGAAGCTAAAAAGACACTAAACAAAACAAGTAGCAGTAATTTTTTTAGAAGTATCATTCCCTATCATTTTTATATTCCTCAAAGGTACCATCTTTATAAAAGATTACAATACGCGTAATAGGCTTTTTTTGAGCTGAAATGCTAGTATTAAATTCCGTAGCAGCATTTTTTTGAGGAATTTCCGGCTGTTTTTGTTGCTCAAGTTCCATAACCATCTGAGAAGGATGATCCGTCTTGGCAGAACCAGGGAAACTTCCCTTGCCATTTAGGAGCCAGTATAATTCAACATCAGGATATTGGTGAAGTATTTTTAATACAAAGTCCAAACTAGGTTTGTTTCTGCCAGATAATAAATGTGAAATAGAGGAACGCTGTACGCCAATTGAATCTGCAAATGCAGAGGCAGATAAGCCGTAAAAATCCAATACTTTTTCCAGCCGCGTAATAAATTCATCTTTGTTTACCATTGTAAATTATGGTTAGTGAGGTTATCGAGTTACAAATGTAAATAGTATTATTCACATATCAAAATGAATGTAAAAACAGCTATAATTATTAAAGTTGAACTTTATATAAAGTAGGTAATTAGCTAAATACAAATATTTTAGATATTAAGTATAGGTTTCCTTTATATCGTGGCTATATTTGTAACTATGATTGTTTACAACTGACAAATACAACCTCCTTTTCCTGTTTACAATTGTTATATATAAGGGTTTACACTTGTAAATTAAATTACTTTTACATTTGTGAATTGAAAATTGCATATGAATTATACCAATACTTTTTACAATGCTTATTCGGATTACAAAGACCCTTCAATTAGGGGTCGATATATCCATTTAGAACATATTGAGCCACTATTAGAATCCTATAAAAATCTTTCCCAAATTAAAATCCTTGGTGCATCCGTAGAGAAAAGACCTATATATAGTATAACCCTAGGTTCAGGCCCTCAAAGAATTCTTATGTGGTCACAAATGCATGGGAATGAATCCACGACCACAAAAGCTGTTTTTGATGTCTTAAAATTCATTAAGGATAATGAGGAGTTTAGAAATTATGTTTTAAATAAATTTACCCTATGTATACTACCCATGGTGAATCCTGATGGGGCACTTGCGTATACAAGGGTTAATAGTAAGACTGTGGATCTCAATCGCGATGCTCAAGAGCGATCACAACCAGAAAGTGTGATCCTTAGAGACGTATTTGATTCTTTTCAACCACATTTTTGTTTTAATCTACACGATCAGCGTACGATATTTAGCGCTGGAAAGACCGATTTACCGGCTACAGTATCCTTTTTAACGCCAGCAGAGGATAAACTGCGTTCAATCACGGAGCAGCGCAAGCGCAGTATGGAAATCATTGGGGTTATGAATGAATTTCTTCAGAAACACATTCCTGGGCAAGTAGGACGATATGATGACGGTTACAATATAAATTGTGTAGGGGATACGTTTCAATCTTCACAAATTCCAACCATATTATTTGAATCAGGTCACTTTCCAAATGACTATCAAAGAGAACAAACTCGTAAGTTCATCGCATGTTCTCTAGTTTGCGCTATCAATTATATTGGTGAACACAGCATTACAGGGACTTCATACAAGTCTTATTTTGAAATTCCTGAGAATGATAAATTGTTTTACGATGTGCTGCTGAGGAACTTCCCGATAGTAGAAGATTCAGAAGTTGATCGCTGGGACATTGCAATACTGTTCAAGGAGACATTATTAGATGGTAAACTGGAGTTCATCCCAACGGTAGAGCGGATTGAAAAGAATTTGAGGTTTTATGGCCATAAGGAATTCGATATGAATAAACTAGATAGCCCTGCGATTGAGAAATACAAAATTAACGAGGCGTTTTTAACTAAACTATTAAGAAAAATTTAATAATAATTTTATTTTATTCTTTAATTTATTAAAATTAAATGGTGATAAATTCAGTTTTTTTTATTTTTTTTGCATATCCTTTAAAGATAATTAAAAAAAACTATGGCAAAA
>Ga0079224_100014468_pt1 | contig 11019 bp, 8 predicted proteins | sample Stecom2015_FD_80414 | JGI IMG/M metagenome (GOLD analysis project Ga0079224, IMG submission 80414) | Agricultural soil microbial communities from Utah to study Nitrogen management - Steer compost 2015 | ecosystem: Environmental > Terrestrial > Soil > Agricultural land | place: USA: Utah...
GGGCCGCGGCGGGTTTGGGGAGGCTGGGGCCCTTGGCGGGCGGGCCGCTGTACCGCATCGCCCGGGGTTTCATGTACGCCTTCTTGGGCGCCGTGGCTGTGTTTCAGCTGTATCCGCTGGTCTGGCTGCTCTTGTTTTCCCTCAAGGACAACACGGAGATCTTTGGCAAGTCGCCCTTCGCGCTGCCCGCGCCGCCCAAATGGGAAAACTACGTGGCCGCGTGGACCACGGGCAAGGTGAGCCAGTACTTTTGGAACAGCGTCCTGGTAACGGGCGCGGCGGTGGCGCTGACGGTCATCATCGGCAGCATGGCCACCTTTGCCCTGACCCGCATGCGCTGGCGGCTGAGCAACACGGTGCTGGGCCTGATCATGCTGGGCCTCATGATCCCGGTGCACTCGGCGCTGATCCCGCTGTTTCGCACTTACATGGCCCTGGGCCTCATCGACCACCCGCTGTCCCTCATCATCACCTACACCGCCTTTAACCTGCCCGTCACCGTCATGATTTGCCTGGGCTTTTACCAGTCGCTGCCCCGGGAGCTGGAGGAGGCCGCGGTGATGGACGGCGCGTCCATCCACCAGATCTACCTGCGGGTGACGCTGCCCACCACGACGCCGGTGTTGGCCACCACGGCCATCATCAACACCATCTACAACTGGAACGAGTTCGTCTTTGTCAACACCTTCATCAGCTCGGACAAGTACAAGACGCTGACCGTGGGGATTCAAAACTTCGTGGGGCAGTACACCACCAACTGGGGCGCCATCGGCGCGACGCTCATGCTGAGCTTCCTGCCGCTGTTTTTCGCCTACCTGCTCCTCAGCGACCGCATCATCGAGGGGATGACCGCGGGCGCGATCAAGGGATGAGGTGCAGCTCGCGGGACCTACGAAAGGGTGACACGATCCGTGGCCAACCACGCGGGCCCGGCACCGGGCCCTACGGTGCCGGGCAATATGTTTTTCAACGCGCACCATTCGCCCATCGGCGCCTTTGCCAGCTTTACCCTGGGCTTTCCGGGGCCGGGCGGGGGGCTGGATCTGGAGTTGGGGCAGTCGCCCCGCAAGAACGTGTACATCGGCGCGGAGTCGGTGGAGCAGCCGGGGCTGTTTGAGGCGCTGCCTTTCTTTGCCCTGCCGGAGCTGGACGAGGCCGCCCGCTTTGACGTGGCCCGCACCGGCGCCATCGCCCAGCGGCCCGCCCGGGTGGTATCCATCGCGAAAGAGCGCATCCAGCGGGACTTTCGCCTGACCACCGACACCTGGCGCACCGGCGATTTCAGCTTTACGATCTACTCGCCCGTGCGGCCCATCCCGGACCCCGCCCAAGCCGCCGACGAAGAGCTCAAGGAAGTGCTGGTGCCGGCGGTGCTGGCGGAACTGACCGTGGACAACCGGCGGGGAACCCGGCCCCGCAGGGCCTTTTTTGGCTACGAGGGCAGCGACCCCTACAGCGCCATGCGCACCTGGGACGACCCGGACCGGCACATCGTGGGCATCGGGCAAGGGCGGCTGACGGCCATCGCGTCCCAGGATCCAGGGGTCCAAGCCGCCGTCCGGTTTCACATCGAAACCGTCATCACCTCGCCCAGCCCCGAAAACCGGCACTTTGGCCTGGGCTCCGTCGCCGGCCTGGTGGCGGACGTGCCGCCGGGCGAGATCCGCACCTTCCGCTTTGCGGTCTGCTTCTACCGGGGCGGCGTCGTCACCGCGGGCTTGGATGCGTGCTACCTTTACACCCGCTGGTTTGACAGCGTGGAGGCGGTGGCCGCCTATGCGCTGGAGCGCTTTGACGACCTCAAGCGGGCGTGCCTGGAGGGAAACCGGCTGCTGGATGAGGCGGATCATCTTTCGGCCGAGCAGCGGTTTATGCTGACCCATGCCATCCGCAGCTACTACGGCGCGACGCAGCTGTTGGATGCGGGCGGCGAGCCCTTCTGGGTGGTCAACGAAGGCGAATACCGCATGATGAACACCCTGGACCTCACCGTCGATCAGTCCTTCTTTGAGTTGCGCATGAACCCCTGGACCGTGCGCAACGTGCTGGACATGTACCTGGAGCGCTTCAGCTACACGGACACCGTCCGGTTTCCCGGAGACGGCACGGACTATCCCGGCGGCATCAGCTTTACCCACGACATGGGCATCGCCAACGTGGTCAAGCCGCCCGGCCAGTCTTCCTACGAGTTGAGCGGCCTGCACGGCTGCTTTTCGTACATGACCCAGGAGCAGCTGGTCAACTGGGTGCTGACCGCGGCGCTGTACGTGGAGCAGGCGGGGGACCGGCGATGGCTCGCGGAGCGGTTTGACGTGCTGGTGCAGTGCTTTGAGAGCATGGTCCACCGGGACCACCCGGATCCTGCCCGGCGCACGGGGCTCATGGGCCTCGATTCGGCCCGGGTGGCGGGCGGGTCGGAGACGACCACCTACGACAGCCTGGATCCCTCGCTGGCCCAGGCCCGGGGCAACTTGTATGTGGGCGGCAAGCTGTGGGCCGCTTACGTGGTCCTGGAAAAGATCTTCGCCCAGGGCGGGCGGCCGGATCTGGCCGCGGCCGCGGCCCAACAGGCCCGGCGGGCCGCGGCCACCATGCTGCGCCACGTGCAGGCCGACGGGACCATTCCTGCCATCATCGGCCAGGGCGACGGGCCGGGCAGCCGGTCCAAGATTATCCCCGCCATCGAGGGCCTGGTCTTTCCGTACTTTTCCGGCCGGGCCGACGCGGTGCAGGCCGACGGGCCCTACGGGCATTACGTGCGGGCCCTGGCGCGGCACCTGGATGCGGTGCTGACGGAAGGCGTCTGCCTCTTTCCCGACGGCGGGTGGAAAATCTCGTCCACCAGCGACAATTCGTGGCTGAGCAAGATTTATTTGTGCCAGTTTGTGGCCCGGCGCCTCTTGGGCCGGCCGTGGGATGACGCGGGAGCCCGGGCCGACGCGGCCCACGTGGCGTGGCTGACCCACCCGGAGCTGTCGGTGTGGAGCTGGAGCGACCAGATCCTCGCGGGCCACATCATCGGCAGCAAGTACTATCCCCGGGGCGTCACCGGCATTTTGTGGCTGGAGGAAAACCCGCGCACGGCCCGGCTGGCGGCAGGAGCCGTTTCCGCCGCCGTGGAAGGGACGGGCAGCGGCCACTCAGGAAAATTCGACGACGGGCGGGGGTGACCATGGGCGCTTGGGTGGAGGAAACCACGTTCTTGGGGCAGCCGGCCATCCGGGCCAGCAACGGCCAGCTGAGCTTCGTCGTGGTGCCGGCGTGGGGGTCCAATTTGATTTCCCTGGTGCATGAGCCGACGGGAACCGAGGTTCTGCGGGTGCCCCCGTTGCCGGACGCTTTCTGGCAGGGCTTTGGCCCCGTGCTCTATGGCGTGCCGGTGCTGTTTCCGCCCAACCGCATCGCCGGCGGGCGGTTTGTGTACCGGGGGCGGGAGTACCGGTTGGACATTAATGAACCCGAGCGCGGCAACCACATCCACGGGTTCGTCTACATGCGCCCGTGGGACGTGGTGCGGGCGGGGGTAGACGCCGCGGGGCGGCCGGTGGTGGAAACCCGCTTTGACGTGGCCCGGCACGCGGATCGCGCGGCCATCCTGCGCCAGTTTCCCCACGAATTTGTCCTCACGCTGCGCTTTGCCCTGGAGGGCGGCACCCTCCTCAAGGAAGCCGAAGTGCACAACGCCGGGGACGAGCCGTTTCCCTACGGTTTTGGATTTCACACGGCCTTCGCGCTGCCTGACGGCGCCCGGTTCTCCCTGGACGTGGCCCAACGCTGGCGCCTGGACGAAAGGATGGTGCCCACGGGCCAGCTGGAGGACTTTCCTTTCCGAGACGAGCTGGCCCGGGGCATGGACCTCGTGGGCGTGGCCTTGGACGAGGCGTTTTTTGTGGGGGAAGAGGCGAAGCCCAGCGCCGCGACGGTGACGTACACCGCGGGGCCGGCGCGCCTAGTGGTCCGCTATGCCGTCGACGAGAACTTCCGGCATTGGTACGTCTACACCGCCGACGGGCGCAGCGGGTTTGTATGCCCCGAGCCTTACACGTGGATCGCCAACGCCCCCAACCTGGAGCTGCCGGCCGCGCTGACGGGGCTGCGGGAGCTGCAGCCCGGACAGCGCCAGCGGCTGTTCACATCCATCACCGTGGCGACGGCGTGAAGGAGCCGCTGGGTTTGGCACAGGTCGGGGCGGCCGGTGAGGAGGCCCGGCAACCGGCCGCCGGGGCCGGCGGGTGCCGCCGGAGAAGGCGGGTTGCCCGCCGGCCCGGCCGGGTCAGGATTGCCACCGGCTGACCTCCGCGAAAGCGTGCTGGAGCGCCGGGTAGAGCGACTGGTAAAAGCGAAACCGCTCCTCGTACTGCCGCGCCGCTGCGGGGTCGGGCTGGACCGCGTCCCGCAGCCGCACCGTCTGCTCGGTGGCCTGGAAAATGTCCCGGTACACGCCGCTGCCCACGCCCGCCAAGAGCAGCGCGCCAAACCCCGGTCCCTCGTCCATCTGCATGCGGGCCACGGCCACGTTCAAGATGTCCGCCGTCAGCTGGTGCCAAAAGGCGCTCTTGGCCCCGCCGCCCACCAGGCGCACCTCTTGGACCGGCACGCCCATGGCGCGGATGGCGTCCAGCGCGTCCCGCAGGGAGAAGGTGATGCCCTCAAAGACCGAGCGGAGCAGGTGGGCCCGGGTGTGGCTGGCGGACAGGCCAAACCAGACGCCCCGGGCGTTGGCGTCCGCGTGGGGCGTGCGCTCTCCGCTCAAGTAGGGGAGGAAGAACACCCCTCCCGAGCCCGGCGGCGCCTGCTGGGCCTGGGCCGAGAGCAGGTCGTAGGCGCTCGCGCCGGTCAAGCGGGCGGCGGCGTGCTCCAGGGGCCCCAGCTCGTCCCGCACCCATCGCAGGGACAGCCCTGCGGCCAGGGTGACGCCCATGACGTACCACGTGTCGGGCACCGAATGGACGAAGGTGTGGACGATGCCGTCGGGGTGGAGCTGGGGCCCGGCGGTGGGCACAAAGACGACGCCCGAAGAGCCGATGCTGACCAGGGCCTGCCCGGGCTTGACGACGCCGGCCCCGATGGCGCCGCACGTGTTGTCGGCGCCGCCCGCCACCACGGGCGTGCCCGCCTTGAGCCCGGTTTCCGCGGCCGCGGCGTCGGTCACCTTCCCCACCACCTCCGCGGACTCGGCCACCGGCGGCAGCCACGCCGGATCCAGTCCCAGGCTTTCCACCACGGGGGTGGACCATTGCCGCTGCCGCACATCGTACAGCAGCGTTCCCGCCGCGTCGGACACGTCGGTGGCGATTTCGCCCGTCAGCCGGTAGCGAATGTAGTCTTTGGGCAGCATGACCGTTCTGATGCGGTCGTAGCTCGCCCTTTCGTGGTTGCGCAGCCAAAGCAGTTTGGGCGCGGTGAAGCCTTCCAGGGCGGGGTTGCCCGTCAGCTCGATGAGGCGGGCGCGGCCGCCCACGGCGGCTTCGATCTGGCGGCATTCCGCCGCCGTACGCACGTCGCACCAAAGGATGGGCGGGCGGATCACTTGGCCCGCGGCGTCCAGCAGCACCGAGCTGTGCATTTGCCCCGTGACGCCGATGCCCGCGATCTCCCCGGGCTTCACGCCCGACTCGTGCAGCACGCGGCGGATGCCCTGGGCCGCCGCCCTCCACCAGTCGGCCGCGTCCTGCTCCGCCCAGCCCGGCTTTAGGGCGTGGAGCGGGTAGTCTTCCGTCGCGCTGGCCACCACGCGCCCGTCGGCGCGGGCCAGCAGCGTCTTGGTCCCCGAAGTGCCGACGTCGATGCCAATCAGATACGCCAAAGGGTTCAACCTCCAGCTTGGGGGCAGCCAGCCGGGAGCGGCCGCCGGCGCCGGCAGTCCGTCCGCCGCGGTCAGTGCCGCGGCCAACGCGCGCCCGCTAGGAGCCAGCGAGGCAAGGCCCGCCGGCGGGCCGGCCAGCCCTCCGTTTACCGCACGCCCATCAGGAGATCAAAAAGGAGCTGGTCCAGGCGCTCGTAGGCGTAGCCCTTCGCGCCCCACGCCTGGCGATCAAAGTCCGGCGGCAAAAGCTCCCCGGGCCGCACCCGGTCGTAGGTCAGCGGCTCGTGCTCGTTGGCCCGGATCTCCCGGAGCAGCTGCTGGATCTCCGGGTCCTCGTTGAACTGCCGCACCTTTTCCTTCAAGATGAGGTAGCTGCGCATGCACCCCTTGGCGAACTCCCGCACGCCGTCCAGGTCTTCGGTACGGTACGCGTGGGCGTCAAAGTGCCGCGGCCCGTCGTAGCCGCCGTCCTCAAGGACTTTGACCAGGAAGAACGACTCCTTGTAGTTTTCCGAGGCGAAGCGCAGGTCTTGGTCAAAGCGCCCGATCTTCTGGTCATTGAGGTCGATGTGGAAGAGTTTGCCCAGCTCCAGCGCCTGGGCCACGATTTGGTGGAACGCCAGGCCCGCCATGGTTTCGTGGGCGAACTCGGGGTTGACGCCCACCATCTCGGGATGGTCAAGGGTGGGGATCAGGGCCAGGTACGCGCCGGTGGTGGGAAAGTAGAGGTCCCCCCGCGGCTCGTTGGGCTTGGCCTCCAGGGCGAATTTCATGTCGTACCCTTGGTCGAGGACGTACGCGCACAAGTAATTGACGGCTTCGCGGAAACGCTTGACCGCGTCCATCGGGTTGCGGGCCGCATTGACTTCCGCGCCTTCCCGGCCGCCCCAGAGGACGAAGATCTTGCCGCCCAACTCGTGGCACAAGTCGATGGCTTCGATGGTCTTGCGCAGGGCGTAGCGGCGCACCTCGGGCACGTTGCTGGTGAAGGCGCCGTCCTTGAAAATGGGGTCGGTGAAAAGGTTGACGGTGCCCATGACAAACTGCAGGCCCGTGTCGTCCAGCGCCTTCTTGAAGCGGGCCACGATGGCGTCCCGCTCCGCGGGTGTCGCGTCGATGGGCACCAGGTCGTTGTCGTGGAGGTTGACGCCCCACGCGCCGATCTCGGCCAGCATGTGCACGGTGTCCACCGGGTCCAGCGGCGGGCGCGTTTCGAGCCCAAAGGGATCCCGACCCCGGTTGCCCACCGTCCACAGGCCAAAGGTGAAGCGGTCTTCTGGTTTTGGCGTGTACATGAGTGCTGTGCCTCCCGTTTCTTGAAGTGGGCGATGAGAAACGGGCGGCCAGCGGAAATGGAGCACCTTGCCATTATTTTATCGAAAAGCCCGTGCAGTGTCCAGGCACAACGCGACTTGCCCGGGGTGAGCCTTAGCGGGTTTCCACCACCGCGTAGGCCCGCACCGGGAAGGAGCTGCAGCCTCGCACCTTTACCGGCACCGCGTGAAACCGGAAACCGGTGTCGGGCAGCTCCTCGAGCCGGCACAGGTGCTCGATGATGGGGATGCCCGCCCGCAGCAGGATGGAGTGGACCGGGCGCGACCCGTCGGCGGTATCGTCGATGTTGAGGGAATCGATGCCCACCAGGGCCGCCCCCGCGTCCGCGAGCCACTGGGCGGCCTCGCGGGTGAGGAAAGGATGGCCGTGGCGGTAGGCGTCGGTGCCCCAGTGGCGGGCCCACCCTGTGTGCACCAGCACCGCTTTGCCGCCCACCGCGGCCGCCGGCACCCGGGCAAACAGATCCGGGCCGATGGCGCGTCGCGACGGGTCGGCCCGGAACACGATCCCTTCCAGGTCCGCCACCTGCTCCAGCGCAAGCCCCGCCAGGTCCGGGCCGTCTTGCCAGCGGTGAAAGGGGGAGTCGATGTACGTGCCGGTGTTGCCTACCATCTCGATCTTTGCGATTTGGAACGTCGTGCCTTCCGCGTAGTGGGCCCGGGAAGCCTCCCGGCTCAAATGCTCCGAAATGACCGGGCCGGGCAGGCCGGGATACATGGGCATGCCCGCCTCCACCACGTGGCTGAGATCGATGAGCCGCCGCACACCCCATCACCTCGCTGTCGGAAATGATCGGGCCCGGCAGGCCCGTCGCCGTGGGCGCTGCGCCCCGGTGCTGCCGGCGCGCCCAGTGCTCGTGAACATTCTAGCAAAAAGGTCCTTGCCGCGGCTAAGATATTGTCACAAGGATGCGACGAAAACGCTGCGCCCGGGACCATCGCCAGGCAACGGCTGCGGGACGGGCGCCAGGTGGAGGTGGAGCGTCATCGGAGGACGGTTGGCCGCATGGCTCGCGGCCAATCCGGGCTGGCGGGCACTGCTGGTTCTTGGCATCCTGCTGGCGGGCTTGGCCCGGGTCTGGACCGCGGGGCTCGAGGGGGTCCCGCTGCTGCCCGTGGTGGGCGCCGTGGCCGCCGCCCACGGGGCGGGATGGGCCCTGGACCGGTGGGTGGGCCTGCTCCCGCGGCTCGCGGTGGGCCTGATCGTGTTTGTCATCGGCTGGATCCGGGTTCAGGAGCTGTACCCGGTTTTGGCAGCGGGCTTCATCTTGTTGAGCCCTTCGCCCTACGGGCCGTCCGGCCCGGGCCGGACGGACGGCCGCCCAGGAACAGGCAGCTGACGGCCGCGGAGGGGACCACCCTGCGCGGGCGCTGGATCCGCCGGATGGTTCACGGCCCCGGGACCGTGCCCGTCACGCAGCTGGCCTTTTGGCTGGTTGCCCCCCGGCCGCATGGGCCGCAGCCGCGAACCCCGCTATATACACCAACCTTTCGACAGTGTAAAATATTAACTATCCATGTTGGAAGGAGATCGGTCGGCAGGGAAGGACCAGACCAGGAGGTGGGCGCAAGTGGGTCTTTTGGATGGCAAAGTGGCCTTGATCACGGGCGGCGCCATGGGGATGGGTGCGGCCACGGCGGAGCTGTTTGCGGCGGAGGGCGCCAAAGTGGTCATCGCGGACCTCAACGAGGAGCTGGGGCGCCGGCAGGCGCAGAAGATCGCCGGTGCCGGCGGCGCCTGCGCGTTTGTGAAGGCCGATGTCTCCAAGGCGGCTGATGTGGAAGCCATGGTGCAGTTTGTGGTGGACACCTATGGCCGGTTGGATGTGGCCCTCAACAACGCGGCCCGCAGCCCCGACGACAAGCCGCTGGCGGAAATGGATGAGCAGGCCTGGAACGCGGTCATCGCCGTAGACCTGACGGGCGTGGCTTTGTGCCTGAAATACGAGATCCGGCAAATGCTGAAACAGGGCACCGGCGGTTCCATCATCAACACCTCGTCGGTGAGCGGCGTGCGCCCGCAGCCGGCCACTCCGGCCTACGTGGCGGCCAAGCACGGCGTCATCGGCCTCACCAAGCAGGCGGCCATGGACTACTCCCCCCAGGGCATTCGCATCAACGCGGTCGCTCCGGGGGCGGTGGACACACCCATGCTGCGGGGCGCCCTGGAGCATTTCAAGCTGGATCCCGCAGCCTATGCCAAGCAGCTCAGCCTGCTGGGCCGCTTTGCCGATCCCCGCGAGGTGGCCCAGGCCCATCTGTGGCTGGCGTCGGACCTCTCCTCCTACGTCACCGGCGCCGTCATCATGGTGGACGGCGGGTATACGGCTATGTGACGGGCGGGGCCATCTCGCCGCTGCACGATCTGACTGGCCGGGGGGCCCGGCGGGAGGCGCCGGCGCCCCTCCCTCGTCACGGTTGCTTCTTCGCTGCTTACAATCCCCCCCAAAGGCCATTGCCGGGCCTGGCGCGGGTTGACAGCCAGGGCGCGACTGCGTAGACTCAACGCGAAATGAAGGAAAATTTCGGGTGGTGACATCACCATGCCGAAAGGTGCAGCCCGGACCGCGGGCCGGTACTACATCGCGGCCGTGGGCAAGGCCTTGGACGTGCTGGAGGCCCTGCGGGACGCCGAACGCCTCAGTTTGGCGGAGCTGTCCGAGCGGGTCGGGCAGCCCCGCTCCTCCTTGTTCCGCATCCTGGACACCTTGGAATGTCGCGGTTACGTGGAGCACTTGCCGGACGTGGATGGCTACGCCCTGGGCCTGGCGGCGGCCAGCCTGGCGGGCCGGCACACGGTGTCGGCCGCGCTGCGGCGCGTGGCCCGGCCTGTGTTGACGGAGCTGGCCGAGGAGTTGGGGGAGACGGTGAACCTGGGCATGCTGCTGGGCGCCGAGGTGGTCTACGTCGACATGGTGGAAAGCCATTACGCCATGCGCATGAACGTCACCATCGGCTCCCGGAGCCCCGCGCACAGCACTTCCCTGGGCAAGGCCCTCCTCGCCTTTGCCGGACCCGAGGTGGATTTGCAAAGGCTGCTGCCTCCTGCGTTGCCGGCCATGACCCCCAACACCATCACGGACCGGGAGCAGCTGTTGAAAGAGCTGAAGGTGGTGCGCGCCCGGGGATGGTCCCTGGACGACGAGGAAAACGAGCCGGGCGCGCGCTGCGTGGGCGCGCCCATCTTGGGCAACCAGGGCAGCGCGGTGGCGGCCATCAGCGTGGCGGGGCCCGCCAGCCGGCTTTCCGATGACCGGGTGCCCCAGGTGGCGCGCTTGATCACGGCGGCCGCCGGCAAGATCGCGGCGGAGCTCGCGGTGTACAAGATCGCCTAGCGGCGGCGAAGCGGGCTCAATCGGGGCGCCGGGCCCTAAAGGGGCTGGCTTCGCCCGCCAGCTCCTGTAAGCGGGCGTGGAGGACAAATACCGCCCGCATGAGATCGTAGATGAGCACGAAGGCGATGGAAACCAAGGCCACGGCCCCGCCCAGGATGGCCTGCACCTGATCGTTTTGGAGCACGCCGATGGCGATGAGTGCAAACCCCAGCAGCAGGCTGATCCACGAAACGATCCGGAGGACGCCGACCACCAACCGGGAAAGGGGCAGGCGGCTGGGCGCGGCCGGCCTGGCCGCCAGCACCGGAGCCTTGGGGCGGGGCATGGGCATCGCCAGGCCTTCGTACTTGGACCGCAGCTGGTCCACGGACTTTTCGTGAATCCGCCAGCCTTCCTCGGTGCGCCGGCCGGGGAGGACCCCATCCCGTACCAGCCGTTTCACTTCCTCCACGGAAACGCCCAACTTTTCCGCGGCCGTTTCTTCGTCGATAAACATGGCCTCGCGTCTCGCCCCCTCTGCGGGTCCTCCTCCCAGGGAAAGACC
>Ga0079224_100014469_pt1 | contig 11019 bp, 7 predicted proteins | sample Stecom2015_FD_80414 | JGI IMG/M metagenome (GOLD analysis project Ga0079224, IMG submission 80414) | Agricultural soil microbial communities from Utah to study Nitrogen management - Steer compost 2015 | ecosystem: Environmental > Terrestrial > Soil > Agricultural land | place: USA: Utah...
AGGGGGCGCCGGGGACCTCGACGGTGGCGCGGAAGGCGACGGCCTCGGCGGCGGCGCCGTCGTGTCGGCCGGAGTCGAGGGCGTAGGGCTCGGTGTGCTGGCGGAGCGGCGCCGTCTGCGCCACGGCCGCGGCCGGCAGGCACAGAACGGCGAAAAGGAGCAAGGCGTGGCGCCGTAGCGGACTTCTCATGAGTGTCCTCTTGGCTGGAGATGGGTTAGAGAGGGCAGGTGCCCGCTTGGGATCGTGCAGGCGCCGTGAAGATACACGCCTCCCCGCCCGATCCAAACCCCACCCCCGCGTCGTAGACGATCCGCTACGCCCGGAGCCCGTGGACGACGGACTACGACTACGGATCACTGAGACCCGTCGCCCATCGTCCGAAGTCCTCGTCACACGTCGAGCGCCTCGACCTCGTCGGCGTGGTTCATGACGAGGTCGAACCGCGGGGCGGCGTCCTTCCCCATGAGGTCCGAGATCGTCGTCTCCGTCAGGATCCGGGCGTCGTCGGGGATGGTGACGCGGAGGAGCCGGCGCTTCTTCGGGTCGAGCGTCGTCTCGCGCAGCGTCTCCGGCATCATCTCGCCGAGGCCCTTGAACCGCTGCACCTCCACGTTCGCCCGCGGGTTCTTCTTCTTGATCTGGCGGACGATCCGGTCGCGGTCGGCCTCGTCGAGCGCCCAGTACGTCTCCTTCAGCGCGTCGAGGCGGAAGAGCGGCGGCTGCGCGAGGTAGACGTTCCCGCCCTCGTCGAGGGGGCGGAGGTACCGGTAGAAGAACGTTAGCAGCAGCGTCGCGATGTGGTGGCCGTCGGAGTCGGCGTCCATGAGCAGGATCACCTTCCCGTAGCGGAGCTTGCTGATGTCGAGGTGGTCGCCGAGGCCGCAGCCGAGGGCGTCGACGATGTTCGAGAGCTCCTTGTTGTCGAGGACCTTGCGCGTGCCGGCCTGCTCGGCGTTGAGGACCTTCCCGCGGAGCGGGAGGATGGCCTGCGTGTTCCGGTCACGCCCCTGCTTGGCGCTGCCGCCGGCGGAGTCGCCCTCGACGATGAACAGCTCGCTCTGCGCGGGGTCCGTGCTCGCGCAGTCGGCCAGCTTGCCGGGGAGGTTGAGCCGGTGGCTGACGGCGCTCTTGCGCTGGACCTGCGCGACGGCGGCGCGGCTGGCCTGCCGCGCCTTCGCCGCCATGATGATCCGCGCGACGATGGCCTCGGCGACCGTCGGGTGCCCGTTGAGGTAGTGCTCGAACTCGACGCGGAAGGCGGCGCCGACGAACGAGCGCATCTCCGGGTTGTTCAGCTTCTCCTTCGTCTGCCCCTGGAACTGGGGGTCGGTGTGGTAGAGGTTGACGACGGCGACGAGCCCCTCGCGGATGTCGTCGGCGGTGATCTCGAGCTTGCGCTGGCCGATCTCGTGGGTCTCGATGTAGTTGCGGATCGCCCGCGTCACGCCGTCGCGGAGGCCCTGCTCGTGGGTGCCCCCGTCGCGCGTGGGGATCCCGTTGACGAACGAGACCACGCGCTCCTTCGGCGCCTCCGTCCACAGGAAGGCCACCTCCACGCGGGCGCCGTCCTCGAGCTCCTCCTGCCGCACGACGAAGGGCTCGGGGTGGATGCGCCGCGTCCCGATCTCGGCGACGAGGTGGTCGAGGTACTCGACGATGCCGCCCTCGTGGTGGAACTCGACGCGTTCGCCGGCGGCCTCGTCCCGGAAGACGATCCGGAGGGCGCCGTTGAGGTACGTCTTGACCTCGAGGTTCTCCTTGATGAGGGCGGCGTCGAACTCGGTCGTCTCGAAAACCTCGGCGTCCGGGCGGAAGGTGATGGTGGTGCCGGTGCCGCGGACGCCCGTCCGCACCTTCTTCAGCTTCGTCGTGGGGACGCCGCGCGCGTAGCGCTGCTCGTAGAGCGCCCCGTCGCTCTTGACCTGCGCGACGAGCTCCTCCGAGAGCGCGTTGACGACGGAGGCGCCCACGCCGTGGAGGCCGCCGGAGGTGAGGTAGTTCGAGCCGTCGAACTTGCCGCCGGCGTGGAGCGTCGTCATGATCACCTCCAGCGCCGGCACCTTCTTGACGGGGTGCTTGTCGACGGGGATGCCGCGGCCGTTGTCGGCGACGGAGATCGTCCGGCCGTCCTTGTGGAGGGTGACCTCGATGAGCGTGGCGAACCCGTTGGTCGCCTCGTCGACGGCGTTGTCGACGATCTCCCAGACGAGGTGGTGGAGGCCGGCCTTCCCGGTGCCTCCGATGTACATGCCCGGGCGCTTGCGGACGGGCTCGAGCCCTTCGAGGACCTGGATGGACGCACCGTTGTAGGTCTGTGCCGCTGCCATGACTGCGTGGTTGGGGGACGGGCGGAAGGTACTAATGGGGAGTGCCACCGCCCTGGCATTCTCAGGAACGGCGGCGCTCCCCACCAGCACGTGTCCAGGCACGATATTCACCCCGTTTCGACCCGCCCCTGCCATGCCGTCCCGCGCCCTCCTCGCCCTCGTCCTCGCCGCCCTGGCGGCGCCCTTCGCCCCGGCCCAGCCCGTCCCCGAGCGCCACAGCGAGGTTCGCCTCTTCGTCCCCGACGGCGCCCCCGTCGCCCGCCCCGGCCTCGCCCTCGCCGAGCGCCTCGCCGCCCACGGCCTCGTCCTCGACCACGCCCGCGTAGAGGACACCCCGCACGGCCTCGCCTTCCGCACCGTCCTCTCCGAGACCGAGCTGGCGGCGGCCCGCGCGGCCGACGTCGAGGTCGAGGTGCTGGTGGAGGACGTCACCGCCCACTACCTCGCCACGCGGCGGGGCACGTGCGAGGAGGGCATGGGCGTCAGCCGCATCGCGGCCGACCTCTGCGGGCCGATGGGCGGCTACCTCACCTTCGACGGCGTCGTCGCCGCCCTCGACACCCTCCACGCGCGCTACCCCGAGGTCGTCTCGGCGCGCGCCTCCATCGGGCAGGGCCACGAGGGGCGCGACCTCTGGATGGTCGAGATCTCGGACCACCCCGGCGTGGACGAGGGCGAGCCGGAGGCGCTCTACACCGGCGTCCACCACGCCCGCGAGCCCGGCAGCATGATGGCCGTCCTCTACTTCATGTACTACCTCGCCGAGCAGTACGAGACGAACCCGGAGGTCCGCGACCTCGTGGACGAGCGCCGGCTGTTCTTCGTCCCCGTCGTCAACCCCGACGGCTACGTCTTCAACGAGACGACGGACCCCGACGGCGGCGGGATGTGGCGGAAGAACCTGCGGGACAACGGGGACGGCTCCTTCGGCGTGGACGTCAACCGCAACTACGGCTACGAATGGGGCTACGACGACGTCGGCTCCAGCCCCTTACCGGGGAGCGAGACGTACCGCGGCCCGGCGCCGTTCTCGGAACCGGAGATCGTGGCCCTCCGCGACTTCCTCGAAGGCGGCCGGCGCGTCAGCATGGCGTTCAACTACCACACCTACAGCGACCTCCTCCTCTACCCCTGGGGCTACACCCCCGACCTCCAGACGCCCGACGACGACGTCTTCGCCGCTCTCGGCGACACCCTGACCCACGTCAACGGCTACACCTACGGGCAGGGCTCCATCACCCTCTACCTCACCAACGGCGGCGCCTACGACTGGATGTACGGGGAGCAGGAGACGAAGCCCAAGGCCTTCGCCTTCACCGTCGAGGTGGGCTACTGGTTCTGGCCCGACCCCATCGACGTCTACGCGCTGGCCGACGAGAACCTCGAGGCGAACCTCCTCCTCGCCCGGTTCGCCGGAGCACCGCCCGTCGCGGCGGAGCCCCCGGCCTCCCCCCTGCCCGGCCCCCCGCTCGAACTCACGGGCCCGAACCCCGTCCGCACACGCACCGGCGTCGCCTTCACGCTAGCCGCGCCGGGGCCGGCGCGGCTGGCGGTGTACGACGTGCTCGGGCGGGAGGTGGCCGTGCTGGCCGACGGGCCGAGGTCGGCCGGGCGGAATGAGGTAGCCTTCGACGCCTCGGGGCTGGCGCCGGGCGTCTACGTTCTCCGCCTGACGGCGGGCGGAGAAGCCGCCGTTCGCCGCCTCACCGTCGCCCGCTGACCGGTCCCTACTCGTACCCGTTGAGGTGGACCTCGACGGGCTGCGGCTGCGCGCTCCGCAGCGTCCCCCGCTCGATGATCGTCCGCCCCTTCCCGCCGCGGTTGGTCACCTCGAACTTCGTCGTGCGGACGATCTCCTTCCGGCCGCGGCTCGTCACCACCTCCAGCCCGTCGCGGGCGGCGGTGGCGATGGCCATGCCGAGGACGCGGTCGTCCTTGCCCTGGAGCCGCATGGCGATGACGCCCTTGGCGGCGCTCTTGAACGTGGGGATCTGGTTGACGGGGAAGACGAGGCCGCGCCCCTCCTTCGAGGCGAGGCACACGTTCTCGTCGCCCCGGGCGAGGCCGGCGGCGACGACGCGCTGCCCGGGCGTCACGCGCATGTAGGTGCGGCCGTTCTTGTTGCTCGGCTCGGTGAAGCCCTCCAGCGTCATCCGCACCGCGAGCCCGTCGGAGGCCACGCCGACGACGAACGGGCCCCAGAAGCCGTCCTCGGCCGGCGCGCCGTCGCCGCTGAAGAGGTCGGGGTCGGCGTCGGCGACGGGGATGGACTCGGGGAGCGTCCGCTCGTCGAGCGAGATGACGCCGACGACGTGCTCCTTGTCGGCGAAGTCGAACAGCTTCTGGATGGGGTCGCCGTAGCCCGTCGTCTGCGGGAGGTCGTCCACGCGCACGGTGTAGGCCTTGCCGGCGGAGGTGAAGAAGGCGATGGTGGCGCGCGTGCTCGTGGCGAGCGCGTAGGCCACCTCGTCGCCGTCGCGGACGCGGATGGCGTCGAGGGTGGTGTAGGAGCGCTGCCGCTTCACCCACCCCTCCCGCGTGACGATGGCGTAGACGTCCTCGGCGACGATGTAGTCCTCGGCCGAGTAGGCGAGCCGGGCGTCGGGCCCGGCGACGGTGGTGCGGCGGGCGTCGGCGTAGCGCTTCTTGAGCGCGCGGAGCTCGTCCTTGATCAGGGCCCAGCGGAGCTTCTCGCTCTTGAGCAGCTTCCGCAGCTCCTTCGCCTGCTTCTCCTTCTCCCTGAGCTCCTGGAGGATGGCGTCGATCTCCATCCGCGCCAGCCGGTAGAGCTTGATCTCGAGGACGGCGTCGGCCTGGACCTCGTCGATGCCGAAGCGGTGGCGGAGGCGCTGGGACGCGTCGGCCTTGTCCTTCGAGGCGCGGATGAGCTTGATCGCCTCGTCGAGCGCGTCGAAGATGACGGCGAAGCCGCGGAGGATGTGGATCCGCTTCTCGAGCTGCTCGAGGTCGTAGCGGAGGCGGCGGACGACCGTCTCCATGCGGAAGTCGAGCCACGCGCGGAGGGCCGTCTTGAGGTCCACCCGCTGCGGCGCCGCCACCTCCGGGTTGTGCGTCGGGACGAGGCAGGTGAGGTTGACGTGGAAGCGGGTCTGGAGCGGGGTGTGCTTGAAGAGGTAGGCCATGGCGGCCTCGGCGCTCGCCCCCCGCCGCAGCTCCAGCACGATGCGCACCTCCGTCGTCGACTCGTCGCGGACGTCGACGAGCTGGGGCACGCGGCCCTCGCGGATGTGCTCGGCGATCTTCTCGATGAGGTCGGCCTTGGTGACGCCGTAGGGGATGCTCGTGACGACGACGCGGCCCTTCCCCTCCATCGCGTACTCGCCGCGGAGGTCCACCGGCCCCTCGCCCCGCTCGTAGATCGCCGCGAGCTCCTCGGGCGTGTTGAGGATGCGCCCGCCCGTCGGGAAGTCCGGCCCCTGGACGTGCTTCATCAGCGTGTCCAGCCGCGCGTTCGGACTCCCGATGAGGTAGAGGCAGGCGTCGACGACCTCGCCGAGGTTGTGGGGCGGGACGTTCGTCGCCATGCCGACGGCGATGCCGGCGGCGCCGTTGACGAGGAGGTTCGGGAACGGGGCCGGGAGGACGACGGGCTCGAAGAGGGTGCCGTCGTAGTTGGGGCGGAAGTGGACGGTGTCCTTGCGGATCTCGGCGAGGAGCTCGGCGCCGAGGGGCTGGAGGCGGGCCTCGGTGTAGCGCATGGCCGCCGGGCTGTCGCCGTCGAGCGAGCCGAAGTTGCCCTGGCCGTCCACTAGCGGCGCGCGGAGGGAAAAATCCTGCGCCATGCGGACCATCGCCTCGTAGATGGCGGAGTCGCCGTGCGGGTGGTACTTGCCCATCACCTCGCCGACGACGGTGGCGCTCTTGCGGTGGCGGGCGTCCGGCGTGAGCCGGAGGTTGGTGTACATCGCGTACAGGATCCGGCGCTGGACGGGCTTGAGGCCGTCGCGGATGTCGGGGAGCGCGCGGCTGGTGATGACCGAGAGCGCGTAGTTGAGGTAGCGGCTCCGGGCGGTCTCGTGGAGGGGGATGGTCTCTACGACGTTCATTTACGTTCCAATAACGGCCCCATGGGCCTCTCTTCCCTTCGCCGGCCAATGTACGGAGGCGCTGTGTCACCCTGCGTCACCCGTGGACAACGCGGCGATAACGGGTTTATGGCTGTCAGCTATCGGCTGTCGGCTACCGGCTCTCAGCGGTCGGTGCTCTGTTGCAACGCTCCAAGTCACCCTCACCGTCATTCCCGCGAAGCCTGCCTCCGCGCAGGCGGGGGCGGGAATCCAGCCACCCGAGGGACGCGGTCTGGATTGCCGATCAAGCTGGGAAGGACCGTTCGTGAAGTTTGCAACAGCAAGCTGTCGGCAAGCATCCGCCGACAGCTGACGGCCGATGGCTGACAGCCGACGGCCCTCAGCGCCGGCCCGTCCGCTCCGCCTCGAAGCGCCCGCCCGCCGTCGGGCCGACGAACGTGGTGTACGACCACTCCCCCGTCATCCGCGCGCGATCCTCCTCGAATCGGCCGCGGAGGTACACGTTGTTGTCGGCCATCCCGGGGTTGAGGTTGACGTCGAAGGCGTCGCCCTCGACGGTCCCCTCCAGCGTGCCCTCCCCGTCCTGGGGACCGACGTCCTCGGCGGTGGCGTCGAGCTCCCAGCGCCCCCGGAGGCGGCCGGGCTCGCCGGCGACGTCGCTGGGGACGTAGACGACGTAGAGGGTGCCGGTCACGACGGCCCGGTCACCCTCGTCGTAGGCGGTGTAGCGGTAGACGTCCTCGAAGTCGCCCGCCTGCCCGTCACCACGGTCGAGGCCGAGGACGGAGCAGCCGGCGAGGGGGAACAGCGTGAGGAGGAGGAGCCAGTGCATGGGCGGAGCGGTGGGGGCGACGTGTCAACGGGACCTCGCGCCGATCCGTTTCCGCGCGGCGGCCCTACGGAGCCCTACGCCTCGTAGGCGACGGTGAAGTAGTCCTCCCCCGCCCCGGGGTGGAAGCGGAGCACCCGTGCCTCGGCCAGGAGCACGAGCGTCCTCGACGCCTTCCAGCGCGGGAGCGCGGCGAGGCGGGCGTACTCCCGCACCGTGATCCGCTCGTAGCGTTCGAGGTACCTCATGAGCTGCTGCTCCTCCTCCCCGAACGTGAACCGGACGTCGCGCGGGCGCCGCTCGGCCCGCATCAGCGAGACGGCCTCCCGGCTCGCCTCGACGCTCTCGTGGCCGACGCGGACGTACGCCTTCCTCTGCCCGTTCCCCGACGCGGGGTCCTCCACGAGGAAGTGCGGCTTGTCCGCGCTCGCGGGCACGTCGATGACGAGGACCTCGCGGCGGCGGGAGACGCGGACGCCCTCGATGCGGAGGCGGATGGGCGGCTCGCAGTACGTGTCGAGCGCGTCGCGGAGGGCGAACAGCTCCTCCTCGGTGTCCTTCAGCCCCACCAGCGAACCGTCGTCGCCTACGCCGAGGAGCACCTTCCCGCCGCCGGAGTTCGCCAGCGCGATGACCTCCCGCACGATCCGCTCGGGCCGGGGGACCCGGTGCTTGAACTCGAGGTGGAGCCCCTCGCCGAGGGCGACGAGGCGCCGGAGGTCGTTGGCGTCCATCGGGCGAAAAAAACAGCGCTGGGGGACCGGCGTCGCTACGCCATGAGCGGGAGGTCCTCCGCCTTCGGGTCCCGCGTCATCAGCTCGCCGACGGCGTCGGCCGGGCGGAGGCCCTCGAAGAGGATGGCGCAGACGGCCTCCGTGATCGGCATCTCGACGCCGTGGCGGCGCGCGAGCGCGCGCACGGAGACGGCCGTCCGCACGCCCTCGACCACCATCGTCATGGCGCCCTCGGCCTCGGCGACGGACATCCCGCCCCCGATCATCTCGCCGAAGAGGCGGTTCCGGCTGTGCCGGCTGAAGCACGTCACGACGAGGTCGCCGAGGCCGGCCAGCCCGAAGAACGTCTCCGCCTCGGCGCCCATGGCGAGGCCGAGCCGCTTGATCTCGGCCAGCCCGCGCGTGACGAGGGCGGCCTTCGCGTTGTCGCCGAGCCCGAGCCCGTCGCCCATCCCGGCCGCGAGCGCCATCACGTTCTTGACCGAGCCCGCGATCTCGACGCCGAGGAGGTCGGCGTTGACGTAGACCCGGAGGGCGCGCGTCATGAAGATCTCCTGGACGCGCTCGGCCGCCGCGCGGTCCGGCATCGCGACGACGAGGGAGGTGGGGCGGCTGAGGGCCACCTCCTCGGCGTGGCTCGGCCCGTAGAGCACGCCGATGCGGCGGGGGTCCTCGGCCGCGAGCACGTCGCGCAGCACGCCCGTCGTCGTCAGCAGCGTGTCGTTCTCGATCCCCTTGGCGACGGAGACGACGGTGAGGCCGGGGCCGACGTCACGGACGTGGCGGGCGGCCTCCCGCGCGACGCCGCGCACGTACTGGCTCGGCACGGCGAACACCCACAGCCGCGCGCTGGTGGCCGCCTCGTCGAGGTCGCTGGTCACGCGGACGGTGTCCGGGAGGAGGGCGGCGGGGAGGTAGGCCTCGTTGCGGCCGGTGGCGCGGATGGCGGCGGCGTGCGCCTCGCGGCGGGCCCAGAGGGTGACGGGGTGGCCGCCGTGCGCGGCGAGGCTGAAGGCGAGGGCGGTCCCCCAGCTCCCCGCCCCGAGGACGGCGACGGGCGCGGGGGCGCCGTCGGGGTGTGCAGGCGCGTCCATGCGGGTGCAACGTCGGAGGCGGGCGGCGGGGTCCGTCGGGTGATTGGTGAAGGGCGATGGGCGATTAGGGGAGGCCTACCGATCGCTCATCGCTACTCGCCCCTGACCACCCGCCCCACGGGGAAGGCCGGCTCGCCGAGGGCGCCGAGGACGGTCAGCGCCCGCTCGCGCTTCGCCGCGGGCACCACGGCCACGAGCCCGACGCCGAGGTTGAACGTCCGCCGCATGTCGTCCTCGGGCACGTCGCCCGTCTCCTGGATGAGCCGGAAGATCGCGGGCCGGCCCCAGGCGTCCCAGTCGAACTCCGCGCGGAGGCCCTCGGGGATGATGCGGCGCGTGTTGCCTTCGAGCCCGCCGCCGGTGACGTGGGCGAGCCCGTGCGCGATGCCCTCTGAGAGGAGGGCCTGGATGGGGTTGAGGTACGAGCGGTGCACGCGCAGCAGCGCCTCGCCGACGGTCTCGCCCCCGAGCACCTCGGGCGTGTCGCCGGCGACGTAGCGGCCGAAGAGCACCTTCCGCGCGAGCGAGTAGCCGTTGGTGTGGAGGCCCGTGGACGGGAGGCCCAGCAGCACGTCGCCCTCCTCGATCTTCGAGCCGTCCACGATGTCGCGCCGCTCCACGACGCCGACGATGCACCCGGCGAGGTCGTAGTCGCCGGGCCGGTAGAGATCGGGCATCTCGGCCGTCTCGCCGCCGATGAGCGCGCACCCGTTCTCCTTGCATGCCTTGGCGAACCCGCGGATGACCTGCTCGGCCACGGCCGGCTTGAGCGCGCCCGTCGAGAAGTAGTCGAGGAAGAAGAGGGGGCGGGCGCCGCAGACGGCGATGTCGTTGACGCAGTGGTTGACGAGGTCCTCGCCGACGGTGTCGTGGCGGCCGACGCGGACGGCCACCTTCAGCTTCGTCCCGACGCCGTCGATCGAGGAGACGAGGACGGGCTCGTCGTAGGCGCCCTTGTCGAGGGCGAAGAACCCGCCGAAGGCGCCGATGTCGGCGAGGACGCCGGGCGTGAACGTCTCGCGGACGAGGCCCTTGATGCGGCGGACGGTCTCCTCGCCGGCCTCGATGTCTACGCCGGCGTCTCGGTACGTGGTGGGCATGGGGGCAGGAGTGAGGGAGCCGGGAAGGTACGAGTGCGGGAGCGCAGGAACGCGGGAGCAGGAGGGGACGCCCGCCTCCCCTTCTCACCCTTTCTCCCTCTCCCCCCTTCCCTTCCAGGGCGGCTCCGTCTTGCCGAGGAACGCGGCCACGCCGGCGCGGCAGTCGTCGGTGGCGCGGGCGAGGGCGTTGAGGCGGGCGGCGTACGAGAGCGCCTCCGAGAGCCCCATCCCCGGCACGTCGGCCAGGAGCCGCTTGGTGAGGGCGACGGCGCTCGCGCTCGTCTCCGTCGCCAGCTCCCGCGTGAGCGCGTCCACCTCGTCGTCCAGCCGCTCGGCCGGCACGGCGCGCGTGACGAGGCCCACGCGGGCGGCCTCGGAGGCCTCGACGAGGTGGCCGCGCAGGAGGAGGTCGCGCGCCGCCGCCTCGCCCAGCTTCCGCAGCACGAACACGGCCACGATGGCCGGCACGAACCCGATCCGCGTCTCGGTGAACCCGAGCTTCGCGCCCTCGGCCACGAGGGAGAAGTCGCACACGGCCGCGAGCCCGCACCCGCCCGCGATGGCGTGCCCGTTCACCTTCGCGACGACGGGCTTCGGGTGGCGGTAGATCGCCTCGAAGAGGGCGGCGAGGGCCTCGGAGTCGGCGAGGTTGGCCTCGGCGGAGGCCGTCTGGAGCGCCTGGAGGGCGGCGAGGTCGGCCCCGGCCGAGAACGCGCGCCCGGCGCCGGTGAGGACGACCACGCGGAGGCCGTCGTCGGCCGCGGCCTCGCGGAGGGCGTCGGTGAGGGCCGCCACGAGGTCGGCCGAGAGGGCGTTCCGCTTGTCGGGCCGGTCGAGGGTGAGGGTGAGGACGGCGCCGGCGCGGTGGGACGTCAGCATTGCGGA
>Ga0079224_100014470_pt1 | contig 11019 bp, 10 predicted proteins | sample Stecom2015_FD_80414 | JGI IMG/M metagenome (GOLD analysis project Ga0079224, IMG submission 80414) | Agricultural soil microbial communities from Utah to study Nitrogen management - Steer compost 2015 | ecosystem: Environmental > Terrestrial > Soil > Agricultural land | place: USA: Utah...
ATTGTACGCAGGTTTGGGTTTGGGAAGATGTTCGATAATGTCTTTCACGAACCCCTTCTCCAGTTTCCACAATACCTGCATGACCTGGTCTTCCGCCCGGGTGAGTTCTTTCATATCGACTAAGTATTACGTTATAAAACTAAAAGTTTAGTTAATATCGTGCAAGCTTTTTTCGTATTTCTTTTCCGACGGGATTTGTTAGTTAGGGTGAGTGAAACAGTATGAAATGATGTTGGCGCCCATCTTCAATGCCTCCAGCCGCTTTTCTTCCGGATCATTGTGTATGCGACGATCTTCCCATCCGTTGCCCAGGTCCGACTCATACGAGTAGAATACCACGAGTCTGCCTTCATAAAAAAGTCCCAGGCCTTGCGCCGGCTTGCCATCGTGCTCGTGAATCTTGGGAAGTCCGTTAGGGAAATCAAACTTCTGATGGTAGATCGGATGATCATACGGGATTTCCACGAGTTCCAGCTCCGGAAAAACTTTTTTCAGCTCGAGCCGGATGAACTTATCGAGTCCATAGTTATCGTCAATGTGCAGAAATCCGCCGCCGGTGAGATACTTCCTCAGATTCGCGGCATCGGCTTCGCTGAAGACCACATTGCCGTGACCCGTCATGTATACATAAGGATAAAGGAATATGTCGCGACTTGACGCTTCGACGATATCTTCTTCTGGGGCGAGAATAATTCCGAGTTCTTTTCCACAGAACTCTATCAGGTTGGGCAATGCGGTCTTGTTCGCATACCAGTCGCCACCACCATTATACTTCAACTTTGCGAGCTTCAGCTTGTATTGCGCCTCGGCGCCGCAAAGCGAGAGCACAACGAAAAGAGCGGCCAACATTCCTTTCACTATAGCCATTCCGCGCAACATTTTCACCAATTTACACTATCCCTATTGCCAAAATAGGGAATCCTCGCTGGAATTCCCATCCTTTCGTCAAAGCCTGAAATTTTTCCCGACAGTCGTTAAACTTCCTGCTTTTTTTACGCTCTAAGCGTGGAATCGGATGCAAAACGTGTTTTATATGAAAAGGTACCGCATTCTTGTCGCCCTCTGCGGCATTCTGGCTTTAGCCTGTACGTCGGAGGACGAACGACTCTCCGATGGTGAAATAGCTGACGTCATTTCAGAGTCGCTTATTGACGCCTATTTTGAAGATGCAGATGACATGTCGTTGGCGGCTGTGACCGACGAAGAGAGTCCCGTCAATGGCAGGGTGGCTTCCGATGACCGCTTCTGTGCCGACCTGGGCTTTTCCGGAACAAGTCAGTCCGGCGAGATCATACTCGACTTTGGTGAAGGTTGCACGGACCCCCGGGGCAATACGCGATCAGGTGTCATCCGGCTCAACTACAGCGGGGGACCCGCGGGTGCTGTTGGTTTTACCGTGACGATGTCCTTTGATGACTATGTCGTCAACGGCGTGTCGCTTTCGGGTACCCGCACCCTTCGACGTCTCGAATCCACCGACGCCGGTGTGATTCGTCATGAGATCATACTTGAAAACGGAAGAGCAGAGTGGGCAGATGGCAGCGTGTCGACCCGAAGCTCAGAATTTACCCGCAAGATTCGCCTTCTCGGTCAGACTGTATTGCTTGACGGACACGCAAACGGTATAAACCGCAGGGGGAAAAGCTATTCGATGGAAATCAACAAGACCCTCGCGTACAAGCGGCAGTGTGTTCTCGAAGATGGAATCTACATGGCAGTTGAGGGGGTGAAAACCTTTGTGAGTGGCGACAAGAGCATGGTCATTGACTACGGTTCAGGGGGTTGTGACCGGACGGTGACAGTTACCCTGGGAAGCGGTGCGACCACCGCGGTCACCGTTAACAACTAAAGAATTCCGCCTTTCAGGAAAAGCCGGCACGCGCCGGCTTTTTTTTTCGTTATGGTTGAGATTCCATTGTATCTTATTTTCTTTGCAGGCCAAAGCCGATTTATGCGACAGTACCTCGACCTCATGCGGGACATCCTCGAAAACGGAATCAAAAAAGAGGACCGCACGGGCACCGGCACCTTGTCGGTATTTGGAAGACAGATGCGTTTCGACCTTGCCGAAGGGTTCCCTGTTGTGACGACCAAGCGCCTGCACCTCCGTTCCATAATCGTTGAGTTACTGTGGTTCCTGCGGGGTGACACCAATATTGCATATCTGCATGAACACGGCGTCACGATTTGGGACGAATGGGCTGATGAAAACGGCAATCTTGGGCCGGTGTACGGTTATCAATGGCGAAGCTGGCCTGCTTCCAACGGTGAGTCAATTGATCAGATCGCCAGGGTAGTGGAGTCGATCCGAAAGAATCCCGATTCGCGAAGACACATCGTGACCGCCTGGAACCCGGCGGAAATCGATAAGATGGCATTGCCGCCGTGTCATGCCATGTTCCAGTTTTATGTCGCCAACGGCAAACTTTCCTGCCAGTTATACCAGCGTAGCGCCGATTATTTTCTTGGTGTTCCGTTCAACATCGCCTCGTACGCATTACTCACGCACATGGTCGCGCACCAATGCGACCTGCTTCCCGGTGAGTTCATCTGGACCGGGGGCGACGTGCATCTCTACCTGAATCATCTGGAGCAGGCACGTCTTCAACTCACAAGGGAGCCTATGGAGCTGCCAACACTCGAATTGCGCAGAAAGCCGGCATCCTTGTTTGAATACACACCAGATGACATCGCTGTTGTCGGTTACCAGTCGCATCCCTCAATTAAGGCACCTATTGCCGTATGACTGGATGGACGGCCGGAAACCTCCTGGCCTTTTAATCCATCGTCACCTGTAACAATTCAACTTTCATGCGACATATTGCGTACCATTATTGACCCAATATGGCTGAGCGAAGCGGCGTTTTTGACATGATAGGCCCCGTTATGATCGGGCCGTCCAGTTCACATACGGCCGGAGTCGTGCGGATCGGTCGGACGGTACGCCGACTTCTGGATGGCGAGCCGGTACGGGCAGAAGTGACATTCTATAACTCGTTCGCGCGCACATTTGAGGGACACGGCAGTGATCGGGCGATTGTAGCAGGACTGATGGATTTCAAGACGGATGACGCACGCATCAGGGAAGCGCTGGAACTGGCTGCGCAAGCTGGCTTCGCCGTTACTTTCAAAGGTATCCCCAACGCGTCAACCCTGCATCCCAATACACTTAAGGTGGTGGTGGCGGACGCCTCCGGAAAATCTGTTGAAGTTGTTGCGGAAAGCCTGGGTGGCGGAGTTATCAACATCGCTGAGATCAACGGATTCAAGGCTGGATTCCGCGCGAACCTGCATACGCTCGTCGTGACAGCCGAAGACGTTCCAGGCAGCATCGCATTCATAGCGAGCGTACTCGCACATGACGACTGCAACATCGCGTCTATGTCGGTTTCCCGTAAAGGCAAGCACGACATTGCGTGTCTCGTAATCGAAATGGATTCGGGATTGAAACCCCTCACGCTCGAATATCTAAGGAGTCTGAAGTGGGTACAATCGGTGACTTATATACCAGATATTGACTTTTGACCGCACATGAAACGAAACGTTACCCTCACCCTTCTACTAGTTCTCACCTTAACTACGGGACGGCTTGCCGCGCAGACTGATTCCATTCCCGGTACCAGAGTGTGGACGTTACGTGAGTGCGTCGACTATGCACTGCAATCCAGCCTCGCCGTAAAGCGAAGCGAACTGGATGTCGAAGTGAGCCGGATCGATTACAACCTCGCCCGGTGGTCGATGGTGCCAACGTTGAATGGATCCGCATCGTATGGTTTTAACTGGGGACGGTCTATCAACCCCGTGACGAACTTGTTTACAACGCAGGAGATCCGATCCAATCAACTTGCCGCACAAAGCAATGTAATGCTTTTCAATGGTCTTCGCATTCAAAATGAGATCAAACAGAATCGCTATAACCTGGATGCGTCTGAAGCGGACCTGGAAAACGTTCGGAATGATGTCATCATCAACGTGGTGACGTTATACGTCAATGTGATCTTCAACAAGGAGTTGCTCGATAACGCACGACTTCAGCTAAGTTCGAGCCAGGCGCAACTTCAACGCACACGTGTTCAGGTTCAGCTCGGTGCCCTCCCGATGTCGGATCAACTGAATCTGGAAGCCGAAGTTGCATCTAATGAACTCAATGTTGTAAACCAGGAGAATGCCCTCGCGCTGTCACTCCTCCAGCTAAAGCAGGCCATGCAACTCCCTGCCACCGCAGAGCTTGATGTTGAGGTTCCGGAACTGGCTGTTGAGGACCTGATCCTCGATGAAACAAGAGAAGAAATATTTCAGACCGCCTTGCGCGTGATGCCTGAGATCAGGGCCGCTGACCTTCGCGTCGAAGGCTGGGAGCACGGCATTAAAGCTGCACGTGGCAACTTGTTGCCCAGGTTGAGCATGTTCGGTTCGCTTACAACCAACTACTCCAGTGCATCGGATGGTCCGCACTTCGTTCCGAGCGGAGATGATCCCGTTCCTGTGATACAGGAGATCGGGTACGTTGAAGGGACCGGGCAACGTGTGCTGGCAAACACATTCGAAACTCCGGGTGTCATGGAGGAAACCTATGGACGGCGGCAACAGTTTGAAGACAACCTGTTTCGCTCACTCAACTTTACCCTTTCGATACCGGTCTTTAATGGCATGCAGGCACGTTCAGCTTATCAACGTTCGATGATTGCCCGTAACCAGGCAGAGATCAACCGTGCGGAGGTGAGGAATGCACTTCGCCAGGAAGTAGAAGCCGCTTACAACGACGCTGTCGCTGCGCAGAAGACATATCAGTCTGCCCTGCAACAGGTGGCAGCGCGTGAAGAGGCGTTTCGATCGATACAGGCACGTTACAATAGCGGAGCGTCAAACTACTTTGAGTACCAGCTGGCGGAAAGCCAACTGTTTCAGGCGCGAAGCGACCTGTCCAGAGCGAAGTACAACTTTGTGTTTCGCAAAAAGATCCTCGATTTCTATCAGAACAAACCCGTCGATTTTTAATACCTGATTTATGGCAAAGCAAAAAGGAAAATCAACAAAAACACTTTGGTGGCTGATCGCAGCCGCAGTTCTGATCATCGTAGTATTGGCGATAGGGAAGTCGATGGGTTGGATTGGCAAGCCCAAGGAAATGGAAGTGGACATTGCCAAGGTGAGTTACAAGACCATAGTAGAAAAGGTAAGCGCTTCCGGATCCGTACAGCCCGTAACCGAAGTCAAGCTGGCACCGGAAGTCTCTGGCGAAATTCGCGAGCTGTTGATCGAGGAAGGCGACTCGGTGAAGCAGGGGCAGTTGCTCGTAAAGATCAGACCTGACATTTGGATTTCTCAGCTTGAACGCGCTGAAGCAGCGCTCAACCAGCAGCGCGCCAACCTGGTTTCTGCTGAAGCATCGCTCGCTGCGGCACAGGCTACGTTTATGCGTGCTGAACAGGACTACCAGCGGCAGGAAAAGCTGTACAACGAGAAAGTCATCTCAGAGGCTGAATGGCAACTCGCGCAGCAATCGTACAGGGTAGCGGAAAATGAATTGAAATCGGCGCGCCAGTCCGTAGAAGCTGCGCGCTACATTGTGCGCAGCAGTGAGGCATCTGTACGGGAAGCACGTGAGAACGTACAGCTTACCAACGTGGTGGCGCCAATGGATGGGATTGTCTCGAAACTCGACGTGAAAAAAGGGGAGCGGGTCGTAGGAACGCAAACCATGGCCGGTACGGAGATGATGCGCATCGCCGATCTGAACGTCATGGAAGTGCGCGTGGATGTTAACGAGAACGACATTGTCCGGGTGCACGTGGGGGATACTGCCCTTATCGATGTTGACGCCTACAGTTCGCAGGAAAAGATCTTCAAGGGCATCGTGACCTTAATCGCGAATACAGCCAACGAGAAGACTACTGCCGATGCGATCACGGAATTTGAAGTCCGCATTCTCATTCTGAAGTCTTCATACCAGGATTTGATCGACGCCGGGAATACATATCCTTTCCGCCCCGGCATGACCGCCAGCGTGGAGATACTGACGACACGCAAGGAGAATGTCCTCGCTGTACCACTGGCCGCGGTAACCACCCGGAACCCTGCCGAACTCAATAAGGAGCAGGGAAGGGAAGGCACTGGCCCGCAACCTGTCAGCAACCAGTCCGGTGGAGCTACCACACCGCGCCGTGAGGATAAAGTTGTCCTGTTCGTGAACGACAATGGCGTGGCCCGTATGGTTGAGGTTAAGACTGGAATCAGTGACTACGACAATATCGAAATCGTTTCTGGTATTTCAGACACGGTCGAGGTTGTAACCGGTCCTTTCCTCGTCGTGTCTAAACGTCTCAAAGATGGCGACAGGATACGTCCTGCAGCGAAACCAGGAGAAAAGAAATAGCAAAATCCCGATACCGGATTCTCTGCATCCGTTGCAAATTTTACTAAATTTAGGCATCTCCGAACTTCTGGGCGGTACTGGTTTGCCAGCTGAAGGGTAGGTTACGTTCCGGCGCTGTGCCATTGGTTGTTTAGTCAGATGAAGGTATCGGTCATCATAAGTACAAGCAGTTCACCCAGTCTACTCCAAAAATGTTTGTGGGGATTCGAATACCAGACCTATAACAATTTCGACGTCATCATTACCGAGGAAGGCCAGGATCAGCAAACCGCTGCGCTGATTAAGGATTTTTCCGAACGCGGCGTGCTGAACATCCGGCATATTACCGACCCCGGCGGAAGGGCGCGGGAAATCGCGATGCTCAACCGGGCTATTGCCGCAACAAGCGCGGACTATCTCATTTTCTCCAACGACCATTGCGTTCCGCGCAACGACTTCGTTGAGATACACATGAAGCGCTCCCGGAAGCAACACTTCCTCTCAGGCGGATACTTCAGCGTGCCTCATAAGGTCGCGAGTGCCATCACTAAAGAAGACATTGCCACCCTGTTCGCCTTTAACTGGCGCTGGCTCTACTACAACGGCCTCCAACCCGGCAAACTTATCGGCATGACGAACCAGCGCCTGCTGGACCGGCTATTCGAAAAGTTTTCTTCCTCAGTACCGTGGTGCGGCGCGAACGCTTCAGCCTGGCGTGACGACATCCTTTCCATAAACGGCTTCAACGAAGACCTCTCCGTGTTTGAGTATGATGTCGACTTTGGCGAACGCCTCATCAAACGCGGTGTGAACGGAATCTCCGTCCGCCATGAGGCCATATGTCTGTGCCAGGAGGGCAAACGTACCATCCGAAACGGCGCCGACAAGAAAGCAGACAGAAACCGCACCCGGCTGCAGACAGGCGCCTGGGCGGTCAATGGCATATCAAAGGCTGGTGCGGCGGATTTGAGGGAGAGGAAGGTGATTTGAAGTGTTGGAGTTGGTACGGGAAGGCATTGCCCCTCTATGTGAAACCTATGCGCTCCATGCGCTATATGGTTCCCTTCACATCCACTCCTGCAGGTTTTCGTAAACCCGATGCACGGGTAATCCCATAACGTTGAAGTAGGAGCCTGATATTTTTTCGACGCCGGTAAGACCGATCCAGTCCTGGGCGCCATATGCGCCGGCTTTGTCGAAGGGCTGATAATGCTCCACATAGTATTCTATCTCCGCGCGTGTAAGCTTCCGGAAAGTGACAAGCGTGGTGTCATCAAAGACGCGTTCCTTCTCACGAGAGAGAATGCAGACGCCGGTCATCACGGTATGTGTCCGTCCCGAGAGTGTTTCCAGCATGCGAATGGCATCGGCAGCATCCGCTGGTTTGTTGAGTACCCGACTGTCGAGGATAACGACAGTGTCGGCAGTAATGATGATCTCGTCGCCAATTCCCTTGCGAAAGTAAGATGCCTTCTTTGCCGCGAGATACGACGCCACTTTCTCGGGCGGCATATCGGCTGCGAATTGTTCATCGGTTTCAAACCGGCGAACGGTAAAAGTGTAGCCAGCCTGTTCCAGGAGTTGTTTTCGTCGTGGTGATCCCGAGGCAAGTACCAGGGGACGGTCGGGCTGGATCTTCATCAATCGCGCGTCTGTCGGTTTCTTCTCCATTTTTGTTGTGGCGAGCCGTGAGAAATCATGATCGGGCCGGGGGCTGCCGCGTCTTCTTCCACCCGTGTGACGGCCAGGACAGCAGCAAGCATGGCTTCTGTACGGTCATTGGAAGGAAGGGAAGCTGGCAAAAAATGCTTCTCAACGAAATGCGTATCAAAATTTCCACTTACAAATGCCTCGTGTTGCATTACAAACTTGCAAAAACCCAACGTGGTTTCTACGCCGGAAATACGGTACTCATCAATGGCTCTGATCATCCTGGCAATTGCTTCCTGTCGCGTAGCGCCATGACAAATGAGCTTCGCGATCAGCGCGTCGTAGTACACGGGTATTTCCATTCCTTCTTCAAAACCGTCATCCACGCGGACACCGTTGCCGTGCGGCCGGCGATAGGTGGTGAGACGTCCGGTATTGGGAAGAAAATTGTTAAATGGATCTTCAGCGTATACCCGCGCCTCGATAGCGTGTCCCCTCAGGGTTAAGTCATCCTGACGGAAGGATAGCGGTTTGCCCTGTGCGATTTCGATCTGCAGTTTCACCAGGTCCAAACCGGTAATGGCTTCGGTTACAGGGTGCTCCACCTGCAGGCGTGTGTTCATCTCGAGAAAATAGAACCGGTTGTTTTCATCAAGAAGGAATTCAACCGTGCCAGCGCCATAGTAGCCACACGCACGGGCTACGCGCACCGCGGCGTCACCCATTTCTTTTCGCAGTTCAGGAGTTAGAACGGACGACGGTGCCTCTTCAATGACTTTTTGATGGCGCCGCTGTACGGAACATTCGCGCTCAAAGAGATGAACGATGTTGCCGTGCATGTCTCCGAGAATCTGGAACTCTATATGTCTCGGCCTTCCGATGTATTTCTCAATGAATACTGATCCATCGCCAAAGGCAGATGCTGCTTCGCTCACTGCGCGCTCCATCTGCGATGGAAAGTCTTCCCCGCGTTCCACAATGCGCATCCCCTTGCCACCCCCGCCCGCTGCTGCCTTGAGCAGAATGGGATATCCTGTTTTGCGGGCGATGCGCTGGCCCGTGGCGATGTCTGATACTGGGTCGTTGGTGCCCGGCACCAGGGGGACCTGGTGATCGGCAGCCATCTTTTTCGCCGCCAGCTTGTTGCCCATGAGTCCTATGGACTGTGCCGAGGGTCCGATGAAAATGTACCCCGACTCAACGACCCTGCGGGCAAAATGTTCGTTTTCGGACAAAAACCCATAACCCGGGTGGATGGCCTGGGCTCCACAGCGACGGGCGGCTTCGATAATGCGTTCGATGTTGAGGTAGGATTCCGACGAGGGTGGCGGGCCAACGCAATAAGCCTCATCGGCGAATCGGACGTGGGGGCTGAGGCGGTCGGCCTCGCTGTATACGGCAACGGTTCGGATGCCCATTTCCCGGGCCGAACGCATGACTCTGAGGGCGATTTCCCCCCGGTTGGCCACGAGAATCTTATGGATGTCAGTCATATAGGGCAATGCTAGCGATTAATTCGAATCTGCGCCAGAACTTACGTTGTGCCTGTATGGTACCCGCTTTTTCGCTATTTTGCGGCCGAGTTAACCAATTCCAGGAAAAATGGCAGACTTATTTGATAAGCTCCGCATGGAGGCCGGACCACTGGCCAAATATTCCCACTTGCCCGATGATTATTTCTTTTTCCCGAAACTCGAGGGCGAAATCGGCCCCCGGATGAAGTTCAATGGGCGTGAGGTGCTCGTGTGGAGCCTTAACAATTATCTCGGCTTAGCCAATCACCCAGAAGTACGCGAAGCGGATGCACGTGCTGCTCAGCAGTACGGTATGGCCTCGCCGATGGGCGCACGGATGATGTCGGGTAATTCTGATAATCACGTTGCGCTGGAGCGCGAACTGGCGGCATTCGTTTCGAAGGAGGATGCCATGCTCCTGAACTATGGTTATCAGGGTGTTGTGTCGATCATAGACGCGCTCGTAGACCGGAAGGACGTGATTGTGTACGACGCAGAATGCCACGCTTGTATTATCGATGGTGTGCGCCTTCACATGGGTAAGCGCTTTGTTTACGTTCATAACAATATGGAGAACCTGGAGAAGCAACTCCAGCGTGCTTCCAAGCTTGTGGAAGAGACGGGCGGTGCTATTCTCGTCATCACCGAGGGCGTGTTTGGTATGTCCGGTAAACAGGGCGACCTGAAGGGCGTGGCCGAACTGAAAAAGAAATACAATTTCCGATTGTTTGTCGACGATGCCCACGGCTTTGGAACGATGGGCAAGACCGGCGCCGGTACTGGCGAAGAGCAGGGCGTTCAGGATCAAATCGACATTTACTTCTCCACCTTCGCCAAGTCGATGGCAGGAATCGGTGCGTTCGTTGCCAGCGAGAAACGCATTATCAAATACCTCCGATACAGCGTGCGCTCACAGATCTACGCCAAGAGTCTTCCGATGGCGATGGTGCTTGGCGCGCTGAAGCGTCTGGAACTGCTTAAGACGCGTCCCGAGTTAAAAGACAATCTCTGGAGGATTGTAAGGGCGTTGCAGAGTGGTCTTCGCGATAGGGGATTCTATCTCGGCGACACGCAATCACCGGTAACCCCCGTGCTCTTTAAAGGTGGAGTAGGCGAGGCTGCCAATATGGCAATGGACCTTCGTGAGAACTTCAATATTTTCTGCTCTGTGGTGATTTATCCTGTTGTGCCTAAGGATGTTATCATGTTCAGAATTATCCCTACAGCGGCGCATACCCTGGACGATGTGGAAGAGACGCTATCGGCGTTCTCAGCCCTCAAAAAGAAGCTGGATGATGGGTTTTATCGCAATGAGGAGTTGGTGGCGGTGACTCGTCCCCGGTAAAAAAAGTGCCTAAAACGGTTGAATTTTTGGGCTTTTCTTTAAATTGGCAGTAGAAACTTAAATTTTCCATCTTAAATCCTTAAGGCAATGCAAAAATTTCAGGAACTCAAAAATCTCATAGCTTCACTGGAAAGTGACATTGATAAGTTCTATAA